>Ga0210044_10006420_pt1 | contig 15496 bp, 13 predicted proteins | sample CryGey13umfilter_2_FD_183959 | JGI IMG/M metagenome (GOLD analysis project Ga0210044, IMG submission 183959) | Groundwater microbial communities from aquifer in Utah, USA - Crystal Geyser 4/9/14 3 um filter (SPAdes) (version 2) | ecosystem: Environmental > Aquatic > Deep subsurface >...
GCTGGTGATTCCCATGAGCCACCCCAACGTGGTGCAGGTGTTCGAGGTGGGGCGAGCGGGCGACGACTACTTCATCGCGATGGAGTTCATCGAGGGACCGAACCTGGGCGAGTTCCTCGCCGCACTGTGCCGTCAGCAGACAAGGCGCCGGCTGCCCGTCACGGCGGCGCTGTATGTCATCCGCGAGCTTCTGGCTGGCCTGGATTACTGCCACCATCGAACCGACCCGAAGGGACTTCACCTCGGGCTGGTCCACCGGGACGTCAGCCCGTCCAACGTGCTGTTGTCGTACGACGGGGCGGTGAAGCTGGCGGACTTCGGCCTGGCGCTATCCCGGTTCAAGGCGTACCAGACCCAGCCCGATCGTGTGCTGGGGCATCTGGGTTACATGGCGCCCGAGGCGATGGACGGCAAGCGAGTGGACTTCCGTGCCGACATCTACTGTGCCGGCGTCCTGCTGTTCGAGATGTTGACCTGCCAGCGCTTCATCGCGTCGGACGATCCAGTCGTGGTGCGCCAGCTGTTGCACCAGCGCGGTGAGGTTCGACCGTCGGCGGTCCGCGGCGATCTGCCGCCGGACGTGGACGCCCTCGTGGTGCAGTCCACGGCCAGGAACCCCGAGCAGCGCTATCCCTCGGCCCGGGCGTTTCTGGAGGCGGTGCAGCGGGTGCTGATCCGGATCGATGCGCTGTATGATGCTCGACGTCTGGCCCAGGGCGTGATGCGGCCGCTGTTCAACTCCGCGCACCAGAAGCAGGTGCTGCGAGAGCGAATCGCAGGTCTGGACCTGGAGGAGCTCGAGGCCGGGCAGCCGGCCCGTCGTACGGTCTGTATCGGCGAGGCGATCCCACTGGCGCTGGATACCCAGCGACGTCGTGAGGGCAGCAAGGCCCCCGTGCTGACCTTCATCGACGGGATGTTCGAGGGTGACACCGAGCCGATGGAGAGCATCTGGAGCCAGAAGCAGACCGATGCGCTGGACGATGACATGGATCAGCGGACGGTGGCTCAACCGACGGTGCAGGACAGTTGTCCCCGGCTGCCTGAGTCCCCTGTGCGGTCCCCTGTGCGGTCCCCTGTGCGGTCCAGGCGGCCCGTGGTCGCCCGCCGTACATGGCCCGCTCGATCCCGGGTCAGACCCCCCCGCGCGGAGCTCACGCCCCCGCCACAGATCAGCTGGCTGGAGGCGGAGTCTCGCCACTGAGCCAGCCCACCACGGTGGCCGCCACCTCCACCGCGTTTCTGGCGCAGTCGTTGACGCCGATGCCGCGGTAGGCGTTGCCCGTCACGAACAGACCCGGGAGCCGATCCAGCCGCGCCTGAACCCGCTGCAGCCGCTGCTGGTGTCCGAGGAGGTACTGGGGAATGGCGCAGCGGTGGCGAAAGATGCGCACGAAGGAAGGGTCCCCCGCCTTGCCGTGGACCCGGCGCACCTCGCCCAGCACGGCCCGGGTCAGCTCCGTGTCGTCGAGCTCGAGCACGTCGGGGTCCCGGGCGCCGCCGATCATCACGCGCATCAGCACGTGCCCCTCGGGAGCACGCTCGGGGAACAGGGTCGAGGTCCACAGCGCGCCCAGCATACGCAACCCCTCGGGCCTGGGCACCAGGAAGCCGAACCCGTCCAGCGCGTGGGTCACCGACGTGGCGGGAAAGCCGAGACACACCACCACCAGCGGGGAGTAGGTTATCTCACTCAGCGGCTCCGCGAGCTGGGGATCCATCCCGGCCGTGATCGCGGCGGCCTCGTACGCCGGGCAGGCCAGGATCACGCCGTCAGCCGCGATGGATTCGTTCTCCCCGTCTCGCTGGCACAGGACGTCGAACCCACCCCCGTCGCGTGGGCGTAGCCCACGGACCTTGGTCCCGCACCGCACCTGATCGCCCAGCGCGTCGGCCAGCCGGTCCACCAGGGTCTGCATGCCGCCGGAGAAGCTGGTCAGGTGCCCCGTTGGCCCGGCGCCGGGCAGCTGGGTCACGACGCCGGCGCGCCGGCGTTCCTTCGCCAGCCGACCCATGCCGCGGATCAGGCTTCCGTACTCCTGCTCCACCTCCACCACCCGCGGGAAGCAGGAGATGACGCTCATGCGTTCCGGGTCACCGGCGAAGATGCCGGTCTGCATCGGGTCCACCAGCGTGGAGTACGCCACCGGCCCGACGCGCCGGCGGGCGAAGTCCGCCACCGATTCGTCGTGCTCCGGTGTGGGCGGGCGCGACGGAACCCACAGCTCGCGGATCAGCCGGAGCTTCGCCGTGAAGGGCAGCAGGCCGGAGAACAGGAACTTCAGCGGGTGCATCTGCACCGGGCGCAGCTTGTTGCGGGTGTAGATGTAGCGCTTGTTGAAGGCCGCGGCGGCCGGTAGCAGCCGCTCCTGCAGCGCCAGGCGCTGGCACAGCTCGGTGGTGCGCGGCTCCTTGTTCAGGAAGCCGTTGACGCCCCATTCGCAGGTGAATCCATCGGCGTGGATCGTGCGGATCTTGCCTCCCACCCGGTGGTCAGGCTCCAGGACCTGTAGCTGCGGTGGCGTGAGCCCACGCTCGCGGGCCAGATCGTTCAGGGCGAGGGCGGTGGCCAGGCCGGAGATGCCGGCGCCGGCGATGACGACGGTGGGTCGATCGCTGTGGGTCATGCTGCACGTGTGATGTGGGTCAGGGCCTCGATGAAGGCGGGATCCTCGTTGAGCGCGGGTGCGCGCTGGAAGCGCGTGATCCCGTGGGTCAGCGCGTAGTCGCGCATCTCGATGTCGATCTCGTGTAGCGTCTCGATGTGGTCCGAGACGAAGCTGATGGGCACCACCAGCAGGGCAGGTGTCCCGCGCCGGGCCTGCTGCGCGACGAGGTCCAGCACGTTGGGCTCCAGCCAGCGCACGGGGCCGCTGCGGCTCTGGTAGCCCAGCTCGAACCGCTGCAGCCCCGCGGATCGGGCCACGAGCTGCACCGTGCGCTCCACCTGGTCGCGGTAGGGGTCGCCCCGTTGCACGAGCTTGAGCGGCAGGCTGTGCGCGGAGAAGATCACGGCCGCGTCCTGCTGCCCCAGCTGCTCCAGTCCGCGCCGCACGGTGTCGGCCACGGCCTGGACGTACAGCGGGTGGTCGTGGAAGCTGTCCACGCGCACCAGGTTCCACGAACTGGCCTCGGGCCGGTGGGCCAGGGCCCGATCCAGATCGTCGAAGCTGGAGCCCGTCGTGGCGCTGCTGAAGTGCGGGTAGAGCGGGAGCGCCACCAGGCGCGAGATGGGGTGGGCCGACAGCTCGGCCAGCGCCACATCCACCCGCGGGTCGCTATAGCGCATGCCGACGCTCACGACGAAGTCTTCGCCCAGCGATTGCTGCAGCAGTTGCGCCTGGCGCCGTGTGATGCGGACCAGGGGTGAGCCGCCTCCGATGCGCTGGTAGCGCTCTGCCACCCGGGGGGCGCGGCGGTGGGAGATCAGGCGCGCCAGGGGCCGCTGCAGCAGGGAGCCCCCCGGCAGGCGGATCAGCCGGCGATCGGAGAACAGCTGCAGCAGGAAGGGCTCCACCTGAGCCAGGGTCTCGGGACCCCCCATGTAGAGCAGACAGACGCCGGTCTTTTTCGTCGAGGCCATGTCAGATCGTGTTGGAGAAGGTCTGCCCCCCCGGCTTCTGCGGTGTCCGAAGGTAGGGATCGAAGACCATCGCCACGTTTCGCACCAGCACCCTCCCCAGCGGTGTCAGCCGCAGCTGCAGCCCATCGCGTCGCACCAGGTTCTGGCGCTGCAGCAGCTCCACATCTGACAGCTCGGTGGCGAAGGTGGAGCCGGCGTCCAGGCCGTGCGCCGCGCACACCCGCTCCAGGTCGACGAAGAAGTTGCACATGATCCCGTGGATCACCTCGCGGCGCAGCCGATCGTCGTCGGTCAGCACCCGGCCCCGTTCGATGGGCAGCCGTCCGCTCTCGAGGGTGCGGTAGTAGCGCGCCAGCGGCTTGAGGTTCTGCGCGTAGCACCCCTGGATCTCGCTGATGCCGGTGATGCCGAAGGCCAGGATGTCGCTGGCCGGCAGCACGGTGTAGCCCTGGAAGTTGCGCTGCAGCCGCCGCTGGAGCCGGGCCCGGGCCAGCTCATCGTCGGGCCGGGAGAAGTGGTCCATCCCGATCTGGACGTAGCCCGCCTCCACGAACCGCCGCAGCGCCAGAGTGAAGAGCCGGAACTTCTCGAGCGGCGTGGGCAGTAGCGCCTCGTCGAAGGCCCGCTGGTGCGGGCGCATCCAGGGCACGTGGGCGTAGCTGAACACCGCCACGCGATCCGGCGCCATCTGCAGCACCTGGTCCAGCGTGGCGGCGAAGGTCTCCGGCCGCTGCATGGGCAGGCCGTAGATCAGGTCGAAGTTGATGCCCTGGTATCCCAGCCGTCGGGCGCCCTCGTACAGCGCGGACGTCAGCTCCACCGGCTGCACCCGTCCGACGTACTGCTGGACCTCGGGGGTGAAGTCCTGGACTCCCATGCTCACGCGGTTGAAGCCCAGGCCGCGCAGCAGCTCCAGCTGCTGGATCGATGTCACCACGGGGTCGACCTCCAGGGCGACCTCGGCCCGGGGGTCGATCTGGAACCGGTCCGTGATCTCGCTCCACAGGCGTGAGAGCTGGCGCTCGTCGAGGAACGTCGGTGTACCGCCTCCCAGGTGGAGCTGCACCACGCGCCGCCGTCGCGGCAGGTGGGCGCACACCAGGTCCATCTCACGGGCCAGGTAGTCGATGTAGCGGTCGGCGCGGTGATGCTGACGAGCCAGCACCACGTTGCAGCCGCAGTAGCGGCACATCTGCTCGCAGAACGGGATGTGGAAGTACAGCGACAGCGGGCTCTGCGCCCCTGAGGCCTCGGCGGCCTGCAGCCGCTGCACGACGGTCTGCGCCGTGACCGAGTCGTTCCACATCGGCGCCGTGGGATAGCTGGTGTAGCGCGGGCCGGGGCGGGAGAGCCGCAGCAGCAGCTCGGGATCGACCTGCTCCACCTGACGCACGGCCTCGATGCCATCGGCCTCGACGCCCCTGGGCCCCTCGGTGGTCACGCGGGTCTCCCCAGCCGATGCACCGCCTGCACCACGAAGCGCGCCCGCGCCTCCTCGGTGCCGGGCAGCACGCCGTGCCCCAGGTTGAAGATGTGGCGCCGCCCGGCCCCACTCTGCAGCACCTGCGCGATGCGCTGCTCCAGGCGTTCCTCGTCGAGAAACAGGCACGCCGGGTCGAGGTTGCCCTGCAGCGTGACGTCGGGGCCCAGCCGGTCGCGGGCCTCGGACAGATTCACGCGCCAGTCCACCCCCAGCACCTCGGCGCCGGTCTCGGCCATGGCCTCCAGCAACGTGGAGGCGCAGGTGGCGAAGTGGATTCGAGGCACACCCAGCGGCTTCAGCTCGTCGAAGATGCGGCGGGTGTAGGGCAGGGCGAACTCCCGGTAGTCGGCGGGGGAGAGGATCCCGGCCCACGAGTCGAACAGCTGCACCGCCTGGCACCCGGCCTCGACCTGGGCCTGAAGCTGCAGCGTGACGGTGCGCGCCAGCCGGTCCAGCAGCGCGTGAGCCGCGTCGGGCTGGCACAGCAGCAGCCGCTTGAGCTGCTCGAAGTTCTTGGAGTGGCCCCCCTCCACGAGGTACGAGGCGAGGGTCAGCGGGGCGCCGGCGAAGCCGATCAGCGGCACCACCCCGTCCAGCGCGCGGCGCGCCTGCCGCACGGCCTCCAGCAGGAACGGCACGCTCTGCACCGGGTCGGGCACACGCAGCGCCTCCACGTCGGCCATGCAGCGCAGCGGGGATTCGAGCTTCGGCCCCTGCTCCGTCAGCTGCACGGGCGCCCCCATGGCCTCCACCGCCACCAGGATGTCGGAGAAGATGATCGCCGCGTCCACCGCCAGCTGTTCCACGGCGTCCACCGTGACCCGGGCGGCGAGCTCGGGGGTCTTGCACAGATCGAAGAACGCCACCTGCTTGCGGATGGCGCGGTAGGAGGCCTGGTACCGCCCGGCCTGGCGCATGAGCCAGACGGGGGTGCAGTCCGGCGTGCGTCCCAGGCAGGCATCGAGAAATCGTGTTGATCGTCCCATGATGGCGGGAAGCATAGCACGGGTGGGGCGGTGTGACGCGCGTCCGGCCTCGTGTACAATGCCCGCGATGGTCAGCCACCCGCTCATCTGCGCTGTCGCCGTTATCCTGGGGCTGGTCTGTGGCAGGGTTCTCGCCGCGCCGGCCTGGCAGCGGGGGATGGTGCCGGTGCCGGCGGGGGAGCTCCGTCAGGGGCGGACGGGCGGCGAGCCCGACGAGGCGCCGGTGCACCGCGTGCGCCTGGAGGCGTTCTGGATCGATCGCCACGAGGTGACCCAGGGCGAGTACGCTCGCTGCGTGGCGGCCGAGACCTGCCGCCCCGCGCGCAAGTACCCGGACAATGTCGGGGCCACGCTGCCTGCCATCGGGGTCACGTGGGACGACGCTCGGGCCTACTGCATCTACCGCGGCAAGCGGCTGCCCACCGAGTCGGAGTGGGAGCGCGCCGCCCGCGGCACCGACGGGCGGGTCTATCCGTGGGGCGACCAGCCGGACTGCCGGCGGGCGAACTTCGGCAACTTCATCGACGCCGGCCCCTGCGCCGGGAAGAACCCGGGGCGGATCCTGCCCCGGGGCAGCCGCCCGCAGGGGGCCAGCCCGGTGGGCGCGCTGGACATGGCGGGCAACGTCTGGGAGTGGACCGCCGACCCGTACCTGAGCTACGCCACGGGCAAGCTCGCCGGGCCGGCGGATCAGCGGGTGATCCGGGGGGGCTCCTGCTGCTCGTACTTCGCGCTGCCCACCACCACCAACCGGCTGTCCTTCCCCGCGAGCTACCTGGACCGGGACATCGGGTTCCGCTGCGCGCGATCGGCGGGAGCGGTCCTCCGTCAGCAGCCCTGACCACTTGGCGGTCCCGCCCACCTCGCCTCGGAGCCGTTCAGTCGAGTGCTCACTGACGGCCAGCGTCAGCGCCCGAGCCCGTTAGGCGGTGCCGTACTCCTCATCTACATCCCGAAGGAACTCGGCGAAGCACTCGACAAGGAGATCTCGATCGGCCTCGGAGTAGCCCGGTATCCGACTGTAGTCACCAGAACAAGCCATCTTTGATACTTCGGCGTAGGTGAAGAGTGGGCCGTCAGCCCGATGTTCGTTATGCCAAACGGCGAGGGTTTCCTCCGCCTTTGGCTTCTTTCCGACGCGCTCTTCTTGTAGCTCATCTTCCTTGGTCCTGTACCAGAAGATGTACCACCCGCCGTTCTTGTCGTATCGCGCATAGGCCATCGATCGGTTCTCCTCCGGCTGAGATGGGTGCCGGGTCTCGGGCCGATGTCCAGTACGATCGGGACCTCGAGCGCGCTTCTCGCCGCCTCGATACGCTACAGGAACGCGGGGTCGGTGTGCTCGCCGAACTCCTGGCGGAAGATGTCGCTGATCTCGCCCAGCGTGGCGTAGTGCCGCACGGCCTCCAGGATCGGGTAGAACATGTTGGCCTGCTCGTCGCGCGCCGCCTGGCGCACGTCGTCCAGGCAGCGCTGGACCCGGGCCGCGTCCCGGCGGGCCCGCACCTGCGCCAGGCGCTGGCGCTGGGCCTGCTCCACCTCGAGGTCGATCTTCAGCGTGGGGATGTTGCTGCTGCCGCCCATCTGGTACTTGTTGATCCCGACGGTGATCCGCTCCTGGCGCTCCACCTTCTTCTGGAACTCGTAGGCGCTGCGGGCGATCTCGCGCTGGGGGTAGCCCTCCTCCACGGCCCTGACGATGCCGCCCATCTCGTCGATGTGGTCGATGTACTCCATCGCCGCCTGCTCCATGCGGTCGGTGAGGTTCTCGACGAAGTACGATCCGCCCAGGGGGTCCACCACGGCGGCCACGCCGCTCTCGTCGGCGATGATCTGCTGCGTGCGCAGCGCCACGGTGGCGGCCTCCTCGGTGGGCAGGGCGTAGGTCTCGTCGAAGGAGTTGGTGTGCAGCGACTGGGTCCCGCCCAGCACCGCGGCCAGCGCCTGCAGCGTGGTGCGCACGATGTTGTTGTACGGCTGCTGCGCCGTGAGCGAGACGCCGGCGGTCTGGGCGTGGGTCCGCAGCAGCCAGGTGCGGGGGTCCTGGGCGCCGAAGCGCTGCTTCATGAACCTGGCCCACATCCGGCGCGCGGCGCGGAACTTGGCCACCTCCTCGAAGAAGTCGTTGTGTACGTCGAAGAAGAAGCTCAGGCGCTTGCCGAAGGTGTCCACGTCCAGGCCGCCGTCCTTCCCCAGCTGGACGTAGGCCAGGCCGTCGGCCAGGGTGAAGGCCAGCTCCTGCACCGCCGTGGCCCCGGCCTCGCGGATGTGGTAGCCGCTGATGGAGATCGTGTTCCACAGCGGGGCGTGCCTGGTGCACCACACCAGCATGTCGCGGATCAGCCGCATGGAGGGGCGCACCGGGCTGATCCACTCCTTCTGCGCGATGAACTCCTTGAGGATGTCGGTCTGGGTCGTGCCCCGCAGCTTCTCCGACGGCACGTCCTGCTTCTCGGCGGCGGCGACGTACATCGCCAGCACCACGATGGCCGGGGCGTTGATCGTCATCGAGGTGCTGACGCGGTCCAGCGGGATCTCGTGGAACAGGCGCTCCATGTCGTCCAGCGACGCCACCGACACGCCCTCGCGGCCCACCTCGCCCAGGCAGCGCGCGTTGTCCGGGTCGTAGCCCATGAGCGTCGGCATGTCGAACGCGGTGGAGAGGCCGGTCTGTCCCTGCTGCAGCAGGTAGCGGAAGCGCTGGTTGGTCTCCTCGGGCGTGCCGAAGCCGGCGAACATGCGCATGGTCCACGGCTTGCCGCGGTACATGTTGGGGTGGATGCCCCGGGTGAAGGGGTACTCCCCGGGGCTGCCGATGGCCTCGGGCGGCGGCAGGTGCCGGGCGTCGTAGATCTGCTCCAGCGGCAGACCGCTCATGGTCTCGTAGATCGGGGTGGGCTGCGCGCTTGACTTCTTCACCGTCTCACCGTCCGTTGGAGTTGACTGAAATCTACGTTGCCCGTGGTGCATCGTCAACGCCGCCTGGACCGGTGCCTCGATCGGGCGCCTCGCCGCCCGCCGACGAGTAGCAGTAGACACACCCCGAGCGGCAGCGATCGGTGTAGCGGCCGATGTCGTGGGACGTGGCGCAGTTGCAGTGGCGGCGCTGGGCCGGGTCGCCCGGCAGCTCCAGCGCCAGGCGCCGGGGGTGGAGCGCCGCGGCGAGCTCGGCGGAGATGCAGCTCGCGGCGCGCACCGCTCCGTCGGTGTCGGCCACCACCCGCGGCTGGTTGCAGGCCTGCAGGCGCAGCCCGTGGCGCAGCGCCACGTCGGCCATGCGCAGGGCGACCTCGCGCTTCTCCGCCCGGCTCCAGCGCGTGATGCCGTGGCGCGCGTAGTGAGGATCCAGCGGACCCTTGAGGCTGAGGGCCGAGGGGAAGGAGAAGATGCAGGTCTGGACCCCCCGTCCACCCAGCTCGGCCGCCAGCAGGGCGAAGGTCTCGAGCCGGCTGAAGCCGCGCAGCACCGGATCGAAGCGCCAGATCAGCCGCCGGGGATCGCCCCGCAGCGCCTCGATCAACGGGTCCAGCTGGCGCAGCACCTGTGTCGTGGTGGGCACGCGGGGCTCCAGCGCGGTGCCGCCCAGCCCGGTGAGGGTCAGGTGGACCACCGGGTTCTCGATGCCCACCCGCACCAGCTCGCTGAGCGGTCCGGGCCGCGTGAGCCCCGTCGGGTAGCGCGTCCAGAAGAAGACGGAGTGCACTGGCCGGCGCAGCCGGAGCAGCCGGTCGGCGCATTCGTCCGGGTGGTACCCCGGCAGGTCGGTGCGCCGCGAGGCGCTGATGATCCAGCCTTGCTCCATCGCCATGGCCCGGTTCGATGGTATCATCCCCGTGGGGATGGAGACCTTCGGCAAGTTCGAGCTGCTGGCGCCGCTGGCTCAGGGCGGGATGGCGGAGCTGTTCCTCGCGCGCCAGCGGGGCATGGGCGTCGTCGAGCAGATGCTGGTGCTGAAGCGCATCCTGCCGCACCTGGCGGTGCAGCCCGAGTTCCTGAAGATGTTCGTGCAGGAGACCCGCATCGCCGCGCTGCTGGACCACCCCAACATCGTCCCGATCTACGATCTGGGGCACGTGCAGGGCCGGTACTTCCTGGCCATGCCCTACGTCGGCGGGCTGACGATGAAGATCATGCTGGAGGCGGGGATGCAGGCCGGGATCCAGCTGCCGCTGGAGGTGGCCTGCGCCATGGTGCTTCAGGTGCTGGATGGGCTGAGCTACGCCCACCAGCGCACCCGCTTCGACGGCACGCCGCTCAACGTGGTGCACCACGACCTGTGCCCCAGCAACCTGGTGATCGCCGAGTCGGGGCAGGTGCTGCTCCTGGACTTCGGCATCGCCCGGGCGGCGGACACGGCGCAGCCCGACGCCCGCCGGGGGCCGGTGCGGGGCAGCCTGAGCTACATGTCCCCCGAGCAGTGCCGGGGCGACGCCGTGGACCAGCGCTCGGACCTGTTCTCCCTGGGCGTCGTGTTCCACGAGCTGCTCACCATGCGGCGCCTGTTTTGGCGTGAAACCCAGGTGCAGACCCTGCGCGCCCTGGTCGACGGCCCCATCGCGAACCCCGTGGAGCACCGGCCCGAGCTGCCGCCGCGGCTGGCGCAGGTGGTGATGCGCGCTCTACAGCGCGATCCCGCCGCGCGTCACGAATCGGCCGAGCTGATGCGCCAGGATCTGGAGCGCGCGATGCAGACCGCGCACCTGTCCGGGGGCCCGGCCGACATCGCACGCTGCATGTCCGACAGCTTCGCCGCGGAGCTGGCCAGCGAGCGCGAGCTGGCGCACCGCGCGCGGAGCGGGGGAGCCGCGCGGGAGAAGGGACAGGCCCCCCGGCGCGTGAGGCGGTCTCGACGGTGGCACTACCTGGCGGGGGCGCTGGCGTTGGTCTGCATCACGCTGGGAGGCCTGGGGATACGAAGCTGCCTGGCCGCCCCGCCTGGTCAAGCCCGTCAATCCTGCAGCACCCACTGCACCACCGCGTCCCGGTCGGCGTCGGAGCCGATGGCGGTGGTGATCAGCTGGTCGAAGTCGATGGCCTGGCGGTAGTCCTGCATCACCTGCGGCTCCATCCCCGCCGCGGCCAGCAGGCGCACGCCGCTGACGGCCAGGTTGGTGGCGGCCTCGGCGGCGAACAGCCGGCAGGCGGCGCGGATCCCCTCGACCTCGAGGCGCGCGGCGCGGCGGCAGAAGGCGTTGGCGTGCTCCACCTCGGTGATGCGCAGGGCCAGCTCGAACTGCACGTGCTGGGCCCGGCTGACCTTCAGCTGGTGCAGCGTGGTCAGGGTGTGGCCCAGGGCCCGGGTGGCCCGCGCCACGAGCTCGGCGCCCACGCCGGCGGACGTCAGATCCGACAGCCGCGCGGCGTGTTCGTCGTACAGCGCGCCCCTGCTCTTCAGGTTCTGCTTGAAGCGGTAGAGGTAGATGATGCTCTGCTGGATCTCGCTCGTGCCCTCGTAGATCGTGGTGATGCGGACGTCGCGCTTGATCTTCTCCACCAGGTACTCGCGGGTGTAGCCGTAGCCCCCGTGGGCCTGGATCGCCGCCTCGGCCGCGGCGTTCCCGGTCTCGGTGGCGTAGAGCTTGGCGATGGAGCCCTCGGTCTGCAGGCCCGGCTCCCCGCTGTCCAGCCGCGCGGCCACCTCCTCGATGTACGAGCGCGAGGCCTCCAGCCGCACCATGTGCGGCACGATCAGCTTGTGCGTGAAGCCCCGGTGCGCGCACAGCAGCTTGCCGAACTGCTTGCGCTCCCGGGAGTAGGCGATGGCGCGCTGCATCGCGGCCTCGCCGCCGCCCAGGCCGAAGGCCGCCACCATCAGCCGCGTGAAGCCGAAGACCTCGTTGGCCTGGAGCAGGCCCTTGCCCTCCTCGAGCCCGATGAGCTGGTCCGCCGGCACCAGCACGTCCTCGAGGATCACCTGCGCCGTGTTGGAGGAGCGGATGCCGTGCTTGACCTCCATCCGGCCCGCGGTCAGCCCCGGGGCGCCCTGCTCCACCACGAAGAACGAGGGCCCGCCCGGGGTCTTGGCCAGGATCGTGAACAGATCGGCCACCGATCCGTTGGAGATGAACTGCTTGGTGCCGTTGATGCGGTAGGCCACCACGCGCTCGCCCTCGAGCACCGGCTCGGCCACGGTCTTGAGCGAGGCGACGTTGCTGCCCGCCTCGGGCTCGGTGACGCCGTAGGCCACGATCAGCCCCTGTTCGGCCACCCGGCCCAGCCAGCGCTGGCGCTGCTCGTCGGTGGCGCCGACCCGCAGCGGATCGCTGCCCAGCGCGATGGCCAGAAACGCGGTGGCGATGCCCAGGTCCAGCCGGGCCATCTCCTCGCTCACGCGGTAGATGTCGTGCGCCCCGCCCCCCAGGCCGCCGCAGTCCTCGGGGAGGAACACCAGGTGCAGGCCCACGTCGGGGCTCAGCATCCGGCGGATCACCTCCATCGGTAGTATGTCCTCCTCGTCCCACTGCAGGCACTTCTCGTCGGTGATCAGATCACGTCCGAGGTCCTTCAGCGTCTGCAGGATCAGCTCCAGGTCCTCGCGGTCCAGCCCCGCCGTGGTCATCCGTGGCTCCTGTGGCTCTGTCTTGTGCACTGGGAGATAGCGCAGGAGGGGAGGGGGTGCAAGCCGGGACGGGCGGGGCGCCGTGGTGTTGCCTGCAGGATTGACTTGCTCCGCCGGCCCTGCTTGGATGCACGCCATGTCGACCATCACCGTGGGGTCAATCGAGATCGGGCCGGGGCGCCCGCTGGTGTTGATCAGCGGGCCGTGCGTGATCGAGGACGCCGAGACCATGCGCCGGGCGGCGGCTGAGCTCGGCGAGATGTGCGGCGTGCTGGGATTGCCGCTGGTGTTCAAGTCGTCGTACCTCAAGGACAACCGCACCGACGGGGACGCTCACCGCGGCCCGGGCCTCGAGCGCGGGCTCCAGCTGCTGCAGCGGCTGAAGCAGGAGCACGATGTGGTCGTCACCACCGACGTGCATCGGCCAGAGGATGTGGAGCCCGTGGCGCACGTGGTGGACCTGGTCCAGATCCCGGCGTTCCTCTGCCGTCAGACCAGCCTGCTGCAGGCGGCGGGCCGGGCGGGGCAGGCGGTGAACATCAAGAAGGGGCAGTTCATGAGCCCGGCGGCCATGGCGGGCTCGGTGGGCAAGGTCCGCGCCGCGGGCAGGGCGGCGGTGATGCTCACCGAGCGGGGCAGCTGCTTCGGTCAGGATCGCCTGGTGTGCGACCTGACCGCGGTGCCGTTGCTGCAGCAGCTCGGTTGCCCCGTGGCCGTGGATGTGGGCCACGCCGCGGCCGCGCCCGACGAGATCCCGATCCTGGCCCGGGCGGCGGTGGCGGCAGGGGCGGACGCGCTGTTCCTCGAGAGCCACCCCGACCCGCGGCGCGCGCTGTGCGACGGCGGCCGCATGCTCTCCCTGCACCAGCTGCGTCAGCTGCTGCCGCTACTGATCGAGCTGTCGGGGATCGTTCGGGCGTCGGGGGGCGGCACGGGGGGCCAGGGCCCGGCAGAAGCCTAGTAGCCCGCCTTGTCGGCCGGGGCCTTGTCGTCGTTGTCGTCGTCGTCATCGTCCCCCTGCACCAGCTGCGCCACATCGTGGGCCGGGATGGGGTCCTTCTTCTTCGTCGCTTGCACCGCGTCGGGGGCGGCCTGGCCCTTCTTGAAGTTGCGCACGGTCTCCCCCAGGGCCTTGCCCAGCTGGGGCAGGCGGGCGGCGCCGAACAACAGGACCACGATGACGAGCACGATGAGCAGCTCCCAGGTACCGAGTCCGCACATCTTCGATCTCCTTTCGCCCCACGTGATGCCAGGGGGCGTGCCGACGGGAATTATGGACCAACGCCCCCGGGGGAGCAAGGCACGTTGAACCGACGCGCCTCCGAGGGTACCATCGGCGCATGAATCGAAACGTGCACGTCATCGGCACCGGCAACGTGGGTGAGCCGCTGATCGGTCTGCTGGCCGACTTCAGGGACAAGTTTGGCATCGACGAGGTGACCTTCGCCAAGCGCTCCCCGCTGGCCCACGAGCGGGCCAAGGTCGAGAGCCTGGTGCGGCGCGGGGCCCAGCTGTGCGTGGACCGGGACGTGCGTGAGGAGTTCATCCGCCAGGGTCACTACCCGACCTACGACGCCCAGGATGCGCTGGAGCGGGCGCAGGTGGTGGTAGATTGCACGCCGCTGGCCAACCGCAACAAGTCGAGCTACCTCAACATGAAGGGGCCGATGGGCTTCATCGCCGCCGGAGGTACCGAGTTCGGCTTCGGCAAGCTGTACGTCAACGAGATCAACGACAGCGCGCTGGTGGTGGGCGAGGATCGCTTCATCCAGGTGCCCGGGGGCAACGCCCACACCCTGGCCTACATCGTCAAGCTGTTCGGGTTCGACGGCGACGTGAACCAGGTCCGCAGCGCCCGCTTCGTCTGTATGCGGCGCTGCAGCGACTTCAGCCAGGAGAAGGGCTTCCTCCCCTCGCCCAAGGTGATGCCGCACGACGTGGAGCGGTTCGGCACGCGCCAGGCGCGGGAGACATACTACGTGTTCAAGACGCTGGGGCTGGAGCTCGACCTGCGATCGTCGGTGGTGCTGCTGCCCACGCAGCAGATGCACACCATCTGGTTCGCCATCGAGATGGATCGTCCGCTGGAGACGATGCAGGCCATCGAGCGCACCGTGGGCAGCCGGATCTCGGCCCGCACCGACAAGCAGTCCTGCACCCTGGTCCTGGCGTTTGCCCGGGACCACGGCTACAAGGGGCGCATCTTCTCCCGGACCGTGATCCCCACCGTGGGGCTCTCCAGCCGGGGCAACGCCATCGAGGGCTTCTGCTTCGAGCCGCAGGACAGCAACGAGCTGCTCTCCGCCGTGGCGGCCACGATCTGGTTCCTGTACCCGAACCAGGTCCGTCAGCGGCTGGAGGCGCTGGCGCCGTTCATGTTCGACGAGGTCTGACGGGGGCGAGGTCTGACGGGGGCGAGGTCTGACCGGGAAAGCGAGGCCCGGCGATCAGAAGCTGCAGGCCGGGTGGTCGCCGCTGCTGGCTGCTCCCTTGACGCGCTTGCGGATCGTGCGCGGCGGGGGCTTCAGCACCAGATCGATCACCTGCTCCACCGATTTGACGAAGATGATCTCGATGTCCTCGCGGATCTCCTTCGGGATGTCCACCATGTCCTTGCGGTTCTTGTCCGGCATCACCACGCGTTTGATCCCGGCGCGGTGTGCGGCGAGCGCCTTCTCCTTGATGCCGCCCACGGGCATCACCATCCCGCGCAGAGAGATCTCGCCGGTGAGGGCCACGTCGTCCCGCACGCAGCGCCCGGTGAGCAGCGAGATCAGGGACGTGGCCATGGTGATCCCGGCCGATGGACCGTCCTTGCGGATGGCGCCGGCGGGGACGTGGATGTGGATGTCGTGCTTGGCGAACACGTCGTCCTCGATGCCGAG
>Ga0210044_10006422_pt1 | contig 15491 bp, 12 predicted proteins | sample CryGey13umfilter_2_FD_183959 | JGI IMG/M metagenome (GOLD analysis project Ga0210044, IMG submission 183959) | Groundwater microbial communities from aquifer in Utah, USA - Crystal Geyser 4/9/14 3 um filter (SPAdes) (version 2) | ecosystem: Environmental > Aquatic > Deep subsurface >...
TTCGGGAGTCGCTTGGGATATTCGTAAAGAAGAGCCATATGAATTATATGATGAAGTAGAGTTCAATGTTCCTTACTCAGACAAGGGTGATAACTTTGCACGATACCGTATTTATATGCAAGAGATGAGAGAATCTGCAAAAATTCTTTATCAAACTATGGATATGTATGAGCAAACGGTGAAAAATAAGCAAACTGAGTTAATGGCACATGCTCCAAAATATATTTCAGCTTCAAAGCTTGATATCATGACGCAAAACTACTCTTTGATGCAACATTTTGTTCTTGTAACACAAGGTATGAGACCTCCAGTGGGTGAGGTTTATGTAGCAACTGAATCACCAAAAGGGGAGCTCGGTTTCTTTATCAACTCTCAAGGCGGAGCGTATCCATACAGACTCAAACTCCGTGCCCCATCATTTTGGCATGCAGGTATTTTAACTGACCTTTTGCCGGGTCACTATATTCCGGATGTTGTTTCTATTATTGGTACAACAAACATAGTATTTGGAGAGGTTGACAGATGATAAACTTAAGAAAAGCAAATTGCTTTGCTTTTTTAAGTGAAGTGACTGTCTGTTTACAAATTGGAGTGCAAAGTCAAGTTGATTGTAAGGATTAGAATAAATGAAAAGATATGATTTAAGACATCTAAAAGATGGCTTTGAGCCAAGAATGAAAGAGATTTTAGCCTCTCATAAGGCTGGAGAAGTTGCAATATTTTTATTTGAAATAGGCGATTTTACCCCTATTCAAAAATCGGCAGATTTAGTAAAAGAGTGCGGTTATGAGTTAATGAACTCTTTAAAGTTTAACGAAGTCGATTGGACTGTCGTTGCTAAAAAATAGTGGTAGGATACAATTGTGAGTAAAGTTTATTTTTCAACTTGGAATGGTGAGCTGGTTAACAATGTCGGCAAACCTGAAGAGGAGTGGGAAGAATCAGCTTATAATTTACCGGCATCCTATGATGAGCACCGTGATTCTAAAGCCTTTATAGGCTGGGACGGTGTATCACTCTTTAATGCTGATGTAGATGTAATCCGTTTAGCAATGGAATACGCAGCACAGTATCAAGTCTATTCTGAGGCATGTGGAAGATGTGCGCCCGGTCGTTGGGGTGGAAGAATTCTTTATGATCAGTTAGATAAGATTGCTCGTGGAGAGGGAAGTGTAGCTGATTTGGAGCACCTAAAAGAGATCGGTGCGAGTATGCAAGTTACTTCAAAATGTGAGATTGGAAAAACAGTTCCAACCCCTATTTTAGACCTGATGAAGCATTTTGAGCATGAATTTATGGCTTGTATTAATGAGCAAAAACCATCAAAGCACTACAATGAGACAATAGGCTATATTGCAAAAATAACAGCACCTTGTACCGACGCTTGCCCTGCGCATGTTGATATTCCAGGGTATATTGAAGGCGTAAGAGATTTAAGATTTGATGATTCACTTGAAGCAACGCGTCAAACAATGCCGCTAGCACATACTTGTGGTCGTGTCTGTCCGCATCCGTGTGAGGATGCATGTAGAAGAACAAATCTTGATGAACCGATTTCGATTATGGCACTGAAACGTCTTGGCGCCGACTGGGAGACTGATCACGGTTTAGATTTTTTTCATCCAATGGAGAAAGCACCAAGTACGGGCAAAAAAGTTGCAGTAATCGGAGCGGGTCCTGCCGGACTTACTACGGCTTATTATTTAGCTGCTGATGGTGTTGAAGTTGATGTTTATGAAGAACTTCCTGTTTTGGGCGGTGAAGTTGCAGTTGGTGTTCCCGAGTACAGAATGCCGGTTGATAAATATAACCAAGATATAGAGTGCGTGAGAGATATGGGAGTAAACTTTATAGTGAACTCCAAGATTAATGCAGACGATATGCGAAGATTTGAGAAAGAGTATGATGCAATAATGGTTGCAACAGGAACTCGAATTTCTAAAAAAGTTTATTGTGATAATGAAAGATTTGAAATCAAAGGGTATTGGTCAGCTATTGAGATGCTAGACAAAATTAATCTTTGGGAGAAGTATGGAATCGGTGAGCCAGTCGATTTAACAGGCAAAACTGTTGTTTGTGTCGGTGGCGGATTTACTTCAATGGATGTTGTACGATGTTCAATCAGAGCCAATGCGAAAAAGGTCTATATGATTTATCGTAGAGATGAGAAAACGATTATTAATAATACAACTTATGAAGAGTATCATGAAGCTGTAGAAGAGGGTGTAGAATTTATATTCCATTCGGCTGTAGCAAAAATGAACGATGAAGAGGATGTACTGAAATCTCTTATTGTTGATAAGTTCGAATTAGTTCCAGATCCAGATGGTGGTCGTGCACAACTTGTTAAAATTGAGGGAGAATCTTACAGTATTGAGGCTGACTTTTTAATTCCGGCAGTCTCTCAAGCAGCCGATTTGAAACTTTTGCCACAGGAGTGGGAGATTGAGAAGACCTCTTGGGGGACAGTTAAGACAAACGGCAAAGATTATATGACATCAAAAAAAGGCATTTTTGCCTCCGGAGATTGTGAGTATGGTCCTATGACTATCGTAAATGCAGTCGGTCAGGCCAAACGCGCCTCTTCTGTTATAATCAGATATCTTCAAACAGGCGAAATTAGCTTATCTGATGATGAGATTATGGAAGACCATTTGCGTAAACTGCATGTTTATGATAAAAAAGAGAAAGTTACAGGCTGGCTTGGGGGTTTACCTCGCCAACATAGTGAAATTCTAGATGTTGATATTAGAAAATTTAACAACAAAGAAGTTAATTTAGGTTTTACTCAAGAAGAAGCTATGAGTGAAGCCGACCGTTGTATGCGTTGTTATTATATTGCAATGATAGCAACTTAAGAGGGGGATGGATGATTAATTTTAAAATTGACGGTATCTCAGTAAAAGCAAAAAAAGGCGAGACTATCTTAACAGTAGCTCGTAAAAATGATATTTATATACCTACCATGTGTTACATTGCAAAAACTACACCGTGTGCATCGTGTCGCATGTGTGTTGTAGAGGCCAAGGGAGTAGAAGGTTTTGTACTCTCTTGTAATACTCCACCGACTGAGGGCTTGGAGATAATTACTAACACGCAAGAGTTGGAAAAAGAACGAACAAACATTATGAAACTTTATGATGTTAACCACCCTTTGGAGTGCGGTGTTTGTGATAAATCTGGAGAGTGTGATTTACAAAATAAAACATTAGAATTTGCTGTAAGTCAACAAAACTTCAGTACTCGTGATCAGTATCGAAGTGTTGAGCATTGGGGACTTATCAATTATGACCCTGCCTTATGTATTATGTGTGAGAAATGTGTTCATGTATGTAATGAGGTGATTGGAGATGATGCAATAGAAGTTAAGTTTGGCGGATACAGCTCTGTCATAATTCCTAAAAACAGTGACACGCTTGATTGTACTTTTTGTGGAGAGTGTATAGCTGTTTGTCCGGTTGGTGCACTTGTAAGTTCAGATTTTCAGTATAGTGCAAATGCATGGGAACTTACGCGTATTCCTGCGACGTGTGCACACTGTTCGGGCGGTTGTTCACTAGAGTATGAAACAAGACATAGCGGTGTCAAGGGAGAAGAAGCTATATATAGAGTTAAAAATAATTTCGAATTTACATCTTTATGTGGAGCCGGTCGTTTTGGCTTTGATTTTGAAAATTGTGCCCAAAAAGATGAGACTTCCTTTCATGCAGCCATAGAAGCTGTGAAAAATGCTAAAGCCATCCGTTTTTCATCAATGATTACAAATGAAGAAGCGTATATTCTACAAGAGTTAAAAGAGAAGCTAGGGTTTAAACTTTTTAATGAAGATGCCAGAAAGCTTCAAGAATTTATGGCTTCATACAGCAGTGTAAGCGGCAAAAAGCACTACAGTGGATCTCTTGACGCAATCAAGCAAGCAGATGCTGTTATCGTTATTGGAACTAAAATCTCTACTGACAACCCTGCTGTTAGATATGCGATTACCACTGCAAGAAAACATAATGGAGCTAAGATAGTTTATGCGCACCCTATAGAAGATCTGCTGCTTCAAAATACTGTAACACAGTTTTTGAAGTATGAAGTAGGCTCAGAAGAGGGAGTTATTGCTCTGCTTGCTAATGAAATTTTAAAAGATTCTGACTTGTCTGATGATGAAAAAGCTTTTTTTAATGAACTTGATTTAGGCTATCTTGCAGCCGAGAGTAATATAGGTGATGAAGAGATAGCGTTTATGTCAAACTCTTTTTTAAGAGCAAAAAATCGTGTACTGGTAGTTGGAAACGATTTGATGGCACATAGTCGCTCTTGCAATATTGCTAAACTTGTTGCAATTATTGAAAAATATAGCACATTTTCAGTAGTGGTTGTTCCAAGCGAAGTGAATAGTTTGGGCGTATCTTTAATTAATACACTCGACATTGATGAAGATATTTCTAACGTTGTTGGATATAATGCGAAGGGTTCATTTACAATATCTTCACTTGGTGAGGCTGACTTGAATGTGCCTGCTCTCAATCAGCAAGAGGGAACTTTTGTTAGTATAGATAATAGAGTTTTACCTACAAATGTCGCCTTAGGCTTTAAGGGCTATACTCTTGCTAATCTTGCCTTGGCATGTGGAATCAAGCATGAAACTACCATTGAATGTACAAGTAAATTAGGTAGTGTTAATGGTTTTAAAGAGATTGAATTTGACTCTTTAGAAAATTATTTAACTGCTTATGGAGATGACGAACGTGGTTACCTTCTTGATGAAGTTGAATGCATAATGGATGGAAAATTAGAGTTTGTTGAAGATTTACCGGAATTTAACGGCACTATTATCTACCATTCTAACCCTGTTTTACAGTTTAATACTTATACTAGTAAAACAAAGCTCTTAGAAAAAGATGCATCGCTAAGAGGTTCAGCACAGTTTGCTACAGCGGCTAGAATTTCAGATGGTGATCAAATTGAAATATCTTTTGGATCAAGAACAATTCAAAGAGTATTTAAGCTAGATAGCACTCTTAAGGGTACTATAGCGCTGAACCCAACATTTGATGATATGGTTGATGCTAGCAGATATAAATATGAAAAATCCAAAATAGTGAGAGTAGTACATGAGTAAAATTACTATAAATATTGACGGTAAAGAAGTTCAAACGCAAGAGGGTGAGTTTATTTTAAACGCAGCTCGTGCAAATGATATCTTTATTCCGGCTATATGTTATTTGACAAGGTGTAGTCCTACATTAGCATGTCGCATATGTCTCGTTGAAGCTGATGGTAAACAGGTCTATTCTTGTAATGCAAAAGCTAAAGACGGCATGAATATTACAACACAAACAAAAACTATAGAGAGTGAAAGACGTGCAATCATGGAAGTATATGATGTAAATCATCCTCTTCAGTGCGGGGTATGTGACCAATCAGGCGAGTGTGAACTGCAAAATTATACTCTTGAAATGGGTGTAGATGCTCAGAGCTATGCTGTTAAAGATATAGATAGAAGCTCCAAAGATTGGGGACATCTGCATTACGATCCGGGGCTGTGTATAGTTTGTGAAAGATGTGTAACTGTATGTAAAGATATGATTGGCGACAACTCTTTAAAAACAGTAGCCCGCGGTGGTGACCCACTAGATGATATCTATAAAGAGAGTATGCCAAAAGATGCCTATAGCATGTGGAATAAACTTAATAAATCAATTATTGGTTTAACTAGCGGCGAAGAGATGCTTGACTGTACAAGTTGTGGCGAGTGTGCTGCTGTTTGTCCGGTCGGTGCTTTAGTTGATACGCAATTTATGTATAAATCTAATGCTTGGGAATTAAAACAGATTCCTGCAACGTGCGGACACTGTTCTGCCGGATGTCAAATTATGTATGATGTAAAACATACCAGTGTGCAAAATCCTGAAGATAAAATTTACCGTGTTATGAACGAGTGGAACTATGTATCTCTGTGTGGTGCAGGCCGTTACGGATTTGATTATGAAAATAGAGTGGCTGGCAAAGATGAAGCAGCATTTGCAAATGCTCTGGAAGCTTTTAAAAAAGCCGACACTATTGAATTTACTTCAACTATTACAAATGAAGAAGCATATTTATTACAAGCATTAAAAGAGAAGAATGGGTACAAGCTTATCAACAAAGAAGCAAAAGCTTTTCAAACATTCTTAAAAGATTATAGTGAAGTTAGCGGAACCTCTTTATACGGCAGTGATTTAAAAGCTGTTCATAACTCAAACTTTGTTATCTCCGTTGGAGCTGCACTTAAAAGTGATAACCCAAATGCACGATACGCACTCAATAACTCTATGACTGTAAATAAAGGTGCCGGTTTATACTTTCACCCTGTAAGTGATCCTGTTATTGATGGAATGGGAAAAAGCATTATCAGTGTAAATCATGCACCCCTGCAAGAAGAGGCAGTTTTATATCTTATTTTAGATCTGTTTGCAGATAAAACTAAGCTTCCCGCAGCTGTTGCAAAATACTTAGCTTCATTTCATTCGCAAAAAACTGTAACAGTTGAAGAGACTATTAAAGAAGAAGTGATTGAAATAACTAAAGAGATGAAACTCAACTCTGAAACCGGTGAAGAAGAAGAGATTGAAGTAAAAAAATCTAAAATGGTTCCAAAGAAAATTTCTAAAGAAGTGCAAGTAGATGAAAACGCTCTTTTGAAAATAGTTGGAACTGATGCCAAATTTGAAGAAGAGTTAGAAAAAAACTTAAAGAAAAAAGATACTTTTGCTTTAATGGTTGGGCAAGATTTATATACTCATCCTCATTCTAAAAATATTGCTCGCTTAGTTGCACTCATAGAAAAATACAGCGACTTTAAGCTTACAATGATTCCGCCTTTAACAAACTCATTAGGCGTAGCACTTATATGTGAACTTGATGAAGTGCGTGGAGAATATAGTGTTGGATACAACACAAGCGGAGATTTTACTCTCTCAGCATTAGGTAATGGCGACTTAGATATGCCGGCAATTAATCAGCAAGAGGGGACATTAACCAGCATAAACAAGCGTGTTAATCCTACTAATGCAGCACTTTCATACAATGGTTACGAACTCAATGATATTGCAAATGCATTGGGACTAAAAGCTGAAAATGTAGTTGAATATACTGTAAAACTACCTATTGCAAAAGGCTTTAGGGCAGAAATATTTGACAACTTACCAAACTATTACAAGAATGACGGCACGGAAGTCAGAGGCTATGTTTTAGATAATATAGCCCTAAGTGTAAGTGGTGATGAAAACGTAGAAGCATTTAGTGAAGAGAAACTAGAAGGCACACTTATTTATCTTGCAAATCCGGTAAGACAATTCAGTGCATTCACAAATAAAGCTACTAATCTTGATGAGATTAGCGGACTTTATATGAGTGAAGCTTATCTAAGTAAATCTGAATTGAATGAGGGGGATAGAGTGAAAGTTAAAAATGAATTTGGTGAAATAGTTCTTAGTATTGTTAGTGATAATAAAATCGCCGGTAACATAGCTATCTTACCAACGTTTGATTCTAAATTAAATTCAGGGGCTATGTTTAGTAATTATCGCTTTGCTACAGCTTCGATAGAAAGGGTGTAATATATGGATACTGCATATTTAATAGAAACGGTTATAAAAGTCGTTGTTATTTTACTTGTATTTTCTGCTTTAGCAGGAATTGGGACTTATTTTGAGAGAAAGATTCTCGCATTTATGCAACGCCGTTTAGGGCCGATGAATGTGGGACCTTATGGACTTTTGCAGGTTGCGGCAGATGGTATAAAGTTATTTACAAAAGAGGATATTATACCTACGAATGTTGTAGCGCCTATCTTTAAAATTGCACCGGTAATTACAGCGGCCACCGCTTTTATGGCAGCGGCTGCAATTCCTTTTTTACCTCAGTTCACTCTATTTGGATACACAGTCCATCCAATAGTTGCTGATATCAATATTGGTATATTATATATACTAGGTATGATGGGTGTCGGTTTATATGGTCCGCTTCTTGGCGGTATGGCCTCTGCAAATAAGTTTTCACTCCTTTCAGCTGCCCGCGGGGCTGCTGTATTTATCTCTTATGAAGTTGTAACAGGTTTGTCAATTTTAGCACCGATTATGTTAGTGGGTTCATTATCTTTAGTAGATTTTAATGAATATCAGGCTGGGGGTATCGGTAATTGGATTGTTTGGAGCCAACCTCTTGCTTTTGTTCTTTTTTGGATAGCAGCATTTGCTGAAACCGGCCGTACACCGTTTCATCTTATTGCAAATGATCATGAGATTATTGATGGATTTGGAACTGAGTACTCAGGTATGAGATGGGGTCTTTTCGCAATCGGTGAGTATGCAAATATGTTTTTCCTCTCATTTGTGATTCCATTGCTCTTCTTAGGTGGATACGGGGATGGAACTCTTTTAGGTGCCCTAGGCTTGTTAGCTAAAATGGCATTTTTCTTCTTTTTCTTCTTATGGACAAGAGCTGCATGGCCGGATGTTAGACCCGATCAGTTGATGTGGTTATGTTGGAAAGTACTTATGCCACTGGCCGTGATTAATGTCGTAATCACTGGCTTTATTATGATGTTTTAAGGGGATATGAATGAATAATGAGCAATTTAATAACAGAAATGTTAATGATAGCTACTATTTAGTAGATATCAAAGATTATCCTACCGATGGTTGGGGTAAATTTAAGAGAGTAGTTAAGAGAACTTTTAGAGGTGAGCTTTTTGTCGGTCTATGGGTAGTTCTTCGTGAGATGATTAAGTTTGATATTCATACAATTCAGTATCCATTGGAGAAGATGCCGATTGGTCCACGTTATCGTGCTGTTCATGAGATGAAAAGATTATGGGAGTCCGACACTGAAAGATGTATCGGTTGTGGACTTTGCGAAAAGATTTGTATCTCTGACTGTATAAGAATGGACACGAAGATTGATGAATATTCTCGTAAAGAGGTTAGTCAATACACCATCAATCTAGGTAGATGTATTTTTTGTGGTTACTGTGCAGAGGTTTGCCCAGAACTGGCGATTACACACGGTGGTGAGTATGAAAATGCGAGCGAACAAAGAGAGCATTTCATACTATATGAAGATATGTTAACACCTATAGATACAATGAAGGCTGGCAAACAGTTGGAATTTGAAGGTTTTGGTGCAATCACACCACATGAAGATGAGCGTATGAAAAAAACGCCTCTAGCGTATTAAGGAGTTAGGTTATGTTTGAAGCGATAGCTTTTTATCTGTTTGCATTTTTAACAATATCGATGTTTTATATTACGGTCACAACATCTCAGGCATTGTATGCATTAGCAGCGTTAGCGGCAGGAATGATTTTTATATCAGCATTTTTCTTTATTTTAGGTGCTGATTTTTTAGGTGCGATTCAAATCGTTGTATATTCGGGAGCAGTTATGGCTCTGTATGCCTTTGGTATGATGTTTTTTGATACTACAAGAGATATAAAAGAGAAACAAGGCAATAGAGCCATTGTTTTTGGACTCAGCACAATAGCAGCTACTTTAGTAGTAGTTATCTTCGCTGCTCCTATGGTCTCAAATAACATTACAGCTCTCTACCCAATAATCGAGGGTGCCGGTAATACTCAGCAAGTAGGAATGGTTCTGTTTACTAAATATTTAGTACCTTTTGAAGTTGCTGCGGTGATGCTGCTTGTTGCAATGATTGCAGGTATTGTACTAGCGGGCAAGAAAATGGATTTATCACTTACTCTCATGAGTGATGATGAAGTTATGAAATTGAAAAATGAACAAAATAAAAAGGTACTGTTATGATGGAAATAGGACTCAATCACTATCTTGTGTTATCTACCATACTTTTTTCTATTGGTTTAGTAGGTGTTATCCGTCGTAAGAACCTTCTTATGCTTTTTTTTGCAACCGAGATTTTACTTAACTCTGTAAATATATCTTTTGCTGCGATTTCTCACTTTTATGGTGACTTAACAGGACAGATGTTTGCTTTTTTCGTAATAGCAATTGCTGCTTCAGAAGTTGCCGTAGGTCTTGGTCTACTAATTGTTTGGCATAAACGTCATGGCAATATCGACCTAGAACAAATGTCAACGATGAGAGGATAAAAAAATGGAACTATATTTATATATCGCACTATTTTCACCGCTTGTCGGTTCTTTATTTGCAGCTCTTTTTGCCGCATCTCCTAAGAGTTTAATCGCAGGCGTAGTTCCAAGTCTCTTACTCTTTACATCTTTTGTGGCAAGTACAATTCTTTTAGTAAATATTTTAAGTGGCGGAGATATTGTACATGTTGAGATGATGACATGGATAGCAACGGGTAATTTATACATACCTTTTGGATTTGTAGTTGATCAGGTCTCTATCACAATGATGATGGTTGTAACGGTTGTTTCAACGGTTGTGCATGTTTACTCAATAGGCTATATGGACCACGATAAAAGTTTCAACAGATTTTTTGCATGGCTCTCTGCTTTTGTGTTTTCTATGATGATTCTTGTTATGAGCGATAACTTTGCAGGACTCTTTATCGGTTGGGAAGGTGTTGGTCTTTGTTCATGGGGGCTTATCGGTTTCTGGTATCACAAAGAGAGTGCGACTTGGGCAGCTAACGAGGCATTTATTATGAACCGTATTGCCGACCTTGGAATGTTAATTGGTATTTTCTTAGTATACTGGAACACAGGCACACTTCAGTATGACGAAGCTTTTGCAGTAATGCCGGCTTTAAATTCTGAAATACTGACATGGATGGGTATCTTCTTATTTGTGGGTGCTATGGGTAAATCTGCCCAGTTTCCGCTTCATACTTGGCTTGCAGATGCTATGGAAGGACCGACTCCGGTTTCAGCACTTATTCATGCTGCAACTATGGTTACTGCGGGTGTTTACCTTGTAGTTCGTGCAAATCCTTTGTATGATCTTATTCCACATGTCGGACTTTTCATTGCAAGTCTTGGTGCCTTTGTTGCACTATTCGCGGCGTCTATGGCTCTTGTGAACCGTGATATGAAAAGAATTATTGCATACTCGACTCTCTCTCAGTTAGGCTACATGTTTGTAGCCGCCGGTTTAGGAGCGTACTGGGTTGCACTCTTTCACCTCATGGCTCACGCATTCTTTAAAGCACTTCTGTTTCTTGGTGCTGGTAATGTTATGCATGCTATGCATGATGAACTTGATCCGTTTAAAATGGGGGGACTTAAAAAACCGCTCAAGTGGACATTTATTATGATGACTTTGGCTTCGGTGGCACTTGCAGGTATCTATCCTTTTGCTGGTTTCTTCTCTAAAGATTTAATTCTGGAAGTTTCGTTGATTGAACATCATTACATTATCTATTCAGTATTACTCTTTACCGCAGGTTTAACAGCCTTTTATTCATTTAGACTCGTGGCACTTATTTTCCACGGCGAAGAGAGATATAAACTCTTTGGTATAGATCCTCATGAAGCCTACAAGTTTGTTCTTATTGCCATGAGCCCTTTGCTTATTCTAGCAATTATTGCCGGCTCATTCAAAATGACCTATTTCGAGATGGTAACGGCAGTACTTCCTGCGACTCAGTACCATGTGCATAGTGTTGTAACTTACTGGATTATGACTATAGGGACACAACTGTTTGTTCTTTTAGCCATAGCCTTTGCCTATAAAAAATACGCAAATAACCGTATAACCGTTCCTAATGGTACATCAAAAATGGAAAACCGTTTATGTTACAAGATTTTAAGTAACCAGTACTATATTCCCTATGTGTATGAAGAGTATATCTCTAAACCATATAGAGAACTCTCAGAGGTATTCTGGAAGCATGTAGATATGAAAGTTGTAGATGCAAGTGTAGACGGTATTGCAAATATTATTTATTCTACGGGTGAAAAAACAAGAACAATGCAGAGTGGTAATTTGTCAACTATGCTAAAATGGATGGTAGCAGGTACTGTTGCTTTATTGTCACTAGCTGTGGTTTTTGGACTTGCAGTTAGATATTCTGATGAAATTAAGTTAATTTTTTCAGGCTTAGGAGTTCAATAAATGTTAGACCATATTTTATCAATTTTAATTTTCTTTCCGGCACTAGCGGCAGTCCTTGGATTTGCAATTCAAAAAGATAGTATCCGTGCTTATGGTGTGGCAGTTGCTACTGTTGAGTTCGCACTCTCTTTGTGGCTATGGTTCTCTTTTGATTCAGACGTATCTGGCATGCAATTTATGGAGCAGTTGCCTTTAGTTCCAGCATTTGGAATAAACTACATTTTAGGCGTAGATGGAATATCTTTGTTTATCATAATTATGGCAGCATTCTTTACGATGATAGGGATTGCCTCTTTAACCGATACTAAAGACGAAAAAAATATGATTATTACTTTGTTGTTTTTACAAATGACAATGGTAGGCGTATTTGTGGCTCTTGATGCGATAGTGTTTTATATATTTTGGGAATTGTCTTTAGTACCGATGCTTTACATAATCGGTGCGTGGGGCGGTCCTTTAAGAGTATACGCTTCTGTAAAGTTTTTCTTATATACCTTTACCGGTTCTCTTGTTATGCTTGTAGGTATGCTATTTATGGCATACTTTTATTTTCAGGCAACAGGCACATGGAGTTTCGCAATTCTTGACTGGTACAGATTAATATTGCCGGAGTCATTTCAGCTTTGGTTGTTTGTGGCATTCTTTATCGGTTTTGCTATTAAAGTACCGATGTTTCCATTTCATACATGGTTGCCGTACGCTCACGGTCAAGCACCGACTATCGGTTCTGTAATCTTGGCGGCAATTCTTCTTAAAATGGGTACGTATGCCTTTATACGTTTTTCATTGCCCCTCTTCCCGGACGCATCAGTATTTTACATGTATCCGATAGCCGTGTTAGCAATCATTATGATTATATATACGGCGATGGTTGCTTATGCTCAAAAAGATATTAAACAACTTGTTGCCTACTCTTCAGTATCGCATATGGGTGTTATTATTCTTGGTACATTTGCTTTGAATGTAGAGGGTATTTCAGGCTCAGTTTTCTTAATGATAGCACACGGTATTGTCTCAGGTGCTCTCTTCTTGCTTGTTGGGGTTATTTATGACAGACGCCATACGAAGATGATGAGTGAGTTTGGTGGCTTGGCACATGTTATGCCTAGATACGCAACCATCTTTGCTATTATGATGATGGCTGCTGTGGGTATGCCTCTTATGATTAACTTTGTAGGTGAGTTTTTAAGTTTACTTGGATTTTATCAACAGTCACATATCTTAACTTTGTTAGCAGGTATCGCTATTATTGTCGGTGCTATTTATATGTTAGCCGCATACAAAAAAATGTTTTTTGGCATAGTTACAAATGAAGCCAATAGAAATCTTCCTGATGTAAATAAAAGAGAGCTTGTAGCTTTAATTCCATTGGTCATTATTACGATTTGGTTGGGTGTCTATCCTAAACCAATTTTAGAGCCAATTAACAACTCTGTAGAATCTATTGTGCAACTAATGCATGATAAATCTATTACAGAAGAAGCAAAATCTAGAATTCCTAATCTTGTTAAAGCTATAGAAATTACTAGAACTTCAGCGCAGGGGGCAAACTAATGTTAGAACCGGTAAATGTTTCTTTAGAGTCTTTAAACTTAATGACTCTAGCACCAATGCTTATTCCAATCATTGGTGCACTGTTTATTTTAATCATTGATATAGTTAAACCTAATTTAGATAAAACTTTATATGTAATGCTAAGCTTGCTCTTCTTGCTTCTCGATTTGGGAGCTATAGCAGAGTCAGCAGGTATATTTGCAGTTAACGGCACTGTTATGGGTGTATTTGATGTAATGCTTATAGACGGTTTAGCAATACTTTCTCAGCTTATTATAGTTGGGGCCTCATTACTGTTTATTCCATTGGCATTAACGCATAGCCGTTTTCACGAGTTTTCTTATCCAGAATTCTTTGCACTATTTTTATTTATGATTAGCGGATTCCAGTTTATGGTTGCGACAGATAATTTAATTCTTATCTTTGTAGGATTAGAAACAGCATCTTTAGCACTCTACACTCTTATCGCAATGCACAACCGTGACAAATCTTTTGAAGCGGCCGTAAAGTACTTTACTATGGGTGCATTAGCTGCAGGTTTCTTTAGCTTTGGCTCAATGGTCTTTTATGCCTTGACAGGTTCTGTTGAAATCAATCAAATAGCTTCTGTCTTAGCTGCAAGCAATTATGCTGATATGGGCTATGTCCTAGTGGGTACAGTATTTATGTTAGGTTCAATTGGTTTTAAAGTATCTTTAGTTCCCTTTCATACATGGACACCGGATGTTTATGAGGGTGCCAGTGCAGCACTCGCAGGATATATGTCGATTGTCCCAAAAATTGCTGCCTTTATAGTTGCCATGAGATTTTTTGAATTTTTAATTCACAGCGGTGTAGTTTGGTTAGAAGTTATCTTATATATTGCCGTTGTTGTGACAATGACTGCTTCAAATATGTGGGCCTTAGTCCAATCTGATGTTAAACGTATGCTTGCGTACAGTTCAATTTCACATGCCGGATTCGTAATGGCGGCTATACTGATTGGCACTACGCAATCAAACAGTGCGTTTTTCCTATACTGGATACTCTTTAGTTTTACTAACCTTGGTGCATTTAGTATGCTTTGGATTTCTCGTCAAAAACATCTGCCAAATCATCAAAGAACAGACCATTCTTATGACAAATTTGCAGGTATGATAAAAAAATCACCTGTAGCTGCGGTAATAATGGGGCTGTTTATGCTAAGTCTTGCAGGAGTTCCTCCTTTTGCACTCTTTTGGGGTAAACTCTATATGATTAGTTCAGCAGTGACCAGTGGGTATACAGTTCTCGCTCTGATTATGGCACTAAACTCCGCAATTGCAGCTTACTATTACTTGAAATTGATAGTATATATGTTTATGAAAGAGCCTGTAACGGGCAATCATGAACATGTTTATGCTATTAATGCTACTTTAGCACTTAAAACAATAATTGGTTTTGCAGCTATAGGAACTGTTTTTGCTTTAGTTGCACTAAACCCACTTTTAGAGTTTATTACGACATTTGTATATAACAGTGGATATTAAGACTCTACTGTAACCCCGCATAGTATAAAGGAAGAGAATTTGTTAAAGTACATCCTCTTCGCTTTGCTTAGCTTTAATCTTTTTGCACTGGAAGTTTCACTTACCGGTGCTCAAGAGAATTTTCATAAATATTCAACGCTGCATTTAAAAGATTCCAGCTCTTTTTTATGTCAAGAAACCAAAAACGATTATGGGGTAGTTACTCAAATTATCTGTGCCTTTTCAAAACAACCGGTCAATAAATTCAAAAAAATACAGAATGACTTTTTTGAGATACACCCACAAATAAAAAATGAAACTTTTTTTCTTATAATAACGCCTTACCAGAAAATTAAGCTATATCCAATGGTTTTTAATCTTAACAGTGAGAATGAAATATACCAAGCCAATACTACCATGT
>Ga0210044_10006427_pt1 | contig 15483 bp, 16 predicted proteins | sample CryGey13umfilter_2_FD_183959 | JGI IMG/M metagenome (GOLD analysis project Ga0210044, IMG submission 183959) | Groundwater microbial communities from aquifer in Utah, USA - Crystal Geyser 4/9/14 3 um filter (SPAdes) (version 2) | ecosystem: Environmental > Aquatic > Deep subsurface >...
GGCGCCGCGCCCGACCGGCTGATCGTGCGCGGCCGCGCCAACCTGCTCGACGGCGCGCCGGGGACGCTGGACCTTGAGCGAATCCGCCAGCTTTTCGACGATCTGGAGCGCAAGCGCGACCTCGCGCAGCTGCTGGATCTGGCGCATGACGCCGAGGGCGTGCGGATTTTCATCGGCTCGGAGAACAAGTTGTTCTCGCTGTCGGGTTCCTCTTTGGTGATTTCTCCGTATATGAACGCTGAGCGCAAGCTGGTGGGCGCGATCGGCGTGATCGGCCCCACCCGGCTGAACTATGGGCGCATCGTGCCGATCGTGGACTATACCGCGCGCCTTGTGGGCAGGCTGGTCGCGGACGGTCCCGGCGGCGCGGGCGCGACGCCACGAAAGGGATGACGATGCCGGACGACAAGACCGCCGCGCGCGACCAGGACGCGCCTCAGGTGAACCCCGCCGACATGACGGCGGAGGCGCTGGCCGAGGCGATGGGCGACGAGACCTTCTTTGAAGGCCCCGACCCGGACCTGCGCGTCGCGGAGCTTGAGGCCGAGCGCGACGAGCTGAAAAAGCGGCTGATGTATGCGCTGGCCGACATCGAGAACGTGCGCAAGCGCGCCGAGCGCGACCGCCGCGACGCCGAGACCTATGGCGGCGCCAAGCTGGCGCGCGACCTGCTGAGCGTCCACGACAACCTCGCCCGCGCGCTCGACAGCGCCGACGAGGGGCTGCGCGCGCAGGCGCCGGCGTTCTTCGAAGGCGTGGATCTGACGCAGCGGGAGCTGTTGCAGGCCTTCGCCAAGCACAAGATCGAGAAGGTGACTCCGAAACCGGGCGACCGTTTCGACGCCAACCTGCATCAGGCGATGTTCGAGGCGCCGGTTCCGGGCGCCGAGCAGGGCGCGATCATCGAGGTGATGCAGGCGGGCTTCACCATCGCGGGCCGCCTGCTGCGCCCGGCGATGGTGGGCGTCGCCAAGGCCGCGCCGACCGCCGAGGCCGCCGCGGGCTGACCGCGCGCGGCGGCGGCGCGCCCCTCTGCTACCGCGCCGCCTCCGGCGCCCCGCCGCGCGCGACCATCTCGGCCAGATCGGCGGAACCGGCGGCGGCGCCGAACTCGATGCGCGGCGTCATCAGCTCGATATCGTTCTCCTCGAACGCCCTCTGCAGCGCCGCCATCGCCTTGCGCCGGGCGAGGAACTGCTGGCCGGGGCGGGTGACGAACTTGACGCCGACCAGAAACGCCTGGCCCTTGATGCCCACCGCGCCCTGGCTTTTCATCGGCTCCAGAAAGCGGCCGTCTAGCTCGGGGTCCTCCAGCAGCGATTCGCCGACCTTCTTGACCAGCTTGCGCACCCGCTCAAGGTCGGTGTGCTGCGGCACCTCGAACACGAATTTCACCTTCACATAGTCGCGGCTGTGGTTCTGGACCGTGCCCATGGTCGAGAACGGGATCGTGAACACCGGCCCGCGCGGATGGCGCAGCCGCACCGAGCGGAACGAGATGCGCTCGACGATGCCCTTGCCCTGCGACGTCTCCAGATACTCGCCGACGCGAAACGCGTCCTCATAGAGATAGAACATCCCCGAGATCACGTCCGCCACCAGCCGCTGCGCGCCAAAGCCCAGCGCCAGCCCCAGCACCCCCGCCCCCGCCAGCAGCGGCGCGATGTTCACCCCCAGCGCGCTGAGCGCGAACATCGCCGTCATGACGCTGATCGCGGTCAGCGCGAAGGCGCGCAGCACTGGCAGGACCGTGCCGAGGCGGCTGCCGCCCATGCCGATCTCGTCGCCCATCGGCTTGCTGAGATCGGGCGGCGGCGGCGCGGCGTAGGCGGCGATGAGCTCCGACGCCGTGCGCCACAGGGCGGCGCCGATCACCACGGCGAAGGCTGCCTTCAGCAGCGCGGGCAGCAGCAGGATCAGCCCCGAAGCCCCCTCCGGCGGCGGCGAGAACGGGTCCATCCCCCAGGCGCGCAGCAGAAAGATCATCGCCGCGACGATCACGACGCCCTTGGCCAGCGCCGCGCCGCCCAGCAGCGCGGCGTGGCGGGCGGGGTCGCTCACCGCCCGGCGCTCGTCGCGCCATAGGGCTATCCCCGCGACGATGAACGGCGTCAGAACCGCGACCAGCGTCGTCACGCCGCCCGAACGGCCGATCTGCGCGGCGCCGGGAACGCCCAGCGCGCCGCTGGCCCCCGACAGCGCGTTCATCGCCGAGACGCCGACGTAGAGAAAGCTCCAGTTGCGCGCCAGAAACCGCAGGCGCGGCCCGGCCTGCGCAGGGTCTGCGGCGCCGAACGCCTTCAGGATCAGCCCGCCGACGGGGCGGCGCACCAGAAACCAGTAGATCACGCCGGGCAGCGCGCCGACAAAGATCAGCGCCGAGACGGCCAGCGCGCCCGGCGCGCCGGCGGCGGCATGGCTCAGGAACACCACGACGACGCGAAACGCCCAGTTGAGCGCCAGCGCCGCCGCCGCAAGCCGCGTCACCATCCGCGCGTCGCCGTCGTCCAGACCGGCGAGCCTGCGCCGCGGCGCGCCCGGCGCGGCCAGCAGATCGACCACGGCGAGCATCAGGCGCGGCAGAACCGTCGCGAAGATGAGCGCGTCCGCCAGAGGCCGCGCCGCCTCCGGCGTCAGAAGCCGGGCCAGCACCAGCGCGACGCCGATGAAGATCGCAAGCGAGACCAGCCGCCCGGCGCACCACCGCCCGGCGCGCAGCAGCGTGTCGGTGAACGGTGTTTCGGTCTCAGTCGCGCCATGCGCGGGTTCAGGCCTGCGCAGGGCGCGCTCCGCCGCATAGCCTGCGGCCATCGCCGCCGCGATCGTCAGCAGCGCCAGAAGCAGGCCGCCGACGCCGCCGAACTGCGACGCATAGGCCATAAGCGCGTCGGGCAGGGCGCCCGAGGCCGCGACCGCCGTCTCGATCGCCGCATCGACGATTTCGGTCGGCAACGGCGCCGCCGTGGCTGCGTCAGGCGCGGCGATCTCGACGCCGCCTTGCGGCAGGGCGTCGAGCACCTGGCGCCGGATCGCCGGGTCGAGATCGCCCGGCAAGGTGATGATGATCCGCCCCTCGGCCACGCCGCGCCCCCTGTTTCAGCCGCACCCCCGTTTGGCTACCAGAGTTGCGCGCCGCGCGCCAAGACTGCGTGACCATGGCGGCGCAACCACTGTGGCGCGTTGACAGAACGCCGCCTCGCGGCCACGGTGCGGCGCATGGAGAATGCCGGAGAACCCCGATGATTTCGCGCCCCGCCCTCGCCGCCGCGCTCGTGATCGGCGTGTCGCTGTCCAGCGCCGCGCAGGCGCAATACTTCCTGCGACCGCTGAACGCCGACGGGATCGGCAAGGCGGAGTGGAGCCAGATGAGCGCCGCCGCCAAGAGGCTGTATCACCCGGAAATCCAGGCGGAAGGCGCGGTCACGACCTGGACGTCGCCCAGCGGCGCCGCCGGATCGGTCACGCTTGAGCGCGTCGAGACCCGCGCGGACGGCGCGCCTTGCGTGCTGCTGCGGTATGAGGTGATGACACCCGCGCTCTCCGCGCCGGATGTCGCCCGTGCGCGCCGCTGCCGCCAGCCGAACGGAACCTGGCTGATCAGCGCACAGTGACAGCGCGGGAGCGCGCGCGATGAGCGCCAACGCCGCCGACATCAACGCCGTCGAGGTGCGCGCCCTGCGCAAGACCTACCGCGCCCCCGGCTCAGGCGCGCCGGTCGAGGCGTTGAAGGGGATCGACCTCGCCATCCCGCAAGGCTCGATCTTCGGCCTGCTGGGGCCGAACGGCGCCGGAAAATCGACGTTCATCAACATTCTCGCCGGTCTGGTGGTCAAGACCTCCGGCGCGGTGCGCATCTGGGGCTTCGATCAGGACGAGAACCCGCGCATGTCGCGCGCCTCGATCGGCGTGGTGCCGCAGGAGCTCAACGTCGATCCGTTCTTCACCCCGCGCGAGGCGCTGGAGGCGCAGGCGGGGCTTTACGGCGTGCCCAAGGCGCGGCGGCGCAGCGACGAGATCCTCGCCGCCGTCGGGCTGTCGGACAAGGCTGACGCCTATGCGCGCAGCCTGTCGGGCGGCATGAAGCGCCGCCTGCTGGTGGCCAAGGCGCTGGCGCACGACCCTTCGGTGCTGGTGCTCGACGAGCCGACGGCGGGGGTGGACCTCGAATTGCGCAGGATGCTGTGGGACTATGTGCGCACGCTGCACGCGCGCGGCGTCACCATCATCCTGACCACGCATTACCTTGAAGAAGCGCAGGCGATGTGTGACCGCATCGCCATCGTCAACCACGGCCAGGTGGTCGCCTGCGACACCACCGCGCGGCTGCTGGGCAGTCTCGATTCCAAGACGCTGGTGATCCGCGCCGACGTGGCGCTGACCGAGGCGCCGCAGGCGCTGGCCGACCTGCGCCCCAGCGTGCGCCCCGACGGCGCGCTGGCGCTCAGCTATCCGCCCAGCACCGGCGATCCCATCGCCCTGCTCGACCGGGTGCGCGACGCCGGGATCAGGGTGCGCGACGTGGCGACCGAGGAGCCCGACCTCGAAGACGTATTCCTCGCCCTCACCTCAAGCGCCGCCTGACTGCGGCCAGCATGACGCCGGAGACGCCCGATGGCCTACGCCTATGACGACACCAACATCTTCGCCCGGATACTGCGCGGCGAGATACCCTGCGCGAAGGTCTATGAGACCGAGCACAGCCTGGCGTTCAAGGACATCAACCCCCAGGCGCCGACGCATGTGCTGGTGATCCCCAAAGGGCCTTACGTCACCTTCGACCATTTCGCGACTGCGGCCAGCGAAGCCGAGATCGTCGATTTCACCCGCGCGGTCGGCCATGTCGCCGCGCTCACCGGCCACGCGCCGGACGCGGGCGGCGAGGGCTATCGCATCCTGTCCAACGCCGGGGCCGACGGCCATCAGGAGGTGCCGCACCTGCACATCCACCTGTTCGGCGGCGCGTTCCTGGGGCGGATGATCAAGGTGCCCGAGCGGGCGTGACGCCTGAGCGGGCGTAACGCCGGGGGCCGCGCGCCTCAGCGCCGCCGCCCCAGCAGCAGGAACACCGCCGCCAGCGCCAGCGCGACCGGCGCGGCGGGCAGTTCCAGAAACGGCTGGATCACATCGCCCCACAGCCACGGCGCCACATGGCGCTCTATGGCCGGTTGCGCGACCTGAAGGCTGTCGCGGTGCAGGCGAAACCACCATTCGCCCACCGCGCGCACCGCGCCGCCGCGCGTCTCGAACAGATCGACCGCCAGCAGCGCCACGCCGATCAGACCGAAAACCCAGCCCAGCACCCGCAGCATCGCCGCCACTCCCTCGTTCCGGTCGCGCAGAGATAAGCGGACGGCTCAGGAAAAGCGAGCGCGCAGAAAGGCGGCCCCGGCGGCCTGGGCGTCGCGCGCGATGGCGAGGTCGAACATGTCGAAGCCGTGCACGCCGCCGGGATGCACGCGCAGATCGACCGCCACGCCCGCCGCCGCCAGCCGCGCCGCCATGAACGTCGTGTCGTCGAGCAGCGGATCGCTGGTGCCCACCTGCATCAGCGCGGGCGGCAGCCCCTTGAGATCGGCCAGCAGCGGCGACAGCGCCGGATCGGCGCGCAAGGCGCGGTCGCCGCCGGTGAGGTTGTCGGTGAACCAGTCCACCGTCGGCGTTGACAGCACCAGCTTGCGCGGCCCCCACGCCGCCATCGAGGGCGTCATGCGCAGATCGAACACGCCGTAGTTGAAAAGCGCGCCCGCGAACCGGTCGCCCAAGCCCCGCGCGCGCAGCCGCAACAGCGTCACGGCGGCCAGATGCGCCCCGGCCGATTCGCCGCCGATCGCCAGCCCCTGAACGCCGAACAGCGCCTGCGCCGCGTCGGCCAGCCACAGCGCCGCCGCCTCCACGTCGTCGGCGCAGGCGGGCCAGACGTGCTCGGGCGCCAGTCGGTAGGGAACCGACACCACCGCCACCTGCGCCGCCAGCGCCAGCCGCGCGTTCCACAGGTCGTATTGCTCCGGCTCGCCAAAAGTCCAGCCGCCGCCGTGCACATGCAGATAAACGCCGATCGGCGCCCCTTGCGGCAGGGTGACGCGCACCCGGCCCGCCGGGATCGGCGCCGGGCGCCACGCGGCGCTGTCCAGCGGCCCGCCGGGCGGAAACACGCCCTTGCCCGCCGCCCGCGCCGCGCGGCTGACCGCGACCTCCACCTCATGCGACGCGGGCAGCGCCGCCAGCTTCGCCTCCAGATCCGTCGCGAAGGCCGCCGTCTCCGGCAGGGGCGGCGCGGCGAGCGCCGCCAGATGCCGAAACCCGGTCACGCCTGCCGCAACAGCCGGATGCGGGCCGGGGGCACGCGGGCGATTTCGACGCCGGTGAAGACATGCAGCGTGTTCAGATCGTGGTCGATCACCGCATGGTCCGAAACCCAGCCGCCCATCACCAGATAGGTGCGCAGCAGCGGCGGCATGTGCAGCATCGCGTTCTTCATGTCCGGCCGCCGCAGGCCCAGCAGCGCGGCGAAGCGGAACACTTTCGGCGCCTTCACGCGCGGCAGCCAGCGTTTCGGCGCGATGTGGCGCTCCTTCAGCAGAGCGAAGGCGTCCATGTAGGCGTCGGCCTCGGTGCCCTTGAACGACGAGCAGCCGAACAGCATCCCCACCTTGCGCGCATCGACATAGCCGGTCATCGCGCCCCAGGCGGCGCGCAGCACGTCGGGGTCGCGGTGGTCGGGGTGGATGCAGAACCGGCCCATCTCGACCATCGGCTGCGGATAATCGGCCAGCGCGCTGAGGTCGTAATAGCGCGCCGAATAGCTGCGCGCGATCTGCGAGCCGTCGGTCAGCGGCATCATGCGAAAACAGCAGACCAGCGCGCCGGTCTTGCGCTCCTCGACCAGCATGTGGTCGCAGACCGCGTCGAGATCGTCGGCGTCCAGCCCTTCGGCGCGCGCGCCGCCCGGCGCGGCGCCGCGTCCCTCGATGAACGCGCGATAGCGCAGGGCCTGCGCGGCGCGGACATCCTCCGCGTCCTTCGCCAGCCGCACGCTGTAGCGTCCCCGGAAAAACAACGGCATATCCCCCTCCGAATATCGCGCTTCGCTGCTATATCCGGATACCGCAGCCTTGCGACAACGCCGTGACGTCTGCAAGGCGTTTCAGGGCGCAAAGGGCGCGACAAAGGAACAAGTTGATGGAAAAGATCGTCAAGACCGACGCCGAATGGCGCGCGCAGCTCTCCGACGAGGCCTATCGCGTGGCGCGCAAGCACGGCACAGAACGGCCGTTCACCCACGACAGCTTTCCCAAGGGCCCGGCCGTCTATCGCTGCGCCTGCTGCGACGCGGCGCTGTTCGCCTCTGAGCACAAGTTCGACAGCGGCACCGGCTGGCCCAGCTTCCTCCAGCCCATTGACGCGGAAGCCGTGGCGGAGAAAGACGACCGGAGCTGGCTGATGCGGCGCACCGAGGTGCTCTGCGCCCGCTGCGACGCGCACCTCGGCCATGTGTTCCCCGACGGCCCGGCCCCCACCGGCCTGCGCTATTGCATGAACGGCGTCGCGCTGCGCCACGATCCGGTGGCGTGACCATGCCCAAGGCCGACCTCGCGCATGTCGAGACCTGGGTGTTCGACATGGACAACACGCTCTATCCGCCAGAATTGCGGCTGTTCGATCAGGTCAGCGCGAAGATCACCGCCTTCGTGATGCGCGAACTGGCGCTTGAGCGAACCGAGGCCGACGCGCTGCGGTCGCGCTATTTCCGCGACTACGGCACCACGCTGGCGGGGCTGATGGCCGCGCACGGGCTGGACCCCGACCCCTATCTGGCGGAGGTCCACGCCATCGACCTGTCAGGCGTGGCGCCGGATACACGGCTGGCCGACGCCATCGCCGCGCTGCCGGGGCGCAAGGTGATCTACACCAACGGCTCGCGCGCGCACGGGCTGAACATCGCGCAGGCGCTGGGTCTGGCGTCGTGCTTCGCCGCGTTCTACGGCGTCGAGGACGCGGGCTATGTGGTCAAGCCGCACCGCCCGGCGTTCGAGGCGGTGTTCGCCCGCGACGGGCTGGACCCGCGCCGCGCCGCGATGGTCGAGGACGACCAGCGCAACCTGCGCGTGCCGGTGGAGATGGGCATGCGCGCGATCTGGCGGCCGGTGTCGGCGGATGAGGCGCGCGCGCCGCATGTCCACCATGTCGCGCCGGATCTGGCGGATTTCCTGATCCGCGCGGCGTGACGGGGCGGGGGCGCCGCGCTATCCTTGGGTGTATGGAAAACACCGACATCCTTGTGATCGGCGCCGGGCTGGCTGGCCTCGCCGCCGCCGCGCGCCTCGCCGTGGACGGCCATAGCGTGACGCTGGCCGACCGCGCCGCCCCGCCGCCCACCGATGCGGGCGAGGCCGGCGCCGACCTGCGCACCACCGCGCTGCTGCAACCGGCCATCGAGACGCTGCGCCGCGCGGGCGCGTGGGAGGCGATGGGCGCGGGCGCCGAGGCGCTGTGGACCATGCGCATCCTGGACGCGGGCGGGCGCGAGAACCGCGCGCGCGAGAAGGCGGATTTCGAGTCCGCCGAGATGGGCGACCGCCCGTTCGGCTGGAACGTGACCAACACCGGCGCAAGGCGGGCGCTGATGGAGCGGCTGGCGGCGCTCGGCGTGCCGATCCGCGCCCCTGCGGGGCTTGAGGCGCTGACGCTGCGCGACGACGCCGCCTTCGCCCGGCTGGCGGACGGGTCGAGCCTGCGCGCAAAGCTGGTGATCGGCGCCGACGGGCGCGACAGCGGCGTGCGCGCCATGGCGGGCGTCGGCGTGCGGCGCTGGGACTATGGCCAGCACGCGCTGGTGTTCGCCGTCAGCCACCCGCGCCCGCACGGCGGCGTCTCGACCGAAATCCACCGCTCCGGCGGGCCGTTCACGCTGGTGCCGATGCCGGACCGCGACGGGCGGCACATGTCCTCGGTGGTCTGGATGCTGCGCAGCGCGGAGGCGGCTGCGCTGACGGCGGCGGACGACGCGGCCTTCGCCGAGGCGCTGAACGAACGCGCGCTCGATACGCTGGGGCGGCTGACGGTCGAGGGCCGCAAGGCGGCGTGGCCGATCATCGGCCAGCTCGCCCACGCGATGGTCGCGCGGCGCGTGGCGCTGATGGCCGAGGCCGTGCACGTGATCCCGCCGATCGGCGCGCAGGGGCTGAACATGTCGCTGGCCGATCTGGAGGATCTGGCGCAGCGTCTGGCCACGGCGCGCGCGGCGGGGGCCGACATCGGCTCCGCCGCGCTGCTGGGCGGCTATCAACGCCGCCGATACCCGGAAACGCTGGCCCGCGTGGCGGGGGTGGACGCGCTGAACCGCGCCGCCCGCGCCGACATGCAGCCTTTGCGCGACCTGCGCCGAGTCGGGCTGGCGGCGGTGGCGCGGCTGCCGTTCGCGCGGCGCATGGCGATGAAGATCGGCATGGGCGCGGGCTGAGCCAGCCCCCTGACGGCGCCCCCTTGACGGCGAATCGCTCCGGGCGGAGTGTGCGCGCGCAATCAGAGGGGGGAAGAGACGCTCAAATGGCGATGTTCACGCATGTGACGGTCGGCACGAACGACATGGCGAAGGCGCGCGCGTTCTATGACGCGACGCTCGGCGCGCTGGGCTACGCCCGCGTCACCGACTTCGGCGACAACGGCTCGGTCTGGGGGCCGAACGGGCAGTGGGGTTTCATCGTGCTCAAGCCCAAGGACGGCAAGCCCGCCACGGTGGGCAACGGCGTCACCCTCAGCTTCTCGGCGCCAAGCCGCGCCGCCGTCGCGGCGTTCCACGAGAAGGCGCTGGCGCTGGGCGCGCAGGACGAAGGCGCGGTCGGCCCGCGCGGCATCGCGCCCAACGCCTACGCCGCCTATTGCCGCGACCTCGACGGCAACAAGCTGGCGGCCTACTGCTTCAAGGCCGAATAAGCGCCCAGTGACCCGTGCGCGCGCCGGGGCCAGCCGCCTCAGCGCGCGTCCGCCGCCACCCGCACAAGCTGCTTGCCGAAGTTGCCGCCCTCCAGCAGCGCGATGAACGCCTGCGGCGCGGCCTCCAGCCCCTCGGCGACGCTCTCGCGCCAGGCGATCGCCCCGTCGCGCGCCAGCGGGCCGACCTCCGCCAGAAACGCCGGAAAGCGGTCGGCGTGGTCGAACACGATCATGCCCTGCACGCGCAGCCGCTTGACGAGGATCGCCCGCCACAGGCGCGGCGACGGCATCGCCTCGGCGGCGCCCTTGCCGGAATACCACGCGATCATGCCGCAGACCACGATGCGGCCATGGGTGTTGAGCGCGGGGAGCGCCGCCTCCAGCGTTTTGCCGCCGACATTCTCGAAATAGATGTCGGCGCCCTGCGGCGCGGCCTGCGCGATCTCAGCCGACAGCGCGGCGGCGTCGGGCGCGGCGCGGTGGTCGAGGCAGGCGTCGCAGCCCAGCGTCGAGACCGCATACGCGCATTTCTCCGCCCCGCCCGCCACGCCGATCACCCGCAGGCCGCGCCGCTTCGCCAGTTGGCAGACAAGGCTTCCCACGGCGCCGGTGGCGGCGGAGACGACGATGGTCTCGCCCGCCTTGCCTTGAGCGATGTCGGTAAGCCCTACCCATGCGGTGTGCCCCGGCATCCCCAGCACGCCCAGCGCGGCGGAGACCGGCCCGAAGGAAGGATCGACCGCGCGCACGCCCGCGCCGTCGGAGACGGCGTGGCTCGCCCAGCCGAAGCGGCCCGCCACGATGTCGCCCGGCGCGAAGGCGGCGTTGCGCGAGGCGACCACTTCCGCCACCGCGCCGCCCTCCATCACGCCGCCAAGCGGCACGGGGGCGGCGTAGGACGGCGCGTCGTCCATCCGCCCGCGCATGTAGGGATCGAGCGACAGCCACAGCACCCGCACCAGCATCTCGCCGTCGCCGGGGGCGGGCAGGGGCGCCGTCTCCAGCCGGAAATCTTCGGGCGTCGGCGCGCCGCTGGGGCGCGACGCCAGCACGACGCGCTGCATGGTCCGGGTCATGGCGGCTCCTTGCTCCCCCGCGCGCGTCACACCGTGCGCAGGTAGGTGTCGTATTCCGCGTCGGTGACGCGCTCCAGCAGCCGCTCCATCTCCTGCCGCTTCATCATCGCATAGACGCGGGCGAATTCCTCGCCCAGCGTGTCGCGCATGAAGGCGGACTGCTCGAACGCCGCGATGGCGGAGGGCCAGGTGATCGGCAGCATGTGGCCGTGCTCGGGCTTGACCTCGCCCTCGATCGGTTCTCCGGGGTCGCTGCGGCGGTCGAGCCCGTAGAGGATGCCGCCCAGGATCGAGGCCAGCGCCAGATAGGGGTTGGCGTCGGCGCCCGCCACGCGGTGCTCGATGCGCGCGCCCGCGCCCGACAGTTGCGGACAGCGCACCGCCACGCCGCGGTTGTCCAGCCCCCACACCGCCTGACAGGGCGCATAGCTGTTGGGCCGCAGGCGGCGATAGGAGTTGAGGTGCGGCGCGAAGGTCAGCGTCGCGTCGGCCATGGTCTCCAGCAACCCGCCCACCGCCGCGCGCATCGCCGCGTTGGGCTGCTCCAGCGCGCCGCTGTCGAAGATGTTGCGCCCCTCCGCGTCCAGCACCGAGACATGGAAATGCTGGCCGGACCCGGACTGGTCGCCATAGGGCTTGGCCATGAAGCAGGCGTCCATGCCGTGCTGGCGCGCCACGCCGCGCACCGCGCGGCGCAGCAGGATCGCGTGGTCGGCGGCGGCGCAGGCGTCGGGCGTGTGGCCGAGGTTGATCTCGAACTGGCCGGGGCCGAACTCGGCCGTCGCCGCCTCGGCGGGGGCGCCCAGCGCGCGGGTGGCGGCGTCGATCTCCTGCAACACGTCCGAGAAGGCCGACTTGACGTCGAGCATGTACACCTGGCTCGCCTCAAGTCGGTCTCCCCCCACCCCCAGCGGCGGGCGGGCGTGGCCGAATTCGTCGGTCTCGCCGTCAACCAGATAGAATTCAAGCTCCGGCGCCACCACCGGCGTCAGCCCCTTGGCGGCGAAGCGCGCCGTCATTGCGGCCAGCACCTGACGCGGATCATAGACGCAGGGCGTCACGCCGTCCGGCTCGGTCATGGTCATCAGCGCGATCGCGGTCGGCCGCTCCAGCCACAGCGCGCGGCCAAAGGCGTGCGGGATCGGCCAGCCCACGCCGTCGGGGTCGCCGATGTCCACCGCGATGCGCGCCTCGGCCACGTCCTCCGACGCGATGTCGAGGTTGTAGGTGGACATCGGCATCCGCGCCGCGCCCTTCGCCAGCTTCTCCGCCTGCCGCGCCGGCATCCACTTGCCGCGCATCACCGCGTTCATGTCGGGAAACACCAGCTCGATGATCTCGACATCGGGGTTCGCCGCCATGAACGCCCGCGCGGTTTCGGCGAAGGCCTTCATTTCCTGCTCGCGTGAAGACACAACAGCTCCAGTCCGATGGTCGCGCCCGCCAGCGCGGTGATTTCCGAAACGTCGTAGGCGGGCGAGACCTCCACGACGTCCATGCCGACGATGGTCATGCCCTGCATCGCCCGCAGCATCCCCAACAGCTGATGCATGAACAAGCCCCCGCAGACCGGCGTGCCGGTGCCGGGCGCCTGAGAGGGGTCGAGCCCGTCGATGTCCACCGTCACATAGGCCGGCCGGTCGCCGACGCGGGCGCGGATCGCGGCGGCCGCCGCGCGCCAGCCCTCGTCATGCACGCGGATCGCGTCGAACACCTCAAAGCCCATCGGGTCGTCGTTGGTGGTGCGGATGCCGACCTGGATCGAGGTCGCCGGGTCGATCAGCCCTTCCTTCGCCGCGTGATAGAACATCGTGCCGTGGTCGATGCGGTCGCCGTCGGCCCAGGTGTCGCTGTGCGCGTCGAACTGGATCAGGCTGAGCGGCCCGCCGTGCTTGGCGACATGCGCCTTCAGGCTGGGGTAGGAGCAGAAGTGATCGCCGCCGATCATCAGCGCCGCAGGCCCCCCTGCGCCCTTCGCGCCGATCACCGAGGCGATGGCGGCCTCGATATGCGCGGGAACCGCCTCCGGACGGCCATGGTCGAACCACACGTCGCCCCAGTCCACCACGCTCATCCGCTCGAACGGGTCGAAGGCGGAGGGCCAGGCGCGGCTCCACGCCAGGTTGGTCGAGGCGGCGCGCACCGCGCGGGGGCCGAAGCGACAGCCGGGGCGGTTGGTCACCGCCGTGTCGAACGGCACGCCGATCACCGCCAGATCGACGCCGGAAAGGTCGCGGGAATATTTGCGGCGGCAGAAGCTGAGCGCGCCCGCATACATGTATTCGTCGTGGGTGACGGCCTTCGCGTCCGGCGCGGCGAAGGCGTAGTCCCTGGCGTAGGTCATGGTGTTTCCGCTGTTGACAGACGGTCATTTGTGATCACAAATCGCGCCATATGACAAGCTCCCCTCTCTCGACGCCCGCTTTGCCCCCCGACGCGCGCCCGGCGCATGAGCGCGTTTATCAGGCGCTCAGGCTGCGCATCTTGCACGGCGCGCTGGCGCCGGGGCAAGCCGTCACGGTGCGCGGGCTGGCGGAGGCGCTCGACGTCTCGATGACCCCGGCGCGCGAGGCGGTGCGGCGGCTGATCGCCGAGCGGGCGCTGGCGATGACGCCCACCGGCCGGGTGCAGGCGCCGGTGATGGGCGCGCGGACGCTGGCGGAGCTGACGGCGGCGCGCGCGCTGCTGGAGCCGGAGCTGGCGGCGCGCGCGCTGCCGCATGCGGATGCAAGGCTTCTTGAGCGGTTGCGCGCCCGCGACAGCGCCGTGAACGCGGCGCTGCGCGCGGGCGACCCGGGCGCTTACGTGCGGGCCAACACCGCGTTTCACGCCACGCTCTACGCTGCGGCGCAGGCCCCCGCGCTGGTCGCGCTGGTCGAAAGCGTGTGGCTGCAACTCAACCCCTCGATGCGCGTGGTCGCAGGCCGCGCGGGCACGCTGCGGCTGGCCGACCATCACGCGCAGGCGCTGGCCGCGCTGGCCGCGCGCGACGAGACCGCCCTGCGCGCGGCGATTCGCGCCGATGTCGATCAGGCGATGGCGCTGCTGGCGCAGGCCGAAAGCGTCGCCGCCCCTTGACCGGCGGGCGCTTTTGCGGCACTGAATTTGTGATCACAAAACTGCCGGAGCATCCCATGGCCTTCAACCTGCGCGACACCGCCGCCATCCAGGCCTCGGACGCCGCCCACCACTGGCACCCGTTCACCGACAGCGCCGAGCTTGCGGCGCAGGGAACCCGCGTCATCTCCGGCGCGCAGGGCTGCTGGCTGACCACCAACGACGGCGAGCGGCTGCTCGACGCCATGGCGGGCCTGTGGTGCGTCAACGTCGGCTATGGGCGGGAGGAGATCGTCGAGGCGGTGGCGCGCCAGATGCGCCAGCTTCCCTATTACAACACCTTCTTCCAGTGCACCCACCCGGCGGCCACCGAGTTCGCGGAAGCCGTCGCCGCCATCGCCCCCGCGCACATGAACCGGGTGTTCTTCACCAACTCCGGCTCCGAGAGCAACGACACCGCGTTCCGGCTGGCGCGCGTCTATTGGGACTGTGTCGGCAAGCCGAAGAAGAAGGTCTTCATCGGGCGGCGCAACGGCTATCACGGCTCGACGGTCGCCGCCGCCTCGCTGGGCGGCATGGGCGCCATGCACAGCCAGTCCGGCCTGCCGATCGAGGGCGTGCGCCACATCGGCCAGCCCTACTGGTTCGGCGAGGGCGAAGGCGGCGACCCGCACGCCTTCGGCCTGATGCGCGCGCGTGAGCTTGAGGCGATGATCGACGAGGTGGGCGAGGACAATGTCTGCGCCTTCATCGCCGAACCGATCCAGGGCGCCGGCGGCGTGATCATCCCGCCCGACAGCTATTGGCCCGAGATCGGCCGCATCTGCCGTGAGCGCGACATCCTGCTGATCGCCGACGAGGTGATCGGCGGCTTCGGGCGCACCGGGCGCTGGTTCGCCTCCGAGACCATGGGGATCACCCCCGACCTGATGCCGATCGCCAAGGGCATGACCTCGGGCTACATCCCGATGGGCGGCGTGCTGATCTCCGACCGCGTCGCCGGGCCGGTGATGGCGAAGGCGGGCGAGTTCTACCACGGCTTCACCTACTCCGGGCACCCCGCCGCCTGCGCCGCCGGGCTGGCCAGCTTGCGCATCCTGCAGGAGGAGAAGCTGGTGGAGCGGGTGGCCGACGACATCGGGCCGTATCTGGCGGCGCGGTGGGCGACGCTGGCCGACCACCCGCTGGTGGGCGAGACCCGCACCAAGGGGCTGCTCGGCGCGCTGGAGCTGGTGCGCGACAAGACCACCCGCGCCCGCTTCGGCGAGGGCGTCAACGCCGGCCCGCGCTGCCGCAACCTCAGCGTCGCGAACGGTCTGGTGATGCGCGCGGTCGGCGACACGATGATCATCTCGCCGCCGTTCATCATCACCCACAGTGAGGTGGACGAACTGGTGAGCCGCGCGCGCAAGGCGCT
>Ga0210044_10006429_pt1 | contig 15477 bp, 13 predicted proteins | sample CryGey13umfilter_2_FD_183959 | JGI IMG/M metagenome (GOLD analysis project Ga0210044, IMG submission 183959) | Groundwater microbial communities from aquifer in Utah, USA - Crystal Geyser 4/9/14 3 um filter (SPAdes) (version 2) | ecosystem: Environmental > Aquatic > Deep subsurface >...
CCGCCGTTTTGAAACAACTCGCCAAAACAGCTGAGGAAGTGGAATCTCGTGTCAACAAGAAATACGGTCGGAAAATTGTAAAACACATCATCCTCAATGTAGCTTCGCAACCCTATTCCGCGCGTCATTCAGACATGCCGGTCTTTGCCCCCAATCTCGGAGAAGTAGTAATGGAGCTGGTTTATGGTGAAGACCGGGCCGGTATAGACAGTAATGATATCGCGATATTGTGGCGAAACATCACCGGAGAAGTGTCCGGAGCTGAAAACGTAAAGTTCACTGCGTCCCTGTTCACAGCGGGGGCCCCCATTGATGTACAGCTCGGCTCAGACAATTTTGATCAGTTGAAGCAGGCAGCTCGGCGTTTGGAGGATGAACTGAGAAACTATGACGGAGTCAAGGATATCAGTGACAACATCCAGGGAGGGAAGCAGGAAATCAAGCTGAGGTTGAACAAGAAGGGAAAAGCACTGGGTCTCGAAATCACAGATCTCGGACTGCAGGTACGTGGAGCGTTCTATGGAACAGAAGCCGTGAGGATTCAACGGGAAAAGGACGATGTGCGCGTCATGGTCCGTTATCCTCTGAAGGAACGACGCTCCCTTGCCAACCTGTCCAATATGAAAATCGTTACTGCCGCAGGTGCCCGTATACCGTTGAACCAGGTGGCGAACTTGACTATCCAACCAGGTTACTCCATTATCAAACGGGCGGACAGGCGACGGGTAGTCAATGTACAGGCCGATGTGGAAGAGCAGGTTGTTGCGGCGGATAAAGTACTGCAGGATATCCAGGAAAACTTCCTTCCGGAACTGAGGGCAGATTATCCCGGCCTGACCTACTCCATTGAAGGACAGGAAAAAGAAAGACGGGACTCCATGGGCAGCATGTTGATCGGATTCTTCGTGGCGCTCTTTCTCATCTTCGTTCTGCTGGCCATCCCGTTTAACTCATATGTGCAACCAGTTATCATCATGGCTGCCATCCCATTCGGTATGATCGGAGCGGTCCTGGGTCATCTCCTGCTGGGTTACGACCTCAGTCTGTTGAGTTTCTTCGGCATCGTCGCCCTCGCCGGTGTACTGGTAAACGATTCCCTTGTGCTGCTAGACGCAATTCGAAACAAAATGAAACTGCATCCCAATGACGTGATAAAAGCAATTGTGGAGGCCTGCAAATCCCGTTTCCGACCCGTTGTTCTGACATCCATCACAACCTTCGGAGGCTTGCTCCCCATTATCTTCGAAAAATCGCTTCAGGCTCGTTTTCTGATCCCCATGGCCCTTTCCCTGGGATTCGGTGTCCTGTTCGCCACTGGAATCACGCTGGTGTTGATTCCCAGCCTATACACGCTGACGCTGCACAATGGCCATGCATGAGGGCGGCTTCGCCGCCACGATGATGAAGGGAACTAGAGACAAAGTTGAGTTTGAGGTTGAGTGAAATGAGGGAATTGCCATCTGGTTTACGCTCCTCTCAAAACTGAAGCTCAGACTCAGATTTGGCCTTTACTTCCCTCTGTCGTCGGGAAGAGATGCAATTGACAAAAACGGTTGAATTCTTTACGATGGTGCCATGGTACAAATCAGCTTCTCCAAGAGAGAGATACTGGTCAAAATCGTTTACTATGGCATGGGGCTCTGTGGAAAGACCACCTCACTGCAATATCTGCATTCTGTCATGGATCCGAAAAGCACCACCAAACTCTTTTCTGTAAAAACAGACGAAGATCGAACTCTGTTTTTTGATTTTCTGCCCATCACCATCGCCACCCTTAACAATTTCAAGATCAAATTGAAAATATATACCGTTCCGGGCCAGGTCAAATACAATGCCACCCGGAAAGCCGTTCTGGCGGGCGTGGACGGCGTGGTTTTTGTCGTGGACAGCCAGCAGGATTTACTTCGGGACAACGTTGCCAGCTTGAAAGATCTTGCCGGTAATCTTAACTACTACAAATTGAGCCTGGAAACCCTGCCGTTGGTCTTCCAGTACAATAAACGGGATTTATCCCCTTTGACCCCGATACCCGACCTAAATGACACCCTCAACCCTGACAAAAAAATCCCCTATTTTCCAACTGTGGCCATCCGGGGCGAAGGTGTTGCAGACGCATTCCTTGAAATCAGCAACCTTTCAATGAAGCAGATTATCGCAAAACACAAACTGCCGGTTGGAGAAGACATTCTGGATTCCTTTCTCCTCTCTTTGAGACAACCCATTGAAAATAAAACGGACGAAGAAGAGACAGAATCCGCTGAAATCGCCCGGGAAGATGCTACTGTGAATATTCAACTGGATTCCTCAAGCCGGGATGAAGAAGAGGACGAGAGCACTTCACTCCTTCGCCAGGCAGTGACCAGCAACATGCAGATGGCCGATCTCTATGACGAACTGGAAGAATTAAAAAAATCACTCGAGCTTCGTGTAAGAGAAATGATTACAGCCAACCAGATCAGTTCCGCAATGCTGGCGGAACTGGAAACAGATCGGGTAATTCAACTTGCTGCCGAAGCGTTACAGCGCCATGGAGACTTCGGCGTCTCTATCCTGCTGGACGTTGGAGCGGACCAGGAGTTGAAAGGTGTGGAACACACCAATTTGAAAGAGGATCCGTTGAACCATATTATCCTCGAAACCGGGTTATCGGCAGCCAGGGCCATTATCCAACGCAACCGGCTTGTCCTTCTCACCCGCCACAAAAACCCGTCCATTTTCGAGAAAGTCAGGGGCGAATTGCCTGAAATTAAATCTGTTGTCTGCATTCCGCTGGTGGTTAAGGGCAAATCCCAGGGTATCATCAACCTGTATTCCAGTGCTACCGAATCATTCAAGAAAGAAACGTTGACATATTACCACCTGCTTTCAAATAACATCTCCATCGCCCTGGAAAATGCCCGTCTGTACCGGACAGTATCCAGCCTGAACAGTACCTTGAAAGCCAAAATGGCGGAAATCAACCAATATGCGGAGCAACTGGAAGAAATGGTCAAGCAGCGCACTTCCGAACTCCGGGCTGCCAACGTGCAACTGGAACAATCTATTAAAGAACTGGAAACGATAGACAAACTGAAAGACGATTTCATGGGCTTGATGTCCCATGAACTTCGCACCCCTTTGACGTCCGTCATCAGTTATTCGCAGAGTATGCTGGAAGGAATCGTGACGGAAGAATCTGACAAACAACATTTCCTGAACGTTATTTACAAAGAGAGTCAACACCTGTCCACTATTATTGATAGAGTAATCGACACTGTGAACTTCGAAAACAGCCGCGCCTATATTGAAATACAGACCGCCGACCTGGGTATTATGGTCGAGCATGTACTGGAAAATCAGAAAAGCGCCCTGCAGAAGGCCGGCATCATCATCCTGAATGATATCAGCTCTTTCCAGGTCATGAGCGATCCTTCCAGGGCGGAAGAGGTGATTGATTACGTGATAGAAAATGCCATCCAACACTCTCCGCCGGGGGGTTCAATTTCTCTTTCAGCATCACGGGAAAAAGATATTGTGCACCTGACCATCCAGGATGAAGGGGCAGGCGTCCCACTGGAATTCTGCGAAATGATTTTTGACAGATTCAAACTCATGGAAGGTCTGGACCATCATACAAGAGGCCTGCGGCTGAGCCTGCATCTGTCCAAACTCATGATGCGGGCAGTAGGTGGAAACCTCACATTGGAAAACCCCGGGGAAAAGGGAGCCCGATTCTGCCTTGACTTCAAACTCGCTTAAACCAGTTATTTCATTGATTCCCTACCTTAATGCCCTTCCCCTTACCCACTTCTTGAAAACCAAAAACCCCACATATTCAGTCACCACGGATGTCCCTTCCGAATCCTGCAACAAGCTGGCTGCCGGAAGAGTGGATGCCGGGCTTGTGTCTTCCATCTCACTGCCTGAAATCCCGGATGTCTGTGCAGTGGATGGTGTATGCATCGCTTCGGAAGGCCCAGTGGAAAGTGTCTTTCTATTCTCGAAAAAATCGCCAGACCAGATTCATTCCATCGGGCTTGATCCCGCCTCCCGCACATCCAATGTGCTGATCCAGATTCTGATGTCCCGGTGGGTGAAAACAAAGTGCCGTTTTCTTCCTTTCCAGGGAGAACTTGCGGAAGGGATGCGGAAAATGGACGGTGTATTGGCAATCGGGGATCGGGCCTTTCTATCCGCCATAGAAAACCCTGCCATAATTGCCATGGATCTGGCCTCCGAATGGAAAAAATTCACCGGTTTTCCGTTTGTGTTTGCCATGTGGGGCCTACGGAGAACCAGCTCACTGTCACCTGATATCTTTCGGAAGGCAATGGAGTCCGGAATGGAAAAACGAATAGAAATTGCGGATCAGTTCAGCCGGGAAAATCAATTCACAAAACGCCAGCAGCAACTTACCCGCCGCTATCTCACCCACAACCTCCACTACACATTCGGTCCCCGGGAACGAAAGGGACTCCTCCTGTTTTTCAGTTATGCGACGGAAATGGGGCTTATTCATCCCAGCCACGAACTAAACTTTATTTAATTTAATTTACTGAAAACAATCTGGTTATCAAGTCATTAATAATCCGGGCCGTAATCCCCCAGATGACCTCGCCGTCCCACCGGTACACAAACACCGGCAAACGTCCCCCTTTCCATGTTCCATGATATCGGGGAGGCAGGCCGAGTTCTTTTGCCGGGAAAAGAACTTCTTTTTCCCCATTTCGATGAATAAGCTCCGGAACTGCCTGCAATTGAAGGGAAAACACTTCCGGCGGATTATCTCTGAACCACGAAAGCGGAACACTGAAGATTCGGGAGACCTCGTCTGAATTCGGCTCGAACTCGGCAAGAGAACGGACATCCGCCACCCCCACCACCACATCCACAAGATTGCCGGTGGGAGCGATAACAAAATCCAGATTTCCAAGAATGGAGATCTTTCCCCGGGAAATCCCCATCTCTTCCTCTGTTTCCCTGAGGGCTGTTCCAAGAACATCATTGTCCCGCTTTTTGCTGATCCTTCCCCCGGGAAAAGAAATCTCATCTCCCTGGCGGATATTGGGATTTCGCTTTTGAAAAACCAGATGATATTCACCGTCCAATTTTACCAGCAGGGCAAGGACCGCAGATCGGATGAACGCGTCCCTGCCGTTCAGAACCGGACAGCGCCTCAGTTTTTCTTTGAGGTTCTCAAGAAAGATAGTGTCTCTGTCCATCCTCACGCTCCCTTCCACGGCAGATTGTTCAAATCCGCATTCCCGCCGCTGAGAACGATTCCTACCCTTTTGTCCTGAAACGGTTCCGGATGTTCCAATATCGCGGCAAGCGGTACTGCGGAGGAGGGTTCGACCACTATTTTCATTCGCTCCCAGATCAACATCATGGCATTTTTGATCCCTTCCTCCGAAACAGTGAAAATGTCATCCACAAAACGAAGGATCAACGGGAAAGTCAACTTTCCAAGACTGGTCAACAATCCGTCAGCCATTGTATTCGGGTCCACCGACGGCACAAAGACCCTTCCCTTGAAAGAGCGGAAAGCGTCGTCCGCCTGCTCGGGTTCGGCTCCAAACAGCAGTGCCCCTGGCAGCAAAGCCCTTGTAGAAATTGCCGTACCACTCAAAAGTCCACCGCCACCCACCGGCGCCATCACAATGTTCAGATTGCCGGATTCTGTAATCAGTTCCAGGGCAGCAGTTCCCTGCCCCGCAATCACCAGGGGATTGTCATAGGGATGAATGAATGTTGCGCCGGTTTCCATCACGACCGCATTGAGAGCGGATTCTCTGGCCTCAAGTGTTGGCTTACAGAATGTAATTTCCGCGCCATAGCCTTGGACAGCAGCGACCTTGACAGGCGGTGCATTTTCCGGCATCACCACAAAGGCCGGAATCCCCCGAATGGCCGCTGCCCGGGCAAGCGCCCCCGCGTGATTTCCGGATGAATGGGTCGCAACCCCCAATTCTGCCTTGCTGTTCGGAAGGGAAAACACCGCGTTGCACGCACCCCGGTACTTGAACGCACCCGCCCGCTGGAAATTCTCACATTTGAAATACAGGGATGCGCCGGTAATTCTGTCCAAGGTTGCACAGGTCAGAACCGGGGTACGATGGATGTAGGGGCGGATCCGCTTACCCGCGTTACGGATGTTCTCAAATGAAACGGGGCTCATCTCAGTTTCCTCCCATTTTTCACATTACATTGAAATTCTATCACTCCGGTGTTCATTAAGCAGTGAAAACATTCTCCTCCCTCGACAAATTCGGAAATGGGCCCTATATTTTGAATAGCAGCCCTTACAATATCAAACATGATTGCCGGTATGGTTGCGCAAACTGATGAATCAAAGGAGGCACCCCATGGTAAAACCATTTGTAGAACTGGTAATCAGTTCTCCGTTTATCCTTTTCAAGGGATTCCTGATGGGGTTCCTGGCAGGCACCAACCGCAGCGCCCTCTATTATTTTAATCGCAGAAGCGGCATTGAAACGGAAACATTGAAAGATCATCTGAAAAACTGGCTGGGCTTCGAAAACTCCGTACATGTCTGCGTTGAGGAGGGCTTGTCCCGGGACCTTGAAGCCGCAATCAAGAAAAACCAGGAAAAACTGGGAATGGAAGTGGTTTCAAAACGAAAAATCCGCATGGCCGGGTTCGACCTCAAAGCCCGATTCTTTGATGATGAAGAGCCTGACCGCTTCCGGAAAGAACTGGCAGCGCTGGAAGACAACCTGTCCGTCACCATCACCTCAGATGGCCGTACCACCATCCCCGCCTGGCAGGACGTGGGGGTGGGAGTCCTGGCCACCCTTCCCCCGTATCAATACGGAATTGACGCCACAATCACCGGACCACTCGAACAGCTCCTGTCTTTCCGTCTGAAACTTGCCGCCGAAACCCTTGTGGACATCACCGAAGTCAGGCTTCTCTTTGAAGACGAGTCGGGACAAGCCTAAGTTTGGACTTAAACTGATCTCCCTTCTTGACGCCTCCGCCCACCGTCTGTTACCTTGCAGGAAGAAGACTTTCCTCATGGAGTGTAACCCGTGGCGTCACCATCCAGCCCCATAGCCGTCATCACCGGGATCAGTGGAGGATTCGGTCAGCCCTTCGCCCGTGTTTTTTCTGAAAACGGATTTGAAATTATCGGCATATCCCGTCATGAACCGGAAATTCCCATCGGGCACCACATTGCAGCGGACCTGACAGATTCCACAGCCCTTCCTGCCCTTGTAGAACAGATAAACCAGCTCACTAACCATGTGGACGTACTCATCCTCAACGCTGGCATCGGGCTCTATGATGGTTGGGAAGAGATGAACGAAACTGAACTCAGGGCTCTCATGGAACTGAATTTTTTCGCCCCGGTCACTCTGGCCCGCAGTCTTCTTCCATCACTGAAAAAAGTAAACGGAACACTTGTCACCGTGTCATCCGTTGCAGGGGTCCTTCCCGTTGCGTACATGGGAGCATACTGCGCATCCAAATACGCGCTTAATGCCTTCTCTGACACCCTTCGCGCTGAACTGATTGGTACCGGCGTTCATCTTCTGAATCTGCTGCCGGGACGAATCAATACCGGCTTTTCCACCCGGGCCTTCGGTTCCCGAACTCCACCGGAAACGCCCTTTGCAGGCTCTCCGGAAAGACTTGCCAGAGCCGCTTTTCGGGCATACAAAAAAAAGAAACGCCAGCTTGTGTATCCCGGATGGTATCGACTGTTGCCCTTCGTTCAACACATTTTTCCGGGATTCTACGACAGAGCCAGCAAGGGGAAATGGAAGACCTGAAATAGTTGAGTTCCCCTTGTAAATTTCTTTCAACATCCCTATATTCTGGAGTGAAAATGGTGGTCCAAAACATAAACCGGGGGAAATCCCCCACGGGAGGCATCATGACTAGACGTATGTCGTTTACCTCAACTGAGAAAGAACTGATCCCTGAATTCAGAGAAAAAATCAACCATGCCGAAGGGGTCATTGATCTGGAAAACTTCTTCTCCCACACTGTCATCAAGCTGTTGCATAAGACAATGAATGGGGGACTGCCGCTGATGCCCGACGATATCCAGTTTGCGCCGGAATGCAAGGCGGGATATAAAATCAGCACTCGACTGCAGGAAGATAGAATGTATCACGATCTGATGGAAAATTCTGACCTGGAACAAATAATCCGTAAATTCGCCTCCGCTACGGCAAAACGCTACGCCCACTTCCGGAACCACCCGGAAAAAACACCGAGCAATATCCGGAACTAGTGCCGCCTACGGCGGCACCGTGATGCATAATTTGTGATTTGTAAAAAGCAGGGGAAAAGGAAGGGAACGACACTCAACACAAAGGGAAAAAAGAATCTGACTACGACAAGGATAATTCCAGTTTGCTCTTAAGTCGCTTCCAACCAGGCAGATGCTTCTCCAACAGCATGTAAAACTCGCTGTTGTGGTTGTGATGCTTCAAATGACACAACTCGTGCACTATTACATATTCAATGCACTCCCGAGGCGCGCGAATTAACTGTAAATTCAAAGTCAATACGTTGTCGTCTGAAATGCTTCCCCAACGAGTTCGCAAATTTCTTATTCGAAGTAAGGGTTTCTCTCTGACAGACACGCCGCTAAAAATAATGAAGTGTTTGTCAAACAGACTCTGGAAGTGGAACATTGATTTCTCTCTGTACCAAGATTCCAGTAGAGTTTTTACTCTCCGGTCATCAAACGGATCCGGCAAACTGATCTCGATTCGACCCTGAGTCAGCTTCACGGCTTGAACAGACCCTTCAACCAGCCTGAGTCTGTAGTGCCTGCCAAGATAAAGGTGTGTTTCATCTCTCACATTGGCTTCCATCTCAGTTTCCTGGAAAATTGGCAGAATGTTGCCAAAAATGACTACTGCCTGTTCATTCTCTTTGATATTCTCCGGAATTCCCTCCCCTTCCTTTCTTTACTTAAACTCAAACTTAGACTTAAACTTATCTTTCCTGATTCAGCAGATTTTGAATCCGACGGGTCAATTCACCCTGGCTGTAGGGCTTCAGTAACAGAGATGCATCCAGTCCCTGCAGGCCCCTCTGCTCCAGTACCGCTTCGGAGTAACCGGAGGCATAGAGCGTTTTGAGGCCGGGACGCATTTCTGACAGCTTTTCAGCCAGTTGCATTCCATTCATTCCCGGCATCACTATGTCGGTGAAGAGCAGGTCCAGCGGCCCTTCATAGCTTTCCATCATTTCCAGTGCTTTCTCTGCTGACTCCGCTTCCAGGATGGTGTATCCAGCCGTCTCCAGAACTGCCCTGGCGGTGCTCAGGACACTTTCCTCATCTTCCACAATCAGGATCACCCCGTCTCCCCTTATCGCGCTATTATCCATGGGAAATTCTTTTCGGATTTCACTGACCATTCCTTCCGGCTGATAAACAGGCCAGTAGATTTTGAACGTTGCGCCCTGTCCCTCTTCGCTGTACAAAAAGATGGAACCGTTATTCTGTTTCACAATTCCGTAAACTGTCGCCAGTCCCAGTCCGGTACCGAGGCCGGATTTCTTCGTTGTATAGAAGGGTTCAAAGATTTTCAACTGGATATCGACCGGGATACCCTTTCCTGTATCTGTGACGTTCAGGAGGACATGGGGACCAACAGTAGAACCCACGTGAGTGTTCACATATGACTCATCCAGTTCTGCTTCACTGGTTTCAATTATGATTTTACGTTCGCCACCATTTTTTGCATCATGGATTGCGTCCCTGGAATTGACCAGAAGGTTCATCAGTACCTGATCTATCTGAGTCGGGTCCGCAAAGACAGGGGGAATTTCTTTCCCCAGTTTCAATACCAGTTCAATATCCTCTCCGATCATTCGTTTTGCAAGGGACTCAAGTTTCCTTATCTCTTCAGAAATATCCAGCACCCTGGGTTGAATCATCTGTTTCCGACCAAACCCCAACAGACTTCTCGTCAGGGCTGCGGCGCGCTCTCCGGCATCCCGGACCTTTTCCACATGGCTCCGGACTTTGCTGCCTGGCTCAAGGCTGGATATGGCCAGCCCTGAATACCCGCTGATTGCCGTCAGAATATTGTTGAAGTCGTGGGCAATACCAGCGACGAGCTGGCCGATGGTTTCCAACTTCTGGGACTGGTAAATGGTTTCCTCCATCTCCAACTCCCGGGTAATGTCCCGCATTATTGCCGCATATTGGATAATGGCCCCTGTTTCATCTCTTACAGGAAAAATAGTGGCCTGCTCATGATAGAAAGAGCCATCCTTTCTCCTGTTCTCCATCACCCCCTTCCAGGCTCTTCCCGCTACGACGGTGTCCCACAGCTCCCTGTAAAATTTCTCGTCCTGCCTGCCACTTTTCAGTATTCGGGAGTTTTGCCCAATCAGTTCTTTTTGCGAATACCCTGCAATTTCTTCAAATGCGCGATTGACGAAAACGATGGTGCCATCTGTCTCCGTCACCATTACGCCTTCCCCGAGCTGCTCGAGAATTGTCGCGAGGCGTCGCCGATCCTGGTCCAACTTCTGTTTTTCCGTGATATCAATGGCGATTCCGCCGATGAGAAAAATCCCCTCTTCCTGAGGAATCCGGAACTTACTCACCTGGAACATGCAAGGTTGTCCATTTCTGTCGAGAACGGTCTCCTCTCCCAGCCATTTGCCCGTTTTCAATGCCAGAGCGTCGTGCTCTTTCAAAACCCTTTTCAGCTCTTCGGGCCATTTCATGGCATGTCGGTAGTTCGGGGAGCCGCCCGTGAACTCACCGTGTTCCCGGTTGCTGTACAAATACCGGCCATCAGCATCCTTGATGAACACGAGAGCAGCGGTGTGCTCAGTAAAGGCCTGAAACCTCTTTTCTGCCATGTCTATGGCGTAAAGAAACTGCTTTTCGCTGATGAGACGCAATCCCACCTCGCTTCGGAGCATGGCGGTATACAGGAAGAAAGTGAATAACAGAGGGAAAGTGATTTCTATATAATCTTCGAATGGGTCCAGCGCTGCCGTAATTCCGCTGTGTTCCAACACATTGGAGAATACGACAAGAATGTAGATAAACAATGCCGCCTGGAGAAAGGCACGGGTGGAACGGCCCATCCCTTCCCTTGGCACCCGGAACAAGACGACAAATGCTGCCAGAAAGGCCAGAAAAGAAATCACATCAAAGAAGACAATGAGGTGTTCAGCCATTGATATCCCCCCTCTTCCCTGCCAGTCTCAGACAGCCGATGAGAAAAAAGATGCCGGATGCGCCGTAGCAGAAATGCTCCGCCAGATTGAAGAAAACGGGAAACAGTACCCCCTCCACAACGGTAAAAACAATGGCCATTAGCATACTGAAAAAACCGAGATAGAGAAAAGGAAAGCGCGGACGACGATACCCTCTGGAAAAAAATATAAAGAATCCTGTAACCAAAAGGGCTAAAACCAGATTGACAACTTCACTTTCCTGAAACATATTTTACTCCTGTACAAAATATACAGATTTTTACCTCTGTTTACAATTAAATCTTTTATTTTCTGTAAGGATTGAAGCCGCGCGCCTGCCGTGTTATTTTGGATTGTTGATAATGAGCAGATATATTTTTTCAAAAATCCGGAGGCATTCATGCATGTTTTCAAAAAACTGAAAGACCCGTTCAGCGGACTGTCCCATCTGGCCGGAGCATTTCTTTCAATCACCGCATTATCAGTGCTGGTTACACTGGCCGCTCTTCGGGCCACTGTCTGGCACGTGGTATCCTTTTCTATTTACGGCGCCAGCATGGTGCTGCTCTACACCGCCAGCGCCCTGTATCACCTGCTGCCCCTTTCCGAACGGGGGCAGAAAGTTCTCCGGACACTGGACCACGTGATGATTTACATGCTCATTGCAGGAACCTACACACCCATCTGCCTGGTTCCCCTCCGGGGTGGATGGGGGTGGAGCATCTTCGGCGTAGTATGGGCCTTCGCGTTTGCTGGAGTTTTTGTATCCCTTTTCTGGCTTGACGCTCCCCGGTGGGTTTCCACTTCAATCTACCTGTTCATGGGATGGGTGTCTATTGTCGCCATTTATCCCATTGTAAAGGTATTGACCCCGGAAGGGCTGTTCTGGCTGGCTTCCGGTGGCCTGTTCTACACTGTCGGTGCCCTAATATACGCGCTGAAAAAACCCGATCCATGGCCCGGTGTCTTCGGCTTCCACGAAATCTGGCATCTCTTTGTCATGGCCGGCAGCGCCTGTCATTTCATGCTCATGCTCCGGTACGTCCTGAATGTTTAGAAAAGAAGTTTAAGTTTAAGTGGGTACTAGTAAAGGCGGGTTGTGTCCTTTCCTGGACTCAAACTCAGACTCAAACTCAAACTCAGACTTGGCCGCCGCTGTCAATTGACCATGCGGGCGTAAGACGGTATGATGGATGAAGCACTTAGAATTAACAGGAGGAAGATATGTCCCCCACCCCGAAACAGACTGCCTGCATCAACCCCGCAACCGGAGAGATGCTGGGTGAATCGCCAGTGCACACAGTTGAAGATATCAAGGCTGCCGTCACATCCGCCAGATCAGCCCAACCCGAATGGGCGGCACTCAGTGTGAAGGAACGGGTAAGGCATATACGGCAGATTCAGAACTACCTTGTCACCCACGCGGACGAACTGGCGGAGATTATTGCCAAAGACAATGGCAAAACCGTTGTTGATGCCCTGGCCGCCGAAATCATGGCCACAGCCATTGCTGTTCATTATTATTGCCGTAAAGCCCCTGCTTTCCTGAAACCGGAACGGTCCGGCTTCGGCACTATTGCCCTCATCAACAAACGCTCCCGAGTCGTTCGTGTTCCATATGGCGTCATCGCCATCATTTCTCCCTGGAATTACCCTTTTTCTATTCCATTTTCGGAAGTCATCATGGGGCTTCTCGCGGGAAATGCGGTGCTGCTGAAGGTTGCTACAGAAACTCAGTTCACCGGACTGGCGTTGAAATCCGTAATTGAATCCGCCAACCTTCCGGATGGCGTTTTTCACTATCTCAATCTGCCGGGACGTGTTGCCGGAGAAGGATTCCTGAAAAATGGAGTGGACAAACTCTTTTTTACCGGCTCCGTTCCTGTGGGAAAACGGCTGATGGCTATGGCTGCGGAAACCCTGACCCCGCTGAATCTGGAGCTGGGGGGAAACGATGCCATGCTGGTTTGTGAAGATGCGGACCCCGTTCGGGCAGCCGCAGGTGCAGTCTGGGCTGGGTTCTCCAATGCCGGACAATCCTGCGGTGGTGTGGAAAGGGTCTATGTCCACGAGGCCATCTACAACGCATTCATGGCAGAACTCAAACAACGGACAGAAGGGATTCGCCCCGGTAACAACCTGAGCCCGGATTGCGACCTCGGCTGCATGACCACCGCCGCGCAGGTGGAGGTAGTAAAAGCCCATATTGACGATGCCCTGGCCCACGGCGCTACGATCTTTGCAAAATCTCCCGAACCGCCGGAAGGCACGCTGAAGCAGTTCCATCCGGCAGTCGTATTGACAAACGTCACCCCGGACATGAAGGTGATGCGGGATGAAACCTTCGGTCCGGTAATCGGTGTAATGAAAATTTCCAGCATGGAGGGTGCCGTTCAGATGGCCAATGATTCCAATCTGGGACTCACCGGCTCTGTCTGGTCCCGGAACCGGAAAAAAGCAAGAAAACTCGCCAGTCAGATTCAAGCCGGGGTGGTAACCATCAACGACCACCTGATGAGCCATGCGTTGCCGGAAACTTCGTGGGGCGGGTTCAAGGAGTCCGGTATTGGTCGAAGTCATGGAGAACTGGGATTCAATGAAATGACCCAGCCCCAGACCATTGTGGATGATCTGCTGACCATGGCAAAGAAAAACCTGTGGTGGCAACCGAACAGCAGAAAGGTTTTTGACGGCCTCAAGGGGTTGACTGTGGGCCTTTACGGCAAGGGAGTCGGGAATCGCCTGTCGGGAATGATGAAAGCTCTCAAGGCATTGCCTCTAATGTTCCGGAAATAATCGAAAGAAGGATTTTCGACTATGGATATTGACTCTCTGGTGGAACTTGCAGATCCGAGTACGTTCAAGCCACCTTTCTTCCTGGCATCGCCAACCCTCCAGAGCATGCTGGCAAGCTCAAAGCTCCGGCTGCCCCGGCATCCCCAATTGATAGAACATGCAAAAGAGATCATCCTCACAGTGACCGATGGTGTTCGTCTTCAGGGATTCATGAGTTCCCATTCGCAAGATTGCAAAAAAGGCGTGGTGATCCTCTTTCACGGCTGGGAAGGCAGTGCCAACTCCACCTACATCCGCTGTACCGGGGAAGCCCTGTTTCAGGCCGGATTCGACGTGTTCCGCCTCAATTTCCGGGACCACGGGGATACTCACCACCTGAATCATGATCTCTTTCGGAGCGACCGACTGGACGAAGTATTTGAAGCGGTACGGCAGATAGCGGACAAATACGGAGACCTGCCGGTTTTCCTCACCGGCTTCTCGCTCGGTGGAAATTTTGCCCTTCGAATCGCTCGCAAGAGTGCAGAAATTCCTGTTCCCAACCTGAAGCTGGTGGTGGGGATCAGCCCTTTGATGAATCCGGCAAAAAGTAACGAACGGATTGACAACATCCCGTGGATGCGGCGCTATTTTTTGAAGAAATGGTTCCGCTCCATGGGGAAAAAGGAAGCCGCATTTCCCGGAGGTTTTGATTTTTCAGAAGCCAGAACCCTGACCACATGCTCGTCCATTATGGAACTGTTTATTGGAGACCAGATTCCCTACCCCAGTGTTACAGAATATTTCAACACCTATACCCTTCTCCCGGATTTCTTTGACAGGCTGACAGTGCCAACCCTCATCATTGCTTCAAAAGATGACCCGGCCATCCCGGTGGAAGGCATCCTCGCTCTGAAGGAAAACCCCTTACTTCGACAGGCCATCACTCAGCATGGCGGCCATTGCGGGTTTATTGAAACCTTGTGGCTGGAAAGCTGGCTGAACCACCTCCTTCCCGATTTGTTTGAAGAAGGAAGCAAGTGGGCGTTGTGAGTGGGCGCAGGCGTTAGAACAAAGACAGAGAAAGGAATAATTCCTTTCTCTGTCTTTGATTTTATTTGATATCAGCTGCTTGCCCAAATTTACTATTCGTAATGTGTCCACATGGCCAGTACTTTAACCACCCGCTCTTTTTTCAGAACCTGATACACAAGCCGGTTGTGAATATTAATTCGACGGAAAAACCAATCCCCCCCCCTTAACCCCTACTCCAACTATCACTTATCCGGGAGAATGCCCCTGAACGTGAGGCGGTGAATCGGGCAGGGTCCGTACTCCTGGATTGCGGTCTTGTGCGAAGCTGCGGGATAGCCTTTATGTCTGTCAAAGCCATACTGGGGCCATTTTCCAGCAGCCGCCACCATGTACCGGTCCCGCAGCACCTTAGCGAAGATGGACGCCGCGGCAATGATTTTGAATTTCAAATCGCCCTTGACCACCGTGAGTTGAGGATAGATG
>Ga0210044_10006431_pt1 | contig 15476 bp, 16 predicted proteins | sample CryGey13umfilter_2_FD_183959 | JGI IMG/M metagenome (GOLD analysis project Ga0210044, IMG submission 183959) | Groundwater microbial communities from aquifer in Utah, USA - Crystal Geyser 4/9/14 3 um filter (SPAdes) (version 2) | ecosystem: Environmental > Aquatic > Deep subsurface >...
ATAAAAGAAGCAGAAGAGGCTGGAAATAAGCTTGCTGAAAAGCTATTTGGTATCAATGGCATTACTAAAGTTTTTATAATGACAAACTTCGTTACTGTAGATAAAGAAGAACATATTAACTGGAAAGACATTCACTTAGATATAAAGAACATTATTAAAACATCTCTAGACGAGATGAAAGCCTGGGCTGAAGAAAATAAACCAGAAGAAACAGAAGCTTCTAGAGATGTTAATGGTGATAGCAGATCAAGAATCGAATCTGTTTTAGACAAGATCAGACCAGCACTTGTAGCTGATGGTGGCAACATTGAACTTGTAGATATTATAGAAAAAGACGCTCGTTTAAGAATGGTAGGCGCTTGTGGAACTTGCCCTAGCTCACTTATGACTATGAAGATGGGAGTCGAAAGAGCCCTTCTTGCTGAAGTTCCTGATCTCGTAGAAACTGTTACTCAAGTATTCTAAAAATACTTTGTATTTTTAGAATAAATCTGTGGTCGCTTTGCTCCCTGCAGGCGCTTCGCTGCAAGCACTGCGTTGCAATTGTCGATCCGCTCCTGCTAATTTACAAATATTTCTTAAGCAGCGCAGCGCTTGCAGGAGGCACAAGCCGACACACGCAGTGAGTGAAACGAACGCTTGCAGGCACGAAGTGCCGCCCGCTATTAAAAACACAGAGTGTTTTTAATATTCAGGAAAACGATCGTCCATATTACTATCATCAAAGTTACTATCGCCACGAGCTTCATCGTCGCCAGCGAACTCATCAAAAACTTCCATCTCTGGTTCGTCGTCATCAGTATCGATACTCATTTCAGCATCTAGATCAAGATCATCACTATTTGAAAAATCATTTGCACCGATATCAGTACTATCATCATGTTCTAATTTAAAACTATCTTTTTTCAGTTTCTCTGCTTTTATAGCTTTTGATTTTGATTTAGGTGGTTCATCATCATCTAAAAGCACATCTTGCAGTAGTGCGTCCAGGTCATCATCCATGTCCAGATCGATTAAAGCATCTGGGTCATTCTCTAGTAACTCTAGATCATCATCACTTGGTTCAGCTACATGACCTTTTCTTTTATTTGGTTTAATTATCTTCTTATTAGACATGTCTAGGTCCTCGAAATTATGTTCCGGCTCAATCTCTAATTCTTCATAAAGATTACCAATTTCATCAATTTTATGCCCCAAATACTTCTCAAAACTAACCTTTATTAGCTCTAATTTTGTAGAAAATTTTGCATCCAAACGCCCACCCTGGGTATTTATCATACAAGAACCCTTATCTACCTCTTCATCTTTCACAAAAATAAGCCTTACTGAAGGATCTAACATCTTAGAAAGCACCGTATCTAGATAATCAGCGTGTCTAATATCTTCTGGATTAAGATAAATCTGCATAACACCCTTAGTGTTAATTAGTCTAGAAATAGATTTAGTCACCTGCTCTTCAATTAAGTCTGGGTTATTTGCTACCTCATAATCTAAAACTCTTTTTGCAACATCAAGCGCGATACTGACTATCTGAGGCTTAACTTCTTCAATAATTTCTTCTTTAATTCTATTAAAACTTGAAAGTATCACCATCAACTCATTTATATGAGCCTCAGCATGCTCCATACCCTCGTCGTAAGCTTTCTGCTTTTCTAGAATTATAGTCTCATTAAATTTGGCTTTTTCTTTTTCTAGAGCGAGAGCCTCTTCCTCCATTTCCCTATGATGTTTTTCAGCCTTAGAACCAGTTTCTGAGATAATAGCTTCCGCTTCCCTCTCTGCATTTTTACGAGCATCTTCCATCATTTGAGAGATCTCATTTTCTGATTGAATACGCTTAGTATTTATTTCTTCTTGGTATTGAGCATAAAGTTCATTTACTCTTTCTTCTATAAGATCATGCGCTTGTTGTTCAATTTCTTCTTTAGAAATAGCTGGTCTTGTTTCTGCCTTAGGCATTACAGGAGTATCAGAATAGTCTTGGTAAAGCAGATCTAGAGAGTCTTCTATTTCATCAGGGCTAGCAAAACTTATCTCACGCTTATCATGCTTAAGATTTTTAAGTAGTATATTTTTGACCTCACTATCATCAACGCCATTTTTTCTTGCAAGTTTTTTTCTTTTTATTAACATCGCAAACCTTAAACTGTTTCAAAAGCAATTTCATCTATTATCCTAGCAATCGCATGACTAAGATTTGGCCTCATTCTCTTTTGTCCCAACTTATACTCTATATAGTCTTTAATTTTAGGTCTTTCACTGATAAGATACTCTTTACTTTTTTGTACTTTTGATTCTTGTCTAACACTGTCAATTAAACCAAAAAACTCAGGCCAAGATTTTGCGAAATAATCCCAATCTTCAGCAGAAAGAGTTTCATCGATACTTAAATCCACATCACTAATTTTCTGAACAAGAGGCAATGGAAGCTGCTCAAAGATAGCTTTCTGTGTCGCAGGAGGTAATGATCTAAGTATTAGAGCTAAAGATTTAAGTTTTTTGTTCATTCTGTCCCTGTCCCTTTTTTACTTATTCATCATCAAGCCAAACTTGAATCTTCTTCGCTAAGATATCAGGCTTAGATCCTGCTACTGACTGAAAGTCATTCAAGAGATTTTCGAACTGTACTTTTTCCAAATCTTCTTCATCTAGAGTTTTAGATCGATTACTAGCATCAGGCAATTCACCAGGATTTTCAGCTCCTCCTTGCCCCATCATCTCTCTTAATAAAGCTTCTTGTTGAGCAATAGATTCTGCTTCACCAAGATCATCATAATTATCATTCACCACTTCATCGAACTCACTAGATAAGTTAGGATCAAGCTCCTCTGTGTAGTTCTTATTAGCTGCAGCACTTAAAAAGTTCAAGCTTATGATAGATACAAGAAGCAAGGCAACAATAATTGCAATAACAATAAAGATCTTAGATACCACACTCCAAGCGCCACCCTTAAAGAAATTATTCACAGTAGTAAACACACCGCCAGATTTAACTGGGACTGCATTCTCAAGTCCAGGATCACTAGAATGAAGATCAACAACAGTAATTTTAATCTTGTCAGCAGCAGTTTTTGAGCCTACTATCGCTGCAACACTTTCTCTTAGCTGAGCAAGCGAAACCACTGCAGGTACTGATTTATCAACAGCAAGCGCAACTGTAACATCTGTAATCCTTCCAGGTAAGTAGGTAGTACTCTTCTGTTCAAAGCTTGGAAGCATTGTTTCATTTGAAGTTGTTGAATTATAATTTTTTCCTGATGCTGCAAGAGGTCCTTCAGTCAAACCACCAGAGCTAGTATTTAATACTTCATTTCCAGTTTGCCTTGATCCAACAGCACCATCTTTATAAGTTGTTTCTTGTTGTTCTACTTTTTCTCTACTAATAGAAGCACTAACACTTACTTCATATTGACCAGGTCCAAGAACCACATCAAGATACTTAGTAACTCTTTTTTCCATAAGCTTGTTTAGCCTATCCATATCATCAATGAAATCATCTCCACCACCAGCTTCATTCTCTTCTTTAAAAGTGCTGTAGTTTCTTCCTTGAGTATCTACTATAGAAATTCTTTCTTTATTTAAATTTGGAACATAACCACGAAGAATGTTAACTATACTTTTTACTTGAGACTTGGTAAGCTCATCAGCATCATTTAAAAGTTCTACTTGAATAGTCGCAGTAGTATCAGCCTGAAGCTCTGTAAATATCTGCTGTTCAGGAACATTCACCCTTACTATCGCTGATCTAAGTCCATCAAGTCTACTAATAATTCTTGAAAGATCACCATTAATTGCACGAGTAAGTTTTATACGTTTATCGTAATCACTCGCTGCCCAATCATTCTCATCAAATAATCCATAATCATCATCTTCAAGTAAATTAGTTCTAGAAAGTGCTAAATATGAGCTTTCTACTGCATTTTCATAAACAGTAACTATATACTCACCAGGTTTCTCACTGGTGCTAACTTTAGATTCAATGTTTACTGATTTAAGTTTCGCAACTATCTCAAAAGCTCTAGACTGATCTATCTCTTGCACAAGAGGAACAAGCTTTCCTCTATTCTCATCTGTCTTCTGACCAAAAGCAAAAAACGCAACCATAGCCATCACTAAAACAGCTGCAGCTACAATTGCAATAATCCTTTTTTGAGGATCATTCATAATATCTTGAAAAAAATCTTGGAACGCATTTCCTGAAGCTTGGTTCGGAATTCCGCCAAGGTTCATTTCATCCATATTCTCTGTTGTTACTTCTCCAGCCATTTCTAAGGTCAGATTCCCGTTTCGTCCAAGTTATTTATTCCCTAAGTCATTGTTAAAAGGCTTTAATTTTCGAAAGATAGGCTAAATTAACTAGTATTACACTTGCATGCTTGTTAATTTATCGAAAGCACCAACCATTTTTTGAGTGACTGAGGAAATGAGCTTAAAAGCTACTTCTGATTTACCAAGGGCAATCATAACCTCATGAATATCAACCTTTCCGGTTTGAACTGCTTCTATACTTAGTTTTTCAGGCTGTCCCATTAAATAGTTTGCTTTATTCAGCATCGAACTTAAAGTTCCTCCAAAGCTAGTCCCTGCAATCTTATCGCCACCACTAACGTAACCTTCAAGTCCTGGGTGATGTGGTACACCTGGTACCCCTGGTAAGTTTCCGTAGCCTTGAAGCTGCATTCCTTGTAATCCGTTAGCTAAATTCATAGTTATCAAAACTCCTTAATAAATGGTTTCTTGAGACATTTATATGAAACTACATAGGCTTTAAGCTTCGGTTAAGAAAATGGCTAAATATTAAAACTTACCTGGATTTATAGGGGCAGCATTGTATTTTTGGTACACCCTGATATAATTTCTAGCGTTGAAGCGACCTTGCCTTTATTACTTTGAGGGTTTGGCGCAAATTAAGGAGTAATTCAAAAAATGGCAGAATTAGAAACTTTAGGTTTAGCAATCGGAGCAGGAATAGCAGCTCTTGGTGTGACTGGACCAGCATTAGCAGTAGGAAACGTAGCAGGTAAAATGCTCGAGGGTGCATCAAGACAACCTGAGCACACTGGATCACTATTCACAAACGCAATCATATTTGCAGGTATGTCCGAGGCACTTGGAATTCTTGCTTGGTTAGTGAGCTTCCTGATCTTTGGTAAGATTGCTTAGTAGCATTCGCAAGACTTGTTTTAAAATGTCCAATAACAAGGCTTGCGAGTCCAAAATTTACTATAGTAAATGAGGGCGAGCGTAAAGTAATTATTGGGCATTTTAGGATAAGTCTTTTGGTTGAACTGAACTTTACTTTTGTAGTATTTACCGCAAGCTTCATTGTCTTTCTTGGACTAATGAAGCTTGTTTTTTTTGGTCCAGTAGAAAGAGTTATAAATAAACGTGAATCTTTCGTCGCTGAAAATATCAAAGCTAGTAAATCATCACTAAAAAAGATAGAAGCTCAGATCGCAGATACAGACGCAAGCTCAATACTTATCAAAGCAAGACAGGAAGCTCAAAAGATACTGGGACGCGCTATAGAAGAAGCTAACAAGAGCAAAGTAGAACTTGTTAGTGACGCTGTTAAAGCAAATAAAGACATGATTATTAAAAATGTTATTGGTCTAGAGAAAGAAGAAAAAGAAATTTCTACTAACCTTTCAACTTACATAAAAGAAGTTAGCCAAGTAGCGATAACTCAATTAATGTCTGAGATCGAAGGAAAACAAAAGGTAATAGTTTAAGTGGAACATAATTTACTAACTACAATACTTGAAAGTAATATTATAAATTTTACTATTGCTCTTATTGCGATTATCTACTTCCTTGGTAAATTAATACCTGATTCTTCTAAGAAGCGTAAGCAAGAACTTGAAGCTGAAATAGCAGCAGCAGAAAGAACTAAAATAGAAGCTGAAGAGAAGCTAAGAGAGCTTGAAAGAGAAATAGAAAAATCAAAAGCAGAGTCATTAAAAATAGTAAGTTCTGCAAAAGAAACTGCTGAAACCATTAAAGAACAGATTATTGCAGAAGCTAAGCAAGAAATCACTAGACTTAATAGCAACTCTAAAAAAGAAATGGAAATGCAGAAGAACCTAGTGATAGAGAACATTAAGAGCCAGATTGCAAACCTTGCAATGGAAGAGATCGAGAAGAATATAAGCGAGAAACAAGAAATGGTAGATAAGATTATCCAAGAAAAATTGAAGAAGGATCTTCAAAAAATTTAAGATGGTAAGTTCAAAAGAAAAACTAATCGCAAAAAAATATGCTGGAGCATTAGCTTCAGTTGAATTATCTTCAAAGATAATAGAAGATTTATCATTAATAAAAGAAAGTTTTGAAGCAAACGAAGAACTAATATCATCATTATCAAACCCTTCTGTCAAACTAGAATCCAAAAAATCAATACTTAAAGAGATTTTTTCTAAAAAAATAGAGGAGAATAGTCTAAATACTTTACTCTTACTTCTTGAAAAGAGAAGAATTGAGCTTGCTCCTTCTTTATTAGAGTTTTATAGAGCAGATTACTATAAGCACGAGAACGTAGAATTAGCAGAAATACAAACTGCCAAGAAATTAAGCAATTCAGAATTAAGTGAAATTAAGAGCTTACTAGAAAAAAGCTTTAAGAAGACTATAGAGATATCTGAGTCAAGCGACAAGAGCCTTGTTGCAGGAATGAAGATCAAGATCGCAAACAAAGTTATAGACTCATCTTTAAAGAGCAAGCTTAAGCAGCTTAAGAGCATTTTGACGAAATAGTTATCGTCATTGTGAGCGAAGCGTGGCAATCCAGTCCTATGAATCCAATAAAAAAACTCTACATAGCTTCTGACCACGCAGGATTTGATTTAAAATCAGCTTTAGTAAAATACATTGAATCTAAAGATCTAAAAATAGAAGATTGCGGTTGCTTTTCAAAAGATTCGGTTGACTATCCTGACTACGCTCAGACAGTCGCAAAGAAAGTGATTGAAGATAAAGAAGCAGAGGGGATTTTAATCTGTGGTTCTGGTATCGGAATGGATATCGCTGCAAACCGCTTTAAAGGCATTAGAGCAGCATTAATATATGAACCAGAATTAGCAGTATTAAGTAGAACTCACAATAATTCAAATGTACTTGTTCTAGCAGCTAGGTTCACTTCTGAAGAAAAAGCTAAAAAAATACTTGATACTTGGCTCACGACTAAGTTTGAAGGTGGAAGACATCAAGGCAGAGTGGATAAGATGGATTTGGTTTAAGCCGTCGTCATTTCGACGCGTAGCGGAGAAATCCAATGCAAAATCATAAGCCAACATTGCGATCCTTAGACTTTGCTCAAGATCATGAATAAAGCAATCCATTCTTAAAAGATACATTTAGAACTGGTGCACTCATGGTTGACAGCGCAAAAAAGCTCTAAAGAGAGCTTTTTTGCTATGCTATGATATACGCAATTCGTGGCAGGATATACAAGTGAACAAAAACGTACTATCTGTATTAGTTGAAAATGAAGCAGGGGTTTTAGCTAGAATCTCTGGTATGTTTAGCCGTCGTGGTTACAATATAGAAAGTATTACTGTAGGTCCTTCAGAAGAAGAAAGCTTAAGTCGTATGGTTATAGTTACAAATATTGAAGATGTAGAACAGATCCAAAAACAGCTTCATAAGTTAATAAATACTATAAAAGTAACTAATCTTTCAGAACAAGAATACGTTGATAGAGAACTTGCACTGGTAAAAGTATCAACTAAGACAAATAGAAGCGAAATTATAGAAATCGCAAATCTTTTTAGGTCAAGAATCATAGATGTTGCAGATGACACAATGATAATCGAAGCTATTGGTGATTCGGAAAAAGTAAGTGCACTTATCCAAATTCTTAGACCATATGGCATTAAAGAAGTTTCAAGAACTGGTTCTATAGCAATGTCTAGGGGAAAACCCAGTAAAGTCTAATTAACTAAAGCTTAACCTACGCAGCATAAATAAATAAACAAGCTAACACTAGCTTATTTATTTATTTTCAAAAAAAATATTTCATCCATAACCAAAGCTTAATCCATGCCTGTTCTTTTGACTATGTAGAAGACTCTACAGATCTAGGAGATCAATATTATGGTAGATAATGCAGTAAATAAAATATTAGAAAACACTCTGAAAGCCAATAAGGATGTGAATCAGGCGTCTGAAGAAAATAAAATTAAGAAGATCGAATCAAGACTTCGATCATTAATGAGTGATAGAAACGACATGAGTGCAAGTCAAGCAATGAGCCTTAGACAAGAAGCAGGAACTCTAGATAAATTAGCAGGTTTAGCAGAAGAGCTTGCAGATAAAATAGAGCAAGGCAAAAAGAACGAAGAAAAGAAAACTCTAGAAGAAGTTAAAGTAGCAATGATGGAGAAGATGGGAATCCCTCCTGAGTTTGTTGATCAGCTTAGTATTTTAGTAAAAGCTGGACCTGAAGCATTAAGAGAAGCTGCTGGAGTATATAGAGAAGCAGCTCAGAAAAAACGTTCTGAAGCGGAACTTATTACTGTAGAGATGGAAAGATTGGACAAGGAAATAAAAAACCTTGGACATCTTAAAGAAAAAGTAATAGAGAATCACTCAAGTGGTAAATCTTCAATGCAAGATTTCTTGGCACAAATCAGATACCAAGAGTCACTGAGAGATAAAGCAGATTTAGTTCTAAAAGAAGTTTTAGAACAGATAGAGAACGGAGTCGGAGGAGAGAAATTAGAGAGTAAATAACTCTCTAGGTCGAAACCGACCAAGGTAAAACCATATGGGAATCAATCCATCAGAAGAATTAGCCTTTTCAGAATTCAAGATTGAATTTTATCAGTCTCAGATGACTGGGCTTGAAAACTTAATGGACCAATGGGTAAGCGTTCAGGATGATACAGGTTATTCTAGATCGCAAATTGCTCAAATTAGAGCACAAATAAACTTAGTTCGAGCTGCAATTGGTTTTTGGCGTGGAGAATCCAGTTTTTGGCGACAGGAAATTAACGAGAATAAACTCGCAGTCAAGGAAGGTAATAAATTAGCTGGTTCATCGTAATCAGTAAAGGAAGTGCATCATGGCAGTAAACCCAATGTTACAACTAGCAAGTGCAGTAAGCGATATAGACGCTTTACAGACCGGTGTTGCAGATTTAGAGCGAAGAATGGACTCTGCAGTTCTTGCAGAATCTTCTGAAGATATTGCAGCATTAAGATTAGAATTATCAAAACTAAAAGCCGCTATGGGACAAGCTAGAAATCAAGAAGCATTCTGGCGTCAAGAACTTAGTGATATGAAAGAAGCTCGGAAAGCACAAGGTGATATAGCTAAGGCATAGAGTCATTGCGAGCCCCAAAGGGGCTTTTAAAATGGCTCCCACTTCGACCCAGAAGACAAAGGTTGTCATCAGAAGCGCTTAGCGAAGCAATCTATAAATTTATTAATAACGACAGCCTTTTTTCATAGCTTCTCACTCAGGAACTCCGGAGAAACTTGTATATTCAGCCTAGACCGTTCGTAAGCTATGAAAAAACTGGCTGCTCCTGGCTATGTCAAGCATCTAGTAATAGATTGCTTCACTAAACGCTCGCAACTACAAAGCTCGTAATTTCCCAACAAAATCCCCTAAAAATTCTTCATAATTTTTCCAAGCTTCATTAGACCCTTTATAAATAGGCTTACGTACTTGAGCAAGACTTGCAGACTGCACTACAGCTTTCTTTTCATAAAACTTCAGACAGTCTTCTTCCCAAGCTAGACCAGAATATTCAACAAGCTTCCTAATCATATTTTCAGAATTATTTACTAAATCAGAATATTGTATCTCTAAGAAAGTATCTGGCTGTACTTCTTTATCCCAATGCCTTTTTAGACTTTTATGAGCATTATAGTAATCAACAATATCATCCAGTCCAAAAGAAAAATACTGTCCATCAGAGAACATATGCTTATAGCAAGAGAAGCCAACAGCGACAGGATCACGATCTAAATAAATGATTTTTGCCTGTGGAAACATAATCTTAATTAAGCCTATAAAAATAAAGTTCAATGGCAGCTTATCCACAACATGAGTCACACCAGCTTCAGTATGCTCAGAGAGTAGTTCTAGGTATTGAACCGCTCTTTTAGAAAGCTCTTCATCACTTACTAAGAATGGATCTTCTTGAGAAAGATCTATTCTTAAATCCTCAAATACTTGTTTTAAATACAACGGTTCACCTGAACTCGAGATCTGACTGTGTGAAGAAAGAATCTTCTCCACTAATGTACTTCCACTTCTTGGCATACTAACAACAAATATAGGTATAGGATAATTTTCTACTGAATAATTAATTCCTTTAGATCGTTTTTCAATGTACTCACGAGTAAAAATCTTCTCAAAAGTTTCCATCACCATAAGGTCTGGTTTCATTATATCTTTTGTAGAATCTTTAACAATATCATTCCCTTGTTTTAAAAAGCCAAATGCTTTTTTATAATTCCCTAGTTTATCGTAAGCATTAAAAAGAGCAAAATACAAACACTGTCTCTGATAAAGCGATAACTCTGTATTATCAAGTAAAGATTCAGCATCAATAAGTTCGTCATCAATCACATCAAACTCTCTTATAAAAAAGAGTTCATAAATAGCTTGAGTATACTTAGGATCTCTCTTGATTATTTCTCTCAACAGTAACTTCGCTTTATCAAAGTCACCATGATCTTTAGCAAGTTTAGCTTGTTCAAAATTAACAGCTATATTATTAGGCAAGAGCACAGCAACAGCATTTAAACAATTCTTAGCCTCTTTAAGATCACCTAATCTATAATATGCATGATAAAGCCTAAGGTTAAGAGCAGGATCATTAGGCTTTACTCTCAAACCAATTTTTAAAATTTCTACAGCTTCCTTAAAAAGCGATAGTTTTTTATAAGGGTTCTCTATTAGAGCAAAAGACAAATCTAAATAGCAATCAATAATTTCAGGATAAAGGACTAAGTTGTTTTTCAAGAAGACTAAAGCATCATTCCATCTATTTAGCTTAAGGTAAGTAGTACCAAGTAATTTATTAGCAAAAATATTTTTATTGTCTAAATTAAGAATATCTAGACACTGAACGATTGATTCTTTATATCGCCCTTGCTTATAAAAATCACTTGCTTCATCTAATTTCTTATTAATTAGATCAACAGGAGCCAAGACCTCTTCAAGAGGCACAGATTCACAGTCTTTCATTTGGTTTTCACTAGAAACCATATAAGAATTATTCCGTAGCCAGCTTTTTAATTCTTAGCTATAATAGACTAGGTCATGAGTACTAAATCCTCAAAAGCATTGATAACTGGCGGTTCTGGCTACTTAGCCTCAAACTTGATCAACGATAAAAAATTCCGATCTTTATTTTCTGAGATCAGAAGCCTTGGAAGAAACCCAAAGCCAGAAAGAATCAAGGATCAGATAAATATTGATTTTCAGAAGATCAACCTAATAGAAGCAAATCTTGAATTAAAAATCATAAGAGAGACCGATCTGGTTATTCATACTGCTCATTTAAGAAATATAGATGCAGATAAAGAACTGCTTAATAATTTCAAAAATAAGAGAGTCATATTCTTCTCAAGCGCAGCAGTTTACGGCAACTCTCCAGAAGGAAAAGTACTAACAGTCAATGATGAATGTGACCCAATTAGTGATTATGGTTTATACAAGCTTGAGTTAGAGGATTATATAAAAGAAAATTTTGAGGATTATTTGATTTTACGTATCTCTAATCCATACGGAGGAGAAAACCCTGGTAGAAATATTTATGAGATATTTAAAACTAGCATTGCTAAAGATCTTCCAATCAATATCAACGCTAAAGGTCCAGAAGAAATCATCAGAGATTTTATTAAAATGGAGGACTTTATTAAACAAGTAATCAAGCTAGTAAAAGAAGATGCAACGGGTACTTTTAATATTAGTTCAGGAATTGGAAGCAGCTTAGAATCAATGCTTGAAGATCTTGCTAAAGAACAAGGCAAGACTCTAAAAGACCTGGAAATAAACTATAAGGGTTTTAAAGAGGGTGATATACAGCACTCTATCCTGAAGCCTGGTAGTTAGAATGCACTGTCATCCTGAAAGTTAACACGTCATCCTGAGCGCAGCGAAGGATCCAATGCATAAATAATAGCTAGAAATAAGGTCTTTGATCTCAAGCGTCTCAAATGTCCTAAGGGACATTTGACCCCTAAGAGTTCGCATAACGATGTAATTGAGCTTCAAATGCAAGTTTTAAAGAGCTTTATGAGCTTTTCCTTCAGTAGCCGCCGCAGAAGTAATTTTCACAAATCTTGCTTTCTCTTTTAATTCAGCAAGATTTCTAGAACCAGAGTAGCTTAGTCCAGAACGTACACCTTTACTCATTCTAGAGAGTAGATGTCTAACACTACCTTTGTATTTAACAGTAAGCGCAACACCCTCTTCATTAATATTCTCTATCCCAAAATCACTCTGTGCAGGCACAGAAGCCATTCCACGATAGCTTTTCGTCATTTCTTCTTTTTCATTACGCCATACTATCCCTGGTGTTTCTTTACAGCCCGAGAAAATAGATCCCATCATTACAGCATCAGCACCAGCTGCAAGAGATTTAGTGATATCACCATATACTTTTATTCCACCGTCTGCAATAATAAATTTCTCTTGTCCAGGATTGACTGCAAGGTAATCAGCTTTAGCATCAGCAGCTGCAAGCACAGCAGAAAGCTGAGGATAACCAGAACCAGTTTTGATACGAGTAGTACAAACAGAACCAGGTCCTATCCCTACTTTCACACAATCAGCACCCCATTCATAAAGTGCAAGAGCACCCTCATAGCTTGCAACATTACCAGCAATGATTCCAATCTCAGAACCATATTTAGATCTCATTTTCTCCACCATTAATCTAACTAATTCATGATGCCCATGAGCAACATCGATACAAAAGTGTCTCACTCCATTTTTGTATGCTTCTTCTAATCTTTCATCATCATGAACACCTAGAGAAACTATTATCGGTTTAAGTTCAAGATCCGCTTCTTTACAAGCTGCTCTGAAGCTTTCAACCTGTTCAAGCATCTCTTCTATGCTCATATATCTATGAAGAATTCCAGCTGCACCATGCTGAGCCATCGCAAAAGCCATTTGGAACTCTGTGACTGTATCCATATTCGCCGATATATAAGGTAGCTCTAACTCAAAACCAGGAAGTATTTTACTAGCTATACTAACTTCCGATCTATGCTTGATATCTGAATACTGTGGAATTAGTAATACATCATCAAAAGTTAGCCCCTCATTTACTATTTTCAGCTTTGAGAAGCTATGTGTATTACTTTTTTCTATAACTTGGTTCACAACAGGAAATTATAGCTTAAAAACACTGATGAATCCCTCCTCGGGGGAGAATTTCATCACTAAAACAATGCTTAAACTGATTTTAGCTCAATAAACAATAAATACATGATGAAATTCTCCCCCGGGGAGGGATTCATCACTTGAAATTCCATGTATCATAGGAATAATGTCAGAATTTCTAAAGTTTAAAACCCTAAAAAGCAAAATCATACTCATAGTAGTACTAGCTGCACTTGCTTGGGCTACTAGTATAACTAGCGAGTTTGTTGGTTATGATGATATCAAGCTTATTGTTAGAAACGACAGAATTCACAAGAGTATAATTTACGCTATAACTTTTTACTGGAATGTTGTTTCAGATAGTCATAACGTAGCTTGGACTAATTACCCTTCAGTGATCTATAGACCACTAGAGTGGGTAGGCTCTTCTCTTGGTTATCATATTTGGGGAGCAAGAGGCTGGGCATTTCATTTATTTGTGAATTTTAGTTTTCACTTATTTAACGCAATAATCCTCTTCTTTATCATTAGCAAGATTTTTTATACACCTCTTAACTCAAGTGAAGATTTAGAAATAAATCCTGAACAAGAAAACACCAATAAGCTCAAGACCAAAAAATCAAAGAAAAAAACAAGCAGTGTAAGTAAAAGAATCAATCCAAAGTTTGCACACGTCTCATGGTTCGTACCATTAGTAATAATCTGCTTATGGTTTGTTCACCCTCTTCACAACGAAGCAGTTAATATGCTCACTTCTGGAGTTGGTTTCCTTTGGGCAATGCTACTTAGCTTCACAGCAATACTTATAAACCTTTATGTTAAAGACTTAAAAGACCCTAAGGGCATTTTACTTATAGTTCTTGCGTGGGTTCTAGCTTTTATTGGTTATCACGGCTCCGAGATGACAGTCGTAGCTCCTGTCTTATTAACTATCATTTTCAGTAAAGCGATTATGAAAAAAGATTTTCGCTCTTACGGTTATGAAGTAACAAAACTACTGTTTTCTTATTCTGCTTTTTTAACTTACTTTGCTCATAGGTCTTACATTGTCTCTGAATCAAGTGAATGGGCGGCAAAGGGGACTGGTGAGTTTTTTGAAAGATTATTTGTTCTTGCACCTGAAATATTCTTTCATTATATAAAGCTCTTCTTTTATCCTGCAAAGCTTAGTATTGATGAGCATCACAACGTAGTTCTTTCAAATGCATATACTCCATACCATCTACTCTGTTTTGCAGTAGCTTTATTATTCGTAGTTGCTATTGTCTACTTTGCTTTAGTAAAGGATGAGAAATATTCATTCCATAACCAATTAATATCAGGTTCACTTTTCCTTACCGGATTTGGAATCGCTATCTCCTTAAACATAATCCCTCTTTATGTTTTAGCAAGAGATAGATACACCTATCTATTTGCTCTTGGTTTAGTTTGTACTATAGTCCTACTACTCGACAAGCACTTTTTCACAAAATACAGAGAGTTAGACGAACTTAACAGAGATAGAAAATACAAACCATGGAAAGTCTTATTAATAATAATTATTCTTGTCCTTTCAGCAAGATCAGCTGTTAAGAACCTTGATTGGAGAAACGGAGAAAGGTTCTGGACTCAAACAATGGATTCTATAACTGATATCGGTGCAATCCAAAACTGGCGCTACCGTCTAATGCAATACTACCTAGATCCAGGAACAGATACATTCAAACCAGATGAAAAACTAAAAGAAAAGACTTTTAGAGATTTCAATATGTTCCCTGCAGATTACAACCTTCTGAATCACAGCACTATAAATGAGACACTAAAAGAAGCTCAGAAACCAGAGAATTACTTAAAAAATAAATACGGCTATATGGGTAATAAGACTATAGCTTCTGGTTTATTTTTTAATGCAACTGAGTATATGAAAGAAGGCAAAAAACAAGAAGGTCTAGAACTCTATAAAGCTTCACACTTATATTATAGAGACCACTTCCAGACTAACTTACAGATGTTTATTGCAACTTACACAATGGATGAAAAAGCTAATAAATATCTACTTGATAAATTAGAGAAAGAAGCTGTAAATAATTCCTTCTTAGCAAAAGGACTTATGGACTCAATGTTCTACATCAAGTACAAGGATACTTA
>Ga0210044_10006434_pt1 | contig 15473 bp, 13 predicted proteins | sample CryGey13umfilter_2_FD_183959 | JGI IMG/M metagenome (GOLD analysis project Ga0210044, IMG submission 183959) | Groundwater microbial communities from aquifer in Utah, USA - Crystal Geyser 4/9/14 3 um filter (SPAdes) (version 2) | ecosystem: Environmental > Aquatic > Deep subsurface >...
TTGATAAGCCAGATTTAAAATAATAGCCGAAAATAAGACAATAAAAAAAGCAATGGACAAACTTATTAAAAGTCCAAACCAGCTGAACTCCTGTTCCATTGCCTTCTTTAAAACTTGATTGTAATGTTTCCAGCCAATAAAACCAATATTAGCCGAAGTATTAATATTTGCCATTTTTGTTTTTATTTTCGCGCCTCGCCGAAGTTTTAGCGTAGGCGGGTGTTTTAGATTTTTTTTATTTTTATTCTATAATTACATTTTAGCAAATATTAGTAATTTTGTCAATGTTAATAACTAATAAAAAACCGGCGGGGATGCGCAGAGCATTTTTGAAAAGTATAAATACTAAAATAACTATTTATTTGCTTAAGTCAATAAACGGCAAAATCATAGCCGGAATAAAATATATATCGTTTTCCTTTCTTAATATATCTTTTGTAATTATTAATTTTATTCCCGTATTATTATACCGTTTGGAAAAGTTTTTCATTATTACCGGTATATTTACTTTATTTCTATACTTAACTTCACAAAGCATTAACTTATTATTTTTATCTTCCATTACAAAATCAATTTCAGCCCCGCTAGAAGTGCGGTAAAAATGTATATATTCTTTTGCGTATTGGGTGAGCAGGGTATTATAGATAAAATTTTCAATCACTCCGCCCTGTCCATCCAAATCCATAATAAATGACCGTAAAAGATAATTGCGGATTCCGATATCCGAAATATAAATCTTCGGCATCTTGGAAATCTCTGTTCTAATATTTTTAAAATACGGGGTTACTAAATCAATAATATAGGTACCGACTAAAATATCCAAATACTTTTTTAAAGTATTAATGGAAATATTGGTTGTATTTGCTAATTCATTATTATTTACCATTTGTCCAATTTGTCCGGCTAAAATCTTAATTAAATTATTAAATCCATTAACATTATCAATATTCATTTGATTAATAATATCTTTATCAATATAAGTTTTAATAATGGATTTAAGCACTATTTCTTTTTCTCCCGCGCTTTTGGTTATCAAAACCTCCGGATAACCTCCGTATGATAAATATTCGCCCAAACTAACATCCAATTTGGTCCTAAAAGTTTCAAAAAATAATTTAAGTTCATTAAATTTTAAAAGTTTCAAGCGCGAGGTATTAATCTTTTCGCGATAATCAAAATATTCTTTAAAATTAACTCGTTCAACATTAAAATTAATTGCCCGACCGGTTAAATGCACTGAATTTTTATTAATTTCCAAAGTGCTTGATCCGCTCACAATCAGTTGCATCTTCATTTTATATTTATCAAAAATATTCTTCAATAATAATCCGGCTTCTTCTATCACTTGAAATTCATCAATCATTAAATAAATATAATCATTAGGAAAATTATAATATTGTTCCAAGTACAACTCTAAACTGGCCGAACTTTTAAGAATCGGCTTATTGTCAATTTCATCAGCTAATAAATAGGCAACTTTACCGCCAGCGCTCTCCAAGTCTTTCTTAATTTCATTAAGCAAATAAGTTTTACCAACCTGCCTAGCGCCTTTAATAATCAATATCTTCTCTTTTCCCAGCCAAGGTTTAATTTTTTGTAATATTTCCCGTTTAATCATACTAAAATTATATCATATCATTGATAGAAATACAAGAGAAAAGTATCAATGGATTGATAGAAATCTAATGTTATTTATATTAATTTTTAATATTTTTACTAATATTAAAGAATTTATATAAAATATGCTAATTATTAAAAAATCCCTCTCTTTAATAAGGAGAGGGCTAGGGTGAGGTTTAAAACCGGCACGGACGCGCAGAGCATTTTTGAAAAGTATAAATATTTTTATCCTATATAAATTATATAGAATTCTTTGGAGAGAGATAAAGAAAATATTTACCACTTTCCATGCCCTGCGCGTCCCCGCCGGTTTTATTTTTTCCTCTATATTAATTCCCCCTTTACTAAAGGGGGTTGGGGGATTTTTTTCCCCTCCTTAATATTGTTACTCTTCTTAATAAGTAGCGGGATAAGTGAATTTTTATATATTTTTTTAATAATTAAAAAAATCTTTTCCTTTTTAATTCCACAAATTTCTTTATGAAATTAAGTTGGAAGGGAATAAAATGCGTTGAAATTATTCCCATTAAACCCTAATGACCCCAAAGGGGTGCAGGATCAGACACAGTGCACTGGATTTTTCTACCAATTTCCTATACAGGAGTGATAGCCAATGTTGCGCTGAAAGTTGACCGCCTTGAGCTACCTGCATTCAAGACGAGAGGGTTAATCTATATTACCCACAATGCACAGGGATTTTTAAAACCTCCCCTGAAAATCCTTGGTTCTTAAAATAATCAATAATATTCAATAATCCCATTATAACTGCGAATTATTGTTGGCTCAATTAAGCATCTATGATACTCAAGTTGCTTTTCCATGAAATCAAAAAGTCTTGAGAAAAACTTTTTGTTTTCAATTTTAGAAGCTAGCATGTATATTTTTGCCGCCTCTCTGCCCTTAAGTTCATAGATCCGCGCGATCTTATCGAGCAGGTCCTGGTCCTCTTTCTTTCCCCGATGCTTTATTATAAAAGCAATCCGAGCTATTTCGGTATTCAGTGAATACATTCTCATCTCGTCCTCCTTCACCCGATATCATCCCTCGGGAGCGGGGGTTAGTTTTTAAAAAGAACAAATCGATCTTTAAAACATCATCACCATTGATAATGCCTCAAAAATAGGGAGAGAAGGAAAACCATTCCTTCTCTCCAATTCGGGACGCTATCTAAACACTCCCGCACCAACGACGGTTCGGAGGGAAGCGGCAAAAATTAGTCTATAACATTAACCCTATACAGACCATCCTCCGACACGGATATTGAATAGTACGGTCGGGCAAGCGCCGCTTCACACCTGCATAGCGCGTGATGTAGGGCCGCTTCCACAAATCCATATAGCAACAGATTCCTCTGTCGCCACATCATCGCAGGCTTTTATTGCCTGCACTAACAGATCGTGTGCAATCATATTCTCCTCCTTTCACCCGATATCATCCCTCGGGAGCGGGGGTCTGATTTGAATTACTCAAGACCTTGGGTGCCGATAACGACACCATTCTCATCATCGGATTCAAGACAGATGTTAAATCCGGAATTCACGATGGTGTCTTCAATCTCTTGAGCGAGATTAAGAAGATTAGGTCCATCCGCCTGCCATGACCATTCATTGCTCATAAACCGGACACTCCGACCTTCATCCAGAGCGCGCATAATTCTGGCAACAATCTCGGCGCGGAACCAAACAAGCAACTCCTCGGAAGTAGCCCGGTTATAATCTACCTGCCAGTCATTCCTGTGGCTGACAAGACCGAAAAAAATCTCTGTCGGATCAACTTCTTCGCCGAGCTTAAAAGGCATAAACGCCTTAATCACTCGAACTCCGGAAAAATATCTGACCCTCCCTTTCCATCTTCCCTTTATAATAGTTATGCAAACCATGTTTATCTCCTTTTTGTTAAAGTGCGATTATATTTTATTAACTTTTTAAAGTTAACTCTCTCCTTCTGAATTTACTTATTTTAAATAAACTCGGAAGAAGAGGCAAGTGTAAACCAATGCTTGCCTCTTTTAAAACCCTAACTAAACTTGTTATTTTCGGGCTCTGCTTCCCCGGGATAACTCCCTTGGCTCCATTGTGTTGGCTTTATTTTATGTCAGGCCATGCCATGGATACTAAACTGACAACTCATACTTTTATGCTCGTAGATTTTCGAGCAACGCTCTTGCTAAAGGAGCGAAATTTTTGCGGACTAGTTAGCGACTAGCCCTTTTCCCCAGAGGCCTTGACGAACTCAAGTTCGTCGCCATCCTGCAAAATGTAGGACGGATAGACGGTTGAGCCGTTGACCGTGGGCACCGCGACGTTATCGATATTCAGGGCCTGCGCGAGCATGCCCAGAACTTCGGCTACCGATTTCCCGCACAGCGACGCTGTGAGGGTGTTCACGCCATTAATAATCTTGTTCATTTTTCCTCCTTCTCTCCCGTCGCATGGCTTGCAACGAGAGACTTGTCCCGAACTGTTCGGGACGTTTTGGTTTTTCTTCTGCTTTACCACCGACCTTATTGCCGAATGATAATACAGAAAATTTTTTACTTCCGTGTCCGAGGTGTGGCGGCGTTCGCCACAATATCAAAATATACCTCGGATTTTTGCCAATCCGTTTTCTTCTGCTCAAGCGCGTAAAATGCGTTGAGCATAAGAATTGCGGCGGTCAGATTGGCGAAAATCAATTGTGGAGAGCTGGCCGCCAACTCCTCACAACTCATCTCGTACGGCGCTTTATCGCCCGGAGTTATGAACTCCGGATGATATTTTTCCAGTCGGCAGGTTTTGTCTTCACCCTGCCGACGAACGAACATTTGGACGTTGCCGTCGGTGTATTCGTTCCCCCCAGAGATAAGCACAGTATCTCTAAGGGTGGTACAGTGGTCAGCCACCATTTTTCGCGTCTTGTGATTATCAAGACACGAAAAAACGATGTCGCCACTGCGAATGGCGGTATTGACGGGGTAAGTATTTTCCTCGCCATCAGAGGAAATATACTGTGTGATCGGTTGCACGCGCAACCGATTAAATTTGCGAACCACCCAACCCGCCTGCACTTCGGCCTTGCTTCCAAGTTCATCAAAAGCTTGCCGGGTGCGGTTTTTTTCCTCGTACTCATCCCCGTCGATGAGCACAAGTGTCCAGTTATCTGAGCTGAACTGCAGAAACGGGCAGAGAGCCTGGATAACCCAACTGCCGATTCCACCCAAGCCGACGATCACGATCCGGCGCTCCTTGGGTTGAGCGGACGGATTATTTTGCATGATAGCCTCCTTTTATTTTTTTCTCCTTCTTTGGGTGAGAACCCGATAAGGCTTTTGCGCTCGAAACTTCCGAGCCAAAATCTCCACCAAATTCCCGCCCTATTAAGGAGGGATTGTACTTCGCCTCCCGCGCCTTGTGAGCGCAGTCGGCCTCCTCTATTTTGGCGAGCTCAACCTTGTAGCTGGCCTCGCTCATCTCCCCGACATAATACCTCTTGTAGAGGTCGTCCGCCTGAGACTGGAAGAGGACATCCAGCCCGCGGGGAGCGCTCTCTTTCATGGCAGAGAGCCACGCCATCGGCACCGCATCCGCCGGTGCCATCCCGTCGATTAAAACCGACGGATCCACAACTTCTCTTTTCCCCTGAACTACCAGGGAGCAAGAGTATTCCGGTACGCTGTCGCACCGGCCGATGGTGATATGGACACCATCGAAATTTTTTTCGTCCGCGTCATCCACTCCTGAGTGGAACGCGGACATTGAGCCGTGGGAATGGATGGTTCCCACGACTTGCCAATTTTCAATTCGCGACGCGGCCTCATATGAGGCGGAAGCGCCGGTGGCGGTTTGTGTTGGCGGCACAAACTGCCACTCCCCAGAGGTAGCAGAGTAATACAAATACCCCACTGCCTCCGACCTGTATTTTGCGTAAACCGCTTTGAACCAAGCGGTTACGCGCCGGATCAGGTCGAGAGGAATCCGGGTGGCCGTAAAATCTATTTTTGTTTCCAGCTCGACCAAGCCGGAAACCGTAGAAACGGGTATTAAAGCTGTGCTGACCCCGTTTCGTTTGTATAACTTCCAGCCGCTCGCGTCCAGCACGTACGCGAACTGAACTTCAATCAGCTCGAGCGAAAAGCCCTGCTGACCAGCCCAGTAGGCTGGAAAAATTCCGTTAACTTGAAAAATCGGTTCCATTCTCTCTCCTTTCCCTACTCACGACATCGTGTCGCTTTCGGATAATCTGTTCCATTTATCTTTCTCTTGCCAAATCAACTCAAACCAATTTGACTCAAGAAAGAAGTTTTTCGCTAATATGCGACGGCTATTTCCGTCGGCACCAAAACCAATTTCCATAACTTGCAGGAAAACCGGCACCGGAATCGCTTCCAGTTTTGGTTCTCCCTTAATGCCCAGAAGGTCATAGTATCCGTCCCCGCCGGCATCATAATAAAAAATTTTTTGGCCGCGGAGGAAGTTACACAACCTCCCGAAAAATCTTTTATTTTTTTCCTCGTATTCCCCCGAGAGGAATTTTAACGAGGAAATCCTTTCGTGTGTGAAAGGATTTTGTGACTCACCAGAAGCGGTGATTTTTATTCCCGCTTCGGGTTTATAAATCTGCGCCCCGTATGCCGCGTTCACGAGGCGCCCGAACAAGGCTACGTTCGCTTCGTATTCCTCTACCACTCCACGCCGCCGATAAATGGCGATGGCTTTCGCCGTCACCACCTCGGTGAAGTGTCCCGACCACTGATCCAGCTGGTCAGGGTGAGCGGTGAGGAACCGTTCCAGCCATTTCACCAACCTCTGCCCTTTAATGGGTTTTAGTCGGCTTACCAGCTGACGAAGGTCTAAACCAACGCCTTCGCTTTTTTTACCCGCCGTTGGATTAGCGGGAGAGGGGGAGGTGGAGGAAACGGTATTAAGTCTATAATCCCTAAGGTGCTCACCCTCTATTTCAAGCACCTCTACAAAGGAGGGTAATTCGTTTACTTTAAACATATCACCCTCCTCCCTTACTTCTATCCCCACCTCGCGGCACCGCTCCGCAAGGCTGCTGTTCAGAAACAGGAAGGCCATAATTAGCACCTCCCTTCAATGACATCTTGCAGTTTTCCGGCCTCAAACCAACTGACCCCCAAGGGGAACAGTGGATTTTTGGCCGACTCTTCCTGCCAGGTCGGGAGATCCCTAACCTGACCGAACTTCTGGGCGGCCGGCTCGTAATTATTGACAGACAAGTCCCAATTAAAATGGGACTTCCAGAAATTCGTGACGAAACTTTCGGCTTTTTGGGCCAGGGTGTCGCCATCCACCCTCATACTCCCCGTGCAAATCGCACCGTTCTGGTGCGTGTTGCACAGGTTTGGCCTTAACAACCTGTCATCGCCGTTGCCCAACGGCGATGTGCGGTAAAATACCCGGCATTCCCCGCTGGACACCGCCTGTCCACTGAAGACAACCACGAAAACAATATATGGAAAAGCAAGCTTCCACTTGCCCTCCCATTCAATCTGGCGCGTGGTCGGCACCTGCTCAATCACGAAGACTGAGCGTTCTCCGCGCTGGGAAAAAAATCTGCATCCCAGCGGGAGAATGGGGGTGGTGATTCCACCCTCCTTCACGACCTCCCCCATGAGGTCGGAAAGACGGACCGTGCGCTCAACGCGCTCCGTCACCAAGTGGACCGCTTCGCCTTCGACGCGTAAAAATTTTTTTTCCATATCTTCCTCCTTTCCCGAAATATTCGGGAAATTCAGTGGGTTTTCCCGCCGATGGCGGAAAAGTTCTTTAGGATGGCGTCAACTCTGACTTGCCATACCATCCCTCGGCTCATCCCGATTTCTCGGAAACGTCAAAGCTTTGCGAGGACGAACCACCCCCGCCGAAACAGCACCCTTTTGCGCTTTACTTGGAAATATAACAAACCATGCTATGAATACGAAATCAATCCTGCAACCTTTTCGTATTTATATTTACATGGAGTTATACTCGCGCCCGGCGTGTCCCCGGACCCAGTTGACCTTATAACCGAAGCCTTTTCCCCCCCGTTAAATTAAACGAGTTGCCAGCAACGGTATCCAACATGCTCCATTCCCCGTAGGGATATGTACTCACGATGATTACCGTGAGTCATCTCCATTTTTTCGGCCGCGTCCACAACGCTCGTCGGTAGGAGTTCCGTTTTAATGGTTTTTTGTGGCTCAAAGCATGTGGCTGCCTTAATATTTTTGATTACGATGTGCCACGTTATTCATCGCAATCTACCTTCAGTTTCCATTTCCACATCACCTCCTTTTTGGTTTTTTTATTATTTTTATTTTCCGCCCATTGCGGAAAATAATTTAATTGTCAAAGTCCACCTTATTATCTCTTCTCTCTCCAGAAGATAATAAAGACATTTTTGGATATAAACTAAATTATATGCAAATATTTCTTTATTATTTTATTTTTGAATAATATTTAAAAATACATCAATTTTTTCGGTCTCACTGAGATTGCTTCGTCGCTCTCCGCCAGTTGGCGGATAGCTCCTCGCAATGACAATGGTTGGGATATATTAATAAAATTTCTAGGCGCAAAGCGGGTTTAAGACTTTGCGGCCCAGCCGATCTTATTAATATAAAATCAGTTGACAGGATTGCTTTTTGGCGGATCGCTCCTTCTTTTCGAAAGAACGGCTCACGTCTTACTTGGCAACGCATCATTTAGGCCCGTATGTTTTAGCTTATTTGATGCTTAAGCTGATTGTTAATAACCGGCTTATTTAATCCTATCTTTACCCAGCATTTATTTTAATGCAGTGGCAACATACTTAAGCGCTTAATAATCTTAGGAAATGAACTCTCTCCCTGCCTCACCCCGACCCTCTCCCTATAAAGGAGAGGAAGAGTTAGATAGATGTAATTCATTTTAATCTCCTAAAACTATTAATATCGCTAATTAATTTACAAAGATCTATTATTTTATTTATTTTGTTTAAATTTCTCATTTAACCGCCAAGCATGGCTGTGATTAAATAGAGAAAATAATGAAGAGAAGTTAATTTATTATTTTATTAAGAGCATTGGGAAATTTATTAATTTAATCTCTTTTTTATAATTTTTTTTATTGAACGAACCGTTAATAAGCTTTTAGGCATATTATCAGATCGCTCTCACTCTCTCCTCTCCATTATTCTCGCTATTTAATTAAACGAAAAAAAGCAATGAATATTATAGCGTCTATTTGGTTAGAGATCCCGCCCAAGGCGGGTAAACGCCACAATACTAATTACCTTTAATTAATTATTGTTTTTAATGGCTCTCTCCTTCCATTTAATTTATATTTAATTTTAAAGTTCATTTATTCTACCAGATACTGTTCTTCTCTGCTTTCTGCTCTCTCGGTAGAAAGAAGAGAAGTATCACTAGCTAGTAGCACTATTCGCTTAGTTTCTTCTAAGCGGCTATTCCTCATCTTTCAATCCTTTGAATTGGGCTAGGCCGTAAAACTCTTTAGAGTCTCTCTCCTACGACTTTTGCCACTCTAACTCTCTAGATTAAGATTTAAGAGATTATATTTGATTTATTTAATAATCTTGACAAGCTGTCGTTTTTTTAGCTTGATATATCAGTATAGCATATAGTTAAAATACTGTCAAGTATATATACTAACAATATTTATAATATGTTGATAAAATCCTTTACAATATTGAATATAATACATATAATTTATGCTTATAAACGTCAATATTTACTATTGACATTTATTATAATTATGATATAATTAATTTATATTATTAAATTTCAATTAATAAATAATCTAAAAATATGTACAAAAAAATATTCCTCAAGGCCGGGCTCTCCCCTACACAAGCGGAAATACTTGATTATTTATACCAAAAAAAAGAAGATAAAGCCTCGGAAATAGCTAAAAAAATCAAAAAATCCAGGGCCATAGTATATAAGGACCTGGATGAATTGGTTGTTTTGAATGTTGTAGAAAAGGAAGATAAGCCGAACAAAGTAAGCGTATTTAGTATAGCCCACCCTTCCCAAATGGAGAAATTCTTTGATAACAAAGAAAATGAAATAAAAAAAGACAGGCAATTATTCAATAACTACTTGCCGGATATGATTTCGGCTTATAATCTTATGAGCAGTAAGCCGGGTGTATTATATTTTGAAGGTAAAGAAGGAATTAAAAATGCTTTAAAGCATATAATGAAAAATTTTAAGCAAGACAGGGAAATAACTTCTTTTGTAAAAGTTTTAACGCCAAAGTATGAAAAAGAAATCAATGAAGCTTTTAATGAATACATTAAAAAAAGAATTGAATTAAAAGTTAAAACCAGAGTTATCGCCCTTGATACCGAGGAAGGTAGAATATTAAAAGAAAATGATGAAAAATCATATCGTAAAACCTTGCTGGCCAAAACTATGAAAATACCGCTTGATTTTCAAGGCGGTGAATTATTTATATACAGAAATGAAGTTTGCGCTATCACCATGGAAAATGATATTCATTTCGCTTTTATTGTGCAAAATAAAGCCATAGCTCAAATGCTAAGGGCATTTTTTGAATCAGAGTGGAGCTTGCTTCCTGATTTATGATTTATAATCTCCTCTAATTCCTCTCTTTCGTTTGGCGACGAATTATCTTTTTCAAAAACAGCATAAAATGTTTGATTTTCTTTTTTTTCGCTTTCCGGGATAAAGCGAGCTAATACATTGCCCTTTTTATATTGCCTTTCTATTTCTGATAAAATCCAGCCGTCCGCATCGGTTTTTAAAATATCGTCCTTGTGGTTTTGCCCGTGATAAATAACCTTGCAGACAATTAATCTTTCCCCTTTGAATATAAAATCTTCCGTCTTATTCGGCTTTTGACAAATAGTTTTTAATGTATTATTAAGCGATTTATTTTCATCTGCTGAAATATTTTTACTGATTAAATCTTTATCATTTAGCAGCTTCCTGGCTCTAGCGTAATGATTCTTATATTCATTATCTTCGGTTGAACCCTTGAATGATACAAACCCTAATTTTTCCACTAGTATATGAAATGATTTTACATGCGGCTTAGCCACCGCGTAATACGATTTGGCTTTATCCGTGTCATCGTCAAAACCAAGCTTTAAAGTCGCTTCCCCCAATCCTTTAATCGGCGCGTCAGGATTGGAAATAAACCAATCAACGTATTCAAAATTTTCACTTACTTTTTCTTTAGTAAAAAATGAAAGAACTTCTTTATTGGCTAAAGTAATAATTATTTTTAAATTTTCTTTATTTTGGCATTCTTTAATAAATTCATCATCATCTCCTTCGGGAAATTGTTCTCTGATAATATTTTTTATTTTTTCAACCAATTCTTTATTTTTTAATATTTCTGAAGCAGGCATATCTTCTCTTTTATCTATATCTTCAATTTTTCTTAAATCAAGCCCTGCCACTTCCTCTCTGGGGAGTTCGCGTATTATTTCATTTAATAATATAATATCGGCACTTATCTTTTCTAATTCTTGAAATAATTTTTCTTCGTTAATACTATTATTTTTAATACTGTCAGAAAAACTAACTAATAAATTATTAGCTTTTGTTAAAATATTTCTTGATATTATTGATGATTTATTTTCATTAAAATCTAAATCTTTGTTTCCTAATTTTTTTTCTAAATCTTCTATACTTTTTTTAGTTAAATTTATTAATTCATTATATTTAGAAAATATGGCTTCAGCAATTTTTGGGTCTAATTTTTCACCTAAACCTATTATTTTTTGCCCATTTTCTATATCATATTCACAGCTTAAAAATGTTCTTAGTCCGTTAAGTCCAAATCTTTTTGTAAAATTAATTATTTTTTCTTCTTCACCTTTAATACCCATTTCATAATAAGACGCTATCAGCCATTGCTGTTCCTTCCAGCTTAATTCTTGAATTCTTATTTTACTTTCCTCGAAAAATTTATCAGATACTTTACTGATATAGCTGTAATCTGTTAAATAACTAATTCTCTGATTGTAATTATCAAAAGATTCATTTTCTAATTGGAAATTTTCTTTTTCATTATTATATCTTTCTAATCTTACTTCCATCTCATTTTTATTAACATGAATCAAACCCCCTTGCCCTTTCCTCGGCAGCTCTTTGCCTGATTTTTTTTTATATTCTATTAATTTTTTTTCTTTTTCTTCTCGCGATAATAAACTAAAAGTATATCTCAATGTTTCCCTGTCTTTATGCTTGACCACTATGCCCGCTCTTGACCGGTCTAATTCAACTACTTTGATATTTTTTGTCGGTATTTTATCTTTACTAAAAATAAAATATTCTTTACCAATGTAATATTGAGCCGAGCTTATACTCACGTCTCCGCTGTCACGAACTTTTTTTTCAGCTCTTAAGCCGCCATGCTCGCCTGATAATAGATTAAAATCCCTGATAGATATTAAATTTTTCAGCTCCGGGCTAATTTTTCTTAAATATCTGTTTACTCCTTGAATTCTATTTATTCCTTGAGCGCCTTTTTTTGCTGTCCCTAATTTTCCAATATTTTTTATTATTAAAACGTCATTAATTTTAACAAATGCTTCTTTTTCTTTGTCATAAACCTGCAATTCATTGTCTTTATTTCTTCTGCCATTAAGATCTCTAAAAACAGCTGTGGCTAAAGCCAACTCGCGCAGATCAATTTGATCGCCGTTTTTAGCTTCTACATATTTCCAGTTTTTTCCTTTTGAAGCCCCATAAATATCCCATAAATTCAAATAATACTCTTGGCGTTTTATCATATCCTCATTAAAAGCTTCTTTTTTACTTTCCGGAATATTAAATAAGGGCTTAGGAGTAACAGTCGCATTTTCCGCTTTAGCGGTGTCATAATCTTTTTTTGAAATTACTTTTATATCTCTTAAAAGCTCAAATACTGTTATTCTGGTTCCGTAAAATTTTTTAAAACCCGCTTTACCTAAATATTTAATTTCCGCCTGGTCAAAAAAACCACTTTTAAATTTTTCTAAATCCATAATCAACATCCCATCTTTTTTCTTAATAATTTGATTTTTTTCTAAAAAATCCAATAAATTATTCTTTACTCCCTGAATTTCATCTTTTTCGCTTTTTTCTTTCCGATAAAATATTTTTTTTATCTTAGGGATCTCACCTGCCACCAAGGACTTCTTATACTCTTCCGTATCATATGCTTCTAAACCAGAAAAAAACTCTTCAATCATTTTTATGCTGCTACCTCTTTGTCTCAAGCCGTTAGCTGTCCCAAAATTAAGATTATATAATCTTTTTTTGAAATTATCATCATTAAGCATCTTCGACTTATCAACCACCAAATCCCCGTCAATATTCTCAAAAATTCTTTCTGAATATAAAAACTCTTCAAGCTGCTCCTTGATTTGATTTGCCGTTATTTCGTTTTTTTTATAATTACTATCTTCTGTTTTATCATTCATTTCCTCATCCGACGTTTTATTTTCGCTGGTTTGATCTGGCAAGACTAATTCTTTCATATTATTAATTTTAATTATATAAAAAATCTTACTATAACAATTTCTTATTTATAAGAAAGCGACCTACCCGACAGGCGAATAAATTTATCTATACTTTTTTCAACTTTTTATACAAACTCATATATTCCCTAGCCGATTTATTCCAGGAAAAATCTTTTTGCATACCGTTAGTTTGGATCTTTTGCCATGTTTCCGGCTGATTATAATACACAGCCAAGGCATATTTTAATGTTTTGTATAATTCTTGCGATTTAAAATTTTTAAAAATAAAACCAGTTGCTTTATTCAACTTTATATTATAAACTATTTTATATAAATTGTCAACTGTATCAACTAACCCCCCGGTAGCACGCACAACGGGTACGGACCCATAGCGCATAGCGATCATCTGACCCAGTCCGCAGGGTTCAAAACGGGAGGGCATTAAAAATATATCCGAACCGGCGTAAATTTCCTGAGCTAGTTTCACGTTAAACATTAATTGGGCGCTCACCTTATCTGGATATTTTTTAGCCATTTTTTTTATATAATCTTCATATTGTTTCTTGCCTGTGCCTAAAAATACAAACTGGCAATTTAACTTGGCAAATCTTTCCGTTATTAATTCTATACCTTTTTGGCTTACTAAACGCGACACAAAACCGATTAAAGCCACATCTTTATTAGCCGGCAAACCCAGCTTTTTCTGTAAATATATTTTGTTTTTAATTTTTCCGCTGATATTATTATATGAATAATTATATTTTATCAGCGCATCTTTTGCCGGATTGAAAAAATTTACATCAATCCCGTTAATTATGCCGTATAAATCCTTTTTTCTTTTTTTAATTATATTTTCCAAACCATCTCCGTTAACGCTAGCCATTATTTCCTTAGCATAGGTCCGGCTGACTGTATTTACCATGTCGGCGTTTAATATCCCCTGCACCATAAAATTAATATCGCCATCGCGAGCGTCGCGGCTTAAGGTTTTTAATGAATCTTTCGTTAAGCTACCGGTTGATAAAACTTCCGGCAGGGACACTCCTTGATAATTCAGATTATGGATGGTATAAATGGTTTTAGTGTTCCGGTAATAATTTATTTTAAATGCTTTTAACATATCGGGGATAAGAGCCGTGTGGTAATCGTGGCAATGAATAATGTCTGGCTTAAAGCCGGCCGCCGGCAGGGCATAGAGCGCGGCTAGCGAAAAAAATAAAAATCTTTCAGCGTTGTTGCCGTAATACACGCCGTCCTTGCCGAAATATTTTTTTTGTTCAATTAAATAAACAATCACTCTGCTGCCGGGAATATTGGTCTGCCAAAGATTAATTCTTACATATTTCCGGCCGGTATAAATTTCTATATTTGATTTAATTTTTTTTAGCTTATATTTTCTTTTGGCAATAGATCCGTAAAACGGCATGGCCAAACGCACGTCGCATCCTAATTTTTTTAGAGCCGGCGGCAAAGACCCGGCCACATCAGCCAGCCCGCCCACTTTAACAAACGGCGCAATTTCCGCCGAAGCCATTAATACTTTTAATTTTTTTTTCATATAATAATTAATTTATGTTATACTTAAATTATATACTAAAACGTAAAATTATAAAAATTATGGTCAGAGTTTTTTCGCAGACATTCTGCGTAGTAGGGGCTTTAATAGAAAAAAACGGGTTAATCGCTTTAGTAAAAGAAGCGGAGGGACTCGGCAAACCGGACGCAGGCAAATGGAATCAGCCGGCCGGATGGCTTGATGTGGGCGAAAATCCAGTATCTGGCGCCAAAAGAGAGGTTGAAGAAGAAACGGGTTTTGTTTTCACGCCCAAGGCTGTTTTAGGAATGTACTCTTTAGTACGGCAAGATATAGCGCCTTTGCTAAACGGAACTCCGCATGCTATTAAAATAATTTTTACCGGAGATATTGACACTAATAATAAAAAAACTCTCCATAACGATGTTTCGGAATTAAAATGGTTTTTGCCGGAAAAAATTTATAAAATGGACATCTCTGTTTTGCGAGATATGGACATTAAGCAATTGGTTAAAGATTATTTTAGGGGCAAGAGATATCCACTGGAAATTATCAATCATTTTGTACAAGAATAAATTTGAAAAATAAATAATTTGTTAAATTAGATACTATTATAATATATAACATAAAAAATAGACCGGATAAAATCTTCCGGTCTTTTTGTTTTTTACGAATCTATTCTTTTTGCACAGGCACAATTATTTTCCACCCAACAAATTTCGAATTCTTCTCCACTTCTCGGTTCTTTTGGCATAAAAATAACTTTGCTTGAACCCCGAGGAGGGCGTTTATCTAATATATCATAAAACCCATTTCTTCCGTGAAAAACACGTATTAAAATCGGCGTTTCTGGAAATCT
>Ga0210044_10006436_pt1 | contig 15469 bp, 14 predicted proteins | sample CryGey13umfilter_2_FD_183959 | JGI IMG/M metagenome (GOLD analysis project Ga0210044, IMG submission 183959) | Groundwater microbial communities from aquifer in Utah, USA - Crystal Geyser 4/9/14 3 um filter (SPAdes) (version 2) | ecosystem: Environmental > Aquatic > Deep subsurface >...
TGCTGTTTGAACGGCTGTCAATTCTAAACAAAAATATTTTAGAATTTTCTTTATTAACTTTTCGCTTATTTTAGCGTACTTAATGGTCATATACTAGCATTATACCATATTCTGCTAGGCAAGACCCTATTATTTTATTATATAATCTAAGTATACATACTTGACATTACCCGCACAAGGAGTAGAATATAACTACCCTAGCAATGAAGCAGTGTGGCAACTGTGGAGCTGGTACAAATCGAACGAGCGTCTTCGCAATGTGCGGAGGAACTCGGGTGGAACCGTCCTTCGCCTCCGCAAGCTTCGGCTTCGGACGGCAAGCCTCGTGCTCATAAGGACCCCGAGACAGTGAAATATGCTGTCTTTTTTTATTATAAAAAGCAGAAAGCTTCCTCCCCTAGCAGGGGAGGTAAGGAGGGGGCTTTAGCACGGAATACATTGGTAGCTCATGCAGACCCCCTCTAACCTGCCTGCCTGCCGGCAGGCTCCCCCTGATAGGGGGAGAATATCCAACCTAATACCTAAAACCTAACACTCTAACACCTAAACACTATGTCACTAGACTCACTCGACCCAATCGTCTCCTTTGCAAAACAGCGAGGATTCATCTTCCCTTCGTCCGAAATCTACGGCGGGCTTTCTTCATGCTACGACTACGGACCTCTTGGGATGATGCTAAAGGACAATGTAAAAAAATCATGGTGGCAACGAATGGTGCAGGCTCGCAATGAGGTAGAAGGCGTCCAGGCGTCTATCCTCATGCATCCAGAGATTTGGAAGGCGAGTGGACATGTGGATGGATTTACGGATCCGCTGGTAGATTGCAAAAGCTGTCACAAGCGATTTCGTGCAGATCACCTGCTCGAAGCAAAAGGTATCAAACCAGATTTTCGACCAGGGTCATGGCTCGATGCAAAGATTCCTTGTCCAGAATGTGGGGGAGAGCTGACGGATGTCCGGAAGTTTAACCTGATGTTCAAAACACAGATGGGTGTGATAGAAGGAGAAGGAAATGATATTTATCTTCCACCAGAAACAGCGCAGGGAACGTATGTGAACTTTCTCAACGTCCAACAATCTATGCGAAAGAAGATTCCATTTGGTATTGCCCAGATTGGAAAGGCATTTCGAAATGAAATTACACCAGGACACTTCACCTACCGCACACGAGAATTTGAACAGATGGAATTGCAATATTTTGTTCATCCCGATGATGCGGCAAAGCAATTTGATGTGTGGAAAAAAATAAAAGAAGATTGGTATCTGTCTCTGGGCATGAAAAAAGAGAATATTCAATTCCGTCCGCACGATGAAGATGAACTTGCTCACTACGCAAAGGCTGCGCTTGACATTGAATACAACTACCCTGGTATGGGATTCAAAGAACTTGGTGGGCTCCACAACCGTGGCAATTGGGATTTGTCTCGACACCAAGAATTCAGTGGACAAAAGCATGAATATTTTGATCAGGAAACAGGGGAGCGCTATATTCCACATGTGATAGAAAATACCGATGGTGCGGATCGCGCAACGCTCGCATTCCTCATCGATGCGTACGAAGAAGTAGAGGCACGCAGTGGGGAAGACGGAAAGCATGAAAAAGAAATGGTCTTGCGATTGCACAAAGATCTCGCACCTATCAAGGTCGCTATCTTGCCATTGTCAAAAAAAGAACCACTCCAAAAACTCTCACAAGAAATTCAATCAAAACTCTGGTATACTTATCAGACACAGTACGATGAAACAGGAAGTATTGGAAAGCGCTACCGACGACAAGATGAAATCGGGACGCCATACTGTGTCACCGTCGACTTCGACTCACTCGAAGATAAGAAAGTCACTGTTCGTGATCGCGATACGATGGAGCAGGAGCGTGTGGCTATTGAAGAATTGAAAGCGTGGGTAGACGAAAAATTTCAGAAATAGTTTTTTTCAATAGAACACAGATACCCATGATTTCCAGGATAATCCAGGATATATTTTCGTATAATCCTGGTGAATCTTGGTAATCTGGGAAATCAGTGTTTTATCTATTAAGCAATTTTAATTCGCATATATGCCAGATCAATATACCGAAGTAACAAAAAAGAGTTGGGGCTCTCGCCTTGGTGGATCAATTGGTGGAATCTTTTTTGGGATTCTGCTGTTCTTTGCTTCCTTTGCTGTCCTCTTTTGGAACGAAGGTCGTGTTGGTATTTCTGAAACTGCAAAAGACGCGGTGCCAATGGATGCAACGGTCTTGCAACAAAACGCACCAAAAGGACAACTGGTGGCAGCATCAGGGCCACTGACAACTGACGACAAGATTAGCGATGGACAATTTTTGAAATCAGGAAGCTATCTCAGTGTGCGTCGCACTGTCGAGATGTATGGGTGGGTAGAAGAAAGCAATAGCTCGACAGAGACAAAACTTGGCGGTTCACAAGAAACAAAGACGACATATACCTATACAAAAAAATGGGTAGACAGTGTGCCAAATTCTTCAAATTTCAAAGTAGCAGAAGGACATAGCAATCCTGCAAAAAAATATGAGAGTGTGGCAAATACAGCACCAACAGCAAAGGTGGGTGTGTATAGCGTTGATCCAAATAGACTCAGCATGCCAGGATCAGAAGCACTTGCATTGGTTTCTGATGGGGTAAATCTTCCTGTGGATGGTGAAATCGTAAATGGGAAATATATCTATGTAGGAGGATTTTCTATGGATGATCCGATTGTTGGAGATGTTCGCATTTCATACAATGTGATTCCTTCTGGCAACACCGTGACTGCCTTTGGAAAACTTGATAGTGACAAAATCACCCCATTTGTAAACAAGGATGGTCAGACACTCTACGAAGCGCGTATGACAGGATTTGAAGAATCTGTCGTAGCCATGGAAAAGGAACACGCACGATCATTGTGGATCTGGCGCGTTGTTGGATTTATGATGATGTGGATTGGGCTTAGTATGGTCCTCGCGCCTCTCTCTGTTCTGCTCGATGTCCTTCCATTCCTCGGATCACTCAGTCGTGGTGCGGTCAGTCTCGCAACTGGTCTTATCTCTTTTGTCTTGTCTGTTGTGACCATCCTCGTGAGTATGATTTTTCATAATGTTGAGGCACTGGTGGTATCCGTCATCGTTGCTGCAGGTGTAGTCTTCTATCTCTTCAAAAAAAGAGGACAGAAGAAGCCATCGACAACAAACGTTTAGACTATGTTAGAACAATATATTCTCCCAAATAAAGCGCGCGTCTACTTGCTCCCGCAAGAAAACGCGTTGTCAACGACCACTCTGATCATGTATCCGGTGGGGTCTCGGTATGAACCAGAAAAACTTTCTGGTGTGTCGCATTATATTGAACACATGATGTTCAAGGGGACGAAGAAACGAAAAAATGCGCAGATCCTGACACGAGAAATCGATCGACTTGGTGCCGAATACAATGCCTTTACCAGCAAAGAATATACTGGCTATTACATCAAGGCAGGAGCTGCATATACAAAGACTGCGCTCGATATTTTGTCCGATATGCTGTTCAATTCTGTGTATGATGCAAAAGAAATGGAAAAAGAAAAAGGACCCGTGTGCGAAGAATTGCGTATGTACAAAGACAATCCAATCATGAATATTGATAATCTTTTTGAAGAATTACTCTATGATGGTTGTGCGCTTGGGCGTGATATTGGTGGTACCCCTACACATGTCATGAGTTACAAGCGAGCAGATGTCTTGAAATTTCGTGATCGCTTTTATGGGCCAAATAACATGCATATTTTTCTTGCTGGTCATATTGGCGAGGAAGTCCGTGAGTGGATAAAGAGTATGTATGGCACACAAAAAAATAGTGGGACACCATCACGAGTATTTGATCCTGGAACACTTGGTGCTAGTACCGCATCAAAGCGGATTCGTGTTGAGCATAAAAAAACTGATCAAGCGCAACTCATGCTTGGGTTTCCTGCATTCAAATATGCTGATGAACAAAATACCGCGTTTCGCGTGCTGATGGGAATTTTGGGTGGATCTATGAGTTCCCGACTCTTTACCGAAATTCGTGAAAAGCGAGGACTCGCGTATACCGTTGTTGCGTCTACGGAAACATACCGTGACGTAGGCTATGGTTACGTGCGCGCAGGTGTCGAGCCAAAAAATATCAATAAAACAATTGCCGTTGTCAAAAAAGAACTTGAAAAGCTTGTCACAAAAGGAGTTACAAAACGTGAACTTGCCGATGCGAAAACACATATTCGTGGAGCGATGGAACTCTCTCTTGAAGATTCTAGTACGGTTGCAAATTGGTATGCAAAGCAGGCACTTTTTGCCAATGAGATATTGACACCAGAGGAAAAACTTGCCAAGGTAGATGCGGTAACCGCTGAGGACATTAAAAAAATTGCCAAAAAAGTATTTGATTGGAAAAAAGTACGTATTGCTATTATTGGAGATGTTGAAACAACGGATGTTCGGTATTAGGTGCAGTGAGAGCGTTAGAGTATTAGAGTTTTAGAGAATTAGAAAGTTCCCCACCTTACGAAGGAGGGGGCAGGGGAGGTTACACAGAAGCAAGAACGTTGCTAGTCCGCAACCCCACCCTAACCCTCCCCTTAGTAAAGGGAGGGAACGTGCTTCATCGTTTTACCTAGTGCATTATATGAACAGTTCAAAAAAACCCTGGGATCTCATTACGAAAGAAGAACGGCAGTATGCTGTTGATAAGATCATCACGTTTTTTTCTGAGGAGCGAGACGAAGAAATAGGCGTTATTGCAGCAGAAGAAGTGCTTGATATGTTTTTGGAACTGCTCGGACCACAGTTGCACAATGCTGCTCTGACAGAAGCAAAGGATTGGTTTAAAGAAAAAATGGTAAATATGGAGTTTGATTTTGATCTTCTCAAAAAGTAATGACACTTTTCTCATTCCTAAAACCTATAAGCTAACACCTACGTATATGACTCATATATTTGCCAACTGGAAGATGTATCTCAATTTTTCTGAATCCATGATACTCGCAAATCAACTTGCGACTGAATCATATGATACAGAAAAAATACACCTTGGCATATTTCCTTCCTCACTCGCATTTACAGAAGTTGAAAAGCTGTACAGAGATACAGAGGTAGCTGTCGGAGCACAAAATGTTGCCTGGACGCCAAAAGGTGCATATACCGGAGCAGTCTCTGCACATATGTTTCGTAATGCTGGTGCTACCTATGCACTCGTCGGGCATTCAGAGAGACGACATGTCTTTGGTGAGACAAATGAAGATGTAAAGAAAAAATTTGATGCATGCCTCGATGCTGGTCTGATCCCAATACTGTGTATAGGAGAAACAAAGGAAGATCTTGAAGCTGGAAAGCGAGAATATCGGCTAAAAAAACAGCTGATGAGCGTGCTCGAAGGCGTGTCAAAAGATGCAACGTTTTTTGTGGCGTATGAACCTGTGTGGGCAATAGGGACAGGGGAGGCGTGTGATCATCTCCAGGCTGCAGAGATACATGATAGTATCAAAAAAGAATTGAACACATATACAGTTCAACCAATTCCTGTGTTGTACGGGGGTAGTGTCAATCATGAAAATGTGGTATTCTATCTTCCACACCAAAGTATCGATGGCTTTCTCATTGGAAGCGCATCTGCTGACCGTGATCATCTTATTTCACTCTTGAATGCTGTCGTAGCAGCATAGACTATGTTTAGCATTATTCCTCTTTTTCTCATTCTCCTTTCTCTCGGTGTTATCGTGGTAATTGTGGCTCGAAAATATCCTGAGCTCACTATTTTGGACCTCGATACTATTTCGGAACGAAAAGAAAAACAAAAAAAAAAGGAAATATTTTCTCGCAAAGCAAGCCAGCGTTCAAAAGAACAACAGGCTCGTATGAAAGATGTCTTGGCACCTGTTGGAAAGATGTGGGCAGGTATTCAGGCATCGTTTCAAAAGTATGTAAAAAAATTGAAAGACGAAGTGGAAGAAAAAAAACAACAGGTGTCATTATCTCGACCAGCACGTCAGCATCGTTCACATGGTGAGTCAGCTGATGCTACCCCTCATGTTTTTCAACCAATAGAAAGCGCATCGAAAGATGAAACAATTGATGACATGTTGAAAAAAGGAATGCGAGCCCTCGAGCAGGGAAATGCACAAACAGCAGAAGCTGCATTCATTCGCGCGATAGAAGCAGACAAAAAAGATGCACGTGCATACGAAGGACTTGGTGATGTGTATCAGAGTCAAGAACAACTCTCTGAAGCAGAAGAAACCTATCTGTTTGCTCATAAACTTGCGCCAGAATCGGTGAGTATCATAGAAAAGCTTGCAAAGCTTTCTTTGGGGAAGGAAGAATGGAATACCGCCATTCAATATTACGAGCAAGCAGTCATTATAGAAGACACCAATGCGACCTTTTTTGCTACCCTTGCGGAGCTGTTTCTAAAGGCAGGGCAACCGGATGCTGCGTACGAGGCCGTCTCTCAAGCGGTGGATCTCCTGCCCAAAAATATCCACTATCTTGACATGCTCACAGAAATCAGTATAATGGTCGGAGACAAAAGTCGCGCAGAAGAAGGTGCCCAAGCTATCCGAATGATAGACCCAGAGCATCCACGTCTCGCAGCGTTCAAAGAGCGTATTGCAGATATGGAAGATCAAAACGAAGCCAAAGGGGAAAAATAACACATGCCAACTTAGCTCCCGCCCGCAATGCCTGAGCAAGCTCGGCATGCGATGGCGGGCGGGCAGCTGGTAGTACAATTATGTAAGGAGGATATGTACTATACGTACGTGTTGAAAAGTTACAAAGATGGAAATTTCTACGTTGGGTATAGTGCGGATTTAAAAAGAAGATTGAAGGAACATACTGAAGGCTTGGTAGAAGCAACAAGATCAAGAAGGCCATTTGAACTTGTGTATTACGAAGCCTGCAGAAGTAAAGAAAAAGCATTGAAGAGAGAAAAATACTTTAAGACAGGTTTCGGAAGACGATTTTTACAAGATCGTATATAAATATGCCAACTTAGCTCCCGCCCGCAACGCCTGAGCAAGCTCGGCTTGCAATGGCGGGCGGGCAGCTGGTAGAGCAATGGTTTTGCCCCGCCTGAAAGGACGGGGTCCCGTCCAGTGAAACTGGCGGGATAAACCATCGGTCACGGAGGAATAATATGTATTATGTGTATATCTTACAAAGTACTGTTACAGACAGGTACTATGTGGGACATACACAGGATATCCAAAATCGCTTAGATAGGCACAATAAGAAACGTGTTCGATCTACGAAATCTGGGGTTCCATGGAAACTTGTGTATACAGAATTGTTTAATACAAAATCAGACGCGTACAAACGTGAAATGCAAATCAAATCGTACAAAGGTGGAAATGCATTTCGAGAATTGTTGTAAACACATGCCAACTTAGCTCAGCTGGTAGAGCAATGGTTTTGTAAACCATCGGTCCGGGGTTCGAGTCCCCGAGTTGGCTCAGGAACAATATATACACGGGTCGGTACCGAAGCGGTCAACCGGGGCAGACTGTAAATCTGCTGGCGTATGCCTTCGGGGGTTCGAATCCCTCCCGGCCCACAGAGAGAACGTTTTCAACAAGAGGACGTTTTTTTTATTGTATAAATGAAGCGGTCAACCGGGGCAGACTGTCCCGCCTGAAAGGACGGGATCCCGTCCAGGCAAAGCACTGGCGGGATAAATCCACTGGCTTCGCCTTCGCAGGTTCGAATCCTGCTCGGCCCACAAAAAAAAATCATCATGAAGATGATTTTTTTTATCGGTGCAAATTATGTAGCCTGGTACCTGAATGTAACGTTACTTTGTTCCTAATATTATTTGATATGTTTCTCGTTTATGATCCCAGTACAACACCGCCTCAAAATCATGTAGGTTGTTTTTAAAAGTTTCAATTTGTTCTGTCGATGTAGCAAATATAATATTTTCTTCAGGAATTTCTGCATATATTTTCATAGCACCAATCATATCAGCAATGTTGTTGGAAAATGGTCTGTCTGGACTTATATATACATGTTCAATGTGTTTTTCACGAAGTGATGATACCTGTGTCACGAGTGTTCTCCCTGTGTTGTATACATAAGGATATTCGGTTTGGGTTTTCTTAAACATGAATATTATTTGGAAGCATGCAAAGAGAAGTAATATCGCAACATTTATATGGATAATTTTTTTGGAGGTATTGTGACGTATGTGGTATGCCATAATCCCAGCCAAAATACATACCATTCCTATACGAGGGAGATATGTGTATCTTGATGACAATGGTTCCCACCATACAAGATTTATATTAAAAAATAATGTAGGGAGTATGGAAATACCAATCCATCCCATCCCAAACCACATAATTGGGATCTTGCTATATTTCCATAGGATCCATAGCCCCATTGAAATTGCCAGTATGCCAAGGATGGCAGCCATCAAATTCGATTTTTCCAGTAAACCTATCGGAATAAAAAAATCCAAAAAGATATATGGGATTCTAAGGAATGAGTGTAGTTGAATATCAAATATGCCCTCTGTTACCCAAATACTAGCATGTTGCCATTGGTATTGTTTGTATAAGTAATAAAGTGAAACACTGAGTATTGTGAGCCAGTAACCGATATGCGTTTTTGTCCATGATACTGCTGTTCGAATTGTTGGGTGAACATAGTGATAAATACATATGGTTACTAACAATGCAGGCAATACAATGGCTGTTTCCTTTGTGCCAAGTGCAAGAAGAAAGAATACCGTTGAAAAAAAGAGAGAGAGTTTTTTTTGTTGTTGAAGATAGTTCGTATAAAAATAGACTGATGATAGAATAAACAGAGTAGCAATACTATGCATGTTAGAGGCAACCCATACTAATGGTTCGAAAGCTCCTCCTGCACACGCTGTTAGTAATACGCCAAGCCATCCTGCAACCCGTGAAGATGTCATTTTGTAAATAAGCATCCCGGCTATGGCAGAAACCAGTGTATGAATGAAGATTCCAAAGAAAAAATATGGCCACACGGTTGTTGTTCCTACTGCAACATACATAAGGCCATAAAATAAAATCATGACCGGAGAATAAAAGGTCGACATTCTTTTTGTAAATATTTCTATTGGGTGTGCTAGGACGCTGCTTCCAAACCATAACCAGGTAAATTCGTCTCCATAAAAATATCCATAGAATATCGTCCATCCAAATAAGAACATGCTTACAACGAAAGAAATACTGAGAAATTTGATAAATATTTTTTTGGTATTGATAGTACTATGGGTGTCTGCAATAGTAATGATATCAATTAGATACCGAATGCCTTGGGCAAGAGTAATGTTGCTGGTTGTAGAATGAAGAAATTGTACAGGATGTGTTTCAATACGTAATCCTTTTTTTTCGGATTTGATAATAAGTTCAATGTCGAAGGAATATTTTTTTTGTTGGATAGTTTCTACAATATCTGTTGCAACATTGTTAGTAAACACTTTGATGCCACATTGAGTATCCTCGTGTTGGATATCTGTAATATATCTAACAAATACTCGTAATGTTTTTGACATGATTGCTCTTGTTCGCGAATATCCTTGGTCTCGTAAATGTATTTCTCTTTTTCCAATAACCAAATCAGCAGTACGTAGTTTTTTTACCATCTCTTCAAGATGCTTTGGATCATATGACAAATCAGCGTCGAGAAAGCCGTACTGTGTTGCTTCTGAGGAACGGATTCCTGTCTGAATGGCTGCCCCTTTTCCTCTATTTGTTGTATGCTTTGGTGTAAACAGGGTGAATGATGGTGAATTGAGAAGTTTGTATTTTTCTAATTGTGACATGGTATTGTCTTCACTCCCGTCATCAACAACGACAACAGCTATTTTTTGTTGTAAAAAAAATTCGTTAGTAGAAAAAAATACTTCCAAAGATTGAAGCGTTCTAAAAATATTTTTTTCTTCGTTGTATGCGGGAACGATTACGCAAAAATCAAACATATAGATTCAGAATATCTTATTTTGCATGAATAGTCTACTCTTTGCTTATTGACAAGGGTCGATACCAAAGCGGTCAACTGGGGTGGACTGCCCCGCCTGAAAGGACGGGGTCCCGTCCAGGCGAAGCACTGGCGGGATAAGTCCACTGGCTTCGCCTTCGCAGGTTCGAATCCTGCTCGGCCCACAGAGAGAACGTTCTTTATCATAGGACGTTTTTTTTATTGACAAATGCAAAAATTTTGAGTAGCATATATGTATTCATTCATACTTGGAATGAACGTATGGTGCACGTTGTTGGTGGGTCGTATTCCGATCCCGACTGAGTCGGGACGGGGTTACTCTTCAACAATGTCCGCCCCCCGCTTTTTACAAAATACGGGAGGCACCTTTCTTTGAGAGGTCCATCTCTTCTTCCAAGCCTAGCTCTTTTTTGCTATGGCAGAAAAACATTTTTTTACGTCAGAGTCCGTGACCGAAGGACATCCTGACAAGATTTGTGATCAGATCTCAGATGCTGTCCTTGATGCTGTCTTGAAAGATGATCCAAATGGAGCGTGTTGTTGTGAAGTATTCACGACGACTGGTCTTGTTGTCGTCGGAGGAGAAATTACCACAAGCACGTATGTCGATATCCCTGGCGTGGTGCGTCAGGTCCTGACAGATATTGGGTATACAGATGATGCGTATGGTATCGATGCAAAAAGTTGTGGTGTGATGGTAGCCGTCGATGAACAAAGTCCGGAAATAGCCATGGGAGAAAAAGAAACAGAAGGACATCCTCACAAAGCGCAAGGTGCAGGGGACCAGGGAATGATGTTTGGGTTTGCATGTACCGAAACATCAGAGCTCATGCCACTCCCAATCATGCTCGCGCATGGATTGACGAGAAAGCTTGCGGAAGTCAGAAAAAACAAGACGCTGTCGTATCTTCGCCCAGATGGAAAAAGTCAGGTGACGGTGGAATACGAAGATGGCAAACCAAAACGTGTGGATGCGGTGGTTGTCGCAGCACAGCACGATGATATGGATCTTGACCAACTCCGCGCAGATATCAAAGAACATGTGATCAAACCTGTGTGCGGAGCGTATCTTGATGAGAATACAACATTTTATATCAATGAAACAGGCAAGTTTGTTATCGGTGGGCCACATGGAGACACGGGTCTTACCGGAAGAAAAATTATTGTCGATACATACGGTGGTATGGGACGACATGGTGGGGGAGCGTTTTCTGGAAAAGTCCCAAACAAACAAGATCGATCAGGAGCGTACATGGCACGCTACGTCGCAAAGAATATCGTAGCAGCAGGACTCGCTGACCGATGTGAAGTACAGCTGTCATACGCGATCGGCTATCCAGAGCCTGTGAGTGTGCTTGTTGATTCGTTTGGTACTGGTACGGTCAGCAATGAACAGCTGGAAGTGGCTGTGCGAGATGTATTTGACCTTACGCCTGCAGGTATTATTGCTGAGCTTGATCTGAAGCGTCCTATATACCGCGCTACGGCTGCGTATGGGCATTTTGGACGCGATGAGTTCCCTTGGGAGCAGGTGAATAAGGTGGAGGAGCTGAAGGCAAAGTTTTAAACTACTTCCGTTGACATAATAAAAAAGAAGCGTTGAGGCTTCTTTTTTATGTCGACGCGATTTATTTTTGTTCTTTAGGAAGTAACAGGTCAGCAATGTGTTTTGCTGTTTGGACAGTAAATTTGTGACTGATGTCTTCTGGATTGGGTGATAAAACATACTCCTTATCAGCAGGGTATTTGTTCGTAAATTCTAGACCTTGAAGTGACACATGGAATTTCGGTCGTTTGTGATCAACTGTCTTTTCTGCTTTTTTTGCCCACACAAGTATTGTTTTTATTGCCCTAGATTGGTCTAAACCACGATTTGTTAATTCTCGAAAAAGATAAGGAGCAAACGTCCAAAATAATGTTGTATTTGATCCCTCTGCACCTAAAATAAAGTTTGCATTCTGTAGGTTGTGTTCAGAATCATATCCCTCTTCACGTATTGCTTTTTCGGATTCTTCCCATATGCTCGCTGTATTTTCTATAAATGCAATGGCAAATTCTCGCTCTACACCCTGCCGTCCTAACAATCGTAGCATGTGGGCTAGATTTCTATTTTTAGTAAACCGACTTGTATCTGCTTTTAGTAAAGAAATAATTTCTGACGGAACGTTCAATTCAGACAATAGTTTTAAGATATTTTCATTTTGTATAGATGGATGTTTCTGGATTAGTATTGCTATATCATGGTTACTCCTTTTTTGAAGGAGTTCTTCAAACGTAATATTTTTTGGTGTCTCTACGCCTAGTTCATTAGGAGGAATTGGTGGTCCTTCTGCCATATGGTTCGTAATGCTAATGTAATACTTCGCAAATTCATCATTGCATATATCGTATATTCTGCAATAGTATGCATATTATTTTTTCTTGACCAGAGAGTTTCGAAAGCATATACTATAAAACATATGGATACTCCAACAAAGACAACTGATCAAAAGATAGATGATCTCACAAAAATGGTGGGTGAAGTATTTGACGTTGTGACATTCATAAAAGATACGGCAGCGACTCAAGAAAGTGTCGATGAACTGCGCAAAGAAATGAATGACAGATTCTTAGTCGTGGATTCTTCATTCGGACAGGCTGCTGATGAACGAGTGGATATCAAAGCTGAAATTCGAAGTGTGCGTGCTGAGCTCGAAGAAATTAAAAAAGAGCTTGCAAAACTTGAAGAACGAACACGTGAGGATAGTGATGCTGTTGGATCAAGTGATGTATATCTCATACAGCGCGTTTCGATGCTCGAGAAACGTGTGAAGACACTTGAAAATAAGAACACATGAGCCTCCTTCACGCACTTACCCTTGGCCTCATTCAAGGCCTTACCGAATTTCTTCCGGTGTCTTCGTCTGGTCATCTTATTTTTGTGCCACACATCTTTGGATGGGTGGATCAGGGGTTGACGTTTGATGTTATTGTCCACCTTGGGACGCTTGTTGCGGTGGTGGTGTATTTTCGTGAGAAGATTTTTCGCGTGCTCCGAGCATTTTTTGTTCGCGAGACAACGGATGAGTTGAAAACCGTGGCAAAACAAGAACGTGTGTTTGGGTGGATGATTGCCTTGTCCATTTTGCCAGCGTTGGCTGTTGGATTTGTCATGAGTGAAGTTCTTCAGATAGAAATCCGTTCGACACTTGTCGTAGCATGGGGACTTATTGGGTGGGGGATATTGCTCGGTGTTGCAGACAGATACAATCGGCGACAACACAATGCAACCTCTGTCATTACGTGGAAAAAAGCGTTGTTGATTGGGTGCGCGCAGGCGTTGGCACTGATTCCTGGTACATCTCGTTCTGGTATTACTATGACCACAGGATTGTTTGCAAAGCTGTCAAAAAAAGATGCTGCAGAATTTTCTTTTCTCATGAGTGTGCCAGTGATTGCTGTAGCAGGTGCAGTCAAAGTGCTGGAACTCATCAACGTTGGTGGGGATGCTGTAGCGGTCCTTCCCCTCGTGATCGGATTTTTTGCGTCGGCAATCAGTGGCTATATCGCTATTTGGGGATTGTTGAAAATTATTCAGAAGTGGAGCTTCATGCCGTTTGTTGTGTATAGAATTATGATTGGGATACTCATTCTTTTCTTCCTTGTCTAAGAGTTGATTTTTTCTCATTTTTCTGCTAAGGTCGAGTCCATATATGAATATGCAGCAGGCATTCAAGACAATAGGAACGCTGAGTAAAAACACTGGCATAGATGTGTATGTGGTCGGTGGCTTTGTGCGTGATCAGCTTCTGGAGCGAGATTTCAAAAAGGATCTGGATGTTGTTGTCCTCGGAAGTGGACTTGAGTTTGCAAAGCAATTTGCAGCACAGTTTTCAGAAGAAGAGGGGAGACTGATAGAGTTTCCAGATTTTGATACAGCTCGCTATGTGTTTATCGAAACGACGAATAGTATTGCTGAAAATGGAGAACAGGAAAAACAATATCGAACGCTCCTGGAGGTGGAGTTTGCAGGCGCAAGAAAAGAAGCGTATCGCAGCGAGTCACGAAAACCGGATGTCGTTCCTGCAACATTGGAAGAAGATTTGTCACGTCGTGATTTTACGGTGAACGCGATGGCTCAGCAGATCCTCCCTGATGGGACACTTGGTGAAATTGTCGATCCCTATGATGGAAAAAAAGATGTGAAAGAACGACTGCTCCGAACACCACTTGAGCCAGGAGAAACATTTTCAGAAGATCCATTGCGTATGATGCGCGCGGCTCGTTTTTCTGCGCAGCTTATTTTTGAAATAGAAAAGAAAACCTATCTAGCAATGAAAAAATATGCACCACGATTGTCTATTGTTTCTGCGGAACGTGTTCAAGAAGAGCTCATGAAATTGCTTGCAACTGCAAAACCCTCGATTGGATTATGGGCATTGTACAAGTCAGAATTATTTGACCAGTTTATGCCAGAAGTGCCAGACCTCGCGGGAGTAGAGGAAGTAAAAGGATACACACATAAAGATAATTTGTCCCATACCTTTGCGGTGGTCGACAACATTGCAGAACAATCTGAAAAACCTCTGCTTCGATTTGCCGGTTTGGTTCATGATATTGCAAAGCCGGACACCAAAAAATTTGTCAAAGGTCGCGGATGGACATTTGATATGCATGAACATCTTGGAAAGAAAATGGTACATACGATTGGAAAGCGGCTCAAAATGAGTACCCGCGATATTCGGTATGTCGCAAAGCTTGTTCGCTGGCATTTGCAACCAATCTCACTGATGGATGATGGCGTGACTGACACGCCCGTCCGTCGGTTGATTGTCAATTTGAAAGATGATCTTGCTGATTTACTTATGCTCTGTCGAGCAGATATCACGACAGGAAATCAAAAGAAAAAAATTCATCGTTTGAAAAATTATGATTATTTGGAAGTACGCATTGCCGAAGTCATGGAAAAAGATAACATGCGAGCATTCCAGTCTCCTGTGCGTGGTGAAGAAATTATGGAGATGTGTGGACTAAAACCTGGTCCTACAGTTGGAAAAATAAAAAAAGAACTTGAGCGTGCAATTCTCGATGGTGATGTAGAAAATGATCATGATGCAGTGCGGGCGTATTTTGAAACGATTAAAGATGAATATTTGAAAGGTGTAGAAGAGTGGGAACGTCTTACGTAATAGGTAATAAGTAACAAGTAATAAGTTTCGTAGCTCCCACATATTACATATTACCTATTACCTATTACTTGCTACTTTCTCAATTATTACTTTTTACCTATAGCTTATTCTGCGTATTGCGTATAGCGTACAGCTGTACTATACTTATATCACTATGAACTCATACAGAGTTTCCAACAAAGACACGCAAATTAATCAGCGCATGCCCGAGATACTTTAGTCCGTTTCGTGTCGCCTCAAGTCGCTCGTAACTGAAAGCAAGTTTGCGGTAGGTATCTTGCCAGGCGAATACGCGTTCAATTACAAATCGTTGTTTGTACATTTGTTC
>Ga0210044_10006438_pt1 | contig 15465 bp, 17 predicted proteins | sample CryGey13umfilter_2_FD_183959 | JGI IMG/M metagenome (GOLD analysis project Ga0210044, IMG submission 183959) | Groundwater microbial communities from aquifer in Utah, USA - Crystal Geyser 4/9/14 3 um filter (SPAdes) (version 2) | ecosystem: Environmental > Aquatic > Deep subsurface >...
CAGCCATACTTTAAACCTTGAACTTCATAGCCATATTTCTTAGTCGCCTTGTACAGAAGACCACGAATTACCGCATTCAATCCAGGACAGTCCCCACCACCAGTTAATACTCCAATCTTTTTTGACATAGTTGGAATTTTAACATGCAAGAAAGGGTACAAGGTAAAAGCTAAAAGCTAAAAGGAAAATATAGAAAGCTTTTATCCTTCACCTTTTACCCTTCACCATCTATAATTAAGCAACTATGTCCACAAGAAACTTTTCATTATTAACAGCCGGAATAATATGGATACTAGTCGGACTAAGAATCGGTTCTAGAGGTCTTAACTGGCTTCAGCCTTACTTTGAACACCCAGACTGGAAGCTTTCTTTTATTCTAGTTTCTGTGCTTATTGGACTGGCTAAAGCAATGACCGTACTTAAAAAAGCAGTACAAAAGAAATTACCTAACTTAGAAAAGATTGATGATCATCCTAGTAATTATTTTATTGGTTGGATAAAACTTTTTGGGGCAGCAGGCTGCATACTAATAAGTTTAATGATCGGCATCGGGTTTACCCTAAGATACTTGCGTACTCATATGAATGCTGACCCGAATAATATATTTGGTTTTATTTATCTTGGGATTGCAATTGGCTTAATGGGCGCTTCTTTCTTTTACTTTAAAGAAATCAAGAAGAACAACTAATGTCCCAACGGGGTCTGCCCCCAGCGGGACACCCGCGATGCCGCTATACAGATTATAAGTTTTCCTTAATAATTCAGCATTAGTGTTCCCAAATACGCTAAAATCTAATTCGCTCATAAAAAAGCGAAAACCACATTACTAAGTGTTGCCTGCTTAACTGCAAGTTTTACTACAACGGAGAATCGAATGACAAACTACAAAGACCAAGAAGCGGAAATATTACTAGAACGAAAAGAGAATCACCCCAAAGCCGGTGAAATCTGCAAGGCTACAGTACTTGCAAAAAATTCAAAGGGACTCTATCTAGATATTAATAAGTGCTACGAAGGTCAAGTTAGCCTCCAGGAACTCGGCGATAAGAAGCCAGAAAATTTTCAAATAGGTGAAGTTTTAGACTTCTATGTTTTGGGTGAAGATAGAAATACAGAAGGTGTTTATAGACTGTCTTTGAAGCAAATCGAAAGTGAAACAAAATGGCAACAATTAGAAGAATTAAAAGACCAAAACTTAGAACTTACTATAACTAAAATCCTTAAAAGTGGTGTTGAGGTAGAGATCGAAACCACTAAGCAGATTGGCTTTATACCTTATGGTTATATTGACAATAGGCAAGAAGCTCTAAAGGGTTCTAAAAAAGAAGATTGGGCAGGCAAGAAAATACCTGGCAGAATTCATGAGCTAGAAAAAACAAAAAACAAAATTATCCTAAATAACAAAGTTATCTGTGACGAAACGCGCGCTACTAAAGCCAAAGAGGTAATGAACAGCCTGGCTCTTGGACAAAATATTACAGGAGAAGTTGTAAGAATTGCGGACTTTGGAGTATTTGTAGACCTTGGTGGATTAGATGCATTGATCCCATCTTCTGAACTTTCTTGGAGACGTTTCAAAAAACCAAGTGATGTAGTAAAAGTAGGTGAGACAATCCAAGCAAAAGTTTTCAAACTAGAAAACGATAAGCAAAGAGTCGCACTTAGTATTAAACAAGCGCAGCCAGATCCTTGGACAGTATTAGCTGAAGAAATTAAAGTTGGTTACCAAAAAGCAGGAGTTAAAGTTATTAGCCAGGCAGACTTTGGAGTATTTATTGAACTTGCCCCAGGAATTGAAGCGCTTTTACATAAGTCAAACTTCTCAGAAGGCAAGAATCCTGAGCTTGATGAAGAATTAGGTGTTGAAATTATCAATATTGATATTAGTAAAAAACGCATAGGCGTTAAAACTGTTTCTATTACAAAAACTAATTCAGAAGAACAAAAAACTGAATCTTCTACAACACAAACTAACGGTGATAAACAAGAAGAGGAAAGACCGAACGAAGACGCAAAGGAGCTAGAACATGTCTAACAATAACCAAGACACATTAATTAAAGAGGCTAATGAACTTTTAGAAACTGCACAAAAAGAGGTTTTGAAAGAGATCAATAAAAACAGCAGCTTTTTATCAAGATTATTCGCTGGCAAGAAGAATGCGGAAGCCTTAAAGCAAGCACAATCTTCAATCAGTAAGGCTATAAACCAAATGAAAAGTTTCTCGAAAGACGAGTCTACAGTTGTTACAAAATTGCAAGCTAGATTAAATGAGAAAAACCTTGAAATGAAAAAACTTGAAGAAGATTACAAAAAAGCTGAGAGTGAGAAGGAAGAGCTTGCTGATAAACTTAGAAATATTCAAAGCACTATAGAAAAGATACAAAACGAAGCTCAAGAAATAGAGGCAGCTTCTAAGCCATCTGTAATAGAGCATGATGATCATAAAATCGAAAATGATTTTAAAAATAAGATCATGTCATTAGAAGAAACGAACAGGGAAATAGAAAGTAAATTTGTACTTACCAGAGAAGACCTTTCTAAATCCCAAGCATTGGTAGTAGAGTTCTCTAAAAGAATGAAAAGGTTAAAATCAGAATTAACCTCTAAGTGAAGAAAGACGCCATACTTTTAAAAAACCTTCAGGCTTTTTGTCGACTTGGCAGCTATGATTCGGAAAGAATTCTAGGTCAGAATATTATTATTCAGCTCGAACTTGAGCTTGATCTTAATAAAGCAGCTAAATCCAACGACGTAAACGATAGTATTGATTATGTAAAAGTTTCTCTTGCTATTAGAGAACTTGCCCAATCAAGGGAGTTTTTGCTTATTGAGAATCTTTGTAATGAAATTATAGAGATGCTATTTGCTAAATTTAGTATATTAGAGGGAATTCAAATTGAAATCACCAAAACCATCGTTAACGCAGATCAATTCACAGGAACCCCTGCTATCAGAATGCATCGAAACCGATCTGGAATATAACTTTGTTTTTGAAAGTCTTGATTCTAAAAACTCTTTAGCTCATAAAACTATTAGTGCATTGAAACCTATTCAGGTTTTCCGATCAATAAAAGCTCTTGATGATTTTCTTAGCAGAAATCCAGATCTCTTAGAACTTGAGAATGCTGGGTTTGCTGGCTATCTTGGTTACGATGGAGAATGCGAGCTTGCTGTTTATGAGGAAATAGAGGTAAAAGGTAAAGAGGTGAAAGGTAAAGAGGTAAAAGAATTAGACGAGTTTAAATTTACTATTGAAAAACCCAACCCAGAACTATACCTCCAATCCGTAAAAAAATGCCAAGAGTATATCAAAGAAGGGGATATATATCAGGCAAACATTGCGCACGAGTTTAAGGTAAAGGGTAAAGAGCTAAAAGGTAAAGGGCTCAGTCTTTATGAAAGATTAAAAGCACTCAACCCTGCTCCCTATACTGGATATATGGACTTCCAAGATTACGAGATACTATCTAGCTCTCCAGAAAGTTTCTTAAAATTTTCTCGAGATGGAGAAGACTGGAGGCTTGCAAGCTCACCAATTAAAGGTACAGCAAAACTAAACGAACTTAGTTCACTTATGGAATCAAGCAAAGAAAGAGCTGAACATATCATGATAGTAGATCTAATAAGGAATGATCTTGGTAGAATTTGCAAACCCGGATCTATCAAGGCTGATGAACTTATGAGCATACACAAGTTCAAAAATCTTTATCATTATATTTCTACTGTCGAAGGAATCTTGTGTCATCCTGAGCGAAGCGAAGGATCCCATTCAACAGCAAGAGATTCTTCGCCTTCGTCTCAGAATGACAGAATCCCGAACTTTGAAAAAATCTTCAAAGCCACTTTCCCAGGAGGTTCTATTACCGGCACTCCGAAAATACGCTCTATGCAAATAATCAAAGAACTAGAAACTAATGCAAGAGGACTCTTTACAGGATCTATGGGTTATTTTAGATTCAAGGACGGAGGCGAGTTTAATATTTTAATCAGAACTATTATTCATAATAAAAAAACTAATGAATGGTCTTTTCATACCGGCTCTGGAATAACTGCTTATTCTGACCCTCAGAAAGAGCTTGAAGAAAGCTACCTAAAGGCTGAAAAACTTATGGAGGTTTTCAATGGAAGCTCTTTTTGAGAGTATGAGAGTTGAAGAGTATGGCAATGCTGTTATTGTCTATAACTCAGAGTTGCACGCGAAAAGACTTTTTAAAAGTGTCAGAGAGTTAAATTTCGTCATTGTGAGGAATGCAAAAGGACTAGATTGCCACGTCGCTAACGCTCCTCGCAATGACGAAATTCTGTTCTTCCAAAACCAAATAAAAAACTTTCTTCAATACCGTTTCAATAAAGTAGTATCCTTTAAAGAAAATACAATTGCTGATCCCTTTAAAGAAGCTCCGACTCACCAAGTTTATAAACTCAGATTTATCTATTATGAAAATGCTGATATAAAAATCAATATAGAAGAATATACTAGAGACTTAGAGCAAGAATGGAAAGTTCGAGTCATTGAGCCTGAAGAATTTTCTATTAACAGTCAGGACTTGCAATGGAAGCATAAGCTTTACTCTAGAGAAAGTATTCCAGTAAGTGCTGAATGGCAAGAACAGATCTGGCTCAATGAAAGAGGGGAAGTCTGCGAAGGCAGTTTTACAAATATATTTTGGAAAACCGATGAGACTTGGTACACACCAGATCTGAGTACAAATATTCTGACTGGGACAATGCGAGAGCTTCTTATACCGGCACTAGGTGCAAAAGAAGTCAACTATACAGTTTATGATCTAAAAAAAGCAAAAGAAATAATTCTTACAAATGCAATGATTGGGATAAAATCTATTAGCCTAAGCGAAGGATCTCAATCCTGATCATTAAGCTTTGTTAGTGAAAATATTACTAAAAAGCCGAAAATAAAGCCTTTTATGAATGTCCCAAGCATAGTTTTGCCTCCACTTCTTTACCTAAATTAGGATGAATCAGTCTATAAGTATACTTATTCCCTTCTTCGGTCTTATCTACCTCATATCTCATCAAATTAAGACTGCAATTCTCAGACAGAGGAGACTTATACCTATTATAAGCATCTTCTGCGTTTATTTTTTTATTAATGCTGTCTGAAACTTTTACTGTTGGTCTCTGTTCTGAGATATAAATTAATCCCATACACTTACTTGGAACTGAAGAAATCAGCTCAGAGAAACCATGATACGGAATCTCAGAACCCGGGAAAACCAATCTAACTTTTATAAACTTCTTCTGGTGATCTTCTAAGATGATGTCAGTGATTCTTGTGTTTTCTTTATGCTTCTTTGGGATCTTAGTAAAAGGCTGAAAAATAACTTTTCTTGTTTGAGCAAGATGAGTCCAAAGTTTACGCTGTGGATTATAAAGTCCAGTCTGATGTAATAAATAAAAAAAGTTTTTAATAAGAAAATTAAGTGTAATATATTCTATCTCTTCAACTTCACCTTCAGAATGAAAAGCAATATTATTACAAACTTCTTTGAGTTCTTCAGGAGACCAAGAACGAGGATCTCCCAAAACATCATCAATACCTCTAAGATCATCGATATGTTTCGAGATTTTTATTTCAACTTGTTCTTTCTTCTTTAGCAGCATGCTCTAGATAATTATATAGTATATTGCGTGCAGTCGCTACGCTCCCTGCAAGTGTCAGCTTCGCCTCCTGCAGGCGTTTCACTGCAGGCGGAGCTTTGCTCCTGCGATATTAAGAAAAGGCAGCGAAGCGCATGCAGGGAACGAAGTGACCACCCGCAGTGAAACGCTTGCAGCACACGAAGTGTGCACTTAATTACTTATAGATCCCCACTTCATCTTATCTCGCAAAATACTATAGAAACTGCGATAGCGTTTAGTTAGCTTAGCTAATTTTAATGAATGCTTAGACTTAGAAAATTTAATCTTTGTACCAGGATTCAGGGTAATCAGTTCTTGTCCATCTGCTTGCATCACAAAAGGAGCATTACCATCTTTCGATTCAAGAACTATTTCTTGATTATCAGAAATAACGTGAGGACGAGAATTTAGTGAATGAGCAGCAATTGGCACAATCTGAAAAGCATGAATATTGGGATCCATCACAGCCCCACCTGCAGAAAGTGCATAAGCTGTAGAGCCTGTTGGGGTGCTGATTATAATTCCATCTGATCTAAAAGAATGTAAAAGATCTCCATCAACAAAAAGATCTGTGTATAAAAGATTAGAACTTAGGGAACGATTTACAGCGATATCATTTAAAGCGAAGACTTTTATTTTTTCTTCTGGAACTTCTGCTTGCAAGACCGTTCTAGTTTCTATTTGAAAATTTTTATTCTTAATTTCAGAAGCTAGTTCTTGCATCTCAATATCACCATATTCAGAAAGAAAACCAAGATGCCCAAAATTTACTCCAAGCAAAGGAATCTCGTGAGCTAAGACTTGTTTTGATGCAAGAAGAAAAGTGCCATCCCCTCCAAGTGCAATTGCAAAATTAAAACTAGAATCAATGATGCCCCAATCACCAGAACTACGCTTAGTCTCATTAACGACTGACTCAAGCCCTAGCTCTGTAAAAGCTTCAGCCAAAATAGCAGCCTTAGAAGCAGCTTCTGTTTTACGTGGGTTATAAAATATGGCAACTTTATCCACAAAAAAATTTTAGCACTTGTAATACCAATTACTCAGTTAAATTGATAAATGAGTCAAAAACTCTATATTTCCCTTAGCACCTTTAATAGGTGACTCAATAAGCCCAAGCCTCTTATAGCCTAGTTCTTCAATCTTAGTTAGAGTGTTTTCTAAAACTTTCTGGCGAATCTTATCATCTCTAATCACTCCTTGACACTTATCCATGATCTCTTTGCCAGCTTCAAATTGAGGTTTGATTAGAGCAATGATTTGTAACCTTGTGTCATTCTGAGGCAAAGCCGAAGAAGCCAATGCAGTAACTTGAGCTCTGACTGATCTACTGGATCCTTCCCCTTCGTTACACTCAGGATGACACAGAGATTTAAGCTTCTCAAGAATTCTTATTAAAGAGATAAATGAAACGTCAGTAACAACTATGCTTATCTGCTTTATGGATTGCTTCGCTTCGCTCGCAATGACATCTGCCCAATAACCATCCCAGTCACAAAAATTCACTCCCTCAAGATTAACTACTCTTTCGTCATTTTGAAGTTTATAATGCAGCTGTCCCTTTCCAACATCAAGAGCGATCACTTGTTTAGCACCTTGTTGTAGAGAGAAGTCTGTAAACCCACCAGTAGAAGCTCCAATATCTAAAACAAGCTTATCCGTGAAATCTATATTAAAAGCTTCAGAAGCAGCTTTAAGTTTAAAAGCTCCTCTAGAAACGTATTGAGACATTTTATCTTCAACTTTTATATATTCAGGGTTTTCCTCAAGTTCTTTATAAAAATTCTCAGCATTTAATTGCTTGCCAGGTTTATTCATTAGGGAACCCGCAATATTAACTCCATTAGACATAATGCAAGTACGAGCTTTTTCCTTGGATTCAAAGTAACCAAGCTCCATTAATAATGTATCTAATCGTATTTTTCTACTTGCCAAAACCCTGATAGAATAAAGCTTATAGCATGAAAGCTTTAAAACCCATATTCATTAGTTTGATTTTAGCCTTATTTCTAGGAACTGGATTTGTTCTAGCAAAAAATGGTCATAAAATTACTAATATGACAGTAGTAACTGATCCCACTAAACCAGAAAAAGGCACTCCTGTTGATACCCTCACTGTTGATTTTAAATTAAAATCTTCGACCGGAATCAGCGACGATAGAATCAAGCTCTATGTTAATTCCACTCCAGTCACACTATCATCTGAAAACATTACTATTGATAGACTCACAGATGAAGACGATACTGTCAATGGTTTAGAATTTGCAAATATAACAATTGAAAAGCCCGAAGTAAACTTTGGCAGAATTGATAATAATCTAGAAGTTTTATATCTAATTACTGCTATTAGCACTGACCCACCTCAAGCACGTAAATCAAAAACGGTAACAGCAAAAGACTCTACAGCAAATAGCAGCAACAGTGGTGGCAGCAACAGTGGTGGCAGCAACAGTGGTAGCAGCAATGGTGGTGGCAGCAATGGTGATACTGTTACCATCACGCCTAGATTATTTAGGCTTATTGTTACTGATGTAAATGGAGACGGTATTGTCTCTTCAAGCCCTAGACAGTTCAAAATTACTGCTTACCATGATGAAAGAATCATTGCAAGTGTCGATAAGAATGGTTATAACGCTATAACTCATCCAATAATTTCAAATTTAAAAATATACGAACAAAATGTAAATGATAAAAGTGAGAAAACACTGGTAACGGATGATTTTAGTTTTAGTCTGGAAGGCAACGGTAGTGAGAGTTCTAGCCAATACGACAGTATCTCAAATGAATTAAAAACTGTATTCATTTCTGATGAAATGACTATTACCGATAGAAAGAATCTACTCTTTAAACTTAATCTCAATAAACTCGTTGAAAATTCTGGAGTGAAACTAGAGGATAATATTATAGTCAAGCAAACCGTAAAGCATAAAATCACAGCTCAAGAATTGGACTTTAACACTTTAACCATTGTCGAAAATGGGATGGATTTCAATATAACTAGCAATAAAAAGAAAAAATATTTTTATGACTCAGACTCCTTCACTATAACAGGCACTTTTAATGGAACTGAGTCTGTAAGCAGCATTGACGAGATTGAATATTTAATTAATAGCAGTAAGCCTAAACTTAAAAATAGTTTAAAAAAAAGCAAGAAGTTAAGTGCAACTGGAAGTAATGGTGGTACGGCAAGTATTTCGGGAACGGTTAATGGTGGCTATACTGTAACTATTCCAACAATACTAAGCACAAAATCTACTATCAGTTCTTTGAGACAAAAGGGTTTCACTAATTCAACTATAGATAAAGAAATGAAAATACCAGTTACTCTAATAACGAAAACTAGTAATGGACTGGATTTGATTGTTAATGGCACAGTGTTAATGGATAATACTTTAATTTTTAACTTACCAGACGCAAACGGAAGCTCTTTATAATTTTATGAAAAAGATTCACTATCTTTTATTAATACTATTAACCATAATTTCTTTGTCTATTAAGGCTGAAGAATTCCAAGATATTGGATATATTGAGATCGAAGAAGTATCAGAAGAACCTGGAATCGTATCGACCCTTGGAAAGCAGTTTAGGCTTATTATTCATCATGATCCAGCATACACACCAGCTGAAACTATTGATACTTTTGATCGCACTATATCACCATTATTAACTAACCTACAAATCATAAAAAGAAATCTTGATCGTAATAAAAAAAATCCCAAAAATATACGAAGAGATTTTATATTCAACCTAGAAGAAGATAGTTCCGCTTCTGAAAAATATAGCGGCTTTGTGCTTACTAAGTATCTATCAAATACCCAAATCTTCAAAAACGCTTCTAGACTTAATTTCAAGATAGAATTATTTGATTATTTGGATGATCTACAGACTATTGATACAAGAAATCTTAGAACTTTATTTAATGAGAAATATGATATTGAAGCGTTGGAGTTTGAATTTAACAGCATGGAATTTAATGGTGCTAATTTAGTATTCTCTTCAAAAAATCCTGAGAAAAAGATTTCGAAGATTATTAGCGAAACTTACTCCGTGATCTCAAGTGTTGAGACTAGTATTAATCTTAGTGACTCAGTTAAAAACCTAAAATTTAAAACAGAGAGTCCGACTAATAAAAAAATAGCTTCAAAGATTAAGAAGGATGGTACTAAGGCTGGCAATAAGTCTCATAGATTAATTCCTAAAGTTGATCAAGACTTAATCACCATCATAAATACTAATGGAAACTTTTACCAGGTAGAGATCCCTGTCTCTTTTGAATCTAAAAAGAAACTTACTAAGGCAGAATTAACTGAGCTTGAAAACCTTGATCTTTTAATAATGCCAATCTTCCTAGACATTAAGACTGGTGATGGCAGAGATCTAAAACTTAGTGGTATCCTTAGAGACACAGTAGAGGTTAATTTTGACAACGGAAGCACAACAAGTGAAATTAAATAAAGGCTTGACCCTGTGGCTGACTGGTCTATCTGGTGCTGGCAAGTCCACTGTAACAGAGAACCTAGTCAAAAAACTCCGTGAGCTTAATCCTAATCTTGCTCTTGAAGTTTTAGATGGTGATGAGGTTAGAGAGCATCTTTGCAAAGATCTGAGCTTTAGTAAGGAAGACAGGTTTACTAATATAGAAAGAATTGCTTTTTTAGCTGGAAAAATTTCAAAACATGGAGTCTTGGTTATAGTTCCAGTAATCGCTCCTTATGCTGAAGCTAGAAAACAAGCAAGATCTCTTAGTGAAAATTTTTGTGAGGTTTTTATAAAGGCCTCTATAGACAGTGTGATTAAAAGAGATGTTAAAGGCCTTTATAAAAAAGCTTTAGCGGGTGAAATTAAAAATTTTACGGGGATTTCTGATCCATATGAAGAGCCTGAGAATCCAGATATTTTGATTGAAACCGATAAAATGACCATAGAAGAATCAGTAGATAAGGTTATAAACAGCCTTGTAGAAAAATCTTTCTTGTCTTTTTAAACTTTGTAGAAAAAAAAATTTTTCACTAACTTTCCTACAAAATAAAACATTAGTTAGTAAAGACCTATTTTTAAAACTGATTTTCTTCTAATTCTCCTAAAACTTTCTACAACTTTTCTACAGAAGAAATCCTTTATTATCAACACTTATTTAAGTTTTATACAATATTTACTCCTCTATTATTATTACTTTTTATATAAATAAATAATCTATATTTAGAAGCTTGGATTTACAAAACTATCATTAGGATAGAGATTAAATGAATAAAGGGTTTTAGCTCTTTTAAATAATCAACAAAAAAGTTATGATTATCTATGCCATGAAGTTTAAAGTACCTAAAAACACCCTTGATAAAGCCATAAAATCTGTTTCCAAAGCAGTTCCATCTAAGGGAGTTCAACCAATATTAAATAATATTTTACTCTGTAATTCAAATGGACATTTAACTTTAAATGCAACCGACCTTGATTTCTCTATTGAAGCAATTATTCCTTCAGTAAATGAAGTCGAAGGAAGTATTACTATTTCAGCAAAGAAATTAGAAGAGATAGTTAGTAAGCTTGATGAAGATGATATTTATATAAGTGTTGATTTTGATTCTAAAAAAGCAAATCTAACTTGTAAGAAATCAAACTTTGATTTGATAGGTGTATCAGCTGATGATTTTCCTAAGATGAATAAGCCAGATACTTCATCTTTTATCACTATAAGTAAAGAAAAATTTTCTAGAATGGCTGATTTGGTTTGTTTTTCTGCATCTAAATATGATCTGAATAATATTCTTGGTGGAGTATATATTGGAATTAAAGAAGTTGAAGGAAATAAAATTTTAGAACTCGCGTCAACAGATGGTAATAGATTATCTAATTATGAGTTTGAATTAGAACCATCTTCTAATATTGAAACAAAAGAAGTTGTAGTTCCAATAAAAATTATTCTTGATATTCAAAGAATCTTAGAGACTAGTGTTGATGAGAATATAAATATAAGTTTTCTTGATAATCAGATTATATTCTTTACTCAAGATAGATTTATCATCTCTAGATTATTAGATGGTAGTTATCCAAGGTTTAAGCAACTTATCCCTAAGGAGCAGGATAAAGTAGCTCAGGTGGATCGTAAGGAGCTTCTTTCTTGTTTAGAGAGAGTCGCAACAATGGCGAATGAAATAACCAACCTTATTAAATTAAGCTTTAATGAAGGGTCATTAACAATAGAATCTTCAAACCAGGATTTTGGACAAGCTGCTGATAATATCGCTATTGAATATATGGGTGAACCATTAAATATATTCTTTAATGTTAAGTATCTAATAGAGCCATTAAAGCACCTTGATTGTGAAAGAGTTCAGTTTTCTATGTTGGGTTCTGTGAATCCGGTTTTATTAAAACCGATATCAGATGAAAACTACTTGCATTTAATTATGCCAATTAAACATGAAAACTAATGGACAAAGAGTCAGAAAATAAAATAAAAGATTTAATTCAAGAGATTTTTGCTGATTCAATTAGTCTTGAGACCAAGGAGTTAATATTTAAGCTATTGCTTAAAAAGCTGTGAGAGATGGTAATCAGTGGAATAGAAATTAAAAAAAACATAGTTCATTCGATTCTTGACTTTTCGGTAAATATTGATGCTTATAGAAAATCTGGTAATTATACCTCGACTCAAATAACAGAGATGCTTTCTCTTGCAATAGAGATAAATAACCTTATAAATATACTTGATAAAGATCACAGTAAGGCAAGTCAAAAAATCAAAAAACCAGACTTAGCTCCAGCTGAGCTACGTAAATTAAAAAGAGTTTTAGATCTTGTTTTTAAATATAATTCTGATATAAACTCGATAGCTATTGATATTGGTGAAAACCTTTCTAGTACTAATCGCTACTTACAGAAAGGTATAGATTATATTTTAATTAATCTTAAAGAGTCTGATTTCTCTATGGCGACTATGCCACACCCAAATCAATCAAGTGCTAAAAAAACTACAGGACAAGCAAAAAAACAAGTAAAACAAAACAAACCCAAGAAGCCAGCAATTGGTGTTTTCTCTAGCTTCTTGTTTCTTCTTGTTTTAGTTGGAATTGCACTTTTTATCTACAGTACTTTTTTTGATAACCATGCGACAAGGGTAACCTCACTCGTTAAAGAATATAGATCAGATAGAAAATTAAGTTCAGTTAGCAGACCTAATCTCTCTAACCAGCTAAAAATTTATGGTACTAAGTCGATATTAAATATTGCTCTAGATTTACAAAGTGAATTTAAAGCGAGGTTCCCAAAACTAAATGCTGTTATCGAAGGTGGTGATAGTGGAATTGCTATTAGAGATCTGATAGATGGTAGTATTGATCTTGCGGCAGTTTCAAGAATCCCAAATATAGAGGAGCGTAGACGAGCAGCTAAGTCTGGAAGACAGCTTGCTGATCATAAGATGGCTCTTGATTCAGTTGTGTTTTTCGTTCATCCTTCTAATCCGCTTGAGACTTTTTCTATAGATGAACTAAAGAAAATTTATAAAGCTGAAGAGATAACTTGGAGAGAAGCAAGTCTTTCTAATAGATCAGATCAAAAACTTGACAGATTTTCTTTGTCTAAGCAAAGCGGAACTTACTCATATTTTAAAGAGAGAGTAATGTATGGAGAAAGTACTTCCGATCAAGTTATTCATATTTATACTCCTGGACAAATGCTTGATATGGTTGCAGCTAATCCAAATGGGCTTGGTTTCTGTAGCGTGACTGTACTTAAGAATAAAAACTTCACTAGTCGCGATAAGGTAAAGGTTCTAAAAATCACCTCTATCTTTGATGAGACAGGCTCTAAGCCTATTAAAGATGATATGAGTCTTGATGTAGATCTTGTTAAACGAGGTGAATATCCTCTTACTAGATATCTTTATCTGATTACAGCTGGCGATCTTACTGATGCACAAGCTAAATTTATTGATTTCATGAGATCTCCTGATGCTCAGGCTAAGCTAGGCGAATACGGACTTGTCGGCATCAATTAAATCTGCCCAAAAGTCTCATCTGCTACGTTATGCGAGACCTCATTTACTAAAGTAAACTTCGGGCTCGCAAGCCTTGCATATGAACCTTTTGAATAGATTTAAGTTACAAATTAGTTGAACTATTCCTCAAAACAATCTCCGCATTTCTAATTAAGCCTTTGCGTTTAGGTCTAAGTAGTGGGGTGCGTGCAAATTTAATTTGAAAAATTCTATCGTAAACTTCTTCTGTTAGCTCATTCTGTTTTTCTAAGTAAGTTTTTATTTGGCTCAAAGCACTAGGGTCTATAAACTTATGTGTTTCTAACCTGGAGATCAATTCAGATTTATTTTTATGTTTACCAGGCTGAAGTTCTATGATTTCAGGTAAATATAACCAGTGTCCAAAACCTGCTTCTGGAGAGAATTCTGGGAAGGAATTGTCATAGCGAGGAACGGAGTGACGTGGCAATCCAGTCCTGGATTCCGACGCTTCGCTCGGGATGACCTTACGGTTATAAGGACAAATGGTTTGACAAAGATCACAACCAAAGATCCATTCCCCAAAGTTTTTAGCAAGTTCTTCTGGGATTTCATTTCTGTTTTCTATAGTGTGATAGCTGATACATTTACGGGCGTCTAATTGATATTCATTAGGAAGCGCGTTAGTTGGACAGATATCCATACAGCGTGTACAGTTGCCACAACTTATATCGTCATTGTGAGGAGATCTACTGTCATTGCGAGCGGAGCGAAGCAATCTCCCAGCTTCGGTTGATGGGATTGCCACGTCGTGTTTTACACTCCTCGCAATGACAACTGAATCTTCTCGCAATGACGGCTCTATGACGAGATCAGTGATAATCTCTACTATAAAATTAAAGCTACCAGTCTCGCGAGAGATAAGTAAACTATTACGCCCCTGAAAACCTAAACCTGCTCGCTTAGCAAATGACTTCTCTAATAATGGAACAGCATCAGTAAAAAACTTAGCGTGCTTAAGAACCTCTTTTATTTCTGCATCTTCCATTAGGAGTTTTATTTTCTGTTTTAGTACTTTGTGATAATCAAGCCCAACTGCGTATGATGCTATGCGACCATGTTCTAGAGAGGGTCTTGGAGGACAAGGAGAATAATAATTAGCTGTCATCATTATGAGAGTCTTGGCGTTCTCTAGTAAATATTCTGGGCGTGCGTGAATAGGATCATCTTTAAGTAGATAATCCATGTCTGCTGCGTAACCCTTCTTGCGCCATTCTAAGAAGTGTTCTTCCGAGTCTAGAAGTGGTTTTGCTTCAATAAACTTTATGTTATTAAAACCTATTGCTAGGGCTTTTTGAGTGATTAGTTGTGAAACTTCTTTTGACATTTAATTTTAAATAAAATGAGGACTTCTGGCTCTTTCATTTATTGATTGGGCTTGCTAAAAAGATTATCATGAAGCATTATAAATATAAGGCACATTATGTGTTTTTTGCAGGCTATTCTTGGATTAGGCGAGACAAAAGTACAAGTTTCAATTTATAACCCTAGGAGAATATATCTTGTCTGACTTTGTCGAGTAGTGAGCCTGAAACTATATTGTTTTCAGAGAGATTATGAATTTGTAAAAAGTACCTATATTGCGCATGAGGATTCTCTCCGACTCCAAGTGCAAGCCAAGAATCGGGAATGTCTTTAACAGTTTCAATAACTTGAGAAATATCTAAATTGGGATTCTTTCCGACTCCAAGTGCAAGCTGAGAATTGGGAACCTGATTACTTAGTAAGCTAAGCAAGGTGGTTTGGTTGGTGTCATCACGAGGAACGCCGTAGGCGTGACGTGGTGATCCAGTTTGGGTATAGTAAA
>Ga0210044_10006439_pt1 | contig 15459 bp, 21 predicted proteins | sample CryGey13umfilter_2_FD_183959 | JGI IMG/M metagenome (GOLD analysis project Ga0210044, IMG submission 183959) | Groundwater microbial communities from aquifer in Utah, USA - Crystal Geyser 4/9/14 3 um filter (SPAdes) (version 2) | ecosystem: Environmental > Aquatic > Deep subsurface >...
TATCAGGGTATCGCCTGTAAGAGGATTTGAAAATACAAGATCGTTTGTACTGGTTTGTGTTTTGGTGTATCAGTTAATGGTGTATTACAATTGTGTAACAAAACAGGAAAATCCAAGAATTGTAAAGAGAATGCTGTGCAATTAAGGTGTAATCAGTTTTTTTGAAATGAATTATGCCCAACCCTCACATAACTGTAGAAATATTCCTAGTTGTTAACTAAGAAAGAGATTATAATACTGGACAGTTTAATGATGGAGCATTCAGGTTATACTACATATCCTGCAGAACTGGAGAAGCGAACAAAAAGAATTACTAGGGCAGGAGCAACATTAACATGCAAACATTTGGCAGAACTCGGTATCCTTCAGATTAAAAAAAGGCGTTCTCGTACAAAAAGTGAATCTTCCTCGCATTATCATTTACGAGAAGATAGAGAATCTTTCATAATGCTAACGAAAAATTATTTTCTGACTTTGGCAAAATCTAATCCATACTCTTGGCAATCATATGCTAGATGCTTTATGAATTCTCGATATGCTAGAAATCAGATTAATTCTACTCTTGTTCGTGACATTCTCTCCTCAAAAAAAGTTGAAATGCCGATGCTTGTGAAAGTAAGAAATGGGATTGAAAACCAAAATGCCAGATCTGAAAATTTTCAAGATTCTATACCGCTCTCTTTTCCTGTAATGCCATCGGGTGCAACAATAAAAGAAATGTCATCTAGAGTTACCATACATGACGACAAGATGACAGATGATCAGAAAGAAATTATTCCAAAAATAATCGAAATCCACTATCAGGATATAGAAGAAAAAATCCTCATTCTACCGATCTTGGCGTTATTACAGATTTCTCCATCTGCTCTTGAATATTTCTTGAGCGACTGGAAATCATATGTAAGGGATGAAAATTGTATGTCATTCTCTTCTGCTTCACAAGGCTTTGATATGATAGAACATGTTTTATTTCGACTTGTCTGGAATACAATAAATGATATTTCACTAACTAGATCGATTCCTGAAATGGGTGATGTACGTGCAGCCTATATTTCTGGAGGAAACTACAATGCGGGTAATCCTTCTCCGCTTCTACTTCTCAGATGTAAAGATCAACTGTCAATTGAATATGCGGCTGGATTTGACTCTATTCATGATTATTATGGAGACGGTTCAAACATTGTAGAAATTGAAACTAATCCTGAGAACTGCAGTGTTAAGATAAATTGTAGAAAGGAAATTCCACCGAATGTATTAGTGAAAGTGGATTCGGAGCATTTCATATGATAGATGCAGAATAATGTTTAATTTGAACCTAAAATGGGTGGGAGTATCAAACTGATCTGACAAAACCCATGAGCAGTATGCAAAGTAAGCACCAAACTAAAAGTTTGATACCGTAGAAGATTCAATTCCACATGGCTCACCTACCATTTCGGGGTTAAAATGAGATGTAAAATTCAATTTGAGGAACATGTATTCATAAGTTAGTGTAAAGATTTGAAAAAAGGTTAGAAACTAGTCGTCATGAGCGAGATCATCTAAAAGTTTAGAGTATTTCTCAATAAGTTCATCGTTGATTTTCTTATCTTCTGGGCTCATGTTCTTTCATCCTTTCTGAAATATAAAAAGACAGCTGTCCCATGATTTCTTGATTCAATGTTGACATTCGGTCCTTGATCTTTCTTAACATTCGTCTTAATTCCGAATTTTCCTCTTCTGGAACAATATCTAAATCATATCCATTATCACGCAAAAATTTACCTACTGCGATAATTCCAGTTCTTCTATTACCATCCATGAATGGTTGTTTTAAAGTAATTACCCCCAAAATATGAGTTGCTATTTCAAGCAAATCTTGTACTTTATTTCCAGAATTACCAACATTATTTATCATTGGAAGCACTTCATCCATATTTTTTTGAATGATCCCAATGTATATTGGCTCACCAGTTCTTTCTTTATGTCTTTTGAGAAGCTGCTCATTAGTCTCAGTTAGGTATTGTTCATGAATTTTCATTACTATATTACCTGAGACCACGGTATTTTTCTTAGATGATGAGATTTAAGGCTTGAACCATGATTATTTCAGATAGTATAAGAAATTAATGATTTGGAAAATTTGAATTTTCTTTATAAACAAAATGGGTGAGTATCAAACTGATCTGACAAAACTCATCCCCGGCACACATAATTTTGTCTGATATCCATTGAGAGTTTATGCGATTAGATAGGAAAGGATTTTACAAATGCAATGTCGATAATTTTTGAATTTGTCAAACCATCCTATTTGGGTTTCTAGTCTGATTCCAAAATTAAACAAATTCTTTCCTTTAAGAGTGGATTTTATTCACTACAAATAGAAATAAGATATTCAAAAATAATTTTCAATGAAAGATTGCTCAAAATCTTATTAATGAGAAACGGATAGCATATGTGAAAATAATGGCCAAAATAAAAGTACGATCAGGAAGAGGTACAAGAATCATCGAGGTTGACGACACTTCAAACTGGACAGGTTCGGAATTCAAAAAAGTTCAGGAAGCAAAAAAAGAGGAATCCAAAGACAAGTATGTTACAGTAGGACGCGGAACCAGCAAGATAAAGTTTAGCGACATTCCAACCACTGAATCCAAGTCAACAAAAGGCATGTGGGTTAGCTCAGGAAGAGGAACTAAAAAGAGAAAACTCAGCAGCTAGATAAAAAACGCATCTGCCTCAAGTTTACGTATTTAGCATCAGCTAAATTAAAAATAGAAAAAAGTAAGGTGTTTTGGTTATTTGAAAGAGCGTACCTTACGTATTACTTTGTTATGATCAAAGGAAGCAGTGGTAGTCACATACACAATATGATTCCTACCAGCAGGAATTACTATCCTCTTGACTTTATCATATTCTGCAACTACATACTTACATGGTCCAAGTGATTTCAACAGTTTTTTCCTTTGTCTCCAGTCATATGCTGCAGCTTTCAATGATGCCAAACTTTGTTTCTTTGACACCAAGATCTGTACTTTCTTTGAGCGGGCAGAAAATACCAATTTGCCCTTAAGATCACACAAACTGACAACTCTGACAGACGGACTGATCTTTAAAATTTTTTCAACCGCTTGATGAATTTCCATAATCATAAGAAAACTTTCTAGGTGATAAAATTTTCTATAAAAATTTTAAATATCAATATCCAATACCAGACTAGGCACGTTCTTAAGCAAACAGAATAATAACGAATTCAAGAACCATATATCGAAAGTAGAACATATTGAAATTAATTTGCATGCACTGCAGTAAGCCATTTGAAGGAGAAAATACAAAATTTTGCTCCCAAGGATGCAGAGATTCCCACATAGTTGCTCTAGAGAGAAGAATACGAGAGATTGTTGAAAATGACACGACACATGTAAGAAAATTTAGCCAGAATTACTAATCCACGTTCAGCTAGTTTTGCCATACTTTCGGATTTAACACGTACAGGATGGAATGATCGTCTTAAAAAATAATTCCAATCTAGAATTATGGTATCAAAAATGCCCATTATCTTAAAATAAAAAAATCATTGCAAAGACAGATCAGCATTGCCAAAGAGAACACCAAAGTCCTTACACCAAATCAGAACTTTACTGTATTTTTCAAGATCGGTATTTTCCGGGATATCATAATTTTGGTTTCCATTGTTTGCTTTTAGTTTACCAAGACTGACAAATTCGGATGCCTTGTCATCTGTAACCAGATACACATACAGATCAGGACCATTAGTTGCTTTGAAATTTTCCAATCTCAGAACATTATTTCCATGATCCAATGGAATTGTTCTTACTGTTCCTTGAGCATCGTGTATTCCATCATCCACCCCAACAAATGTTCCTGCGTAAGTTTCTGTTGTTGCATCTTTCACCATGGGTTCATCACCCATCTTTGGAATTGCAGAATTTGGCAATGCCTCATCAACGGTACTGTTTGTAAAGTATGGTGAAACTGCATAAGCCACACCCATTCCAATCATTGCAACTATTGCAACAACTATCAAAGACTTGTTCATAATTGAGAATTTCCCCGAAGGTATAAAACTAATTGTTTAAATTTTATCCAAATCTTTTTTTATTATTTTAGAAAAATATAGTCAATCAAATGTACCACTAATTTCCAATACACCACATGCATGAAGTAAAATTTCTGCCTTTTGCATTTTCTATGGTATCAGGAGTAAAATATTGCCTGTCAGTTAACTTCATCTCCACGATCTTGCATTCTTTTTTCATGGTATCCAAGTGATGTACAAGGTTAGTTTTTTTATCACCCAGAAACCCAACCATACTAATCAGCCAGTTTTTTCAAATGTGTCTTTTCATGGACAAGTACTCTCTCAAAAGTATCCATCCACCCTTCCCAATGAAAAGTGCAATCCTTGCAACTATACTTCATTTTATTTTTCTTCCTTCTCAAGTGTCTTTTTTTCAGATTCTTTGAATGCGTCTACATCAGATGTCGTTTTTTGATTTCGTTGCAATTTTGCAAATAGTTTTTTTAACATACCCAATTAGGCAGTCACTAGGATATAAGGCAAGAATCGTCACAGGTTAGATTTTCAAACGTAGCTGAGTAGTTAATTCAGTCCTTCTTAACAGATATGCGAACTCACACCACTACGCTACTTGTATTACATCAATGATGCTTATAGGTATTCATGGTTTTTTCTGAAATCATTTGCCATGTTCATTTTTTGCGATTATCAAATCTACCTTATAGTTTAGAGTTGAGCGTGAGTTTAGTTTGAGATTCCAAGTAATAAAAGATGGTTTTTTTGTCTTTCTGGTAATAGTGAAACCCAGTTCTTCCAAATTTTCTCTTAATGCCGACTCGTCAAGTGGCTTTTTAACAGAATTTTTCCCTCTATCAAAGTCATATGGATCAGATATTACAAGTGTACCTGTATGGATTTGCTGAGAAATTTGTTTTAGCAAGTCTTTTGGCTCCACCAACTCTAAAACATTTAATGCCAAAACCAGATCAAATTTTGTCTTACCAAAAACATCAGACAGCAAATCGGCAACAAAATAATCCAAATTATCTTTGGATGTTTTTTTTGCAATGCTTATTGCATTAAAAGACCTATCAATTCCAAATACATTTTGATTAGTATCTGCAAGAAAGCTACTCATATATCCTACAGAGCAGCCATATTCCAAGACAAGTCCAGATTTTGGCAGGGCGTCTAATTCATTTCTGATTATAGAGTAAAACTTTGATTTTTGACTGTTTTGATATATTTTGCTCCATCTTTCTTCAAGCGGTGATCTGTCATCCGTTTTTCGTCTGCAATTAGACAGCGAATGCTTGAGATATTTCTTCATTTTATCATGGGATGCAGAACCAAATAATTTTCCTCCCAACGTAATACGTTCAGATATGTATTTTGAAAAATCATCCCACAGAATAGGGATTTTTTTAATTATTGGAAAGCATGACATGCATTTCTTGCATTCCAGAAAACCTTCTTCAATCTCTGCTTCCTTTTTTAATATGTCAAGATCTAATTCAGAGCCGCATCTAACACATCTTAGAAAGTTTAGACTGAATTCATGCATTTTTGTATATCAAACCAAACAATTTGGAACTAATAATTTCTTTTAATCACTAAAGAGGAATAATGTTAAATGGAGTGTTTTGAAGATTTTATGCGAATTGGGAGAATTTGAAGAATTTGCAGAGGCGTTATTTGGTCAGTTGTCAGTAGAAATCAGCGAGGAAAAAGAGATTGCCAAACTAGCAGACATGGCAAAAGAGGATCTTTCGCATAAAGTTACATTTGAAGAGTTGGAAAGCATAGCCAATCAAGTATTTCCAATATTAAAGAAAAATGTAGAGGAGTTTTTGGGAATTAAAATTTCAGATGGTCTGAGGTTAGAATTTCCTGATCTGATTGAATTAAAAAAATTAAAAGGCGAAAAAGTATTTTCAGACGAAAAATCAAAAGAATTTGTAAGAGAATTATTTGACTCAGTTGCAAACGAGGATCTAAAGAGAATTGCAGAGTTGATGAAAAAAGATACTGCAAAATATCTTGTATACTCCACATATGCCATCCAATACATCTCAAAAATATCTACAACATACGGAGACTATTTAGATTCTGTGATTTATTTAAACAAATTTGTACTTTCCAGATATCCACAGATTATTTTACACAAACAAGGAGAGCCGTATAAATCAAGATTCTCAGATGTCAATTCAGGTTATCTAGGAGCAGTTAAAATGACTGTACTAGAAGAAATAATTCATTCAACACAAGAAAAACTACATCAATTAAACAAAGATGCAGCAACACAAGTCAATCTGATTAACGAGGAATTGGCAACGATAATCCTAGGACTGGACAATCAGACAGTAAATGATCTTACAGAATATCTACAGCTTCAAGCTGTTCCAGATGATTTTCCATTTGCAAAAAAAGCGAATCTATTTTTCTTCTTGAATCCGGATCATTTCCTAATTGAACAGATTGGTCCAGATGTGATGACTTTTACACATGTTGAAATTGATCCTAAAATTTCAAGTGCGATTCCTCAATTGTTGGATATCTATAAAAAATGGCTGAATCCAATTCAGCAGCATCATGCAGCTTTTACATTAATGGAGGGAATGGCAGGTTTTGCCATAGAAAATACCCTAAAAGAGGACCAAGACTTTCAAAATTACCTTGCCACCTTTATGGGCACGGATTTCTCATCATATCAGGTTAGAAAAAGCATGGGGAAAGACTTTACAAAGATCATCTATGAGGAATTGGGAAAAGAGGCATTCAAAAAACTAATTGAAAACCCACCCAATACTAGAGAAATAAAGGAGCCACAATTATACCTGAATAGGATAAAACAGTAACAATTGCAAGAAAAATTTGATCCCCTAGTGGCAGAATGGCTTTCATTTGCAAAAAACCCAAACTTCAATTTAGTTGAGAAATGTCTCAAGTTTGCTCAAATTCTAGAGTACCCGGATCTAGAAATTGAAAAATACATTCAAAAAATTGCAATCATGGGAAAGTCATTAAAAGAGTCCATCAGCGATGTAAAAAACCCCACATATCTGATTTCAATTTTAAATGAGCATTTTTTCCAAAATTTAGGTTATAGTGGGGATAATGACGATTACTATAATCCAAAAAACAATTTTTTAAATGAAGTAATTGGTAAAAAATCAGGACTGCCGATCACAATTTCCATATTATATGTGGAGATTGCAAAATTCATCGGTTTGGAACTTAAGATAATCGGATTTCCTAGTCACATATTGGTAAAATATAATGAAGAAATGATTTTGGATCCATTCAATGACGGAATACTGTTAGATGTGGATGATCTTCAAGACATTTTAGATGAAAATTTTGGAGGAGAGTTAGAGTTCAAACCAGAGTTCCTTGATGACATAGGACATGAACAGATTCTTGTCAGGTTAGCAAGAAATTTGAAAAATTCATACGTTCAATCTTTTGTTTATGACAAAGCGCTTAGATGTACAAACATGGTATTATCCATAGAACCTAATTCGCCAGAGGATATAAGAGACAAAGGAATACTAGAAGAAAGATTATTGAATTCGGATATAGCGTTGGAATATTTAAACAGATATTTAGAAATTAATCCAAATGCAGAAGACGTAGACTTTATTTTAGAACTAATAAGAAGTATAAAGACAAAAAATTAATCAATAATAGAACTGATATCTTGTCCTTTCTTGATCATTGATATCTCGTGTCTAGCAATCTTGTTTCTTAATGCTCTTTTGAGAATATCAACTTCGCTTCTAAGTAATGCCATTTCATCTTCTAGTTTTGCTACTCTCTCATAGATTGTTTCAGCTTCTGAACTCATGATTATCTATCATAAAAAAATTGTCTTAAAAAGTTATGGGTAAATATTTTGATGGGCTGGTTAGTTTTTTGGAACTATAATTTAACGTGGGGAATATTGACTAGTTCTTTTAACGAATGGCTTTGGCACGAGTCTCTCAAACCTTTTTCTCTTAAATTTAGTGATTTTAGTGCAAAATCCGAGGCTCTAACCACATCCTCCCCACATACAGCGCAGAGATAAAGACATGTGAGCAGATTTTGCACTATTTTTGGTAATTTCGTTCTAGAAATAGTAGGTGGTCAAAAAGTATTATGAATAAAAACAGTAGATTCTAAGAAAATTTCTCAATACGAACCACGTCAATATCACTGACGTATGTTATTATTGTATAATCTGGAAACATGGTTCTTGCAATCTCCTCTAGCACATCAGATAATTTCTTGTCTTGCAATATTACCTCGATTTTGACGTTTTTTTCATTTTGAAATCCCTGTCCACGAATACCTTTTGAACCATTTCCGCTAACCTCATAAAATGTATATCCTGATACATGGTGTTTGTGAAGAATATCTATGACATTTGTTTGCGCAAGAATCTCGCAAGTAATTGTCAATAATTTCATATTGTATAATTTCATTTCAAATTCTCCACAAGATAACCAAAGTTCATTAATTCCATATTATGAAATGCAGTGGATAGTATCAACATTACTGGAAGTAGTACCATTATGATATAAGGAAATGTTATTCCTAGCGCCGATGTGATGTACAGACTTGGTTTTGCCTGCGGAATGGTGTGTCTTAGAACTGCGGGTGCTGCAATAAATGAGGCACTTGCAAACAATAATCCATACATAACTGCGCCTCCTATGCTCAATCCAAGATAGGTAGCTATCAAGACTCCGATTATTCCATTTATGGTTGGCATTGCAAGTGCAAAACCTATCAGAAACACTCCTCCTTTTTTTATATCATCCAGTCTATGTCCTGCAATTATTCCCATCTCAATTAAAAATATTGCAATTGCGCCAATAAAGAGATCCTCAAATACAATTTTTATCGGTGCAAATCCATCCGTGTCTATGGCATAACCAATCAAGATACTTCCAAGTAAGATGACAATTGCCTTTCCAGTAATTGATTCCCGCAATACCTGAAATAATTTTGTCTCTTGTTGTGTGTTTATTTCAAGAACATCTGCATTGTCTTTTTTTGTAAATGCCTGTTTTTTAATTTGTGTCTGTTTTGATACTGCCATATTTGTCAAAAATATGGCAAGGATAAAGGCAATTGGTTCAAGGACTGCAAGTATTGCAGTGATATATCCTTCTGATGCAATGCCTTGGTTTTTGAGAAACGACAGTCCAACCGAAAAAGTCACAGCACCGACTGCACCGTATGTTGATGCCAATGCATACGAATCAAATATGTTGAATTTTCCCAGATTTCGTAAAATTTGATAGTGATAAAGTGTCATAAGTACGGACAAACCGACTGCAACCAACAATGGAACAAGCATGCTCTCAAAGCCAGTCTTTCTCATTTCCAATCCCCCATGGAGGCCTATTGCAGCTAGGAGATAGATTGGCAAAAATTCTGAAATTGCATCAGGTATTTTCAAGTCTGATTTTATTCTTGCAGCTATCACTCCAAAGATAAAAAACAACACTACGGGTGTCAAAAGATTTGCTTGAACTAGTTCTAAAATTTCCATTAAATCATCTCAATTTTACGATGTTGCAAAAACTAGATTGTGTACAAAACACACTTTAATGTTAACTTTCATAAGAATAAATTTTTGAATTATTGTTATCAATATAAACATATTATTCATAAACAGGGGAATGATTTTGTCGTGATTGTATTTTTTTAGAATTTAATTTGTAATAATTTGTATTTTTTAAATCTTTGATTGATCTTTTGTCGATGTTTTTTTGTTTTGGAGTATCTTGTTTAGAATTTAGTTGAAAATCAATTCTTTGATCATCAAGAGAAACATAGTGTTCACTGTGTGGAGATATAATTCTCACTATGTGTTTTTTCTTTTTTGGTTTCATTTTATCCTAAATCAAAATACAATTATTTTAAAAATCAAAACTGTGTGTCAAAAAATAAGAATACTAGTTTATGTGAAATGAATTGATATAGACACTACCAAATGTGGATTTTTATTAAAATTTAAGTGTTTTTTACACCATCTGAAAATAATAAATCTATGAAATACAATCAGTGTGTTTGCCAGCGTAATCTACATTTAACGTAGGAAGTATTGACTAGTTCTTTTAACCAGTGGCTTTGAGTTTAGGCACAAAAAGAGATTAGAATCCAAGGGCAATTGTCGTTTATTTTTTCGTATTTTCGGTAATCTTTTTCAATTCAGAAAGAATCAAGACCAAGATTTCCTTTTCACTTAACTTCAAAAGATCTTCTGTTTCTTCTTCTGTGAATTGAATATCCTCATTCAATTTATCATACGTTTTAAGATCTGCCATACCACACTTGAAAAATGAACAAACTTAAGCGTATAGTTTTAGAATCTAAGGATTATTTTTAATAATTTTGCTGATTTTCATCAGTTCTACAATCTTCACAAGGACAATGCCAATGACACTGAAGATTCTGGTGTTGTTTCAAATCCTTTTTCTTTCGTGCCATGATTTCAATCTAAAATTTATGAACTTAAGCTTGTTGGAGTTTAGAATCTAATGTTTAGGCTTTGCCTTATGGTGGTCTATCGGTATATGAAAATGATACTTTTTCAATAGTTGATTCTTCAGTCTTTAGATTTTTTTCTTTCAAATTCTTTATGACTAAGTCTTGTGATTTTTTTAATTCTAAATCAACATCTTGAATATGCTGTACATCGGTTCTCTCAAATAGAAATCCAATATCCTTAGTAATATTAGATAACATATACTTTGATTCCGCAGTATGCCATTCTGTTTCAAAATTACTGCGCATGAATTTTGAGTATTGTAATACGCATCCTGCGTAAAATGTGATGTCATTCCAAGAGCCTGCAAACTTGGAATCATGTAAAATTTGTTCAATGGTTTTATCAAATTGGGTAGATTTATCGTCTTGTAGATGTGCATGATATTGATTTCTAAATGTCTCTAATGCATCTCTATGATCATGAATTGGTTGCCAGAATGGTCGTAAAGCCACATCTACATCTTCTTTTTCAATTTGTCGTAAGTCATACCTAATAGAATCACGAATTTTTAAAAAATTAACTAATTGAATAATTGTGTATTCACGTATGGAGTTTTTGAACGACGATTCCAAAGGATTGTTTTCAGGTAGTTTAGGTAACACGTTATACACAAAACGAAATCATCCCTCAATCATTGCCAATCTATAAAGATCTTTTTCTAGCTGAGTCATTTCTAAAGAATCAACTTTAACATTAAATTCATTCAATAATCTTTATTTTCAAAACAACTTAATGTACTTTAATTATGGATTATAATTTACACTTGTCTAACAAATCATCAGTCAAAATAATTTTCTCATTAACTGTTTTTAGGAATTTAGAGTTTATTTTAGAATTAGCAAAATAAGCTAGAGTAACTGTTACACCAACTTCCTGAGCTTTTTCTACTGCATATTCAAAATCACTATCCGATGCAATCAAAATTGCTTTCTCAATTTCTTTATTCATACTCATTTGTACAAGATCAACACCCAATCTCATATCAACTCCTTTTTGACGAAATTCATTACCAATTTGTTGGGCTCTTCCTAACTTTACTTCAAACTTATCTAATTTTCTTAGAGCATTGTGAAATCGTTGAGCCTTGGGATACAGATCTTTGCCTTTTGGATTAATTGGAAGTGGTAATGCATCATAATAGATTGTCACAATACGTTCAGTGTCTCTAGTTAGCTCATTAGATAATTTAAGAAGGTTAATTTTTTTATTTTTGATATGTAATAGTTTTGTCAGATAACCAGCATCGATAAAAACTCCAGATTTCATGATATTAAAGTGAGTGTCAGCATTGGTGCTCCCACTTCAGACCCGAAAGTCCTGCGGGACAACGCTGACGTTATCATTATAGTAATAGCAAAAATCCTTTATAAATCTAGAGTCTGACTGTTCACATAATTACGAAATTCACTACCAACATCCTACAAGGATCACAATTATGTCTGTAGAGTAAGAATCATGACCACATATCCAAACCTTTGAATTCTCTTTTCCTGCCCCACTTGTGTTCAATCTGCAAGTGAATCTCTAATTTTCTAGGGGATTCAAGCGTAACATTGCAGATAAGACAACGGTAACCCATGGAATGAAAACTAGGCAAATTTTAGATTAAAGGTATGGGTTATAGTGAAAACATAGAATCTAAGATTTGCGTTCTAGATATTCTTTGAATTTTGGAAGGGCTTGATCCTGATACCATGTAATTACTCTGTGACAGTCATCGCAGACCATCATAATTTCATTATTGCATTCTTTGACATGATGCTCAGTAAGATTGTTCTTGAGTTTGCTACAGACTAGACATGAGCCTATTTTTGTTATTACCATGTTCAATCCTTGCCGTTCCATAAATTAAAGATTTATGAACAAAAAGTTATGTTTTTGAAATTATTCTTATTCCGTAATAAATTGAAGAACCACCAATGCCGAGAAGAATTGCAGGAATGATTACAAATGCTCCTATTATCACAGCCCATGGATCTCCTCCATAATGCATTCCCCGCATTGAATTATCCAAGTTACTGAAATGATAGTATAGTATGAAGACCATGCCCAATCCAAATAAAAATAGAAAGATTCCTGCAATACCTCTTCCAAATGCTCTAGCCCATGAACCTGATTTTTGTTTTTTGAGATGCTCTTCAATTACATGATTCTTATCTTGCAATTTGTGAATCTCTTTTCTTAGCAATTCAATCTCTGTAGGTTGTACTATGGTATCTTTAGATTCATTTTCATTTAATGTAGATTCGGAATATGATTCTGCTACTTTTGGTTCATTTGATTGAATGGGATCATTTGATTTTCTTGTTTCTGCCAATAATTTTTCTAGATATTCTTGATCGGATGTATACAAAGTCTGTCCTTTTTTTAATGTAGATAGAATATGTTCTAGTCTTCCAATGTCTCCTTTACCGTCGTTGATTAATTCTTGAACCAACTCTTCTAAAGACAACATGAATCAGTCATGAGGGTGTGATTTAACGCTATTTGTTTTTGTGACTTTTGTTTAGTGCTAAGAAAACTCAGTTTTTATCATATCTAAATACCCATTACCTTTGCGCTAATCATCCAATTAATCACCAACCCAATCACTGTAACAACTCCTCCAATGATCAAACAGTATTTTGCTTTTATGGATTCATCATTTTTTATTATAAAATATGCAACAAGTCCACCAATAATTCCTATGAGTATGGGTAGTCCATACCACAAATCGCTTCGTTTTTTGTATGTGTCATTATCTAGATGTACTTCTGTTGTATATTCTAGATTTTTTCCAAAAATCCAGTTATTAAAATAATAAAGATGTCTTGCGTATGTATCCTTTGTACCGTTTGTACTAGATTTTGTATTTTTACGATTGCTACCACGGAGTTGACTTCTAAAATAAGACACTGTCTCTAATTTACAAAAATCATTATACAAAATAGGTGTAGAGTTGTTTGGAATTTCTTTTAGCATCCCAATTCTTTTGCCAATGGTAATAGCTTTGTAGATTACTGCCAGATTTGCCTCTACAGTATTTCTTCTTTGAGTAAACTCGTTTCTATGATCTTTTACAAATTGGTTTGAATCAAATTTGTCTCCTTTTTTCATTACTGAAAGACATTTGGCATATTGTGGACGGATATCAAACCCATAATCTTTGCCAGAATCAAACTTTGTTAAAACTTCGTAAACCTTCAACATATGAAGATGGTCAGTAAATGAAAGATAAAAGGTATATTTGTAAGCTTAATCTACAATTCAAATTCCTGGCGACATTTCTCGCATTTTCCCCTCTCTTGACCAGGTGGACCAAGAAGGAATACCTTACCAATTGTCTTGCATAATGGACACATTCCAGTCGTTGCATTTTTTGGACCACTTCGTATGATTTTCTGAGTCTTTCTACGTCCCATGCATTTACTTCTAAAACCGGTCTATTAAGTTTAATTTTTCAAAGCATATAGAGATGTCAGATAGGCCTGAATTTTATGCTAAAATCAACAATCGTCTATGAATACTACATAATTCAATTACCACAGATCCAAGTTTGTTGTAAAGATGGAGAGTGATTCGATATCTAAAATATTATTCAGTCTTCAATAATATAATTGAGACTTGGGCATAATTATAAACCAAATTCACCATCATAACAAGTCTGTTTAATAGAAAAAGCTAAGGATCACTCCTCTAGATTCATTGCTAAGATGAAAACAAAGAAAAGAATCCCCAGCAAAATAAAACATGAATCGTTCCTTATTGGCATTTTGTATTTGGTTGGCACATTATCACTGTATGAGGATTTCATCAGAAGAGGAAGACCGTATGTTTATCCAACCATCACAATGATACAATTACTCATAATCAAAACATGGATGAGAATTCCAAGTAACAATACATTGTATTATTTTTTGTCACTTGACACATCACAGAATAGTAAGATACTGAGTGCTTGCAGATTAAACCAGATTCCAAATAGAAGAACATTTGACAGGAGATTCAAGGTACTGCCAATAAAACAAATCATTGCAAATATGGGAAACGTGTTTCTATTAGAAAAATTAGTTGATTGTACCACTGCATCAGTGGATAGTTCAATGATCAAGGCAATGGGTAGAGTATGGCACAAATCAGATATCAAACAAAATAGAATTCCAATCTCTGGAATTGACACTGATGCCAGATGGGGCTATTCAAAATCAAAGGGATGGATATATGGCTACAAACTGCACATGTCATGTAGTACAGGAAGACTGATAGTTCCACTATCTGCTGATTTTACAACTGCAAACATTGCAGACAACCAGATGTACCATTCCCTTGTAAACTCACTTGCAGGATGGCTGAAAAACATAATATCTGATCCTGCATATGACGATGGCAATCTATACCAGTACAGCAAAGAGCGTAACCTCAGATTAATTTGTCCGATAAAAAAGTATGATTCTACACCGCCAGACAGACTGAATCTAGTTGAATTTTATTTGTCAGAAGAAGGGCAGGAAATTTACAAAAATAGAAAAGTGTCTATCGAGCCACTCTTTGATAGAATAAAGGATACGTTTGGAATTAGAGTGTCACCTGTAAAATCATTTGAAAATGTGAAATCATTTGTGCTGGTTTGTGTTTTGGTGTATCAGTTAATGGTGTATTACAATTGTGTAACAAAACAGGAAAATCCAAGAATTGTAAAGCGTATGCTGTGTAATTAAGATGTAATCAGTTTTTTTGAAATGAATTATGCCCAACCCTCAACTAGGATAGAATTTGGTATTAGTTCACAATAACTTTGCCAATCATCCAAAAATGAAATCATAATTTCAAAGAAGATTCCACTCTATCCAACATAAATTTCAAAAATGCAGATAGCGGCTTTTTTACCCAATGCCTTGCATTCCATTCCAGGACA
>Ga0210044_10006441_pt1 | contig 15453 bp, 17 predicted proteins | sample CryGey13umfilter_2_FD_183959 | JGI IMG/M metagenome (GOLD analysis project Ga0210044, IMG submission 183959) | Groundwater microbial communities from aquifer in Utah, USA - Crystal Geyser 4/9/14 3 um filter (SPAdes) (version 2) | ecosystem: Environmental > Aquatic > Deep subsurface >...
TTAATAAATCAAAAGTATATATAGCGGATAAATTCATAATTATATTTTTTAATAAATAAATATTTTTATGCTATTTTTTACTAAATTTTAACTATTTTTTCTGTTTTTTAGAATTTTAATTATTATGAAAAGTTGATATATCGAACAAATTGTTTTTTTGTGAATTTTATTTTATTGCAATTTTTTGGCAAAAATAATCATTTTCATGAGGTTTAAATGATATAAAAATTTAAAAAATAGTTAAAATTTTGCCAAAATTAGCAAAAAATGAAACAAAAAAAAACAAAAGAAACAATGCGACAATTTATATTTTTCTTTTTTTTCGAGATTTCTCGAATTTAAATTTACCGTTTGGTTTCAGATCTTTTTTTTGGATTTTTCAATGATATTGATACCGGAGTTCTTGAGTCTGATATTGTCAAGAATATTGCGGGACATTTCTTTATGAATGAAAAAGTGTAATTAAAAAAATGAAATGTTAAAATACCTAATTATGAATAGTTTATTATATCTAATATGCTGTTATTTTCCCTTTTATTTACTGCTTAATTATTTGTAAATACAGTGGGTTCCCTGGAAAAAGAGAATCAACTTTCATTTGTTGGATTTTTCAATAATCTCAATATTTTTGCTCACAATATTATATCTTCTTATTTTACAATCTTTACATTTTTCATGATATTATATCCTTTTAGGGGATTTTATTATGAATATTATTATCCTCCAACATGGTTTTCCACCCCTCAATATAATTTACTTTTTTAATTTATTTTCCTTACTTTTTTCACAACACTTAACACCTCTACTTTTTTATTAAATACATCTTTTGGTATTTCATAGCGTTTTCTAAATTCTTTTAACTTATCTTTGTTATCAATATATTTCTTTATTTTTCCTAATATTTTATCATTCCATTTGAATTCTTCTTCCTCTTCTGATTCAGATTCTTCTGTATATTTTTTTTCCTCTTTAATTCCGATTTTTTTTTCTAAATATGAATTTAATATTTGTTTCATTAATTCTTTATTATTTTTAATTTGTTTTTCAATGTTACTCATTAAATTAGATAAATCATCGCAATATTCAACAATTTCTTTTTGTTTTTCTAACGATGGTATTTTAATATTCAAACTATAAAAAGAAGAACGATTTATTCCTTTTTGTGCCGATCCTTTAGCTAATGCATAAATATTTTGTTCAATCAATAATAACCAATAATAAACATATTTATCCTTTTGTAAATTATTATTTTTATATGTTAGTGTCCATCCATGATGATTTAAGAAAAAATCACCATCAACATATCTTATACATTTTTCAGAAACCCCATCTTTTGCAATAATAAATGTATTTCCTCTATTTTTTTTATTTATATAATTTGAAATATTACCACCGCCATATACTGGATATATTCCTGAAATAAAATCTTCATTTTTTATATATTCTCCGCTGTTTGTATCACAAATTTCACCAAATAATTTATCTTTTTCATTTATTGTTTTTGATTCAATATAATATTTAATAATTTTTTTATGTTCCTCAATTATTTTTTCGGACCTTTCAATGTTATTGTTCAACACGTCTAATTTTTCCACTATTTCTTTTTGTACTTCTAATGACGGCATTGGTATTTCTAATTCTTTGATATATTCTTTTGATATATGTTTTATTGTGGAACCAACAAATCCATGCTCTAATATATTCATATTTGCTACAAAATAATAATATATATATTTTATAAGTAATTTATTATCTTTATTTTTTATTATAAAATTATCTGCCGAACAACTAAAATTATTATCATATTTAATATTTGCATTTCCTCCTGTTCCGATTATTATACATGTATCATTATAATCTGCTTCATCACAATGTTTAACAGTTGAACTTGATGTATAAAAATTATATTTTCCTTCAACAACTCCATATGATGCGGATCTTTTACTTTTTTGTAAAAAAACACATATTTCATAAAGTTTTTTATATACAATTCCTTCTATTTTTTTTATTTTTTTTATATTATATTTATTAACAAATAACGAATATTTATTTAAAACAATATCCTTGTATTTTACTTTAATAATACTTTTCTCTTCAATATCTCCATTTTTTAATTTTATTTCACTAAATTCAACTTCTTCTGTTTTTTTATCTTCTTTAACGAAAAACATAATACTTGTTTTTACTCCTGTATTTAAGAAAAAATCATCACTCAATGCTACTATTTTTTTTAAATTAAAATTCTCTATCATGTATTTGCGCGTATCGTGATGTAATGCTGATTCATTAAATAACATACCATCAGGAACTACAACAGCACATCTCCCTCCATCATCTAAAGTTTCCATAAATAATTGTAAAAATAGAGGTTCTGCTTTTGTCCCTCTCATTTTCAATTCTTTTATTCTTTCACAACATGATGCATGAACAATATTTTTTAGACCCATTGGTTCATTTGCTAATATTATTTTTGCTTTATGTAAAATTGTTCCATCTCCGAATCGTAAATCTCTCTGCAATGTATCTTCTTTAACTATTGTTTTTCCACACAATTCGCCCATTTCCAAAAAAATATTTAATAATGCCATATTTCTTACATTATCATCTATATCAAAACCTATTATACTTTCCTTGTTCTTTGTCCAATCTATTTTATTTTTGTATTTATCATTTAAATATTTTATCGACATCGTTAAAAATCCTCCAGTACCCATTGTTGGATCTACTATTTTTTCTACAATTCCTTTTTCCATTCTAGGATCACACATTTTTATCATATAATTTATGACTGTGCGATGTGTATAATATTGTCCTAAATCTCTCATAGCATTTGATGTGCCACTTTTTAAATGTATTTCATATATTGTCCCAATGATATCATATTTAGATTCAATTTGTTTTAAATCTAATTTTTCAATTTTTTTCATAATATTTTTTAAATTTTGCACTCCTTCCAATTTAAATTTTATATTTTTAAATTCTAATTTATTTACCATTTCACCAATTAAACATTTTGGATTACCTTTAATATATATTTTTTCATATAATTCTTGATCTCCAATTTCATCACCATCTGCATCTTTCATAATATTTTCATAAGCATATTTTTCATCTATTTTTGTTTTTTTACATAAATTTTTATCTAACATTCTACATAATATAAAAACAATACAGTGATTAATACTATCCATTCCAGATATTCCTTCTTTTCTCAAAACATCCCTTATGTAGTTAATTGTTTGTTCCATATTTTTACTCATCTATATTTATATATAATATTGTATTTATATATATTAAAATAATCAATTTTTATTTTAAAATAAATAAAATAAATTTTAAAATTCATTGTCAATGTTATTTGATAAAACAATTGTCAAATTAAATTTTGGATTAATATCACAGAAAAATCCACAATTTATGTATTCATATGGTGGAAGTTTTTTATTTTTATAACATTTATTTTTATATTCTTCAGAGTTTGTAATTTGTAAATTGACGCATGCATCCTTAAGACTTTCTATTGTTTGATAGTAATTAACTTTAATTTTATTATACAAATAATCACCAAGTGCATATCGAACAAAGTTATTAATTTTAATTGGTTCATATATAATATTATTTTCTTTAAAAAATTTATAACATTTCTTCCTTGTGTCAATTAAATCTTCTTTTTTTTCATATCGTTTTTTATTTTCGAATATAAATTTATTCCTTGTTATATCTACAAAATTACCTGATTTATCAAATATTTTCGTTATTATTTTCTGATGAAAATTTTTAATATCTATTTGTGAATTTTTATCTCTTATTGTTATTTTTGTATTTATCTCTTTTTCGAAATAATTATTAATATTACAATTAACTAACTGCAATTGTTCGGTTATAAGATCATCTGTTGTTCCTATTGTTTTTAGTATTTTTCGCAATTTAATATAAGATTTGTTTTCATAATCAAAGAAATCTTCATTTTCATTCAATAAAAATGGTATTATAATAAATGATTTTTTATTTGGTTTTGATTTACACGTCCGTAAACATCTTCCTACATATTGTATAATATCAATCGATGAACTTTTTCCATCAGCAAAACAAATAGCATCACATATTTTTATGTCAACACCTTCTCCAAAAATACGAGCACTACTGATAATTCCTATTTCGTTTTTTTCAAATTCTTTAACCTCATATATTCTTTTATTCATATTGTCATTGCCTGATAAAAATTTGCAATTAATATTTTTCATTTCGTTGTCATATTTATTAATATACAAATTTATAAAATCTGCAATTTTTTCAGCTTTTTTATTTGTATTTGAAAAAATTAATAAATGTTTTATTTTTTTTTTGTTTTATGACAGAGATTATCATCAATCCTGTCAATATTATTTTTATATCATATGCTGTTTTCTCTTCATTGAGACAAAATTTATTTATTTGATTTTCATTTAATTTATTTGGATCGATAAATGGAGCTATTAAATTATAATCTACCAAAACTTTATCATCAATTGCTTGTCTCATACTATATTTGTATATTACTTTTCCATATATTTTTTCATTATCCATTGATAATATTTTTTCCATATTAATTTCTGATTTAAGTTTATTTGTATATGAAAAAACTTTTTCTGTCGCAGTCATTAATAATTTTTTTTTTTCAATATTTGATGTTAATAAGCTCGTAAAACATTTTTCTTCTTCTCCAACTGTTCTATGTGCTTCATCGTATATTCCAAAATCAAATTTATATTTTAATTTATTGCAAATTTCTATTAATAATTCACTTGAATGATATGTTGTTATTACAATTGTTTTTTCTTTTTTTATTAATTCTTTTTCTATTGTATTTTTATCAGTTGTTAACATGTATTCACATAATATATCTTTATTATCTATATCACTTCCAATCAAAATAAAATTATATTTATCTGTTTCATATTGTGTTTCTTTAAACCATGTTTCAAATGTCTGGCTTAATAAATATAAACTGGGTACAACAATAAAAATTTTGTTATAATTTAATACTTTTACACTGATCCAATATGCAATAAATGTTTTTCCTGTACCACATGCAAGATATAATCTCCCATTGTCATATTTTTTATAATAATTCTCTACTTCTTTAATTATTTTCTCTTGATGGTTTAATGGTTTTTTTATTATATAATGTGTTATAATTTTATTCCCAATATATTCTCTCACATTTTTCCAAAATAATGCATCACATTTATTTCTTAAAGTATTGTGTAAAATATTATTATATTTGTCATTTCGCAATTCTTCACATACATCAATGCATGATGTAAAAAATATTCCAAAATCTATTTTTACACCTGTTCCAAAAGTCAATGCTTGGAAAGTTGCAATTTCATTAAATGGTATTGTTCTTGTTATTTTTTTACGAAATTTTACTTGAATCGCATATATTTTATCATATTTATCAATTGCAATACAATCAATACCTTTATCTTTTTGTGGTAAATTTATTTTTTTTTTCAATTCACTTGGAATTTCATTATACATATAAAAATTTTTATAAGTATTTTTACACAAAGTTTCAATACAGAAATATAATTTACAAAAATATTCAAAATATATTCCTTTAGATTCATTCGTATTAAGATTTTTTAACATTTCGAAAAAACCTTCAAAATCGTAAATATTTGCTTTATTGATTTCATCAATAAATGTATATTTAAAATTTTCCCAATTTATATCCATTTATTATATTAAATATTATATTGTATTATATATAATTATTTATTCATTTTTTTTTAATATTTGATAGATTAAATAAATTATAATATAACTACTTTTGATATTAATGGATAATCTAATTTTTTCATATTTTATAAAATAACACATTTAAATTTTCGCGCCTCTATGTATTGTCAAATCATTTACCATATGAAATATATTCAATGATAAACAAAATACATAAACAAATGCATGTATTATACATTTATTAACACATTTTTCCAAGCAATTTTTCAATTCATAAATTGCTTTAACAATGTGTTGACAAATGTATTGAATTATCTTTTTATTATTGCACCTTTTAAATATTCTAATCCATTATCTGTTATTTTATCACAACTCTTTAAATCAATTGTATAAACGCCTTTTAAATTTCGTAATTCATCATCAGTAATATTTCGATTGCAATCAATGGGAAATAATTTAGCATATCTATCGAATGGAAAATCTAATATTTTCATTAGTTTGATTGTATCATATTTCTTTTCATGCATATATCCCAATATTATACTTAATACATCGTTGTTTAAATACATTTTTTGTTTAATAATTAAATTTATTTATTGGATATTATTTTTTTCAATTTTTATAAAATAAAAAATTAGCACTTTCTATGTATTGCCAAATCATTTTCCCATATGAAATATTCATAATGATAAATGAAATACATAAACAAATACATAAATAATACATTTGCTAACACATTTTACCAAGAAATTATTTAATCTACAAATTACTAATTATATGTGTTGACAAATGTATAAAAAATATTAAGATTACAATGCATTTTAATTATAATCTGAAACCGTAAAAAAGAATATTTGTCAATTTATCACATCCTTATTTGAATATTTAATTTATTTTCTTCCATCATTTACTTTATTTAATTTAATTTTTTATTAAAATAAAACTCCATGACCCTTCTTTCCACGAATACCCATTTCTTCCTTGTCACCCTTATCGCCCCTATTACCTTTCATTATATATGAATATATTATATTTTTCATGTTGTTTGTGTTATTATTAATAATATAATCTATATTGGTTGTGTATTGTGTCTTTTTCATGTATATTATATAAATATTTATTAGCCATAAGTGTATTACTTGAATTATTTATACAATCTGAATAACTTTTTGTAGCTTTTTCTACTTCACCTTTCGAGTAATATATGTCTCCTAATTTATAATATAAATCAGAATTTTTTATTGATTTTTCATACATTTTTATTGCATGTGTAGGTCGCGATATTTTATAAAATTCCTTATATATTTTATTATTTTCACATGTCATATCTGCTATAAAACTAAGAGGATAATTATTTCCCATTTTTAAAAATTTTATAGATATATGTTTCATTATCAATTCTTTTTCCAACATATTTAATAATTTTTTACTGTCATACATATCAACATTATCAATATTTTTAAAATTTTTTAACGATTCTAAAATATTATCTATTTCTTTTTTTTGCTCATTTAATTGTGATGTAGTTAATTTATTTTTTATATTTTGATTTAATATTTCCGTAATTTCGTCATTTATTTTTTTTTATTTTTTCACAAATTTCATAAAGGTCTTTTTTCACTTCTTTTTGATTTTTAATTTCCGAATAATTTATTATAATTCCAGAACTAATAAGAAATAATCGTACCACCCAATAAATAATCAAAAATATTCAAGTTATTCGAGTTATTCGAGTTATTCGAGTTATTCGAGTTATTCGAGTTGTTAGAATTAGGATTTAAAATTAAATCGGGTTTTCGTATTGATTTGGAATTTGAATAATTATGGATTTTTGAATGCATTTCTTTTTTTGGAAATATAAATTAATAGGCTGATTTAATAATACAGTTTTATTTAATATATTGTTAGTATTTGTATATTTTTTTGCGCTTGATAATGTTCGTACTGATTGTTTTAGAGCGGTGCGGATTTTAAATGCCGGTTTAAGTTTTATATATTTTTAATTCTCTATGTTGTCTTAAAATACATATAAGAAAGCCTACTATATAGAATTTAGTGTCTTTAGTGACAAAGCGGTAAAAATTTTATAAGTCCTTAAAACCGGCATTTAAAATCCGCACCGCTCTAAATATCGAAATATATTCATATTATTATTATGATACTAGTTCTTTATATGAATTATTTTGTTTGAAACTCATCTATTTTTTTATAAAATAAAACTAAAATTATAAAGCATCTTAGTAATACCCACCAACTTCATATATATGGTGAATTCCCCACATCTTTTCATCAAAAGGCATATTATTCATTTCAAATAATTGTTTTAGTTCTTTTTTTGTGTCAAATATATCTTCTTGTATATTAATTGATATGAATCCTTTCATTAACCTTTTATGATTGAATAAAATAATATCCTTTTTTTTCGCTAGAAATATACATCCATCATAACACCAATATCCATTATTTTCATCATCTTCATCAATTTGAACCAATTCAAATGTTTCAAATATTTTTTTTGTTTTTTCATTTTGTGCTTTATACTTTTCTGTTCCTATCTTAATTTTTGTTCCGCATGTTGGACAATATATATATTTTTTTGTATCAATATTTTTATTTAAATGCTCGCAAGAATATATTGTTCTTTCCATTTCATCAATAAATTCATTAATCTTATCTTTCATGATTTTATATCCAATTACCATTTTTAATTGTTCCATTATAAAATAATATTTATATTTATTGCTTATATGTATTCATGAATTTTTGTCACATACTAATATGTCCACATTTAAAAAATACATCTGTTATTTTTTATAATTGAAATTATTGTATTATTGAGTTGGATATTATAAAAAACGATGTTATTAAACATTACTCAATTCAATATCATTTTGATGAATAACATGATTGGTATCCAAAATATTAGTATATAAAATTAATAATACTAATTCTGTTAATTTTGCAGTTGTATAATACATTGGTAAAAATAGTAAAAATATTAATGATAAACATATCAATATTATTCCGGGTAATATTATTAAGAAAAAACTTGATAATTCAGGGATTTTTAATAAATATGATATACGCATAACTAATATTATAATCAATGAAATCCTTATAAATATTCCGAAATAATATAATTTTTTATTAAAAATATGTTTTGACAATAATGAAAAAACACAATACATTGCATAATAAAATGGTGCCATGAAATCAATCAATGAAAGGAATTGGAAAATCATATATTTTTTAGTAAAATTAACAGCATATTCACCAAAAACAATATATATTCCAATTGCCTTATATGCGTTAATTTCACCCATTCTTTTCAATGTAAGATGAAAATTATGTATTGCTTTTTTAAAACCATATGAAAAAGCAAAAGTATAAAAGATGACTGTAGCCAAAGAGTTTCTATATAATTTGATATTATCAAGTGAAAATTTATCATTTATACTTGTGATAAAACCTTCAGAGTTATAATTAAAAAGTTTATTGCCAATTATTTGATATAGCAAAGGATTAGATATCATAATAATATAAGGTATAACAGTACATACCCATGCAACACATACTAATTTCGATTGAATAACAAAATCCTCGGTAAAATATGCTTTAAATATTATTATGTAATTAATTAAATATGAAATATATCTTGGAATGGCTATATACCACTCAATATTAAAATTATAATTATTATAATCATGAATAATAGTTAAAAAATTAATCCAGTATACAAATATCAAAACCATCAGAATTGAACTTTGATATGGAATATAATTTTTTTTGGCATTGTCCAAATGAATTGCTGAGCCGTTTATTTTAGAACGACAGCAAACCATCGATAAAGTTTTTTTAATATATGTGCAGTTTTTCTGACATCTGGTTTGTCCAGATATTGTGTTATATTTTTCTTCCATTTTTGATTATATATATAAAAGAATTCAATATATATAATAATTCAATTTTTTATAGTTACTGTTTATCTATGAATGATTTATAAAATAATAAATAAATATTTCCCTTTGTATCATTTATGCATTGGACGTTTTATATTTTTTGCTTTTAGACGAATATCGTCCTATTTGTCTTTTAATTTAAAATTTTTAAGTATATCGATAGTTTTTCTTAATTACTCATGTTGATACATTCTTTTATAAATTTTTTAATATTCTCATCATCATTATCAAAACCATCACAATACACATCTTCTGCTCTAAATGTTTCTGTAACCACTGTTCTGCATATAGGACACCCAAAACCATTCCCTGAAATTTGTTTTTCTCCTACAATTATATATGTTTTGCCATCAGACCCAACCATTTTTTTTCACTTAATTCTAATCCTTTATTTTTTACAAATTCCTCGTAACATGGGTTTGCACATACCGCATGACCACATGGTTTTTATTTAAAAATTCCTCTTCTTGTTTACTGAATGGTTCTTCAAATAAAGGAGTTATCCCATCATCTATGTGACTAATATTTTCATCATCTAATATTTTTACATTTGGAATAAATTTTCCATTTTCATCAAAGTATCTTTCTGGATAAATATCTCTAAATGAGTATTTCCCCCACTGAACATACATGTCTTGGATTGTTACAAAAGAACCAAAAAACATATCTTTTTTATATTCAAGTGCCATAGCAATTGGTAGAATAGGACCGCTCGAAAAATATAAACCAGTCTTACCTGTATCAGAACACTCATGAGGTGAATTAAAATGCGATTTATCTGTAACTGCTCGATAAAGAATTGTTCCTTTTTTAAGGAGAATTTGATTTTTTAATCTAAATATCTTTAATAAAATTCCATTTATTTTTTTAATTTGCGGTAAAATGCTTATTCTATATATATATATATATATAAAATGTATATATTATTTTATAAATCATTTTGGATAAAATAATATGACCCCCAACTATGGGAAATGGCAATATCCTTTTCAAATAAACCTAAAATAAAAAATTTTACCCAAATACCAGTGTTTTTCTAAGCAATAATTCTGATATACTTAAAAAAAAATTGAAAATATAAACATTCAAATAGTTATATAATAATTATCTTCAGACTATCTTTTTAACTATGAGTAATCCACTTTCGCGCTGGTTTTCTTCATTTTGGAAAAATACCACAAATGCAACAAATACCACAAATATAAAAACAGATTTACTTAAATATACTCATTTTAATGATTATGCCTTAAAAAATGGCCTTCCGGTAAAGGATGATTCGGATTACAATGTGGGTCAATTAGATAAACTCCTCTATTGTGCAAAAAATAAAGGCAAAAAAGGTGAAATGTTAGAACAAATGTGTGGTTGTTGGTTATTGAGAACAAGAGATATTATTAATTTGAAAAGCACCGTTTTCTACAACTTTAATCAAGTATTTAGGCATACATATAATACAGATGAAATCGTTAAAAAATCCCAAAAATTATATGATACAATCATTGAAATTGAGGACAAAAATACAAATACAACTACCCCGACAACTGTCGACAAAAATACAAATACAACTACCCCGACAACTGTCGACAAAAATACAAATACAACTACCCCAAAAACTTGAGACAAAAATGATATAGATTTTTTGTAATATATTTATTTATTGATTTTTTAACAAATTTTACTGATTTTTTGACCATTTGTTTCATATTTTCAAAAAAATATATATTCCTAAAAGAATATATATCGTGCAAATTAATAAAATACAATTTTTTATTTTTTATCAGAAAAATTATCATTTATTACTATTATTTTTTAAAAAAAGTGGCAAATGTATTGTTAAATCATTTACTCATATGAAATATTTACAATGATTAACAACATACATAAACAAATGCATTAATAATACATTTTCTAACACATTTTACAAGCAATCATTAATCCACAAATTGCTTTTTCAATGTTTTGACAAATGTAGCCAAATATTATGATTCCAATGCAATTTTATAATTAATTGCCAATATAATAATGAATTTATTATTGTTTATTGTCTCCGGAAAGTTGACATTTATTGTCTTATTCCATGTATATTGTTATATTTTTTAATTCTTTGTAAATTTATGTATAATTATACCCAAACACTAGTGTTTTTCTAAAACTCTTTTACGCGTGAAAAAATTTTACACACAAACTTTGTGTTAGAATTTATAATTTTAAGATTACTTATCAAAATTTTACTATCAAAAGGTATTTTTACAAATGCAAAAGTAAATATATTGACCAAATTCATTTTTTATTTAAATATTTTATTTATTGATTTTAAGCAAATTTTACCGATTTTTTGACCATTTTTTTCATATTTCTAAAAAAATAAATATCCCGAAAAGAATGTATATCGGACAAATTAATAAAATGAAATTTTTCATATTTTATCGAAAAAATACCATTTTTTGCCATTATTTTTGAAAAAAAGTGGCAAAAATATGATTAAATTTATGGTTTTTATGAAAAATCCCATTAAAAATATTCAAGGAGATAATGCGACTATATTTTTTTTTATAATTTGGGATATTTGTCCCGCAAAGTATATATACCAGCACACAAAAATAGGGATATTTATCCCGATTGTAAAATAAATATATAAAGTATTATAACATTATATAATATATGGCGAAATATGAATGTAAATTATGCTGTGTATATACAGAAAGTAAACGAGATTTTATTAAACATATTAATACCAGGAAACATATTATAATTTGCGAAAATGAAGAAAAAAATAAGAAGGAATATGATATACGTATTTTACAAGAAAAAGTAAAATTGCAACAAGAAAAAATTAAATTATATGAAGAAAAAGTTGGATTCCTCGAAAAAAATAACGAATGTTTATCGACAATTGCCAAAACATCTGTCAAAACAACCCAATCCGCATTGTCTTTTATCATGAATAATTACCCCGATGCTCCTTCTATTACTAAATATAATAACTTTAAATTTCTCAAAGAGAAAAATCATTATAAAATAGCCGATGTCATTCTGCATAAATATAAACACAATACTTTGGTCGATTATTTATCTAATTTACTCATTGATCAATATAAAAAAGATAATCCAGGGGAACAATCTGTGTGGAATACAGATGTTTCTAGATTGTCATATGTCGTTAAAGATAATATCAATGAAAAAAATATTAGCAAATGGATTGTTGATAAAAAAGGACACGTATTATCTTCTTATACTGTCAAACCGATTGTCGATAAATTGAAAAATAGAATGATTGATTCATATAAAAAAATAATGGATGATAATAAAAAATATAATGACGAGAGAGATGACTATTTAGATTCTGACTCAGAAACTAAAGATAAAAAAAGAACAAATAATAAGAAAATAGAGAAGACATTATCATATCTTGAACATTTTAATGAATTCTTCCAAGAAATTAATACAGGTATTCTTGAATCTGAAATTGTTAAGAATATTGCGGGACACTTCTTTTTGAATGAAAAAGTTTAATATATTATTCATATAAAATAACCATCAACATGTTTTTTGGCATAGCATTTATTAGCAAAATGTCCATCCCTTCCACATCGAAAACATAAATTTTCCGTTTCATCATAATTATCATCATAATTATCATCACTATTGTCACTATCACAATCAATATCATATTTACGCTTGTTTTTAATTTTTTTACAGTATTTAGCCATATGGAGTATAATAGCTCTTTCAGTGTCAAATTCTTTATTACAATATTCACATTCATATGTTACACCTGAACAATTTTTTTGATGTTTAATTGCTACACTATACGATTCAAATTGTTCCCCGCATTTACATTCATATACTTCAGCTTTTTTTTTACAATAAATATTTTCATGATATTGGGCACCTTTTTTTGTATTAAATCCTTTCCCGCATTTTTTACATTTAAATTTTCCCACTGTTTTGTTTGTATGGAATTCTACCGGTTCTTCATTTATTTTTTTATCGCAATTGTTAATAAAATGCCCTTTTTCTCCACAATTATAGCAATTATTGCTCGTCCCATTTATTATTTTATTTAAAATTTTTTTAGTTCCTTCATCTAATATTATTTCACAAAAACTTCCTCCCCTTACGTGTTCTATTCCCTTATCTTTCATATATTTAAGTGTTATTTTATCTTCATCACCGTCATCACAGTCGGGTTTTAATTCATGTATTTGAATAGGTTTGTATTTTTTTGTCCAAGCAGAACCATTTTGAGTTATGTGATCTGTAATACGAAATTCTGGATTTTTTGTTTTCCCAACATAAAATTTATTTTGTTCTAACAATAATACGTATATATACATTCTTTTTAATATATAAAAAAAAAGAATATGTTTATATCATTTTATTCAAATTTTTTTTATTAAATTTTGTTTTTTTAAGATCTTTATATTAATTATTTTTTATTCATCATATCAATATATGATTTCCTCATTATTGTTTGGCAATAAAAATGATCATGATATTTACCACAAGTAGTATATTTCAGTGACACGTTAACATTCCCTATTGGAAAAAATCCATCAGATATTTTTTGATTTACTGCTTTATCGGGTTTATCTTTATTTCTTTTATAAACATTTAAATAATTAATTTCTTTGTCTTTTATTTCACTCATTTTATTGTATATTTGTAATTATATATATCAACATATTTTATTTTTTCCTTTATATTTTATGGAAAATGTTATTTATATAATCAATTCCTTCCACTCAAAATCCGGTTGATCAATTTCTAAAGTTTTTTTCCAAAACCGGAGATCCGGTAAGTTATATACAGATTGAAACAAATTATTATATTGTTTCAATCTGTATAAAATATTTTGTTGATATGGACACCTGTAAACTGCATCGCATCCTTCCCCTGAAACATGTGATAAATTATGGGGGTGTAAATATGTGCTACATTTGCACATAATATATCTATCTTTTACACATAATTCATTGTATTTTTGTGCAGATTTAAAAACAGCTCCCGTAATTTTTTCATCTATATTCGATAGATTAATTCCTTCCACTGAAATTTCCATACTTTTCATAAAATCAATATTACTAATAAATTTTCTCCATATATCCAACTGAATAATATTAACTGATTGATAAATTTTGTCAAAAATAGTTTGCATAATCTGCACTGGATTTTGTTGCGTTGAAAACCAACTCGAAGATATAGTCCAGTGCGATGTATTCGGATTAAATTTTTTATTATTTAGTTTATTTATATATCATAATTTCTTTTTCAGTCATGCCATCGAAAAATACTTTAACATTATTAACGAATATTATCACTTCCTTATATTCCGTTAAAGCACAATCCATTATCTGATTAATCATATATCGATTATATTTTTTGATATCTGACAACAGCTTATCCCCCAATAAAAGTTCCAATTCTTTTTCACTCATTCTATTATATATTTGTTATCATAAATATCAATATATTTTATTTTTCATTTTTTTTCCTCTTGACAAACATTTTTTTTTAATAATGAATTTCTTTGTAAAATTTCATCAATATATGATTTCATTTTCACATCATATTCTTTTTTATAATCCAAAGAATCATCTTCTCCATCATCTGTATAATAACAATATTTACTCATTAACATAAATATATTTTCTTTAAAAGTCATATCTATAAAAATGTTTATAGATTTGTTATCTTTTGATAAATAATTAATATTTTCCATGCATTTTTTATATTGCATTTCCCAATAATTTTTATCCCCCAAATAAAA
>Ga0210044_10006442_pt1 | contig 15453 bp, 17 predicted proteins | sample CryGey13umfilter_2_FD_183959 | JGI IMG/M metagenome (GOLD analysis project Ga0210044, IMG submission 183959) | Groundwater microbial communities from aquifer in Utah, USA - Crystal Geyser 4/9/14 3 um filter (SPAdes) (version 2) | ecosystem: Environmental > Aquatic > Deep subsurface >...
TCGCGCGGAAAGGCAAGGTCGCCTGGGATGCGCTTCGGGCGGAGGCGGCGCTTGCGCCGGCGGCCGCCGGCATCGGCATTGTCGCAACCGCGGGACGCGCGGGGGTAGCCTGTGGATCGGAGAAGGCGGAGGCCGACGGATTGTCCGTCGGCGCTCAAACGCCGGATTCACCTGAATCAGGAAGGGCCCGTCGCAAGACGCCCCGAACGCCGCAACCCCATGTGGAGCAGGCGGTTATACCGCCCGAGACTTCGCATGATGGAAGCGGAAGCTCTCGACTTTAGTCGAGAGAGCTTTCACTCTGCCGGCGATCCTGGATATGGTTCAGTCGGCGGAGTTTGTCGTTCTGGCGTACGGCGTGATCCACAAGCGGCATGCGGCAACGGTAGACCGCACGATTGGCGCTTTGCGCGCCACCGGCAAGCCGCTGTTCTGTCTGGGTCGCAACGCCGATGGGTCGGCAAAGCACCCGCTCTATCTTCGCAACGACGTGGATTTGACGGCTTTCTGACGTCGCTTCACTTGCGGGCGGTTTGTCCACCCGCCGGACCCGCCTCTGTCGCGCATCGACAGGACGGTGTTGGGGGTGGCCGTCTCGCCGTCACAAGACGGTGTGTGGAGCGGCGGACGTGATGCGCGCGATGCGCTCTCGGGAGATAGGGCAGGGATCGTGGATCAGGCTGCGCCGCATCGCCATTGACTGGTGCCTGGATACCGGACGCCATATGGACGAGCTGACTTGGGCGGATGAGGCCGGACCTGGAATGACGAGGGGGCCCGCTGCGGTTTTACTGCTCCAGCAATAGTCCTGCCCAAAAAACAGATTTCTCTCCCACGTCGCCTGAAAGAAAAGCTTTTCAGCTTCCTTCGTCAGATCTGCATTCGACGGACCGGACCAGTCTTTTGGCATCCAGGGTTTGATGTGCGGCCGGGTGAAGGCGCCGCTGGCGGGGTTCGCCAGATCGCAGGGCTTTCCGGCGATCAGGTGCATACGGAGACCGATCCGGTTGTATTGGCAGTCTTCCGTCAGAATGTTGACGACGGCGTTGAGCCGGGCATTGATCAGTGCGGCCTCTTCAGGAGTCCAGGTGGTCCAGGCCATGCCGAGTGGCCAGTCATGGCCAGGTCGGCCGCCGACGCTCGGTCTGATCGGCATCGGCGCTGCGCCGTCTGCGGCGAATGCTGCAAGCATTTCTGCGTGCAGTCTGGCCAGAAGGATGCGGGCATGCGAGGGGACGCCGCAGTCTTCGCTAAACCACAGATCTCCGGTCTGTTCAGCGCCGCGATCGTGCGGGCGCGCCAGCTTCCTGGTCCACTGGACTTCTACGCCGCCGATCCTGAGCCCTCCGAGACCGAATCCAGGGATGGGCGACATGACCTTTATCTGGCGCTGACGCCCCTCCTTGAGCTCAGGGATGTCTCCTTTGAGGCGCGGGGCGGTGGGCGCCACCTTGTAGAGCCTGGGGATCACGGTCATCGCCTTGAGCCCATGGCTATGATGACCGTCGTTGCAATGGGTGGAGCCGGCGACGAGGGCGGAGTTGTCGCTAAAAATGATCAGACCGATCGCCTTCTGGTCCTGGCTGGCGTTTGCGCCGGGCCCGCAGAGCGGCTCCATGTTTTCCGGACATGGTAGAAATATGGCGGCGCGCTTGGGGCGATGGTAGTTTTTCGTGTCATTGATCGGCCATGTATTATGATGACTTTTTTCTGGCCTTACAAGAACAAGGCGGTCTGGCGACCGGGGATCCGCATTCTGGATAAGCGTGGCCAGCACCGCGCCTGCCAGGCTGGGCTCGCCGCTGATGTCTGCGAACAGGATCGATTGTGCTTTCGCCATGACGCTTCTCCTGTTGTCGGCTGGCCTGTGTGCGCCTGCCGGGTGTTGGGGGGGGCGCGATTTCGACATCGGGCGTCAAGGGGTTGGCGTCGTGCCCGCAGGCGCTGCGAACCTAGCGATCCTTCATCCACCGTCCAGCCATGCCGGCGGGAACCTGCGGGCTGGTATGGACGCTTGTGCGCCCGCCAGCCGAAAGGTTGACTTCGGCGTTGTTCTGGATCCTCTGGATCGCCAGCGAGGGTCTGGCGATCTTGGCGATCGGCGCCGGCGCACATGCCTGATGCGAAATCGGCCCATCGTCGCGCAGCGCCCGCCAGAGGCCGCGACCGTGTCGCCGGGCGCCCATCTCCGCTGCGAGATAGTCGTTCGATCTGTGCGAGCACAGCAGTCCGTTTCGGACCATGTGGAGGCCTATGTCGGTGTCGCCGCTCATGATGCGTGCGACAAGGGCCCCATCGGCGACGGCGCCGATGGGTGTGATGCGCAGCGGGCCTGAGGCCGCGAAGTCGCGCAGCCTGCTTCTGATTTCCATCAGTTCTTCTTCGCTTGCGCTCATGAGAACGCCGACGCCGTGAATACGCACGATTGTGTCGTCAAAAGAATAGCTGGTCTCATTATGCACCAGAACTTCCTTCAGAAAGGTCGGACCCTCTCGCTGTTTTGTGTCTTGAGGGCGGGTGTCGCGGGCCTCGTCCCCAAGACCGCCGGCGGCATTCCCGCTTGCGCGAGTCGCGGGCTTTTTGGTGGATTCGATTTTTTTATTCAGGAGCGCGATACCGGAGAATGCGGCAAGGGCGAAAAAAAACAAGATATAAGCGTCCATTGTATTATATTCCCTTTCACGCGAGCCAGATCGCTGTGTTTTGTTCTTGGTTTGATCTGTTGTCGTTGTTTGCGCTGTGGTTTGTGTCGCTTTCAGACCGGGTCGCCAAAAGGCTTAACCCGGGACGAAAACGACAGACGCTATATCCCCTCTCCTGATGTCTGGATATTGATCCAGGCACCGCTCGATGGCGTCGAGCTTGTCGCTTGCGGCGACGACGACGTTTTCGGCGATTGGCCTTCCGCCTGACCTGGCGGACGGCTGATCTTTTCTCGAGGCATTATTTCGTCGCCTGATGTTAATTCTGTATGATTTTTCGTCGGTGGCGGCTTGCGGCGGCTGTGAGGCGTTCATTCGATGACGGCCTTTTCGGTTTTTTTGCAGCGGTTGAACTGAATCGGGAAGGGTTTGTCGCAAGGCTCCCCGAAGCGGCATGCTCTCGACTTGAGCCGGGAGAGCTTTCACAGCCGGTCGGTCGCCTGGGTGTCGGGTCGCCTGGGTGTCAGGTCGCCTGGGTGTCAGGCTGCCTGGGTGTATTGCTCGGCTTCGGTCTGTTCATCGATGATGAACATGATTCCGTCGCTCGTTGTTTCTCTTGCTGCGCGCATGTGGGCGCCGATTGCCATCATTGCGTGGTTTGACGCGCTGGTGATCAGAACGCTCTGCTTGCATCCGTGGTCGCGCGCGCACGCGCGCGCAGCGTCGATCAGGCGGCGACCAAGTCCCGCCCCTCGATGATCCGCGCTTACGCTCAGAGCAATTTCGTAGCTGGTGGTCTCGTTGCGCAACGGCGCCGGTCCCGCAGCCACGGGTCCTGTCATGTTTTCCGCATAAGGCTCCGGCCAAGCCTCGACCATGCCGGCGACATCGCCGCATTGTGTGCGCGCAATCAGCACAAATCCTGCGTCTTTAGGGGTTTTTCCGGCCTGAACGAGGCTGCGCGCCCGCTTTGCGGCGGCGCTCCTGCTGACCGTGCCCATGAAGCGCAGTCGGCGATCTTCGTCCGAAAGAGAGATGATATGACGTTCGATGGCGTCCGCGTCTTCGGGACTAGCGACCACGATCAGGTGATGAGCCGGATGCTGTCGAGAGCGGGATGGCGTGGCGTTTTCTGCGGTGTGGTTCATTTTTTCCGACAGCTTCCCGTAACGTCTCGGCGAGAGTGCGCCCGACTCTGTTTCGATATGGTGACTTTTGCTGCACCTGCGAAAGAAACCCGCCCATCGCTCGCCCACCATGGCGTTGGCGGATTTCTCTGTTTTTTCTTGTCGCGCGCCGCGCGCCCATATCAATGGCGCGCGAGTCGCCTGGACATCCTGCGTCCATGGCCGAGACGTCGGGGAACGTAAATGGCCTTTTGTGTAGATTTGCGGGTGATCGGCGTCCTTGTGTTCGTCGGCGTGCATGGTTTGGCGGCACAGGGAGCGGCGCAGGGGGTGGCGCAGGGGGTGGCGCAGGGGGTGGCGCAGACGAAAGCGGCAAGCGCCGGAGCTGAAGACCTCGTGCGTTGCGCGGTGATTTTCACGGCTCGGGCAGAGGTCGAGCGTGGAGACGTCCGCAAGGCGCTTCGCGGCGCGGCGGGATCCTATCTGCTGGCCGCGAAGGTTCTGCTCGGCGGCATTGACAGCGCGGCCGCGCAGGCGCGACTGGCGTCCCTTGGCGACAGCGCCGCTTCCGAGCTGCAGGCGACCGCTGCGACCGCTGACGCCTCAGCGGCCATATCTGGCTGGAGCGCCTGGTGTCAGGCTGCGGCGGCGCAGGTGAGCGGCCTGGTCCGCTGATCGCCGGGAGGCATGATCTGTCTGGCGCTGGCCTGGCCGGATCCGTCCTTGCCGCCGATCCTTGCCGCCGATCCTATGCGGCATCCTGCACATCCTGGTCGGCGCCACCGCCTGGATTGACGATGAGGGCCGCAAGGGTCATCAGCGCATGCGCGCTCATTGTGTCGCGATAGATGCAGATAACGGCGCTGCGCGACAGATCTATCGTCCAGCGAGTTGTTTTGCCGGGTTCGGTGTCGGAATTCCGCGCAGGAAACCATGCGGCTGGCCGCTGACCTTCCTGATCGTCGATCCAGCGGGAGATGGACGCTTCTACTGATGGGTTGAGCCTGATCCGCCCCTCGCCGAATTCAACGAGAATCTGTGCGGTCGTCTTGAGGTGATCTGGAAGTGCGGCATGCATTTCTGTCGCGCCAGAGGCTTGGCGAACGATGTCGCGGAGAGGGAATTCGCCAGACGGGGTCATCGTGATGGTCAGCGACCTCTTGTCGCCATCGATGACGGACTGAATGGCTTGTCGCACTGTCGCGTCCCGCACCAGAATGGCGAGCGCTTCGAATGACGTCTTGGACAGGCAGGTCTGATTGTCGTCGTCCATCTTCTCCATTCTGTCGCTGTCGCAGATCATCATGGCTGCGATCGCGGCCCATGTGACGTCGCGCCACTCGCGCCGAACAGCGCTCACGCCCGGAATGGCGGGCTTCATCCCGATTTTTCGGGCGCCGTCGGGGCCGGTCAGGGCGATGCGGTCGCCGCGCCAGCGTCCGCGTATGTCCAGACCCGGGGTTTCCGCGCCATCGCCGCTGCCGCGGGCCACATGATGGGCCAGCATCAGCATGATGGCGCCGGCGCTTTTGCCAACGGCGATGTCTAAAAGATCGCTCGTGTCATGATCTTGTGCGCATTCTTCTGGGTCCTGCAGCGCGATGTCGAGCAGGTGCGGGTCGATATACTCCTGTCGGTCGAGATTGACCCACAGACGGCCGACGCCGTGGTGAGTGAACAGAGCTTCCGCGGCGGGCGCGGCGCATCCTTTGCGAGCAGCGCCAAGGGGAAGCGGGTCGCGCCGCCACTCCGCCTCGTTGATGCCTTTGAGCATGTTTTCCCACATCCTGGTCTCGAAGACATAATCCTCGGACAGAGGGTCGCCTGATCGATGCAGCGCCCATGAACCGTCGGAGTGCGTGACCGGAACGCTTATGTTGCGCTTGTAGTCATCGCTTTTTACGTTGTTCGCGAGGTCCTTTCCGTTTGTGAACCGAACCCCCAGAAGTATCTCCAGCGTCGGCAGAAGGCCGTGCGCGATATCGTGGAAGGCGGTGTTTTTGCGCCGTATGGCGCCGACAGTCTTGCTGGTTTCCTGCAGCGAATCGTAGATTTCGGTCTCGTCTTGCGCACAAAGCGGCGGTGTCAGGTCGTCGGCCTCGGCGTAGTCTCCCACCATGGCCATGGATTCGCCAGCCCAGCGTCCGGTCATCGGCGACCATCGCCCGTCGCGCGCCGCATCGCCCTCGGGCGTCGCCAGCAGGATCGCCAGCGCGGCGCGCGGGTTAATGGAAAGCGCCTGCTCGAGAAGCTTCGCGCCGCCGTCGATCGTGTAGGTTTTGATCCATTCACGCGCGCTGATGGCGACCGGATTGTGATACTGGCCCATGGTTTTTCTCCGTATTGTTCTTGTCTGGCGTGTTTGCGCCGAATGCGATCTGTCTTGTTGTGATTGTGGGGCGCCCTGATTTTAAATTCCTGCTATGGCCTTTCGATTAAAAAATAACGGCCAGACAGCAGGCTCAGAAGTTGGTTGTCGCCGCCCCGATGGCCGACGCCCCGATAGGCACACCCTCATTAATTCTGACTTCGACATCCTGGCGCCGCCTGGTTTTGGTCCGGGCGCGTCTCTGGACCTCGTAGACGGCGCAGAGACCGACGGCGACGAGTTCGGGCTTGGCCGAGCGGTCGCCGGATATGCGGTCGCCAATACCAAGCGCGCGAAAGCAGTCGTAGCGGGTCTTGGTCGAGATCGGTTCTCTGAACGGCGTGGCGATCACGCCGCCGAGGTGAACCGCGTCTGCAAGGCTGTTGTATATCTTCTGCCCTCGGAACATCGCCCAGCGACAGGCGTCGACGTCTTGAAGAGCTTCGGCAAATCCGTAGTCGTCGACGATAAAGGACATGGGGGTTTCCTGCGTTGAGCGCCTGTGGCGATAAAATTCAGGAGACGATTATCGTCTCTGACGATTTTCGTTGTTGATTTTCGAGTTTCTTTTTCTTTTTCGTGCAGGGCCGCTGGTGTGCGTCCCCTTGCCCGACCTTGCTGAAAAAGGTCGGGCAAGGGGGAGCATTTTCCTGCCTCGCTTCTTTTTCTTCCGGTTTGAATGGGTTTTTGGTCCGCTTGCCTGGTCTATTTGTTCCGTTCGGCGTTTTCTACCGATGGCAGATGGAGGCGAACTGAGCGACGGCCAACCTGTCGGGCGCGCTGACGGTTATGCCGAGGCGGCGTATGGCTGTCGCGCGCATCCTGTTGCGTGACGCGGTGCCGGCTGCGGTTTCTTCAGCCCAGACCTGCAGCTCTCCGCCGCCGCCATCCAGAATCGCCGCCAACAGGCCGGCTGGGACAAGCGCCGTCATGCTCAGTCGGGGGGCGTCGTCGACATTCATCGCTGCGGTCTTCTGTCTGAAGGCGCGTGCTGCGCCTTGCATGCTGAACATCGCAGAGACGCGAGCGTCTCCCATCTGTTCCGCCGTCAGGCCGGAGCCGTCGACGGTGATGGTTGTGCTTGGCGTCCGTCCGTCGGGGCATGAAATGGAGATATGGGCGGGCCCGCCGTCGTGAGACGCCCGCGGCCCGCCGCTCTCAAGGCGCGCGCCGCCGACGTCGGAGACCAGGCGCCATGATCCGTTCGCCACGGCGGCCGCGGTCTGCGCCGCCTTCTTGTTTGACCCTCTGGAGAAAAGCCCGGTGGTGATGTCGGAGGCGCCGCCTTCGGGAGAGGGCGGTGCTGCTGGCCGCGATCCGGCTTGTGGCGCTGCGTGCGGCGCTGCCGTCTCGGAGCGGGTCGCATCGGGACGCGCGGCGCCGGAGGATGAGGTTTGGGATGGCGGCTTCGCTGAAACGAGGACGCCGCGCGCCGCGCTGATCTCCGCGCCGCGCCGGATTGCCGGACCGGCGTTTCCGGTCGCGGGCGTCGTGATGCCGGTGCGCAGGAGGTCGTCTTCGCTGAACCAGTAAATGTCGTCGTGTCCGATCACCAGGGCGGCGATCATCGCCTCGGCGCTGACGCCCATCTCAAGCGTGTGCATAAGCGCCATGCCGGCGGCGGATTGTATGTCAGATGCGCTGGCCGCTCCCTGCTCGGCGCGCATCTGGTGAAGGCCTATCTTGCTCCCTGCGGCGGTTCTGCGCTCAACCCCGCCAATAAAGGCGTATACACAGGCTGAAGCGCACACGCCCGCCGTCTCGCCTCCTGAGGTTATGGATCCCGCGACTGTCGAGACGCCCGCGCGGCGTATCGCTCTTCCAAGCTCGACGCCGCCGATGAAATCGCCCCCCGGACTGTCGATATAGAGCGTCACTTTTTCGCCGGCCCTTGTGGCGATCGACAGCGCCTTGTTGAGGTCGGCGGCGCTTGCCGGGCCGATTTCCCCGCTCGCAAGAAGGATGGACTCCCCGGACGGTCCTGTCCTGGTGGAGAATGTCATGGACCGCCAGGCTGCCCTGGAATCAGCGCCTCTGGAGGGGGTGTCGAGTTTTACGCCTGGGCGCCCAGCCGCGCCGATATCAGCCGCGCCGGCTGCGCCTTGTGGTCCAGCGATTGCGCAGAGAAACAGGAGACAGGATGTCGCGGCCTTTACGGCCCTTCCCATTGACGCCAGTTTTACACTAAGGGAGCTCGTCACGTCCGCCACTTGAGTTTTGCGCGCCTGATCTGATGCCTGCTGGTCGAGTATTGTAAATATGGTGCTTTTTAACAGGAACCCGTATCGGATCCATATTTTCGATCGCCTTGCGAACGATTGCGAGCCTGGCTTCCTCTATCTGCTGGGTTGTGCGTCCGTCATCTCCCCTTTGGTGCTGCCCGGCGATTTTGGCGCCAAAGGCGTGCGAAGCGCCCCTTTGGCGGCGCATAGGCGCCGGTCTTGGAGGCTTCTTTCCAGGCTGTCATCGCGGCGTTGATTTCGGCGTCGGTTTCGGCGTCGATGGCCAGATTTTGCGTATCGGAGGCATCCGGAGTCATGCCTTGTGCTTTGTTCATCGCGCCGCCCGCCAAATCTCTAAGCCTTCGCCGCTAAATGCGACGCAGGGAAAAGGAACCTTCAGGAAGCCCCGGACTTCATTTCAGGGCTGATCGCCGTCACCAACGGTGTGAGTGCGGATCACCGGGTGAGATCTGGGGCCTTTTTCTTGGTCGGAAAAGCCTTGGAGAGAGCAGAGAGGCCACCATAATCGACGGTGCTTTTCGGGGCGCCTTCCTTGGCCATGGCGCCCTTGTCCATGGCGCCCTTGTCGAGCGCCTTGAGAACGATTTCATTGCGCTTGGCGAGCATGGTTTCCACGATCATCTGGTTGCGCGCGGGAATTTTCTCCCACGTCGCCGTGTTGAGGCCGACCGACGTTCCGTCTCTGGCGGCGTCTGCGTCGAAGGCTTTGAGCTGCTCCGCCAGGGGCCTGACCACGCCACCCCATGTATTGGCCAGCCTTTCGGTCTTATTTTCGTCATCTTGCTCTTTTGAGTGGCCGGTGATTTTGGCGCCATAGGCGCGAACCCTGCTCATAAGGCGCGCGAAGCGACCCATCGGCGGCGCATATGCACCGGTCTTGGGGGCTTTCTTCCGGGCTGTCATCTCGGCGTTGATTTCAGCGTCGATGGCCAGATTTCGCGACAGCCTCGCCTTGTTTTTGAGGTTGGGCGCAGCACCCATCGTCCTCATCAGCATGGCCTCGCCATGGGTGGCGTTGGTCGCCGATGCGGGTTTGTCGGCGTTATTGGCCGCATCCACGTCCGGGCTGGTGTACTGCGCTGTATCAAGGCGGGTGTTGATGACGCTTTTCGGGACGCCGGTAAGTCCGGCGAGATCTGCGCCGGTTACATCGACGCCGTCGATCGTGGCGCCGTTCATCCTGGCGCCGACGATGGCGTGGCGCATGACTGTGTTTCTGATGCTGGCTCCTTCAAGGGAGACCATGTTCATTTCAACGTTGTTGAGGTTCGCGCCAGAGATCTCGGCGCCTGCGAGGGAGGCCCTTTCAAACAGGGCGTTGTGCAGGATTGTTTTGGGCCCGATCCGCGAGCCTGTCATGATCGATTTCTCGAAGGTTGCGCTGTTCATGTCCGAATTCTCGGTCGTGAGCGCGACGTCGGTCTTGCGAAAAACGCTTCTCACCATCGATGCGCCGTCCTTTACGGAAAGCTTCATGGTCGAATTGGTGAAGTTTATGTCAGGGATCTCGCCGCCGCTGATGGTCATCGCCGACTTTGTGTTGGCGACTTTCATGAAGTCGGCCCTGACGTCCTGGAGGGTGATGGACCAGGCGCCGCCATCGATCGACATGTTATGCGCCCGGCCGCGGCTGATCATCATGTTGTCTGCGCGGACATTCTGAAGAGTTGTGTTGTCAAGGTTCGCGTAATTGAAGACGGCGCCACTCATGTTGGTGCTTCTGAATGTAGCGCCGTCGAGATTGGTTCTGCTGAAGTCGACGTCCTTGAGCGAGGTCCCGGAGAACGAGGCGTTCGGAATTTTCACGTCTGAAAAATCTGCGCCGTCGAGTCTGACCGCGCCAAACTCGGCCGTCCGGGATTTCTTTGCAAAGTGCGTGTGGAATTCCGGGATGTTGCGCGCGACAAAGCGGGAGCCAAGAGCGCCATCGCTTTCAAGCCACTGCTTATGCAGCAGGATGGAGGTCTCCAGAGTCATGCCTTGTGCTTTGTTCATCGCCGCGCGCTCCATAAGTGTATGGTCTTGGAGATGGCGACATATGTTTTATTCACACCTGCTGAAGCTCGGATATTTTTCAGACATGACCTATTTTTTACGTTTCTATTCGCTGGGGGTAGCCAGCGCGCGCTCGGCTTTGGCCTTTCGGGAAATCTCCGCCAGAAGCGCCGCCGATCTTGGGGCGTGGCCCGCCAGCAGGCGCATCAGCGCGTGCATTCTGGCGTCATCCAGGTCGGCGCAGCCGTTTTTCAGCAGTCTTTCGAAGATGTTTGTGTCTGCTGCGTGGCGCGCCCGGGATATCTCTGCAGAAACCAGGGGCCGAACCATGGCGGACATGCCGCCGCCTATCGGCGGCATGTTGGCGGAAAGCTGCGCTGCGGCGCAGACGTCTCGGGCGCCTCTTATGGCGTTCTGCCACGACATCAGGCGCCCCCTGTAAGAGGTGGCCGCCCTCTGGATAAGAAAGTTTTGCGCGCTGTGCATCGTCGCCTCCTCTCGCTTGATAAACGTCTGGAGTGTCACATGTCGACCAGGTTGTCGCCATGTGACCGATCTGTCAGAATCCGGTTTCCTTCGGCTGGTTTTCGATACACACGGCTCGCATCTTGCGTTCGAGCGCAAGGTTTACGAATTCGATCATGGTCGTCTGGCGAATGGGCCGCCGCTGTGTCTGGCGGGCGTTCCTCTGATCGCTGACGGAGGCTTCGACCTTTTTCTTGTTGTTGGCGTTCATAGTTTTCATGCGCGGATTTTATCCGCCCTCTGGTGACTTCCGGCAAGGGTTGTTCCTCGCCGGATCGCTATTCAGACCATTGCGCCTGCCGGCGCGACGCGTCTCGTTTCTTCTGTCCGCTTTTCAGCAGCGCCGCGGACGACAGCCTTGTAAGGATGGCTGTCGGTCTTGCGGATCTGTCGGGATTTTTTCTGGAGGCCGCGCGCCCGCCGGCGTTCCGTTTCGCGGTGCGGGCGGCGTCATGCGCGCGACCGGCGGCGTCAAGAGACTCCAGGCTTTGGCCCGGAGATGTTTGTCGCGTTGTTGATTTCGTCGGCGTCCCAGCGAGCCTTCATCGCCAGAAGCTGAGGTGAGGGGAGCCACTGCTTCGGCGTGGTTTCTTTTTCCGCCGTCGGCCTTCGGCGCTGGGGCGTGATTTCTCGTGAGGCGATTGAAGCGGCGATGACGATGAGCGCCGCCGTTGTAAAGATAAGGAACGTCAAAGTCAGTGACATGGTCTGCGCCTTTCGGTATTTCTACATGGCTGCCGCATGGTTTGTGCCGCGCGGCCGGTATCGCGCGACTTGGTTCGCTCTGCTGGAAAATGGTGACAGCGCGGACGACCATGTTGCGCGATGGACAATTTTCACCGCCATTCTTCAGCTCCATTCCTGGTTGTCTGGATCGGAATGATCACGCCGCGCAGCCATATTCCCAGACCTAAGCTCCGATCAGGGGTTTTGCGCAAAGATAGGGCGACAGAGATGCGGCGTTGGATACGGATCCCTGCGCCACCGTGCGGGGCATTGGTCCTGATGGGCGGCCGTGATGGTTTTTTTTGGATTTTTGCGATCAGCGTCCGCCGAAAAATAATGTGATGACCCAATATTTCTTCAGACGAACTCCATGAGGAACGCCCTGAGATGAGCCGCAGCGCCACACCAGAACTCGCTCCCGCCATGGATGGCGCCGACGAGACGCATGAGGCGACGGATCCGGTTCTCGAGGCTGTGGCGCGCGCGATCTGCTTCGCCTGGGGCCATTGCGCCGGCGGCTGCCGGTTCCAGGGCGTGCAATGCGAGGGTGATGCGGGGTCTCTGCTTGCCGATTGGCAGGGTCGCAGCGCTCGCGCCGCGATCGACATTCTTGGGGCGCCGCTTTCTTCCGCCGACGTGAATGCTCGGTTTTTATCGAAGGCGCCGTAGAAAACGATGCAAAAGATTGGAGTGTTGAGATGACCGTGAAATTCGACAGGCTTATCGAGGTTGAGCGCCGCACATCCGGCGGTCTTGGTCTGACGTGGTCGGCGCGCGTTCTCTCGGAAGAGGAAATTGCGGCGTCATCTGCGCCTGTCGCGCGCATCGCGGCCGCCGCAGCGGCGGTGAGCGACGCTCGCGCCCGGCTTGCCGCCGCGCGGGCCGCCGTTCAAGAGGCGGGTGTGCGGAGGATGGCCCGCAGGGGCGCGATGCGGCCTGACGCCTGGAGATCGTCGGATGATCCTTTGGTTGACGCGACGCCGCGTCCTGAAACCTTTCATGAGGCGCAGGCTGCGGCGGCGGTCGCGCTAGAGGAGGCTGGCGCGGTTTTTGACGCGGTGAGGCTTGTCGAGATGGCGTTTCTGCGCTCCCTTGGCAGGGAGGTCGTGCGATCCAGAAACCCGCTCTGCGCCGCCGCGAGAAAACTGATCGCCGAGGGCGCGGATCTCTGCGAGGTGCTGGCGATGCGTCATGTCGGCTCCGGCGTCGTGGCGATGACGGGCCCGATGGGCGCGCTGGCGGAGATCTCGATCCACGAGGGCGATCGCGGCATCAGGCGGGTGAAATTCGTACCGTTCGGCGAGCGGGCGGTGGGCGCATCGGCGCCGATCACCCGGCCGGCGAGTGATGTGGCGGAGGACTGATTAAGCCGCAGCGCGATGTTTGGCGCGGCTATGTTTTTTGCTATCTTTTCTGTCGTCTGGCTTCATCGGCCAGCTCGGGCCATCGCAAGGCGATCGATTCAAGGACGACGTTGCGCACCGCTTCGGCGGCGTTATGGACGCCGATCTGGCCTGCGTGGTCGTGACGGACGAGGTCGTAGCTTGTCAGGTGATGTCGCGCGAAGTTTACGGCCCAGCGCTTTTTCGTCGCGTCGTCCGCCCAGTCGCCTTCGCCGTCCCGCTGAGCAAGCGCCGCGTTTACAAGACGTTCCAGGGACCATCGATCGAAGTCGATAGTGACTTGTGCGGTTGCCTCGTCGATCACCGCCTGGCGTTTTCGGTCGGCGGCCGCGAGGGCGGATCTGGATCGGGCGCCGCGCCGCGAGAGCACGAGGTCCAGGGACGTTTGGATCGTTGTCTCGATTTGAGTTGCGCGTTCGGCGCTCCAAAGCCGCATTTTAGGTCCGGAGAGATAATAGGGATTTGTCTTAAGGGTGTCTGGCGCGCCCAAATGGTCCAGTATCAGCTTGTCTGTCCAGCCACGCGCCCTCAGATCTGGCGCTGTCAGGTAGCGCGCCGGATCGCGCGAAGTTGTTTGGGCGTGGCGTTGGTGGTCGCTGCGCTTAAGATCGGCTTTTTTAATCATGCTAAACCAGTTAGGTCTTTTTTGCAGATAGTTAAGGCTAATTCTTCGCCCACTCCCTCAGCCTCTTGAATTGCTTTGACGGCCAGCGCATGGCTTGGCCGGATAGCTGTTGCGCGAGCACTCAGCCCGCCGCCAGGCCCCTTTCTGAGCGCCGGTGCGATCTCCAGCCGGAAGCCGGTCCTGCACAAAACAATCTCCACCATCGAAGAAGATCGGCGGCGCGCGCAGCGAGGATCTTGTTTTGCTGCGGCGCTTCAAAGGCCATATTAAAGACACATAAGGCGCCGCCCGCCGCCATCGGAGAATTACAATGATCGCCAACAGACTGCACAGCCGACCGACCCCTTGCAAAGGCGGCGCCGCGCTGACCGAATACGCCTTGCTGACGGCACTGATCGCCGTGGTCGCCATGACGTCAATCGTCGCCTTGTCAGGACAAGTGGAGCGTATATTTAATCGAGCGGCTTTCGAGGTCAGTCTTATACTGGGAAAAGAAAACTACCTGGCCAATGGAGGCTTCGAGGCGCTGGACGGAGCAACGCCCACGAGCTACGGCTTCGTCGGGGGTGCGCTGCCTGGATGGGCCTCGATCGGCGGCCATCAGTTCGAGCTCCACGCCAATGGATGGGAGGGGCTCACATCGCCCCAGGGGGGCTACTGGCTCGATCTCGGAGCCTCTCCCGGCAACCTCACGATCGCCCAGGATATTCCTGATCTTCACCCGCAGGGAACCTATAAGGTTTCGTTCCTGGCCGGAGACCGGACCGGCGATCTCTCCAACCGTGTGGAGGTCTATTTCGGCGGCGTCCTGGTCGGCGTCGTTGACCCTGAAATCCAGGACGCCATGGAGCGATACGAATACATCGTCACAGCTGGATCGGGCGACGGATCCGACAGCCTTGTCTTCTTGGAGGCCGGCGTTCCAGACAGCGCAGGCATGGCGATCGACGAGGTCCGCGTATTCGGAGTCCCGAGAACGCAATAACGGCGGCCAGTAGTCATGGTGACCGGCGACGCCGTCAGACAATTCGGGCGGTGTTCTGCTGTTCTTGGCCCGGCGTGGCGCGCTGTCCGCCTGGCTCTCGGGCGCCTGGGGAGGGCGACGCCAGCCAGCGGCGAAAAAAGCTCAGATCGAAAAAGCTCGCGACGCCGTCAGGGTGCTCGCAGTCATAGTGCCTGCCGTCGAAAAAGATCCAGCAATGCGAGGGATCCCTTGTCACGATAGCGTCGTGGCGCGCCCTTTCCGGTTCGGGCACGACTATTCCCCAGTGAGCCTCAAGCAGGTCCCAGTCCCAGACGGTGGCGCCGATCGTGCACTCGCGGCCCTCGAGCGGCAGATAGAAGTTTTCGCTCGCCAGGGTCTCCCAGCCGTGCCGGCCTTCGTGAACACCTCAAGCCCGCAATCCCATTAATTCATTACTGGGTAAGGGCGGCTTGCTTTCTGTTGTTCTTTTTCTGGTTCTGGCCTCGCCGTCAGGCGAGGGGCGCGGCGGCGTCTTTTGCTTTTTTTCAGCGCCTGTCTTTCTGTCGCCTGTCTTTCTGTCGCCAGCAGCCTTGCGGCGTCTATCGGGTGAGTTCTGGTTCTCGACATAGCGTTTGACCACCTCCAGCGGCGCGCCGCCGCAGCTCACCACAAAGTAAGACGCAGACCAGAAGTGCGCGCCCCAAAGCGCGCGCCTGATCTCCGGATATTTCTGCGCGCGGACCTCTCGCGAAGCGGCGCCTTTCAGACGCTGCACGATAGTGCTGAGCGCAAGGCGTGGCGGGAAGGAGATCATCAGATGAACATGGTCCCGGTC
>Ga0210044_10006443_pt1 | contig 15452 bp, 13 predicted proteins | sample CryGey13umfilter_2_FD_183959 | JGI IMG/M metagenome (GOLD analysis project Ga0210044, IMG submission 183959) | Groundwater microbial communities from aquifer in Utah, USA - Crystal Geyser 4/9/14 3 um filter (SPAdes) (version 2) | ecosystem: Environmental > Aquatic > Deep subsurface >...
CGAATTTTAAATTTCTTGAAGGCCAGTACCTAGATATCTTGTGGAATAGTCTACGCCGTAGTTATTCAATTGCTTCAACGGCAAATCAAAAAGAAGTCACCTTGCTGATTAAGCGTTTTGAAAACGGCAAGATGAGCGATTACTGGTTTAACCAAGCTAAAGAGAATGACTTGCTTAGAATTGAAGGTCCAAAAGGCACATTCTTTCTTCGAGATAGTTCAATGCCGTTAATTTTTCTAGCAACAGGGACCGGCATTGCGCCGATCATCTCAGTTTTAGAGAGTCTAGACGCAAATGAAGAGTTTAAGCAAAAACAATCCATTACGGTTTACTGGGGCAACCGCTATCCAGAAGAATTTATTTGGCAACCGAGGTTTAAAAAATTGGATGTCACTTTTGTCAAGGTTTGCTCAAAACCAGATCAGGATTGGCTTGAAGATGTTGGTTACGTCCAAGACATTGCGCTTGAAAAACAACTAAATATAGTTGGATCTGCTGTTTATGCCTGTGGTTCAAACGCCATGATTCAATCGAGTAAGGCAAAATTTATCAAAGCAGGCTTACCTGAAAATCAATTTTATTCAGACGCCTTTGTGCAAAGTTATTAAAGATTACGAAAATAGAAGAGTGATAATATGAAAGCAGTGATTCTAGCCGGCGGCCTCGGCACCCGATTAAGTGAAGAAACCAGTACACGTCCAAAACCAATGGTTGAAATCGGTGGTAAGCCAATTCTTTGGCATATCATGAAAATGTATTCTTCGCATGGAATTAATGACTTTATCATCTGCTGTGGCTATAAAGGTTATGTCATTAAAGAATACTTTGCAAACTACTTTCTTCATCAATCTGATGTCACCTTTTGTATGAAAGAAAATAGTATGGAAGTTCATGAAAAACGTGCTGAGCCTTGGACCATAACACTAGTTGATACGGGTGATAACTCTATGACAGGAGGGCGTTTAGGACGCGTAGCTGAATATATTAAAGATGAAGAAGCCTTCTGTTTTACTTATGGGGATGGTGTTGCTGATGTTGATATATCTGCACTGATAAAATTTCATAAATCACATGGTAAACAAGCAACATTAACTGCAACCTATCCTCCTGGGCGTTTTGGCGCTTTAGATATTCAAAATGATCAGATTATGCAGTTCAAGGAAAAACCAAAAGGCGATGGTGGTCTTATTAATGGTGGTTTCTTTGTATTATCTCCAGAAGTTCTTGAAAGAATCAGTGGTGACAGTTGTACTTGGGAGCAAGAGCCTTTGATGGGGTTGGCAGCAGATGGTGAGCTAATGGCGTTTCAACACGAGGGCTTTTGGCAACCTATGGACACCTTGCGTGATAAGGTACATTTAGAAGAATTGTGGCAAGCGGGTAATGCTCCCTGGAAAAACTGGGAATAGGTATGATTAATTCCAATTTTTGGCACGGGAAAAAAGTTTTTTTAACGGGGCACACAGGCTTTAAAGGCAGTTGGCTTTCACTTTGGTTAGCGGAAATGGGGGCAACAGTTAAAGGTTATGCATTAAATCCCCCTACGACCCCCAGTTTGTTTGAAGAAGCAAGCGTTGCTGAAAAAATTGAATCTGAAATAGGGGATATTCGCAACTTAGAACAGCTAACCAGCAGTATGCAGGGCTTTAATCCAGATATCCTCATTCACATGGCTGCACAACCTTTGGTGCGTCTTTCATACAAAGAACCGCTTGAAACTTATGAAACCAATGTCATGGGAACGGCTAAAGTCCTAGAAGCAGCAAGAAGTTGTGAAAATCTCAAAGCCATTGTCAGTGTTACCACGGACAAGTGTTATGAGAATAAGGAATGGGTTTGGGGTTACCGTGAAGATGAACCTATGGGGGGGTACGATCCTTATAGTAGCTCTAAAGGTTGTGCTGAGCTGGTAACCTCCGCCTATCGCCGCTCATTTATGCTAGAAAAAGGTATTGGTCTCGCTTCAGCCAGAGCCGGAAATGTTATTGGCGGAGGCGACTGGGCAGAAGATCGTTTGATTCCCGATATTTTACGTGCCTTTGAAAAAGATCAAACCGTGATTGTTCGTAATCCTGCCTCCACCCGACCTTGGCAACATGTACTAGAACCGCTATCAGGTTACTTAGTTTTAGCGCAAGCACTCTACGAAAACCCAACAGCGTATGCTGAAGGCTGGAATTTTGGGCCCTTTGATGAGGATGCTAAACCTGTCGATTGGATTCTGAATCATATGGTTCAGCAATGGCCAAACTCCAGTTGGGCGTTGGACGAACATGCTCATCCGCATGAAGCAGGATATTTAAAGTTAGATATTTCTAAAGCGAAATCTAGATTAGATTGGTACCCTACATGGCGGTTAGAAAATACCCTAAAACGAATTGTTGAATGGCACCAGGCCTGGTTAAATAAAGAAGATATGCAGGCTAAATGTTTACAAGAAATTAATGAATATATGAGAGACATGAATAATGAAAACCACTGATTCCTTAAGGAAAGAGATAGCTGAATTAGTTAAGCAATATGCCGAGCTGCAATATGTTGAAAAACCCTTTGAAGCCGGAAAAACAGTGGTTCCACCTTCTGGGAAAGTGATCGGCGAAACAGAACTGCAATATATGGTTGAGGCATCATTAGACGGTTGGTTAACAACGGGACGTTTTAATGATCAATTTGAAAAAGAATTGGCCGAATTTATAGGTGTTAAACATCTGATTAGTGTTAACTCTGGGTCATCTGCAAACCTCGTTGCTTTTAATACATTGACATCGCCAAAACTTGGGCCAAGAGCCATCCAAAAAGGCGATGAAGTCATTGGTGTGGCGGCAGGCTTTCCGACGACGGTGAATCCTATTGTACAATTTGGTGCCGTCCCAGTGTTTGTGGATGTTGACTTGAAAACACACAATGTTAATGCAGATTTAATTGAAGCGGCAATCACACCCAAAACAAAAGCCATTATGCTCGCCCATACATTGGGAAATCCATTTAATCTTGCTAAAGTGAAAGCGATTTGTGAAAAGCATCATTTATGGTTAGTTGAAGACTGCTGTGATGCTTTGGGTGCAAAATTTGATGGCAAGATGGTTGGTACATGGGGCGATATCGCTACATTAAGTTTTTATCCTGCGCATCACATGACGATGGGTGAAGGTGGTGCTGTTTTTACAAATGATGCGAAGTTGGCAATGATTGCAGAGTCATTCCGTGACTGGGGACGTGACTGTTATTGTAAGCCGGGTTGTGATAACACTTGTGGCACACGCTTTAGTATGAAACTAGGTAATTTACCAGAAGGGTATGACCATAAATACACCTATTCACATTTAGGCTACAACCTAAAAATTACTGATATGCAAGCAGCATGCGGTTTAGCACAATTAAAACGTTTACCTGAGTTTATTGAAAAGCGTAACGCCAACTTTGACTACCTTAAAAAGCGTTTAGCAACTGTGACAGATTTTATTGAGTTGACTGAACCAACGGAAGGATCGACTCCGTCATGGTTTGGTTTTCCAGTTACTTTGAAAGATACTGCAGGAGTGAGTCGTGTTGATTTGACGAAATACTTAGATCAAAACAAAATCGGTACACGTTTACTGTTTGCTGGGAACTTGATTCGACAGCCTTATTTTGAAGGGATTGAGCACAGAGTGGTAGGTGAATTGACCAACACCGATATCACCATGAATCAAACCCTGTGGTTGGGAATTTACCCAGGCCTGGGTAAAGAGCAATTAGATTACATTGCCGAAAAGCTTGAAGAGTTCTTTGGGGTGAACTTTTAAATGAAGAATTTACCAACAGTTTTACTTACAGGCGCAAATGGTTTTTTAGGTAGTCATTTGCTGGAAGCTTTACTGGGGCAGGGATATAAAGTTGTTATTCTAAAGCGTTCAACATCAAATCTTTGGCGCATAGAGCATTTATTAGAACATGTCAAAACTTATGATGTAGATACACAGTCGTTAAACCATGCGTTTGAAGAACAGCAAATTGATTGTTTGATCCACTTAGCTTGTCATTACGGGCGTAATACTGATCCACTGCACCTAATGGTAGAGAGTAACTTATTATATGGCTTAAAACTTTTAGAGGCTTCTATCACTCATAGGGTAAGTACGTTTATCAATGCGGATTCACTCTTGCCAAGAAATTTAAACTCGTATATCTTATCAAAATCACAGTTTGTTGACTGGCTAAAGCTACACTCCAAAAAAATTCAGGTAGTGAATTTAAAAATTGAACATATGTATGGCCCAAAAGACGACACAAACAAGTTTTTGCCTTGGATCATATCTCAATTCAAAGAAAAGGCATCAGAAATTAGACTCACTAAAGGAGAGCAAAAACGGGATTTTATCTATATTGATGATGTAGTTTCTGCTTATTTAATAGTTTTAGAAAAATTACCGACCTTAATAGACTACAACGAATATGAAGTTGGTACCGGGCAAGCATTGGAGATTAAAGAGGTATTAGAACAACTAAAAGAGCTTTACGAAGCTAGTTTTGGAAAAATAACTTCAAAAATGGTTTTCGGGGCACTGCCATATCGTGAAGGAGAAATGATGAGTGTTAAAGTTAATAACCAATCGTTGATCGATTTGGGGTGGCTACCAAAAATAAAATTACAGCAAGGGTTAAAAAAATATTTAGAGGACATTGTATGAAATATCTAATTACAGGTGGTTGCGGATTTTTGGGCTCCAATATCGTCAGCGAAATTTTAAAGCAAGGTCATGAGTTAGTCGTGTTTGACAGCCTCTATCGTTTTGGCAGTTACCAGAATTTAGAATGGTTAAAAGCCCAAGGCGAGTTCGAGTTTATTCATGGTGATATTCGCAATACCAATGATGTCGAAAGAACCATTAAACAACATAAACCGGATGTGATTTATCATCTAGCTGGTCAAGTGGCGATGACCACCTCAATTTCCGATCCAAGAATGGATTTTGAAGTCAATGTAGGAGGGAGTTTTAATCTACTAAATGCCGTGCGATTATATTCACCTGAAAGCACAATTATTTATTCGTCCACGAATAAAGTCTATGGCGATCTTGAACAGTTTGAATATCGTGAAACAGAAACTCGCTATGAATGTATTGATAAGCCTAATGGTTTTGATGAAAGCGTTAACTTAGACTTCCATTCTCCATACGGAACATCCAAAGGCAGCGCCGATCAATACATGCTAGATTTTGCACGTATTTACAGGCTTAAAACCGCTGTGTTTAGGCATTCATCCATGTTTGGCGGAAGACAGTTTGCAACCGCTGATCAAGGGTGGTTAGGCTGGTTTACCCAAAAGGCTATTGAGATTAAAAATGGAACTGCAGAAGAGCCCTTTACAATCTCAGGTAATGGCAAGCAAGTTCGTGATTTGCTTTATGCCAGCGATTGCGTGGCGCTTTATTTAAAAGCCGCCGACAATATTGAAACCATTAAAGGCCAAGCGTTTAATATTGGTGGAGGAATTGAAAACTCATCATCATTATTAGAGTTATTTTCTTTCTTAGAGCAAGAATTAGATATCACAATGACATATCAACAATTGCCAGCTAGAGAAAGTGATCAAAGGGTTTTTGTGGCAGATATTGCTAAAGCTAAAACAATGCTGGACTGGGTTCCAAAAGTAAATCGGGCAGTAGGCGTTAGAAAGATGATAAAGTGGGTTTCTGAAAGTTGAAGAGAGTTGAAATTAAAAAAAGATTTATCAAAATTTTTTCAGTAGACGTATTAGTAAAGGGTTTGGGTTTTGTTCTTCTTCCTGTTTACTTAAACCTTATGACTCAAGAGGAGTTCGGTAATTATAGCTATATTTTTTCAATTGTTGGAATGATGTCATTTGTGTTTGGTGTTGGGCAGCATGTAACACTAAACCGTTTTTACCATAGTGATGAATATACACGTGATGTGCTAATAGAAAATATTCATATAATATTACTTACTTCTTTTTTATTTTTTGGGGCATTGCTTGTTTTTTTCAAGGATTCTTTTGTAGACTTTTTTTTTAAGTTTATTATTAGTGATTTGATTTTCTATAGCATGGTTTCGCTTGCAATCTTAATGTCTTTAAATCAGATATTTATGTCATTTTTATATCAATCAGAAAATATAAAAATGATTCAAAAGAAAAATATAGTTGATTTTTCTATTATTAATATTTTTGCTTTGTTTCTTTTATATTTTTTCCCTTTACCGAAAGATGAGCTCAGAATTTTAGCTATGCTAGGTAGTTATGCTCTAATTCTTATTCTTTATTATCATTTGTTTGTAAAAAAACATCATTTTAGATTTTCAAATAGAGCACTAACTTTTTACAAAAGAGGTGTTAAAAACGGACTTCCTATAGCATTAGGAAGTTTTTCTAATTTTTTTATAGCTTTCGGTGATCGTTTTGTTATAGAAAAACTATTAGATAATGCCGCACTTGGCATTTTTAGTTTTGCTATGGTAGTTATTGGTATTTTGATGCTGGTTTTTCAATCTTTTCAAAATGTATGGCTTCCATATCTTTTTAAGGAGAAGAATTTGGATATATCCTTTGTAAGGGTATATAAAATTATTTTTATATTTTTAGGGGTATCTTTGGCGATTGGGATTGGACTTTATGGATTAGTGTATATTTTGGCAAGTTATTATATTGAGTATTCATACATTGAGTCTTTAGAATTTTTGTGGGTACTCGTGCTTGCTTCATTTTTTCAAATTGCAGGAATGCTAATGGCTTGTTTTTATCAAATTTTTGAAAAAAATCATATTAGTGTTCCCATTAATATTACTGCGGGTTTTATTAATATTTATATTAATTATTATTTTATAGATCATTTTGGGCTTTTAGGTGCTGCTCTATCAACAGCGATTATATCTTTTATGCTTTTTGGGTTGCATTTTTATTTGGTGCATTTTTATAAGAAGAAAGGAAATTACGGTGAGTATTTCACAAAGCATAAAAACTAATAGATTTATAAGAAAGCTAAAGAAAGTTAGTGAATATATTTTAAGAATGAGATATGTTTCAAGTCCATTTAAAATTTATTTTCCCTATAAATCTGATTTTATACACCCAGCTTTTGATGAGTTAAAAAATAAACCACCGAAAAAATACTCAAATAAAAGAAATGCTAAGTTGCTACATTTGGTTATGGGGGGGGCTAAAGAAGATTTGGAGCATGATTATATTTTAGAGATAATTGATCATCCATTTTCGATCATGGCTTTTTATGAAGACTTCCCACGAGAGCCTATTGAATACTTTAATCGACAGCTAAAAATTAAGGAACTATATCTTAGTGAAAAACTTAAAAAAATTATTTTTATCTCAAATGGTCAAAAAGATTTATTTAAATTCTATTTTCCTGAAGAAAATATTCTAGAAAAATCAGTCGTTATACATATTCCATGGAGTGATAATATTTCAGCGGGGAAAAGGATAAAGACAAAAACAGAGCCGATTAACTTTTTGTTTATCGCTTCAAATTATCAAACAAAAGGTGTTGAGCTTGTTCTTAAGGCTTGGGAATTGTTTAAATGTGTCGATACAAGTAATGCTACATTGACGTTAGTAAGTTACGATATACCAGAAAAAATAAGCGTTAGGCTTCATAAGAGCATACGATTAATTAGGCAAGCCCCTTTATCAAACGAGTTAAAAAATGAATTATATAATCAATCTGATGTGGTTTTGGCATTGACTCTAACAGATGGCATAACAGCTATTGAAGCAACATCTTATGGTAAGCCCATTATTACTTACAGAGCACAACACTCAAAAGATTTTATAAACTATGATAATGGAATAGAAATAGATGTGCCAATCAATGTCTATGATGTTACCAAATATGGCATTGAATGGGAAACCAATAAAGAATTTGAAAAAACTATCAAAAACTACATTGACAGTGGCAAATTTGATAAAACGATAAAAAAACTTGTAGTAGCTTTTGAGAAATATAGTGAAGATAGAGTTTTTTTAGAAAAACAAACATTAAATGCAATAAACAAATACTATAAAGATTACACGATAGAAAACAGAAATAAAAAACTTTTGGAAATCTATGATGAGTGTTGCTAGTGATTTTAAACTTTTAGACTGCACTCTTCGAGATGGTGGTTATTACAATAACTGGGATTTTGAACCCGAATTGGTTGCTTCTTATCTTGAGGCCATGGCTGCATTAAAAGTTGATTTTGTTGAAATTGGCTTACGCTCCCTAAAAAATTCTGGATTTAAAGGTGGTTTTGCCTACAGTACTGATGCGTTTTTAAATAGTTTGCCAATTCCCGCTGAATTGGAAGAGAAAATAGGCGTGATGGTCAACGCCGCTGAATTGGTGCCACAACAGCAAAATATGGAGAAGTTATTAGAAAAACTCTTTGAACCCAAAGCCCAAAGCCCTGTCAGTCTAGTGCGTATTGCTTGTCATGTACATGAATTTGAAAGTGCTTTACCTGCCGCCACTTGGTTGAAAGAAAAAGGCTATTTAGTCGGCTTTAACCTGATGCAAATTGCGGATCGTAGTGATGAAGAAGTCGTTTCTCTTGCTGAGATTGCCAAGCAATATCCGATCGATGCTTTGTACTTTGCTGATTCAATGGGTAGCTTAAATCCATCTCAAGTTAAACATATTATCGGTTTAATTCGCCAGACATGGTCAGGAGAGATCGGTATTCACGCTCACGACAATATGAATCAAGCTTTAGCCAATTCTATGGCTGCAGTAGAAGTGGGTGTCACTTGGGTAGATAGCACTGTGACTGGTATGGGGCGAGGCCCTGGTAACGTACAAACTGAATATTTGGCTTTAGCCCTAGCACCTTATCGTCAACAGCAAGGGAATATCACCAAGCTTTTAGAATTGATCCGCAGACACTTCACCCCGATGCAAGAGCACTATGGTTGGGGTACCAATCCATATTACTATCTTGCTGGACAATTTGGTATTCACCCAACTTATATCCAACATATGCTCTCAGACAGTCGTTTTACAGAAGAAGACATTCTTGCTGTCATTGAGCATTTAAAAATTGAAGGTGGTAAAAGCTTTAGCCTCAATACGCTTGATGCAGCACGCCATTTCTATTTAGGTGAACCGCGGGGCAGCTGGAAACCTCAAACTCGTTTTAAAGATCAAGAAGTATTGTTGCTTGGTACGGGTCCAGGTGTAGCAAAACATCGCCATATAATTGAAGACTATATCCTGCAACACCAACCAATTGTATTAGCTCTTAATACACAATCCTCTATCGCCCAAGAGATGATTGATTTGCGGGTTGCCTGTCATCCTATTCGTTTATTAGCTGATTGTGATACTCATGTACACCTTCCGCAACCATTGATAACCCCAGCCAGTATGTTACCAAAAGACGTGTTGGATTCCTTAGCAGGTAAAGAGTTGCTAGATTTTGGTCTAAAAGTTCAATGCGATACCTTTGAAATTGCAGAGTCACATTGCGTTATTCCAACTTCATTAGTCATGATGTATGCCTTAGCTGTGTTGACGTCAGGCAAAGCAAAGCGAGTTTTATTGGCAGGTTTTGATGGGTACCCGGCAGGGGATACACGTAATGATGAAACGATGCAGTTGTTTGAGCAATACCAAGAAAATGTAAATGCGATACCCTTATTATCTATTACGCAGACAAAATATCGTTTACCTACGGCAAGTGTTTACGGTTTATTAAAGGAAGGAGAATGAGCATAAATGTATTTTTACCCTGCCGTAAAGGCAGTGAGCGCGTTCCCAAGAAAAACATCAAACCTTTTGCACAGTTTAATAATGGCTTGATTGAAATTAAACTGAAACAACTCCTTAAAGCTAAACAAATTGATAAGATTTTTCTTAGCACCAATGACGATGAAATCCTAGACTATGCCGCGTCACTGCATGAGTCCAAGATCATCCTACACAAAAGAGACGAGAGTCTTTCATCCAGTGAAACGAGTACAGATCAACTCGTAGCACACGCGTTAGAATTGATTGAAAATGGTGAAATTCTGTGGACACATGTTACATCACCATTTTTAAGCACACAAAGCTATGATCAAATCATTGAAAAGTATCTTGATGTCAAAAAACACGGTTACGACTCTTTGATGACGACGAATTTGATCCATGGTTTTTTATGGAATGAAAGCAAGCCCATTAACTATGATCGCACAAAGGAAAAATGGCCCAGAACCCAAACTCTAGATCCTATTCACGAAATCAATAGTGCCGTGTTTTTGGCGAATGCTGAAATATATCAAACGCTTGATGATCGTATTGGTCAAAAGCCTTATCTTTATCCACTCGATAAAATACAAGGATTTGATATTGACTGGGAAGATGACTTTAAAATCGCACAGGCGATTGTACAGTCAGGAATTGCAAAGTTATGAGCAAACAAAAATTGGACGTTAGCCAATATAAAACACTTGTTTTTGATTGTGACGGTGTCGTGCTCAACTCCAATAAAATCAAAACCCAAGCTTTTTACGATGTCGCTAAAACTTACGGACATGAACCAGCGCAGATATTAAAAGACTATCATGTACAAAATGGTGGTATTTCACGCTATGCTAAATTTGAGTATTTTCTCACTGAAATTCTAGGCAAGCGCATAGATCAAGCAGAACTCAAGCAACTTTTAGAAAACTTTGCTCACGAAGTCAAAAAAGCTCTTTTAATCTGTGAAGTCGCTGAAGGCATGGATAAGCTCAAAGCCAAAACCAAACACGCAAATTGGTTAATTGTGTCAGGTGGCGATCAAGTAGAACTGAGAGAAGTTTTTGCAGAAAAAAGATTAGATAAATACTTTGATGCTGGGATTTTTGGTAGTCCCGATACCAAAGATATTATTCTCGCACGTGAAATCGAAAACGGTAATATCACTATGCCTGCTTTATTCATTGGAGATAGCAAATACGATTATCAGGCATCCCAAAACGCAGGGTTGGATTTTGTATTGTTGTCTAACTGGACAGATTTAAATAGTTGGGATGATTTTTGTAAAAGGTATAGTATAACTTGGTTTAAGTCATTGGAAAGTCTTCTTTAATGAAAAAAATTAAAGATATTTCTGATCTTTTAATTTGGAAAGTATGAGCAAAAATTAGATATTGTTGGTCGATTTGGAACTGATTCTAAGAAGCCAACAATTTTATGGTTTCAAATTACATAGGATTAGTATGGAAAGTTATAAAAGAAATACAAAAGAAAAAATTGATGATTTTTACTTTGAATTTATTAATAAGCTACGGTATACAAAATTTTTGTATGAAAAAATCGTTAATGGTAAGCATAAGCAGCTTGAAAAAAATATTGAACTAAAAGGTATATATAAGAACAAAAGATGTTTTGTTATAGGAAACGGTCCATCTGTAAATAAACAACATTTAACTCTTCTCAAAGACGAAATTGTTTTTATGGTAAATCGAGCCTTTCTAGATCCTAGATACGAAATAATAAAACCAAAATACCATGTAATTGTTGACCCAAAGCTATCTACAGGTGAGTGGCCTATAACCTTTTTGGATGAAATAGCAGAGATAAATCCTGGGGTTACTTTTTTACTTAATAGTGCTTGGCATGATCAAGATTTATTTAGACCATATAAGGAGCGATATAAAATATATTGGATTGATGGAAGTATGACTGTTACGCCTTATTTTTTTGGGAAAAAAATTGACTTAACAACTAGAACATATAGTAATGCTGTAGTTGAGCAAGGAATTACTAGTGCGGTATATATGGGGTGCAGCGAAATAAATTTTTTAGGGGTCGATGGTAATGGCTTGTGCTATAGCTTACTCGGTAGGACTGACTCACACTCTTATGGTCATAATCCAGAAGACTTAACTATGAATTTTCAAACAACAATAAGGTCTCTCAGTTCAATGTCACACTCATTAAGAAAATGGTTTCATTTGTTTGAGTATTGCCGTAACAATAAAATTATATTAAATAATTTGACGGAAAGTGGAGTTTTGAACCTCAATAGAATTAAGTTTGATGATTATTTACGAAATAGTAAATAGTGTTGATATTCCATGCTCATACTTTAAATGCTTATGTTGTAAGGTTGGAAAAGTTCCGAGTTCCTCCCTTTTTTCTTTAAAAATATAAGCAATTGGAATAAAGTTTTGTAAAAAAATACAAAAAATTTTAAGGATATCAATAATGAAAATAGCATTAATACATTCACATTTAAATGATAGGGGTGGGTCGCAAAGGTATGTTATTGAAATAGCAAATAATTTAATTGAACTTGGCGTTATGGTTGATATTTATTGTTATGAATATAATAAAAACTCATGTTATCCCGAACTAACAAAAAACTTAAATATAAATAAAGTTTATACAAGAGAAGTGGTTAACAATATTGGCAGTTTTGCAAAACAAAAAAAATTAATCAAAAAAACTATAAAAAATGTTTGCAATATTAAAATTTTAAAAAAAATGATAAATATTTTTGGTGTTGACTATCTTTATTTTATTTACTCTACTAAAAAAAATGCAACAAAAGTATCTAATTTAATTTTGAATGGTGATAATTCCTATGATTTGGTTTTTGCTCACGAGGAGCCTTTATCTGTATATGCAGCCATAAATTATAAAAAAATTAAAGCTATACCGATTTATTGGTTTTGCTACGACACAATTGAAAAGTGGTTTTTAGAATGGAAAGATGAACATAAAAGGTATTTTTTGAGGAAATTTTTACTTCAAAATATTTATTTTAAATATGACCGATATCTTATTAATAAATTTGTGGATAAATCTGCTGTTTTAGATAATAACATGCTAAGTAGATATAAAAGACTTTATAATAAAGTGCCTTTGGTAAGGCGTGGAGGGGTTCCCGTAGCCTCCCTTCAATTGGATAGAAAAAACATAATTAGAGAGAAATATAATTTATCAGAGGAAACTGTAATTATTTTTTCTTTAACAAGGTTTATAAGCTATAGAAGGGTTCATGATATTTTAAAAATGTATGAAAAACTTCCTATCGAAGTTCAAAGTAATATATTTATTTATTTAAATTCACCTGTAACGGATCAGACTTATTATGATTGGTGCATGAATGAGCACAAAAAAACTTTAGAAAGTGAAAATATAGTTGTCGATATAGATTACCCTAGTAATGATTCTGAGATGTATGATATGTATTTGTCGTCAGATATTTTCATTTTTCCAAATGAAAATCAAACTTGGGGGCATGCTCCGTTAGAAGCTATGGGGTGTGGTGTAGCAACAATTGTTTCAAGTGGTTGTGGAATTAGCGAGGTTCTTAAAACGATTTCACCAGAAACAGTATATGATGTGGGTAATACTGATGTTTTATCCCATAAGATAAGCGAGTTTGTTAAATCGAAAAGTTTTAAAGATATTGCCGATGACCAAAAGCAGTATGTAAAAGACAATTTAACTTGGAAAAAGATATGTGAAATATATTTAGATGATATTTCTGATTTGTTAGGTGAAAAAAATGTGTAGTATCTACGGGTCTATAGGTAAAAATTATAAAAATATAGAACAACCATTTCCGAAAGAACTGTTTCATAGGGGGCCGGATGATGATGGTATTTATTATGATGATCGTCGTAACCTTTCTCTTGGTCATACAAGACTTTCGATTATAGATCTTTCTAATCAAGCTCATCAGCCTATGTCAGACAGCAACGAAAACTTTGTTTTGGTTTTTAATGGTGAGATATATAATTATTTAGAACTTAAGATTCAACTACAAAAACTAGGTCATTTTTTTAAAACAAATTCTGATACAGAGGTAGTTCTTAAGAGTTATATTGAGTGGGGAGAGGAGTGTGTAAACAATTTCAGGGGGATGTTTGCATTTTGCATCTATGATAAGTCGGTTGAAGCATTATTTTTAGCGCGGGATCGTTTCGGCATAAAACCGCTAATTTATAGTTTTTTGGATAGCCAATTTGTTTTTTGTTCTGAACTCAAGCCGCTTTTAACGTCTAGTATTCTTCCAAAAAAGTTATCTTATGAGTCAGTGAATGATTATTTTAGATATGGTTCTGTAAAACAACCAAAAACGATGCTTGAAGGAATATACCACCTTCTTCCGGGGCATAGTATGAAAGTAAATCTTGATTGCAGTTATACCATTAGAAAATATTATGATTTGGTTGCTAAGTCTTCAAGATATCCACATATAGATACTTATCAGAACGCAGTAAAGGCTGTTAGATTAGAGTTAGAAGAAGCAACAAAATTTCATATGATTGCGGACGTCGAAATAGGTGCTTTCCTCAGTGGTGGCGTGGATTCAACTGCTGTCGTAGCTTTAATGAAACAATGCTGCCATAAGCAAATTAATACTTTCAGTCTAGGGTTTAAAGATAAAACTAATGTTGAAGATGAAACGGATATTGCGACAAGGAGTGCTAAATATTTAGGTTGTAATCATCATAATATTAAAATTGATGATGATTATGTGGCTAATGTTTTTGATGGCTTTATAGGGGCAATTGATCAGCCCACTATTGATGGTATAAATACTTATATCGTTAGTCTTGAAACAGCTAAAGAATTGAAGGTTGCTTTAAGCGGATTAGGTGGGGATGAAATATTTGCAGGCTATCCTCATTTTAAAACTATTTCTTCTAATGTCTTAAACTCTCCAAGCCTGGTATCAAGCTTTGGAAAAGCTTTAAATAGAATTCGGCCCAATCGCTTTACTAATAGGTTTGAATTTTATGGTATTGGAGAAGAAGAAGCGATGGATATTCAAAGAACGATCAATCCAAACCTAGATACAATTTTGAAAAATACCCAAACTACGAACAATTCTGAGATTTATAAAAACCTATCTTCTATTCAAAAAATAAGTAAGGTCGAAATTGATCAATATATGCTCAACACCTTACTCCGTGATAATGATGTTATGAGTATGGCGCATTCTTTAGAAGTCCGTCCAATTCTTCTAGATCATAAGCTTGTTGAGCTGGCTTTTAGTTTACAAGATAATTTTAAGATAAGAAATGGCATATTGAAATCTGTATTTATTGATAGTGTTAAAAATATTATTCCAGGTGAGGTTTATACTAGAAAGAAAACAGGTTTTGAAATGCCATTTGTTAGGTGGATGAACGGTTGCTTAAATGATGTATTTAAAAATGCTCTTGATTCAAAGTATGCATCTCATATTTTTACGAAGTCATATCTCACCGAGTTGCACAAAAGAGCTTACATGAAAAGCTTGAAAAGAAAGGACTGGACTAGTTTAGTGTTTTTATGCTGGATTGAAAGGTTTGATATTGAAGTTTAATTTGTGTGATCTATACACGCTAGACACGATTAGGATTGTAATCCCCTGTAATCCCCCCGAAAAATAACCGAGGTCAAAAGTAGAATTTTCTCGTAAACTAAACGCAGGAGATTCTTATGAAAAGATCAAAATTTACAGACAGCCAAATTATGGCAATACTAAGGCAAAACGAA
>Ga0210044_10006447_pt1 | contig 15443 bp, 18 predicted proteins | sample CryGey13umfilter_2_FD_183959 | JGI IMG/M metagenome (GOLD analysis project Ga0210044, IMG submission 183959) | Groundwater microbial communities from aquifer in Utah, USA - Crystal Geyser 4/9/14 3 um filter (SPAdes) (version 2) | ecosystem: Environmental > Aquatic > Deep subsurface >...
AAAGAAGACTCTCAAAGTTCAACGGTTTAACAGATGGAATGTTTAATCTGCACTTGAAAGAGTCGGAATGGAGATGGAATAATAGGGATAAAATTTATGATATACTTTTAGTAGAATTTAGAAAAAATCCGCTCTAAAGTATCCTAGACCCAAAATTATTTTCGACCTGAGTTAGCCTCAGGTCTTAGTACCAACAACAACCCAACATTGAGTTTAGTAGACGTTTGTAGTTTTGTTTGCAAAACTACTAAACATCGTACTCGATGTATGGTGCCAGGAGGGAGACTCGAACTCCCGACCTGAGGCTTATGAGTCCTCCGCTCTAACCACCTGAGCTATCCTGGCGCACCAATTCCCGTATTGTACCTCATGTGTTCACGGTTACGACAGATCTAAAACTGAAAAAATACGGTTGTCCCAAAGAGATTACCCAACAGTTATATCGAAAAAATCTACAAAAAACGAAAAATTAAACATATCCAAGAAGTTTCATATCCCTGTGGAGTTCACGAACTGGTCGCTTTGGAGTTTAGTATCCTGACGTAGTGCAGTTTGATAATTCAAACTCCATGTTTGTCGAAGACAAACATGGTTGCGGGTCCAAGACTCGAACCTGGTTTACCAGGTTATGAGCCTGGTGAGATCACCCGACCTCCCACCCGCGATAAAAACAAATTTCAAACGAGACAAAAGGTAATAAGCCTTTATGTCTATAACTATCCTAGGGATAGCTGCTACTAGTAAGTAGCTTTCTAGTAAGTAGCTTTTAAGTTGTCTCTTTAGGTCAATTTGATTTAAGACAACTACGCATCATCATAACAAACCGATGCTACCAGCGCAAACCCGCGCTAAGCAAACCCTTCCACTGGAGCACAACGGGTTGCGTCAATTCCGACGCAACTTCTTTACCTACAAGCGGGTCTGTTGGTACCTCTTCAATAACGACAACTGTTTCACCCTGTTTTACGAGCTGTAGCCTATCGCGCGCCTCTTTTTCAACATACTCGGCAGTTTGGCGGTATGCCTTTTCTTGCTCAAGTTCTTTGTATTGGGTTTTGAGACCCGAAACTTCACCTTCGAGGGTATTAGTACGAGAACTTGCAGAGTAGGTCTGAACCATTACTTTTACCAGATTAAACACAACAAAAACCAAGAGTACAAGAATTATTCGTGTAACTATGACGTTTTTTTGCATGATATGGGTTAATTGTATCAAACTGCCTCTTAACTAAACAATATATTTCACACCAGTGCACAAAAATAGCCTATACATAATACTATTTGACAGTAATCAGTATTGGTGTTACTATATGTACTGCTATGATCTTATTTGACCAAGCGCATGCACAATTTGTAAATTACCTCTCAACGGAAGACCGCGCTGGGTCTACTATACTCGCATACGGAAAAGATATCGAGCAACTTCTTAACCATATTAGAGATAATCACGGAAAAACACACGTACATCACATTGAGACAGAACATATTCAGTCCTTTTTGGACGCCCTCGAAAAACAGGAATACACAAAAAAGAGTATTTCTCGAAAAATAAACTCAATTAAAACTTTTTTCAAATTTTTGAAAATCAACGATTATGTTCTCGAAGACCCATCAGCAGTTATTTCTCATCCAAAATTTGAAACGCCCGCGCCACGAATCTTGTCTGAAATGGAGTTCCGAGCGCTTCGAGATGCGGCACGCGACGATGTTAGAACGCACGCAATTATTGAACTTCTTTTGCAATCAGGCATTCGAATCGGTGAACTTTCGGAATTACGACTCCACAACATTGAAATAGATGAATCCAAAGAATCCGGTGTTTTGATTATTGACGGCTCACGAACAACCCTTTCTCGACGAATCCCTCTTAACCGTGCCGCATCTATGGCAGTTGGGCACTATTTAACCGAACGACCAGAAGCTGAAAGTAATCACATATTTATTACGCGAACGGGAAAACCACTTTTGGTACGAAACATTCGTGCAAGTATTGATCGTTACTACAATAAAGCTGGCATTGAGAATGCTAAGGTAAATGATCTTAGACACACATGGATTGCCCACCACATAAAACGCGGAACAAGTTTAGTCATGCTTTCAAAACTTGCCGGACACAAACGCCTTGCAACCACCGAGAAATACTTGAATTTTATTGATTCGAACGAAAACACCGGAGTCACGCTTGAAGAACTCTAGACTGTGATTCTTTGACGATGGACCTCTCCTAACTTCTTATTACTTTTACCTTTTACCCAATTTTGGAATAGCTTTACCTGGGATCAAAAAGACCCCAGGCAAGTTTCACAAACACTCTAAGCAGGCGACAAACTAGCAAGCGTTTTATCATCAAACAAAGCTGGTTGGAGAGGCACCGCCTTCTCTTCAACTTGAGTTGCGCAGCGGAGTTCTCCACAATTTGTACATTTGGATTGAAACAACCCTGGACGTACCGTTGTAACAAGAACCGGAGCCATCTCCCTGCATTTTTTGCAACGGACATCAGCAGCAACAGTTTTTTGCACAACAACCTCCTCTTTAGGTTAGTGAATCATTAACTCTGGGTGCTTTACCAAAAATGCATCTGCCGCGGCACGGACAGGATCATACGGAAGAAGCATTCCCAAAACAACGACCCCAACGATCACAAGAAGTGTAATAACAGAAACCATTTTTTCACGCTTTCATTTGTTAAACTACTTTTGGATAAAACTCCAATTTTTGGATTCGTATCGAGTATAGTCCGCGAGTGAGAGGTATCACAACAAGAGAATTTACTTGGCCCGAAAAGGATATCCCAACCGAATAAGAAGTAACCTACTAACACGCGAGAAACTACAAGCCACCAACCATTTACTACAACAACTCTTCGACCTGAGGCTTAATACGCATAAACATTTTATTGTGACCGTTCATGTTTGGATGAACCCCATCGTAAAGATCGCTACTAACCAACAGATCATCCATGGGAATATACATAATGCCATGTGCCTCACAATATTCCATAATTTCACGCGATACTTTCTCGATGTGTTCGTTTTTATAGGAAACTCCTTGCTCCCATGCTACAGGAATTGTTTTAGATTCATCAACCAAGGTTGGACCAATAAACACAATGCTGTTTGTAAATTTTTGTGTGGATGTTACCAATAGATCAAGATTATGGCGCACTTCATCAGTAGAAACAAACAGTTCGTTCGTATCGTAGTCCGACCGTGCATCGTTAATGCCAACGGCAAACACTATTATTTCGGAATCACGATGTCGCGACTCAACTTCGAATCTTCGAACCAAATCAGTTGTTGTATCGCCCGTAACACCTAAGACGTATACCTGAACATCGCCTTGCAAAGACTCAAAATAATTACGCAAACGCGTTGCCCATCCTCCAAATTCAGGATCAAATGAACCCCACGTTATGCTGTCGCCAAATATACAAATATTCATAATTGTTTGTGGTAAACATCAATCGAACCAATCCGAACCATTATCGCATCAAAGCTAACTACTTGTCTGACTAATGTCGCTACTTTCTTTTGTTCTGCTCAGTTAACTCAATCGGCAATTTTTCAAATGAAAGTATCGGACATTCATTGTTTATCCAGGATTCGGTGATATTAAAAACTTTTGTATACACAAAATCAGCACTTCCAAACATCGCATCGCTCCAAACAAACCCCAGCTTTAGAGCATACTCTTTTACTTTATCTTCGGTATCTGCCTCAATTTCAATCCAGGGATTAAGTCCAGGCCATGTATCAACGTCAAACTCAACGTCCACATCCTTTATGACATAACGAAGTCGTTTTGTTTCCTGATAAGCTTTTTCAATGAGCCCTACCGACCTGAGAAACTCTCTCGCCTTATCAAAACTATCAACCTTGACCTCAACCTCTTCTACCCCGTCTAACGATTGTTGCGTAACCCTTTTGTACGTCATTGTTACCTTATCAACCTCGTCTCTAACGCGAGCCCATGCCCCCTCTTTATGTATGGGTAAATTATAAACGCATCTACGTAATAACCTTTCATCAAACACTTTTTCCGCACCTATCTCCTCAAGCTTTTTAATTATTTCACCTTTGGAGATATTTATAAATTTTGCCTCAATTTCTTTTGCCATAATTATGTTGTTATTGTTTAACATTGGTGGACCTGAGGGGACTCGAACCCCTGGCCTCGACAGTGCGATTGTCGCGCTCTAGCCATCTGAGCTACAGGCCCACGTGATGTACCTCATAATACCGCACAAATAACCGTCACACATCTTCTTTACTGGGCTAGAGCCTGCTCTTTAGTTTGGTCATACCAAACTTATAAAAACAAACTTGTTTGTTTTAAGCCATCTGAGCTACAGGCCCACGTGATCTTTACATAATACCGCGTAGAAAACAGTAATGCATGTCCTCTTCTATGCTAGAGCCTGCTCAAGTTGAGTTTGACACTACAAACTCACTTAACAATGTGTGAACACATTGTTAAGCTACAGGCCCACGATTTCTGCTCCAAGTATACCGCATGGTTTGCCAACAAACCCACTTTACTTGACTAAAGCGCTTTAGTGTAGTAAAGTGCGGATATGAATTGGAAAGACAAAAACAAACAACAACTGATTACATCCCTTCTAGAGCTACAAACACGGGACGAAGCTCAAAGATTTTTGCGTGATCTTATGACTGAATCTGAGATCGAGGAGTTCTCAAAACGGTTTGAAGCAGCACAACTTTTGACCCAAAACGTTCCCTATTCGCAAATAATCATTAAAACAGGACTGAGTTCAACAACCGTAGCCCGCGTTTCAAAATGGCTTAACGGTGACCTTGAGGGCTACAAAACCATTATCAACCGCCTGCATCACCATACCAATCCCCAATCGGGGAGCGGTATGTCGTGATAGTAACTCTCACTTTTTGACGGCATTCCCCTCCTCACTTGGAGGATTTTTGTTAGCACATTCAAAAAGGAGACGTTTCATGACAATTCGGATCAAGCAGTTTGCAATGGATCGGTCTATTGTTGCACCATGTATTTACAAGACGGAGCCACATCGTGTAACCGATTGGGGTTTTGTTGTTTCCCGGGATATCTACGCTGAGCTTGAAGAAATGCTTGGACTTTACAGCGCATACAACTTTATCCCCGGAAGACACCATTATCGAATCGACGCTTACTTTGATCAAGAAAAACTGTGGATTCTCGAGATAAATGCTGCGTTTGTTGATGGATGGGGTACGGCCTTAAACCTTGCGCGTTCGTGCAACATATCGGCAAACGTAGAATCGGACTACTTTCCCACCACATTTTCAACAGAGGACGGGGCGTATCTTCCCGAGCTAAAACTTTTTGTTTCAGAGCTAACAAGGAGAGATGGTATTCCTCGCAAAACAATTACCTGTCCGGAAAACCTGAGTAAGCTTCCCGCAACAACGTATTTATACGGGAGGAATCGCCCTGCAGATCCATTTAACATTGAACCGTTATGCCAAGAAAAGCTTGACAATAAAAACTGGCTTGCACGGTTCTCTCGTTTATGGGAAGGGCAAAAAGTTTGTCTTCCCATCCATTACGAAGCACATAAGACAACTTGGGATAATGTGCCGGAAGATATCGTACTTAAGTTTGTTGAAAAAGATGGTCCTGCATCACAAATAGCTAGACAAAGCGTGATCTTTGGGAAACCAAAAGGGAAAGCACGTTTTCTACGGACATGTTATGAAAACGGCGATTTACTCGCTCAACAGCGTATCCAACCATACCGCCACTTGGGTTACAACACTCAGATAGTAATACTTGCGGTGGGAAACCATGTGGTGACCGGCTACGTCCAATTAAGCGATAAGCTTGTCATAAACGACAACTCCATCCACGGACCAATCCTTTTTGACAAATGAGTAAACATGCGGGGGGTGAAAACCCCACCCTCCGCACAACTACAAAAAAATGAAAACCATAATTTTTGATATTGACGGAACACTCACCGATCTATGGCCGATTGAACGATCGGTTCTAATATCTATGCTCGGTAGGCAAAGCTCAATCCAGATTAACAAGCTTAAATCATCTGGCACATCAAATCTTTACGCGATTTTCAATAAATGCTCGCCAGAAAAGATCGATAAATCGACATTCACCCAAAAATATAACAACACCTTCACTGTTCTTTTGAAAGAGAACCGTTTACCGTCGCCTAAAAAATATCCGCTTGTTAAGTGGATCAAAAACAACGCAAGAAAATATACCTATGTTTATGCAACGGGTGGTCAAAAAGCAGAAACTCTCTACGTACTTTCGAAACTAGAAATCGTACAGTTTTTTGATATACAAAACTCAGTTGATAAAACCACGTGCCGCTATTCGAAAAAGACAGGATTACCCTTTCGTAAAATTCTGCAAAAGTATCCACAGGCGATTCTGATAACAGATAGTGAATCTGATCGAGAAGGCGCCGCAAAATTCGCAATTCCCACGCTAATTGTTTCAGAAAATACTACTACTCTTGACGCAAATATTTAAGAATGGATGAAACGTGAACTAACAATCGTTAAACTGAAAGATTATGACATGTAGTTTTTGTACTCAAATACTGCTCAGGAATGCGTAGCATTTCATGGTGGGCGAGGCAGGACTCGAACCTGCGACCCCGAAGGTATAAGCTTCGTGCTCTAACCAACTGAGCTACTCGCCCGTGATGTTTTCAGTCTAACCATAGCTTACCTCCACCATGATACCGTGCTAGCTCTTTAGTTCGACACTGTCGAACTTATCAGAATTTGCATCGCAAATTCTAAACCAACTGAGCTACTCGCCCGTGATGTTTTCAGTCTAACCCCGACAAGACTACACGGTAACTTTAGTTTGGACTTTTCAAACTAACAAACAATTCGCCATAGGTGAATTGTAAGCTACTCGCCCCCCTACAACCGATTATACACGGTAAACTTGTGGCATCTACCCCTATGAAGACATCCACATAAGCAAAATTGAAATATTCCAAAGATCCATGTTATACATAGATGATGAATCACGCAAAACTGCTCGTGTTGTCTTTATGTCTGTATATCGGTGTTAGTTTGTGTTCAGTTGTAGTAACATACGCTCAAAAACAATCTGCACTGCAACACAGTACAAACGATAGTTCCCAACTCCTCTATAAACCCGTAATATACGATCCCGATCAAGAGATTGCGCTTTCATACATTCCACCAAGTAATGATAGTAACCAAACGCTTGCCCTAGCACCAAGCCGTATCCAAACCCCTACGCAAAGTCCCTCCCCAGAGATTGCCGAAACGTTGACAGAACCAGACGAAACACGGATGATACCGGACAACAACCCTCAAGTACTCGGCGCGTTCACCACCATAGGCCCTACACTCTCTCAAGAGCCCATCGACCCAAACGGCAGCATTATCATTCCAAAGATAAACGTAAATAGCCCCATTGTTTTTGATGTTTCGATTTCTGACAAGCAAGCATACAATACTGCCCTCGAGAACGGTGTAGCACACGCCATCGGTACCGACAAACCCTCAGCGGCAATATCGAATACCTACCTTTTTGCACACTCAACGCAATTTGAAGAACATATTGCCCGCTATGCCGCCGTATTTACAAAACTTAACCAGCTAGAAAACGGAGACCTTATTGTTGTCTATTTTCTTGGAAAACGTTACGATTATCACGTCGTGCAAACGGAAATCGTTGAAAGTTTTGACGTATCCGTTCTCACCAGAACCCATGATTTTCCAAGCATTACGCTTCAAACCTGTGACCCACCGGGAATTCCAAAAAACAGGCTTATTACAACCGCAAAACTAATTGCAGTGTATGATAAATAGTATGACCCGAAAAAACCTCCTTATTGGCCTACTGGTTTTGTTATGCATAATTCTTGCAATACTGTTAGCGGGAAATATTACCCAAAAGGGCGTTGATGCAGTGTCAAACTCCAACCTATCCCCTACTACAACAAATGGCGAAAGACTCTAAGCCGCAACTGAGATTTAAGGATTTTGAACAGTTTTTAGATATCCCGTGTCGAAAACGTATAGGCAGTTCTTTCCTGAATTGACCAAAACGGGAGATAAACTGCCGTCAGCATTCTTCCACGAAAGGCAATCAGCATCATGAATGTTTTCAAGATATGCGTACACTAAAAAGCGATTATCCCGCCAACGCGAAAACCCCACATCGGTTGGGCTTATTTCATGGTTAAAATAATACGTGTACCGACTCGGATACACCTCGGGATCAAGCGGATCTTGTGGGTTTCCCTTAATATATTTTTCTGTTTTAAGCGGTGATAAAAACGTAGTAATATTTGTTTCGGTACGATCCCTCCCTTGAAGGATTGTTACTCCAGTGACTTCATCAGATACATTTCCTGACGTTTGAGTCGGTGGTGGATAACCTCCCTCATACACAAAATACTGGCGAATCGCATTATTAAGCTGAGAGATATCATCCTTACGCAGTGCATCTCGAGCCTGCTTAACGTACCCAGCGTAAGAAACAAGACCGATCGATGCTAACACGCCAAGAATAGCAATTGAAACTAATAACTCAACCAACGTAAAACCATGACAAGGTTGTTGCGGAGATTTCATGCGCTTACATCATACCGCACGTATTTTTTTGGAACAAGAAATGATAAAAAATATGCCCAGTTCCAAGTGTCTCGCCTAGAAACCAGCATAATCCGAAGACGATGCTATTCCAAGCCAAACACTGGGAGCCAGGCACATTACCAAAGATACATACGTATTATACATGAGTGTACTAGAAAATGTCAAGGCCATGTGGATAACGATGTGTAGAAGCACCACTTTTGCCGCCACTAAGCCAATAGTCGACCGAAGGACACATACTCACTTTTACCGCAAACTATGGGCGAGATCGCGATCAAAAAAATATACCAACAAACAATCAGTCCCCTACTTTGACAACACAAGCGAGAAAACTTCGTCGATAGACTCAACAAAATGAACCTTTAGACCTTTTAATAGCTTTGGTGCGATATCCTTTACATCTGACTCATTGCGCTTTGGCAACACAACTGTTGAAATCCCTGCACGCTTTGCAGCCAAAATCTTTTCTTTTATTCCCCCAACTGGCAAAACTTGTCCCGTGAGCGTAATTTCACCTGTCATAGCAACATCGTGCTTAACCGGTTTATTAAGAATGAGCGACACGATAGCTGTTACCATTGCCACACCAGCACTCGGACCGTCTTTTGGTACCGCCCCTTGGGGCACATGAACGTGAATATCATTTCTTTTGAAAAACTGATCTGGTATGCCAAGTTTTTCAGACCGACTTCTCACCACAGAAAGCGCTGCACGCGCCGACTCCTTCATTATCTCACCCAAAGACCCCGTTACCATAAATCCACGGCCCCCAGGCATCTGTGCGGTCTCAATAAAGAGAATCTCTCCCCCAGCCTGTGTTACTGCCATTCCTGTTGCAACGCCAGGACGTGACGTTCGCGCTTTAATCTCTGGAAATACCCGCTGTGAACCCAAATAACCGCGTGCCTTTTCGGGACTAATCGTTGCCGTTTTCTGTTTTCCGTGCACCATATCAAACACTACTTTCCGTGCAAGTTTTGAAAGCTCTCGCTCAAGATTTCTTACCCCAGCCTCACGAGTATACTCATTGATAACAACGGGAAAAACGCTGTCCTGAAGTTTAACTTTGCTTTTAGTAAGGCCATGCCTTTCGAGCACACGTGGCCACAAATGCGTTTTTGCAATCTCTTGTTTTTCTTCGTCTATATACCCCGAAAGATCAATAACCTCCATCCTATCCCGCAGTGCAGGCTGCATCGTGTCTAAAATGTTTGCGGTTGCAATAAAAAGCACCTGTGAAAGATCGTAGTTTAAATCTAAATAGTGGTCCCTAAACGTACCATTTTGCTCGGGGTCTAGTACCTCTAACAGAGCAGAACTTGGATCTCCACGAAAATCAGTTCCAACTTTGTCAATCTCATCAAGCATAAACACTGGATTTGGCACACCAGCACGTCGAATTCCCTGAATTATCTTTCCCGGCATTGCTCCAACATATGTTCGTCGATGACCTCGAATTTCAGCTTCATCATGAACACCACCAAGACTTATGCGTACAAACTCCCTTCCGAGCGCATTTGCAATTGATTTTCCAAGCGAAGTTTTTCCTACACCCGGAGGCCCAACAAAACAAAGGATCGGACCTTTTAGTTTGGGAGAAAGCTTCTGAACTGCAAGATACTCCAACAGCCGCTTTTTCACCTCTTCAAGACCGTAGTGATCTGCATTCAGCGTTGCCTCAACCTTTTTTAGATCAACCGCTTTCGACTTGGCAACTCCCCACGGTAAGTCAAAAACCCAATCAAGATATGTACGTATGACTTGATACTCAGACGAATGTGGATGCATTGATTCCAATCGCTCAATCTCACGGCCAACATCTTTTGTAACCTCATCAGGAAAATCACCCGAATCCATCTTTTTACGATACTCGTTTGCTTCTTGTTGTGTTTCACTTTCTTCTCCCAACTCTCGCTGAATTTCCTTGAGTTGCTGACGTAAAAAAGCCTCTCTGCTCATTTTATTGAACTCTTTTTTTACATTCGAAACAATTTTTCCCCCCAACTCGATCTGCTCAAGTTCACGCGACAATATTGCCGCAGTTTTTTTAAGTTTTTCTTTTACACTGTCTTCTTCAAGAATCATCTGTTTTTCAGCCATATCAAAACGAACAAGCGTTGCCAATAGATACACAAATTTAAGAGGGTCATTAAGATCTTCAAGCGCAATCTGAAGCTCTTGAGGTAAATACGGAGTGTTTTGAATAATGTGTTGGGCCGTATTGAGTGCGTTTTTCATAAGCGCGCGAACTTCTTTAGAGTCACGTACCGTCTCGTCCAAAACGGTAACAACCGCCTTTAATAGATCATCTTCCATTCGAATATGCGTCGCCTCGATTTTTGCCAAACCCTGAAGCACAACCATAGCTCCTGCCTTTCCTGAAACAGGCATCACGCGATGAATAACACACGCCGTCCCAACCACATTAAGGTCTTCTGGCTTCAATTGAGGAAATTTCTGATCATCACTTTCTTCTTTTACCGAAGGATCAAACGGCTTATTCATGGCAAATGCCCCAATGATGTTATCGTGCGTCTGGGCATACTCGAGCGCTCGAAGAGAGGTTGTGTCTTCAAAAAACACAGGAACCACCGTAAACGGATAAATGACGGTGTTTTTTAGTCCAATAACCGGTACCTCCGATGGAATATCTCTGGTTGAAATATTCGGTTGTGAGGATGCTCCCCCCAATGATTGTTTCGTTCGTTTATCAAATAGTGCCATACGTTTTACGATCATACCAAAATTAGCAGTTCAGTCAACATTCTGCTAGAAGCGACCCCCTCTTTTAACCACCATATCAAGACAAACTGCCCTAGAGTGGGCTAAAGTCCAATAAAGGTAAAGTAGCCAGCGACAGCAATAAGGCTAAACCACATGGGGCGTGACCACGCCATGATTTTATTACCATCAAGTGGACCAAATGGGAGCATATTAAAAAAAGCTAGGAACGAGTTGACGGCATAGCCGTAGGAAAAAAACAACACAACCAAAGGACTCGTTATATAAAACAGACTGCCCGTAAACCAAAAAATCACCGCGAGAAAAAGATTAGTAATGGGTCCAGCAGCTGCAATTTTGCCGTTCTCTTCAAGCGTAACAAGACCCGAAATCATAACTGCACCAGGGGCAGCAAATACCACATGCAAGAAGGTTGCCATGATGATTGCAAGCGCAAGACCCTTATCAAAACTTCGAAATTCTGCCCAACAACCGTACTGCTGTGCCACATATTTGTGCGCAATCTCATGAAGGAGAAACGCAATTCCAACGGTAAGAAGAGAAATAACAAACACCGAAGCAAAGTCACGAGTAAACCCATCACCCAGTACAATTGCAAATGCAAAGCTTATGGCAAGCCATGCCTTTAGCAGTTCATTAATCTCTCTTTCTGAAAATTTCATATGATTATTATACGTTGTGGACAAACCCGCTGAGAAAAGAAGCTTCTACTCAATCTCTTCGTCAATATCTACAAACATTACCGAAAAGTCATCATCTTCAAACATGGAAAGTCCTTGATCTTCAATGAGCTTATCACCGAGTGCCTCAAGAGTTAAACGTGTAGCATGATCTTTGGTTGGAATATGAGAAACCTGCTCGTAAAAATCACTTCCTGAAGATACGATGTCGTTAATGAAAACAGAGTTGTAACTAATCCCCCTCTTGGACTGTTTCATAGTAGGCTCATTTTAGCATGTAGGGCTTGAGTGTCAAGAAAATTACCACTGGAACTAACGTTCCTAACACCAGTTGCTGTAAAGAATGCGCCTTAAGAGTGAGCCGCGCCCACCACACAACCAAAAGAACGGGAAAAAGAATTATTGCCACTACACCCTGCGAGATATACACCATAAAAAATAAAACGGTCATTCCAGCAGCATGAAGACTCACCTTATACCAAAATGTGACAATAAACAGAGCCGTTAAGGTAAGTGCACCAGACAACGTAAGGTACGTAAACATCTTTGAGGCATCAAACGCGTACGCAACATACACAGCACTCCACAAACTCGGTAGAATTCCCGCGAGAATCGGAACACGCTCCTTTCTATTTCTTATATCAACATCACTTACTTTTCCTTGCAAAACAAAAAGGGACAAAATTGCTGCAGGGACAACAATAACCGCCGACAAAAATACAAGATCAAACGCCACGTTTGCCGTGATATCTACGCCAGTATGAAAAAACAAAACATATAAACTTGCTAAAGGAACAACCGTAAACGGTCCAGTTATGCGCGAAACAATGCGTGCAAGCTTTTGTTCCATATGTTTATAGGATACGTGAAATAGACAATAAAGACAACGGTAGGAAGCAGTTAGTGACAGAACGTTTTTCGATGAAGATCAGAAAGTCCGTATCGCACAATCGCCAACTGATGATAGCTTGTTCCGTATCCTGCATTTTCGTCCCACTTGTAGGGGCGATACCGTAAGTTTTTTGATAACCGAACCATATACGCATCGCGCCACTGTTTTGCAATAATACTTGCGGCTGAAATACTGACTGAAACGCAGTCTCCTTTCACTAAGTGACGAACGTGAGCTTGGGATGAAGTTTTAACAAGACCTGCATCAAAAAGACCATAGTCAGGATGTACCGAAAGACCTCTCCATGCCAAAGCTGCAGCAGATCTAACAGCACGCGTTATGCCATATTCATCAACATCCGAAGCGGAGCAAACCCCAATTGACCAATCAAACGCATGCGCGTAAATTACCCGAACAAGCAGTGCCCGTTTTTTGGGTGAAAGTTTTTTTGAATCATTAATCCCATCAAGTAGCACATTCCGAGCGTTTTGGTCAAAATACTGAGGAAAAACAACCGCACCAACAACCACCGGACCGCAAAGACAACCCCTACCCACCTCGTCCATTCCCACTACAAACTCATAACCTTTGCCCCACAAATCTCGCTCAAAATCAAACGACGGTTTTTTTGGAACAATCAGCATAATATCTACTTTACTACATCACCTAGAAAACGCCGTACCAAAGGTTGACAGTTCCTCCCAAAGGCACTACCGTAATACATGAATGAACCGAACAATTCTGCCCCGCTTTACCCGATATCTCATCTATCCGCTTGCAATATTACTGTCAATTTCTGTTGTTCTTGGTGCACAGAACATAGCAGACCAAAGCAAGCAAACAACTGCCCTTGCCGGGCAAAGCCAGCAAGAATATGAGTTGCAACTTCCCATCATTCGCACGCTTCAAACCAAACGCTATTTTGTGCAAAGTATTATTTCGCAGATCGATCCGATGTTACCAAGTCTTTCTACAACAGAGATTGATCTGCTCATTGCGGCTTTTGACGACTCGCTACTTGCAGCCGATTATGAACGCGCACACTCCACGCTTGAGCAAGCACAAGCTGTTGCCAAAGACACACTGGCGAACCAAGCCAAGATTGCAGATCAAGAAGTTACCCGGCTCCTTTCTGTCCTTACCGAAAACATTGCGCAAATTGACCATATGCTCGGCAACAAAGACGTTATTCCCGCAACTGCACTTGAGCTTCTTTCAAACGATACGGTTGATGTGATGGCCCGATTAAACGATGCCCGCGGTTGGGTTGAAGTAAGCGCACACGAAATTAAACGCAGACGTGCAACATTGGATACCGCACAAAAACAGATCGTCATTGTGAAAAGTGAAAAATCCTTACATTTGTATGAAAATGGAGAGATTATATACTCAATGCCGGTCTCACTGGGCAGGCCCTCGGCAATAACAAGAACTGGCGATTTTGCGATCCTTGATAAACTCGGAACGGTCTGGAGTTACTGGCAGATCTGGCTTCCCAAATGGCTCGGAATTTACTATGCAGGATCAAGTGAAAACGGGATTCATGGTCTTCCTTTTGATAATTACGGCAACGTGTACTGGACCGCACAAGTTGGAACCCAAAACATAACGTACGGATGCGTTATGCCAAACGATCCGAATATGGCAAAATTGTACGACTGGGCCGAAGTCGGCATTCCGGTTGCGATTGTGGATTGAGAAGCGTAAAGCGTAAAGCGTAAAGCGTAAAGCGTAAAGCGTAAAGCGTAAAGCGTAAAGCGTAAAGCGTAAAGCGTAAAGCGTAAAGCGTAAAGGATGGTATGTTTTGATACAAAACCCGTCAACCGTCAGTTTTACCGAATTACGAATTACCAGTTACTTGTTACGATTTACTTATTACGTTTTACGGATTACGATTTACCGTTTAAACCAACCCATCATCTCTTCTTTCGTAAGCGTTACTTGAACGGGTCTTCCGTGTGGGCACGTGGCATTATGGGTAGTTTGATGAAATTGTTTGATCAATTGTTTTGCTTCAAACGTTGAAAGCGGATCCCCTGCTTTTATGGCTCCCCTACAAGACATAATGGCAAGCCTCCGGTGGGTTTGATCGTCGATCTCTTTTGTTTCAGAAGTTCCGACTTCGATAGAATCAGTCAGGTCCTTAACCGATTCTTGAAGAAACACATCAACCGAAATCAATAGAAACGAAACAGGCACAGCAGTAATCGTTATAACATCCTCAGTTTCAGTAAACACAAACCCGGTAAGCTCTAAACTTTTTACCAATTCTCGATACACGTCATCATCATTCGTTAGATCAGTAGTTTTGTACGATTTTTCAACAAGAAGCGGTTGCGTGGGAAATTTGTCTTTTTTTTCAAGATATTGTGTGGAAAACTGCTCGTATAATACCCGCTCATGAACCGCGTGCTGATCATATACATTAATCGTTGAACCGCGATCTTCAACAATAAACAGCCCCATAAGTTGATAGGTAGTAAAATCTTCACCCGGAGTTTCCAC
>Ga0210044_10006456_pt1 | contig 15429 bp, 14 predicted proteins | sample CryGey13umfilter_2_FD_183959 | JGI IMG/M metagenome (GOLD analysis project Ga0210044, IMG submission 183959) | Groundwater microbial communities from aquifer in Utah, USA - Crystal Geyser 4/9/14 3 um filter (SPAdes) (version 2) | ecosystem: Environmental > Aquatic > Deep subsurface >...
GGAACCGGTCGACCGCGAAGACGGAGAAGATCGAGGTCGCCTCGAACACGGGGATCGACCGGAAATATTCGGCGTTCAGGGTCAGTTTCGGAAAGTAGGCGGTCCGGGCGCCGAACTGCAGCTCGCTGAAGACCTCGGAGAGGACGTCGAACCGGACCTGGGTGTAGATCTCGCCGGCCTTTCCGAACCGCTTGTTTCCCGACAGTCCGACGAGTTGCTTCGCGAGGTCGTTCTCGTCGTACGCGAGATAGTAGGAAAGGTTGAGCGCGCCGTCCGGGATGCTCGTCAGGCTCGCCTGGAAGGCGGCGGCGATGTCCCCCCGGCCGGTCGTCTCTCCGGTCGTGTCGAACAGCACGTTGCGTCCCCCGACCAGGGTGAACGCCACGGGCCCCGCGATCCGGGTGTCAACCCGCGCGCCGTCGACGATCCCCGAGCCGGCGCTGACGAAGAAGAACTGGCGGCCGACCCGGACGTCGGTCCTTTTCGCCACCTCCCGCTTGTCGAGATACAGGTAGTACAGCCGGCCCTCGATCCCGTCCCCCTCCTGCACGTCGGCCCACGCCCGGCCGTACCCGGTCACCTGAACGGTGTCGCCCTTGTCGAACTGCCGGGCGTTGAACCGCAAGTACTGGGAGAGGTCGGTGTGGTCCTTGCCGGACTCATCCGAAAACCAGAGCGCCTGGGTGGATGATCGGCCCCCGAGCGTGACCGCCCGGGCAGGAGGAACAACGGTCCCAAGGAGGAGCAGTGCGGCGAACAGCATGCTGACGCGCCTTTTCATTGCTCGAACCCCCTTGTGTTGATGCAAGTCGAAATTTGGCGAACACCCCACGGACGGCGTCGGGCAGCCCGACATGCGGAAACGGTTACCGAATTGCATACTGTGCACACATTAGTGCAGAATTCTTGCCGATCGGAGAAATTTTTGCAAGTATTATTTATTCCGATGTTTTTCCTCCCGCGAGCAGGCGATGAAGACGGGGTCACTTCCCCTCGAACTTCGGTTTCCGCTTCTCGAGGAACGCCCGCTTCCCCTCGAGGAGGTCGCGGCTGTCCATGCAGGCTCGGATCAGGTCCTCCGCCTCCTCGGCGTCGCCGGGCGGGAGACCGCGGAACTCCATGCACAGGGCGAGGATCCGTTTCGTCCCGCGGATCGAGAGGGGGGCGTTCCCGGCGATCTCCCGGGCCATCTCGAGGACGACCTGGGGGAGCTCCTCCGGGGGACAGACGCGGCCGACCAGTTTCAGGTCCAGCGCCCGCCGGGCGCTCACCTTGCGCGCCGTGTAGAAGAGCTCCTTCGTTGCGGGGAGCCCGATCGTGTTCACGAACCGCATGAGGCCCGCGGGGCGATAGATGATCCCGAGGCGCGCCGGCGTCATCCCGAAGACCGCCTGGTCGGAGGCGATCCGGATGTCGCACGCCACCGCCATCTCGAGCCCCCCGCCGAAGGCGAAGCCGTTCAGCATCGCGACCACCGGCGAGGGGAACGATTCGATCGCCCGGATCATGTCGTCGAACGGGTTGCTGGAGAGGAGCACCTGGGCCTCGCCGCTCCCCCCGGCGGGGATCCGGGTGATGTCGTACCCCGCGCAGAACGCCTCGCTCCCCTCCCCCCGCAGGATCAGGCACCGCGTGTCCTCTCCGGAGAGCCGGACCAGCGCCGCCCTCAACTCGTTCAGGATCTTGAGGTTCAGCGCGTTCTTCTTCGCCGGGTTGGAGAGGGTGACGGTCGCCACCCCCCCGTCACGCCCCACGATCACCTTGCCGCCCATTTCGCCCCCTTTCCCTGGTTGTGCCGGGTCCCGCGCCCATTATAATGAAAATGGAATCATGTTCACCGTGTTCCAGGAAGGATCACAAACCCGCCGGACAAGGAGGACGCGCCATGAACCCGGAATATCCCAAGGACGTGAAGCTGAAGGACGGTTCGACGGTCACGCTCAAGCCGTTCGAGCGAAAGGACAAGGAGGCCCTGTTCACCTTCTTTCAGCGTCTGCCGGAGGGGGACCGGCTCTTCCTCAAGGACGACGTGTCGGACCCCTCCGTCATCGAGCGGTGGGCGACCGAGCTCAACTACGACCGGATCTACCCGCTCCTCGCCTGGAAGGGGAACGACATCGTGGCGGACGCCACGCTGCACAAGAACCTCGGGGGGTGGATGAAGCACGTCGGGACGATCCGGATCGTCGTGGCGAAGGACTTCCACCGGAAGGGGCTGGGGAGCCTCCTCGCCAACGAGCTGTTCCTCCACGCCTTGAAGTCGGGCCTCGAAAAGGTGGTGGCCGAGGTGATGGAGTCGCAGCCGGGCGCGAAGCGGGTGTTCGAGAAACTGGGCTTCAAGCTCGAGGCGACGTTCCGGGGACACGTGCGCGACCAGATCGGCGTGCGGCACGACCTGCTCGTCCTGACGAAGGATCTTGAGGAGTTCTGGGCGAACATCCAGACCCACGAGTACTTCTCGTACCCCACCCGCGAGATGGAGGGCTAACCAAGGGTGTCGAGGACGGCGAGGGCGTCGGCGGCATCCGCGGCCGCCTTCGCGATCGCCTGCGCCGCGGGCGCGCCGGGGGCGGTCGCGACCAGCAGCTCCCCCGCGTCCGAAGCTTCCCTCAGCGCCATCTCGAGCGGCACCTCGCCGAGGAACCGGAGCCCCATCTCCGCGCACGCCTTCTTCGCCCCGCCGTGCCCGAAGATCTCGCTGCGCTCCGCGCAGTGCGGGCACAGGAAGTAGCTCATGTTCTCGACCACGCCGAGGATGGGGACGCCGACCTTCTCGAACATCCGCACCGCCTTTTTCACGTCGATCAGCGCGAGGTCCTGCGGCGTCGTGACCACCACCGCCCCGGCCACCGGCGTCATCTGGACGAGGGAGATCTGGACGTCCCCGGTCCCCGGCGGGAGGTCGATGACGAGGTAGTCGAGCTCCCCCCACTTCGTCCCGTGGAGGAACTGCTCCAGCGCCTTCATCAGCATCGGGCCGCGCCAGATGACCGGGGTGTCGTCGTCGAGGAGGAACCCGATCGAGACGATCTTCAGCCCCTGTGCCTCCGCCGGCACGATCATGCCGTCCTCCCCTGCGAGCCGGTGTCCCTTCAGGTTGAACAGGGTCGGGACCGAGGGACCGTAGATGTCGGCGTCGAGCAGCCCGACGCGGGCCCCGGTGCGCGCCAGCGCCACCGCGAGGTTCGCGCTGATCGTCGACTTCCCCACGCCCCCCTTCCCCGATGCGACCGCGACGACGTTGCGCACGCCCGGGATCGGCCGCTTCCCCTCCGCCGGATCCTTCGCCGCCCCGACGCCGCAAGACTTCTTTCCGGAAAACGCCATGTCGTTCACCTCACAAGTTGATGCTCAGGATAATAGCAGGGGGGACACCTCCCCTGCTTGACCAGCGTCAATCAGGAGTGTCCCCGTTCAACGGTAGTTCGCAGGAACGTCCCTGTTCAACGATTTTGCGGTGGAGGGGAGAATCCCCTTGGATTATAGTTCCAAAGATGACCGACCGCCCGGGCCGACAGATGGGGCGCGCCGCGGCGCTGATGATGGGGTCGGTGCTCCTCTCACGGATCCTCGGCTACGCCCGCGACGCCGTGATCGCCTGGCAGCACGGCGCCACCCCGGACACGGACGCCTACTTCGTCGCGTTCACGATCCCCGACTTCCTCAACTACCTGCTCGCGGGCGGCTCGCTCTCCATCACCTTCATACCGATCTTCGCGCGGTACCTGGCGGAGGGGAAGGAGGAGGAGGGGTTCCGCTCCTTCTCGACGATCGCCACGGTGATGGGGATCGGCATGCTCTTCTTCATCGTGCTGGGCGAGTTCCTCGCGGGCCGGGTCCTCCCCCTGCTCGCCCCCGGCTTTTCGCCCGCCCAGGCGGCGCTCGCGGCGCGCCTGACGCGCATCGTGCTCCCCGCGCAGATCTTCTTCTACATCGGCGGGCTCCTGATGGCGGTGCAGTACGCCCGGAAGCAATTCTTCCTCCCCGCGCTGGCCCCGCTGATCTACAACGCCGGGATCATCGCGGGGGGCCTGCTTTTCGGACGCGACCGCGGGATGGAAGGGTTCGCCTGGGGAGTTCTCGCCGGCGCGTTCCTCGGGAACTTCGCCCTCCAGATCCACGGCGCGCGTCGCGGCGGCCTCCTCTTTTCCCCACGGCTCGACTTCTCCGACCCGGGCCTGAAGGAGTTTATCCGGCTCTCCATTCCGATCATGCTCGGCTTCTCCCTCGTCGTCGTGGACGAGTGGACCACGCGCGTCTTCGGCTCCTTCCTCCTCGCGGGTGCGATCACCTGGCTGAACAACGCGCGCCGCCTGATGCTGGTCCCCGTGGGCATCTTCGGCCAGGCGTCGGGGGTGGCATCGTACCCGTTCCTTTCCTCGCTGGCGGCGGAGGGGAAGAAGGAGGAGATGTGGAACACGCTGTCCCTCACCCTGCGGTGGGTCTTCCTCGTCTCCGCCGGGGTGGCGGCCATCGCCGTCGTCCTGTCGCGGGAAGCGGTCCTCCTCGTCTACCAGCGCGGGGCGTTCACGATCGACGACACGATGCGCACCGCTTCCGCCCTGTCCGCCTTCTGCCTCGGGATCCCCTTCTGGTGCGCCCAGGCGATCGTCTCGCGCGGATTCTTCGCGATGCGGGACACCTGGACCCCGACGCTCGTGGGAACCGGGGCGTGGATCGTCGCCCTCCCCCTGTATTACCTCCTGCAGCAGTCGTACGGCGTCTTCGGCCTCGCGCTGGCCAGCACGGCGGGGATCCTCCTCTACGCGGGAACACTCTACGGGATCCTGATGCGGCGGACGGTGGGGCGGGGGGGAGTGCCGGAGTTGATCGAGTACGGGAAGCTGGCGCTGGCCGCGGCGCTCGCCGGTGTTGCCGGGTACTTCCTGCTGGGCGCGGCTTCGCGGTTCCTCGCGTGGGAGACCGTTCTCGGGTCGATGCTCCGGCTGGCCGGCGGAGCAACGGCGGTCGGCGGGATCTACTTCCTTCTCGCGTACCTGCTCCACAGCGGGACGGCCCGGACCATCCATCGGCGCGAGGATCTGCTCCACCCGCCGGGGATCACACCGTCATGAACGTGTCGCCGCCCCGCAGCGCCCTGCGCAGCCCGAAGGCATCGGGCTCGTTCCAACCCACGTGGCATTGACGCCGCCCGAACAGCGACTTCGTGCCGCCCGTGATCGCCACCCGGGCCAGTTCGATCCGGCGGACCCGCCGCCGCAGAAGCCGTTTCCCCCATTGACGCGCTTTCAGCAGCACGAGGCCCGCCCACACCTTCTTCGCCCGCCCGTCGCACACCACGCCCACGATGCGCACCGGGGCGCCGCTCCCGGGAGGCCCGGCGTGCCGGCGCACCTCCGCCAGCGCCCGGGCGGTCGAGCGCGCCACGACGACGACGTACCCTTCCTCCGCGGCGAGGGCTTCCGCCATCTCCTGCGCCTCGCGGGAGAGGCAGAAGGGAAGCAGCAGGATCTTCTTCATGTGGGCATCTTATCGCAGTTGGCTTGTGGGTTGTGGGCAGGGGACACACCTTCCCTGCAGTGGGAGGACACACAACCGCCAAGGTCCCTCGGTGGCTGGTGACGGGGGTACGGAAATGATCCACCCACTGACGAAGAAGATATGGGTGGTCGAAGGCGGGAAGAACGGGCGGTACCCGTACGCGCACTCGCTGTACATCGCGGACGGGGGCGGCTGCCTCGTGGACGCCGGCTCCGATCCGGACGAGATCGAACGACTGCGGAAGGAGAACGGGATCGCGGCGGTCGTGATGACCCATTACCACGAGGACCACTTCACGTACCTGTCCCGCCTGCCGGACACGCCGGTGTGGGCCTCGGTAGCCGACGCCCCGGCCCTCGAGTCGCTCGCGACGCTGCTCGCATGGTACGGCGTGCTCGGGAACGAGTGGGACGCCTTCTACCGGAAGCTGTTCGCGGAGAAGTTTCCCTTCGCCCCGAGGAAGATCGCGCGGAGGATCGCGGACGGCGAGGAACTGCGCTTCGGAAACACCCGCGCGATCGCCGTCGTCGCACCCGGCCACACGCCCGGGCACCTGTGCCTGCATTTCCCCGACGACGGGATCCTCTTCCTCGGCGACTACGACCTGACGGAGTTCGGCCCGTGGTACGGCGACGCTCCGTGCGGCATCGACGCGTTCCGGCGGTCGGCCCGCCGCCTCGCGGGGATCGCCGCGGACCGGTACGCGGTCTCCCACGAGGGGCCGGTCCACCGCGGACCGATCGCGGAGAAGATGCAAGCGTACCTCTCCGTGATCGACCGGCGGGAGGAGTCGCTGCGGGAATTCCTGCGGGAGCCGCGGACCCGCGCGGAGATCATCGCCCGGCGCCTCATCTACGGCCCGGACCGCGACGGCCCCTGGTTCGACTACGGCGAGTGGGCGCTCCTCTCGAAGCACCTCGAGGCGATGCTCGCCCGCGGAGAGACCTCCTTCCGCGACGGCGCCTACCTCCTGACGTGACAGAGTGGCCCCTGCGCCGATCTTACGACACCGCGTCGATTCCGGTGACGTCCTTGCCCAGCACGAGGGTGTGGATCTCGTACGTCCCCTCGTAGGTGTCGACCGACTCGAGGTTGCACATGTGGCGCATCGTCTGGTACTCGTCGCTGATCCCGTTGGCCCCGAGCATCCCGCGCGCGGTCCGGGCGACGGTGAGCGCCATCCGGACGTTGTTCCGCTTCGCCAGGCACACCTGCTGGGGGCGCATCTGCCCCGCCTCCTTCAGCTGGCCGAGCCGCAGGGCGATGAGCTGCGCCGACGTGATCCCCGTCAGCATGTCCGCGAACTTCGCCTGCGTGAGCTGGAAGGAGGCGACCGGCCGGCCGAACATCTTCCGCTCCTTCGTGTAGGAGAGCGCCTCGTCGAAGCACGCCATCGCGGCACCGATCGCGCCCCACGCGATCCCGTACCGCGCCTGGGTCAGGCACATCAGCGGCCCCTTCAACCCCTGCACGCCGGGGAGGATGTTCTTCGCCGGCACCCGGACGTCGTCGAAGATCAGCTCCGCCGTGACGGAGGCCCGCAGGGAGAGCTTCGAGTGGATCTCCGGCGCCGAGAATCCCTTCATCCCCTTCTCGACCAGGAACCCCCGCACCACGCCGTCGAGCTTGGCCCACACCACCGCCACGTCGGCGACGGTCCCGTTCGTGATCCACATCTTCGCGCCCGAGAGGACATAATGGTTCCCGTCCTTCACCGCCTTCGTCTTCATCCCGGCGGGGTCCGAGCCGTGGTCGGGCTCGGTCAGGCCGAAGCAGCCGATCGCCTTCCCCGCCCCCAGCGCCGGCAGCCACCGTTCCTTTTGCGCCTCGCTCCCGAACGTGTGGATCGGGTACATCACCAGCGCCCCCTGCACGGAGGCGAAGCTGCGCAGCCCCGAGTCGCCCCGCTCCAGCTCCTGCATGACGAGGCCATACGATGTCTGGTCGATCCCGGGCAGCCCGTATCCCTTCAGGTTGGAGCCGAGCAGTCCCATCTCCCCCAGCATCGGGATGATACGCATCGGGAACCCGCCCGCCCGGTAATGATCCCGCACGATCGGGAGGAACTCCTTGTCGACGAAATCCCGGACCGAATCCCGGATCATGCGCGCCTCGGACGAAAACCCGCTTTCCAGATCGTAATAATCGATTCCCTTGAACATCGTCCCGTGCTCCCCGTGTCGTGGATTCCCTGTTCGGGTGGATTACCGGCTCTTCTTCAGCGCGTCGTTCAGCGTCCGGACCACCGCCTCCGGATCGAGCCCCTTGTGCCAGGAGGTGTAGGCGACCGTCTCGTGCAGGTTCGATTTGCACGACAGGCAGTCCGGTCCGAAGAGTTCGGCGACTTTCTCCCGAAGCGCGGGATATCGGCGCAGGATGTCTCCCACCAACGTGTCGGTTCCGATCGGCGGATGCTTGACCATGTCAACTCTCCCCTTCGAGAACCGGCTTCTTCTTCGGCTTCCCCCGGCCCGTCGTAGCCACCATTATACCCGGAGAGTCGCCCGGAGACCGCACGTTCAGGATGTAGAAGGTGGCGGAGCCGAAGGCGACCGGGTCCCCCGCGGCGTTCCGGATCTCCGTGGAACCGACGGCGATCGTCTTCCCCATCCGGATGACCGAACCGCGCGACGTGATCACGCCGTCGGTGACCGGCTTCAGCAGGTTGACCTTGTACTCCACCGTCGTCATCCGGGAGGTGAGCGGCAGGACGGAGCGCAGCGCCGTCGCCACGGACATGTCCACGAGCGTCCCCAGCACCCCGCCGTGAAGGGTCCCGCCCGAGTTCTTCAGCGCCTGCCGCACGCGGCACCGCATCACGCTCCTCCCGCCGCTGCACGAAAGCAGCCGCATCCCCATCAGTTTCACGAACGGGAACGCGTTCACCCGGGCCTTCACCAGTTCCTCGTCGAACGTCTTCATCTTCCCTCCCAAGTGCCCCCCATCATGAATACGCTAACGATCTTCGACTCCGACGGGCCTTACCGTAGCGTCACTCCCGCAGGTTATGGCGAGCGAATGTCCTCATTCCTTGTCATAATGAGAGAATTTCATCGTGTAGGTCCCCCGGCCCTGGGAGAGCGAGCGCAGGGCGGTGACGTAGCCGAACATCTCCTTGAGCGGGATCGCCGCCGACAGGAAGCTCCCCCCGGGGCGCCGGTCGACCGAGGCGACCTTGCCGCGCCGGGCGTTGACGTCGCCGATCACCCCGCCGAGGAACTCGTCGGGCACGACGACCTCCACCGCCATCACCGGTTCGAGCAGGTACGGCTTCCCCTTCTCGTACGCCTCGTGGAACGCCTTGGCGGCCGCCACCTTCGCCGCCATCGGCGAGGGGACGCCGGAGAGGAACTCGAGGCGGGAGAGCTCGATCGCGACGTCGTCCACCGGATAGCCGAGGGCGCCGAAAAACGCCCCCTCCCGCAGCCCCATCTCCACGGCATCGGCCACGTCCGGCGGCAGGCCGAGCAGTCGGAACCCGTCGGAGATCCGCACGCCTTCGCCGCGCGGGGCGGGCGACACGCCCACCACGGTCGCGACCTTCACCTGGCGCTCCGCGATCTCCCGCTCGAAGACGCTCTCCACGCTCCCGGCCGACGCCACCGTCTCCCGGTAGAGCACCTGCGGGTTCCCCTTGCGCACCTCCATGCCGTGCTCCCGCGCCAGCCGGTCGACCGCGATCTCCAGGTGAAGCTCCCCCATCCCGGAGAGGAGGATCTGCCCCGTGTCGGCGTCCTCTCGGAACGACAGCGTCGGGTCTTCGTCCGTCATGGCCGAGAGGAGCTCCCGAAGGCGCTCCATCTCCCGCACCGTCCTCGGCTCGACGACGACCGACATGACCGGCTTGCGGATCTCGATCGATTCGTACACGATCGGCGCCCCGGGGTCGCACAGCGTGTCCCCCGTGCGGGCGAACCGGATCCCGCGCGCCCCGACGATGTCCCCGGCCGCCGCGGCGGCGATCCGCTCCTTCTTGCCCGCGTGCATCCGGAACAGGCGCGCCACCTTCTCCTTCTGTCCGGTGGCGGCGTTCAGCAGCGTGTCCCCCTCCTCCGCCTTCCCCGAATAGACGCGCAGGTAGACGGTGCGGCGCCCTTCCTCCTGGAGGACCTTGAAGACGAGGGCCGAGAACGGCGCGGACGCGACCGGTTCGCGCGTCGCGGGCACGCCGGTCGACGGATCGTCGCCCCGGGCGGGCGGCGCCTCCTCCGGAGCGGGGAGATAGTGGACGATGGCGTCCATCGCCGGCTGCACCCCGAGGTTGCGCAGCGCGGAACCCGCGAAGACGGGGAAGATCTTCCCGGCCAGCGTCCCCTTGCGCACGGCGGCCCGCAGGAGCGACGCCGGGACGTTCTCCCCCGCGAGGTACTTCTCCGCCGCCGCGTCGTCGGCGTCGGCGGCCGCCTCGAGAAGCGCCTCACGGTACCGCGCGCACGACCGGCCTTCCGCTTCGGAGAGCGGCGCCCGCGACACCCCCGCCCCCTGGTCCTCCGCGGAGAACGTCACCTTCTCCATCGTCACCAGATCCGCCACCGCCGCGAACGTCCCGTCCTCGCAGAGCGGAACGGTCAGCGGAACGCCGCGGGCGTGAAGCTTGCGCGCCATGTCGTCGATCACCCGGTCGAAGTCGGCCCCGGGCCGGTCGAGCTTGTTGACGAACGCCAGGCGCGGGATCCCGTGCCGGTCGGCCTGGCGCCAGACGACCTCCGACTGCGGCTCCACGCCCCCCACGCCGCAGAAGACCGTGACCGCGCCGTCCAGCACCCGGAGCGACCGCTCGACCTCGATGGTGAAATCGACGTGCCCGGGCGTGTCGATCAGGTGGATCTCCGCCCCGAGCCACGAAAAATGCGTCGCCGCCGCGGTGATCGTGATCCCCCGCTCCTTCTCCTGCGGCAGGTAATCCATCTGCGCGTCGCCGTCGTGGACCTCTCCCATCCGGTGGGTGATCCCGGCGTAGTAGAGGAGCCGCTCGGTGAAGGTCGTCTTCCCCGCGTCGATGTGCGCGATGATCCCTATGTTCCGGAGATTCGCGGCGGTCGACACGTCAGAAGTTCCGGCGGAGGAGGTTGAAGGTCGACGTTCCGGGGATCGCGCGGTCGGCGGAGAGCGCCGCCAGCACGTCCGCGATCTCCGCCGGACCGAGCCCCCGGAGGTCGGCGAAGAAATCCCGGATCCCCGCCTCCCTCAGCACGTAGAGGGAGCCGGACGCGGAAAACGGCTCCGCGGACAGGACGACCGAACCGTGCTCGTCCGCCGCCACGCGGAACCGCTCGTCGCGCGGGCTCGAGACCTCTCCGCCGCGCACCCCGCTCGCCGGGAGGAGACGCGAGATCATGAGCGGCACCGGCCCGTACGCGAAGGCGATCCCCAGCCCGTAGAGGAATTTCCCCACATCCCGCAGCGCAGGGACGGTCGCTTCGATCGGAAGGATCATCCGCGTCGCCCCCATCCGCGACAGGGCCGCGAAGGCGGCCATGTTGAAGGCGTAGAGGTAATGATCGCTCACCAGCGTCACCTGGCGTCGCAGCGGAGCGGGTGCGAAGAGGCGGAAGTGCCCGGCGTCCGACACGACCCATCGCGTGAACCCCTTGCGGATCGCGTCGGTCACCGTGCGACGAAGGAACGCCGCGTCCGACTCGACCATCGGCGAAGGGAGCCGCAGGAATCCGCCGGACCGGGCGTACCGAGCCGCCGGGGACGGATCGCGCGCGAGGGAGCGGGTGAACTCCACCACGGGGACGACCTCCGGCGTCTTCGGAAGATGCGGGAGCTGTTCCGGGCGGACCCCCGCGTAGATCACCGTGCCGGGCCCTTCCTCCGGCCGGCTCCCCGAAACCCGCAGGGTCGGGAGGATCTCCACCCGCAGCCGCTTGCCGGCGAGGTAGAACTCCCGGTCGAACTGCCGGGCCGCCTTGAGGAAAAGAGTCCGCACGTCCCCCCACACGCCCGGGCCTCCGTGGATCTCGACCCGGACGCCCGCCAGGGGAAGGTCGCCCCGGTACGCCTCGGCGAGCTGGCGTTCCCCGTCGGGGGGCACCGTCCCGTCCGGACCGCCGGGCGGGCCGGAAATCCGGTACACGAAGTCCTTCTCCTCGTTTCCGTACGACGCCTTGACCGTCACCGTCCGCGGAGTGACGGACACCAGGAAGCGAGCCCCGTCCGATGGCGTCGCCTCCATCTCCTTGCGGGCAAGCCGGGTGAACTCCGCGCGGGCCGTGCCCCCGACCCGGAAGAGGAGATCGCCGGGCGAGACGGGAAACGGCACCTTGACCCGGATCCCGCCCTCCTCGTCCCGCAGGTCGACCGCGGAGAAACCCCGTCCCGATCCATCCTCCCGGAACTGCGCGCGCAGCCGGTTCCCGGGGGAAATCCCCGCCGCGCCCGGTACGAACGCCCAGCCGTCCTCGACGCGCGCCACCGTCCCGATCCGTTCCCCGACGTTTCCCGATTCGCCTCCCGTCGCCACCTCGTTCGGGCGGGCGCCCCCCGGCAGCCCGGGGGTCGTCTCCCGCCCGATCACCTGCGAGAGGATCCGCGTCCCCTCGGCCACGCCCTCCGCCGGGTTCCCCGCGCGGATCCCGTCGAGGGCCGCCCGGTACGCCGACACGACGCCGGCCACGTACTCGGCGCCCCGCATCCGCCCCTCGATCTTCAGCGCGGCGATTCCCAGGGGGACGAGGTCCGGAAGGTGCGGAAGAAGGGACAGGTCGCGGGTGGAGAAGATCGCTTCCGGTTCCCCCCCCTGGGCGTACAGGCGCCGACACGGCTGGACGCACAATCCGCGGTTGGCGCTTTTTCCGCCGAGGTAGGAGGAGAAGAAGCATTTGCCGGAGTACGAGTAGCACATCGCCCCGTGGACGAAGATCTCCACGCCGACGGGAGAGCGCGCGGCGATCCGGGAGATCTCTTCCCTGCGCAGGTGGCGCTCGAGGATGACCCGCGACGCCCCCATCCGGGCGAACTCCTCCGCCGCCTCGGCGGAGGCGCAGCCGGCCTGCGTGCTCACGTGCACGGGGATCTGCGGGAAAAATTCGTGGACGATCCGAAGCAGCCCGAGATCCGCCACGATCAGTGCGTCGGGCTGAAGCGGCGCCACCTGGTGGAGCTGGCCGATCGCCTCCGGGAGGTCCGCCTCGGTGAGGAGGGTGTTCATCGCCACGTACAGCCGGACGCCGCGGGCGCGGGCGTGGGGCCGGATGCGACAAAGATCCGCGAGGTTGAAGTTCTCCGCACGCACGCGCGCGTTGAACTTCCCGAGGCCCAGGTAGACGGCGTCGGCGCCCGCGTCGACGGCGGCGTAATACGCCTCGGCGGAGCCGGCGGGCGCGAGCAGTTCCGGGAACGCCGGGCGCGGGGCGCGGGGGAGCGGACCCCCCGAACCTTCCGTCCGCCGGCGCGTCCCTTTCCCCGGCTCCGCGGCGCCGGGGCGCTTCTTCCCCCCCTTGTCCGGCGGCGCGGGGCGGGGACGTCCCCGTCCCCCGGGGGGTCCCCCACGGCCATCCCCCGGCCGGGGCGGGAGCGTTACCTCCCCGGGCCCCCGCCGGACGACGCGGGATTTCTCCTTCCGGTCGCCGGTCGGGCGTTTCGGGTCTTTTCCGTGCGGTGAGCTGATACGCCGTTCCCCTTCCGAATCAATATGCTGTCCATATTTACTTGAAAACCATCATACATCGGATACACTGTTCGGAAAATAGCGATTCGCAAGGTGAATCGCCCCATTTCCCCTTGTTGGAGGGCCAACGATGGCGTACATACCCCTCATTCTGGCGGCGGTCATCATCGCCTGGTTCGTGGCCGCCTACAACAAACTCGTCCGCTTTCGCAACCAGATCAAGAACGCCTGGCACCAGATCGACGTGCAGCTGAAGCGCCGGTACGATCTCATCCCGAACCTGGTCGAGGTCGTGAAGGATTACATGGCGTACGAACAGGAGACGCTGACCAGGGTCATCGAGGCCCGGGGAGCGGCGCTGTCGGCGAAGGGGCCCGCGGCCCAGGCGAAGGCGGAAGGGATACTGACCGAGACGCTGAAGAGCCTCTTCGCCGTCGTCGAGAGGTACCCGGAGCTCAAGGCGAACCAGAACGTCGCCTCCCTGCAGGAAGAGCTGACCGGGACGGAGAACAAGATCTCCTTCGCCCGGCAGTTCTACAACGACTCGGTGATGACGTACAACAACGCGATCCAGTCGATCCCCACCAACTTCATCGCCTCCTTCTTCCACTTCGCACAGGAGGCGTACTTCGAAACGGAGCCCGAGAGCCGGGCGGCGCCGAAGGCGAGCCTGCGGTAATGCCGCGCCGCCTCGGAGAGGGGGCTCCGTTCGTGGCTCGCCGTGCGGTGAACCTGCACGGCTGCGCACCCCTCCTGCGGCGGCTCCGCCGGACCCTCTTGGTGCGTGCGCCTTTCGTGCTGTCTTCCAGAACCGTTACCGCATTAGTATCGGGGAGCACTTAAGGAGCGCAGTGTGATGAGCGGGATCGCCCCGGCATGTCCGAAGTGCGGCGGCGTCAACCGGCCGGGGGCGGACGTCTGCTACCTCTGCCGTGAGCCGCTGGCGAGCCATCCCGGCCCGGTCACCCCTCCCTCCGCTCCTCCTCCCGGCGCGAATGCGTTCGTCGGCGGTTTCCCGCCCCCCGCGGAGTCGCGCCTTCCCCTGCGGCCGGTCCCGATGCTCCTCTTCACCGAGGCGGCGCGGCACAACGTCCGGATGTCCGCCCTCCTCTTCATCCTCCTCTTCGCCGTCTTCTTCCTCGTCGGAACTGCGATCGGGGGCGCCTACGGGGACCCGGGGACGGGTCTCGGCCTCTCCTTCGTGCTGTACGCCATCCTCGGGACAACGGCGTACTTCAGCGGCTCCTCGATCGTGCTGTCGATCCACGGGGCGAAGGAAGCGGGCGGGGAAGAGCACCGGCAGCTGCGCAACGTCGTCGAGGAGATGGCGATCGCGGCCGGCGTCCCGCCCCCGAAGGTGTACGTGATCCAAACCGCGGGGATGAACGCCTTCGCCGCCGGACGGCGCCCGGAAGAGGCGTGCGTCGCCGTCACGACCGGGCTCGTCGACCGGCTGAACCGGGAAGAGCTCCAGGGGGTGATCGCGCACGAGCTCGCGCACATCAGGAGCCGGGACACGCTGTACAACGTCTGTGCAGCCGTCCTCGTCGGGGCGGTCGCCCTCCTGTCCGACCTGTTCCTCCGGGGAACGTTGTGGGGCCGCAGGGGACGCTCGTCGGAAAGCGGAGGAGGCGGAGGGCGCGGGAACGCCGCCTTCTTCGTCCTTGCGCTGCTGCTGGCGGTCCTCGCCCCCCTGGCGGCGAAGATCCTCCAGATGAGCATCTCCCGACAGCGGGAGTACTACGCCGACGCGGCGGCGGCCGGCTTCACCCGCAACCCGCTCGGCCTGGCCTCCGCCCTCGCGAAGATCACGGCCGGCGGGGCGCAGGTCCCCGGGGAGAACCGCGGGACCCAGCACCTGTTCATCGTCAACCCGCTCCGGGTGTTCGACGCGGACTCCTCCGCCCTGATGTCGACGCATCCCCCCACGGAAGAGCGCATCCAACGATTACGAGCCATGGGCGGAGTCGCCAGCGCGTAGACGTAGGGCGCGAGCCCGATGTCTTCGCCCCCAGCGGTCAAAGGAGGGAGAGTATGCCGCGCGTCGTCGTCATCTTCGGGAAGGACACCTGACCGTACACCACCAACGCTCGTAGGGACTACGAGAAGGCCGGCGTAACCGTGGAGTACCGGAACGTCCTGAAGGATGCTACCTCGTTATCCGAGATGCTGCGGCTCACGGGGGGCGGACGGGATGTGCCGGTCGTGGTGGATGGGGGGAAGGCGACCGTCGGCTACGGCGGAAGCTGAGGGGTCTGACGGGTCGGCCGGTGGCCGACCGAAACCGGGAGGGTCCGGCGGAGTCGCCGCAG
>Ga0210044_10006465_pt1 | contig 15412 bp, 11 predicted proteins | sample CryGey13umfilter_2_FD_183959 | JGI IMG/M metagenome (GOLD analysis project Ga0210044, IMG submission 183959) | Groundwater microbial communities from aquifer in Utah, USA - Crystal Geyser 4/9/14 3 um filter (SPAdes) (version 2) | ecosystem: Environmental > Aquatic > Deep subsurface >...
TAATGTCAGAATTCCACCTTAGCAACATGTCCGATTTTCTGGGACCACCTCTTAGAATGCTGGTAAAGCGCGAGACATCGCAAAGGGTGCTTGCGGTATCCTTTGACCGTGCGCTATGGGAAAAAAGGACAAGCCCAAGGGCATTTGCAATGTTTAATAGGGCGTTGAATATCTGCCAAGCGATAAAGTAGTGACTGACGGCCTCCTCCATTCCTTTTGCCCTCAACATATACAGACCCAGTGAATTATTGGCTGTGGCCAGAAACATGGAGATGGCATAGGGCGCACCCCAGCGTATGATTTTGATACATTCGTGTATTTCCGGTTTAAGAATGTTGCCCGTATTTTTGAACGTCTTCCACAAATACAGCACACTGACCGAAAAGTAGGCAAAACCGTAAATCCATATGACATATAGGATTTCTATGGCACCGAAGGGAAATAGGCCACCTATGCTGATTAACAACAATATAACTGGCAGGGATTCAGAAATGTTGAAATCCCGTATATGGCCTTTTCCAAGACTATTACCCTGCGATATGAGCAGAAAAATTCTGCCAAAAAGAGCCAGTAAGACGGGAAAGAGCCATATCATGGCGAAAGTGTTGTGGTTATGCCGAGCCAGAAAATAGTTGCCGAAACTGCAAGAGCGCAAAGAGGTAATAAAACGAGAAAAGCACTGGTTAGATAGGAAGCCGCCTTTTCCGGTTTCTGTCCGATTAAATAGGCCAAGGCTTCCTGCATCCCCATGGCACCGAGAATAGCGGCCAGTGTTATCGTTGTGACGAACAGTCCGTAAGTCCCATAATCTTCGATCGTCATAAGGCGCGCCAGAATCACAATAACAAAAAGGTTGGCAACCCTTTGCAGTCCCCTGTTTGTTAGGACAGAAATAAACTGAAGGGCAATATCACGCACAGTTGGCAAGCCTTTCTTTTTCCGCGCTTTCGTGAGCAGGGAGGATCGTACCGTTAGGTAGTAAGTGTCGGACTTCGCAGTTCATTCGGTGTCCGGTTCGCTCATAGACAGCGGCTCTGATTTGTGTAATCAGTGTCAGAATATCTCTAGATGTCGCGCCGCCTGTATTGATGATAAAATTGGCGTGCAGTGGGGAAATCATCGCACCGCCACATGTCATACCTTTCAATCCGGCTTCTTCAATCGCCTTTCCGGGCGGGCCGACCGTTTCGTAAAGAGCCGGATCGCTCAGGAAAACCGAGCCGCAATTTGGCATTTTTCGCGGAAATTTCCGGTTGCGCTCTACAAGTGTTTTGACCATCTGCGTACGCAAAGTTTTGACATTGCCTGGTTCGTACTGGAAAGAGGCTTCGACGACAATCGCCTTTTCCTTTTGCTGGAAAATGGAGTGGCGATAGGCAAAGCAGCACTCCTGTTGGTTCAGTCGTTCAATAGCTCCGCTGACCGTGACATAGGTGGCTTCTGTCAACTGCTCGCCAATGCCTTTGCGGTTTGTCCCGCCGTTCATGACCACAAGGCCACCAAGTGTGCCGGGAACGCCGATCGCATGTTCGCAACCCTGCCAGCCTGAACGGATAACCGTGCTGACAAAACGGGGAATCCATATACCGGCTTGTGCTGTTACATGTCCGTCTTTTTCTATGTGTAGGTGAGACAGTGCCCGGCCAATATGGATGGCCACGCCACGAAACCCCGTATCATCGAACAAGATGTTCGAGCCGTCACCAATCACGACAGACGGCAATTCGCGCTCATGGATATAACGCTGGACATGGCAGATATCTTCTATTGTCGTTGGGGAGACTAGAATATCGGCAGAACCACCTATGCGCCATGTTCCGTATTCGGATAGTGGTACATTCGCCAGGACTTCACCGGACAAAAGTTTTTTTAAATCGTTATATATGGTCGTGCAATCCATTACGATTCTGTCACCTTTATCGTTACGCCAAGACCTTCCAGCTTCGCGGTTAGGTTGTTATAGCCACGCAAAGCCATATGGGCATCTTCGACAACAGTTTTACCTTCGGCGCATAGTCCGGCCATGATGACCGCCATGCTGCCACGCAGGTCAGTCGATTTGACGAGTGTGCCTTTAAACTTCACCGGGCCGTGTGTTGTGATCTTTCCTACTTCGGCCTCGATCGTGTTCTTACCACACATTTTTGCCAGTTCGTGCATACAGGCAATTCGTTCCGGGTAACGGTAATCAAAAATGCGGGATGTGCCATTTGCTATCAAACCGAGTAACACATAAAAAGGCTGCATGTCGGAAATAATGCCGGGATGTGTGCCGCAGGCCAGCTCGAATGGCTGTACCGATCCTGCCAGTAGGCAGTCGGGATGTACGTATATGGAGCTTTTCCCTTTGAGTAAATCTACGCCAGTTTTCTCGATGTGAATCAGAGGAATTTCCATCGCATCAAATGGCACGTTGTCAATCCGTATATCGCCTCCTGCCATTAGTGCATAGACGATCCAGGTCAGAGCCTCGATCCGGTCGGCCATTACTGGCATGTGCGTGCCGCCCAGCTTTTCCTGTCCGTGGATACGGATCAGGCTGTTCCCGAAAATCTCGATTGCTGCGCCCATCCGGCGTAGCAATTTTATAAGATCATCGATTTCCGGCGTGATATAGGCGTTGATGATCTCCGTCATGCCATCCGCTATGGCAGCGCAAATCAGGGCATTTTCCGTTCCGCCTACGGTGGAGATCGGAAAATTGATTTGCCCGGCCTTAAATCCGTCACCTGCGACTTCTATATAGTCCGATTTTTCTTCGACCATGCAGCCAAGCGCACGCCAGACCATGAGGTGCAGGTCATAGCCGCGACTGCCGATTTTGCACCCCCCGGGATAAGGAATACGTGCCCGCCCCGCTTTGCGGATTTGTCCGGCAACCAGAAGATAGGTTGTACGAATGGGGAACAGGCCATCGGTCATATCGAATGTGGCTTCGTCCAGATTGCCAGCTTTAATAGTTGCTGTGTCGTTTTCCCGATCAAATTCTACCTGTGCTCCAGCCATGCGCATAAAGCGGGCTTTATGATTGGCATCCACTAGTTCAGTCGGAAAACCGCTTAAAACAACTGTGTTGTCGGTCAGAAGCGCCGCTGCCAGAAGCCGGGTTGCTGCATTCTTTGCACCCGATAGCCGTACGGTTCCTTTGGGTGTCTGTCCTCCCTCAATCGTTGCGGTTAAAGGATGTCCTGCTTCGATCAGTTCTGTTAAATTTTTCATGTGTTTTCCTTTTTTCACTGACGCATTTAAATTGGACAACTATGATGACAATGGTCATTAAAGCTTATATCCAACAGGAATTCATTTTTTCTATAATTAGCAAATTTCTAACACATAATACCCAGACCTCCAAGCCTGACAGCAGAGGGTGTCTGTTTCGGGGTGCTACGATAATAACTTAAAGCTTTGTATTTTCATAAAATGGTGCGGGCGGGGGGACTTGAACCCCCACGGCCATACGGCCAACGGATTTTAAGTCCGCAGCGTCTACCATTCCGCCACGTCCGCATTTATGATGTTCATCTATAGCTTTGATAGGCTCGAGTGCCAAGGAAAACTTACGCAACTTTTTCTTCTTTTTTATCGATATCTGTCATATGGGCGCCAAGATTATTCATAATTTTTATAAAATCAGGAAAACTGGTATGGATCGGGCGGGCATCATCAATCTCGACAGGGTCATCGGTGACGCAGCCCAGAACCAGAAAACTCATGGCAATGCGGTGATCCAGCATTGTATCAATCATAACGCCGCCACGCGGGGGTTTGCCAGTGCCGTGGATTATCAGGCTCTCTTCGCCTTCTTCCAGCCTGACCCCGCACGCCAGAAGTCCCTGCGCCATTCTGGCAAGGCGGTCGCTTTCCTTGACGCGAAGCTCGGAAAGCCCGGTCATGGTTGTTATGCCTTTGGCGCAGGAGGCCGCAACAGCCAGAACAGGGAATTCGTCAATCATACTGGCCACACGCTCCGGCGGAACACGGATGCCCGCAAGACGGTTGCCGCCTTTGACAAGGATATCGGCAACCTGTTCTCCGGCCTCGCTATGCCTGTTTTTGAAAGTAATATCCGCGCCCATCTCGATCAATGTCTGGAAAAGTCCTGTTCTGCGTTCATTGATGCAGATATGGGAGAGCCGGATTTCGGCGCCGTCAATAAGGAGCGCGGCAACAACCGGAAAAGACGCGCTGCTGGGGTCTCCGGGGATATCAATGGCACAGCCATGAAGCCGTTGCCGCCCCTTCAAACGGATGGCATGGCCGCCATTTTTTAGAATTTCTGTATCAATCTCTATGCCAAAATGCCGCAGCATATTTTCAGTATGATCCCGTGTGGGTATTTTCTCGATCACTGTTGTCACGCCCTCGATATTCAGGCCTGCGAGCAGGATGGCGGATTTGACCTGTGCCGAGGCCACCGGCATTTCATAGTCAATGGCACGAAGATGACCCGAGCCTTTTATTGTTAAGGGCAACCGGTTGTTTTCCCGTCCCAGACACTGCGCCCCCATGTCCTGCAGGGGGTCAATGACCCGCCCCATCGGTCTTTTGACGAGGGATGAATCACCCGTGAGTGTCGCCGTTACGGGATGTCCGGCAATCAGTCCCATAAGCAGCCGGGTCGAGGTTCCGCTGTTCCCCATATCAAGAACACTATCCGGTTCATGCAGGTTACCAAGTCCGGTTCCAAAAACGCGCCAGAGACCGTCATGACCACGGTTGACCCTGCCGCCAAGCTGGCGCACGGCCTGCGCGGTATTCAGGACATCCTCGCCTTCCAGCAGACCGCTGATCATGGTTTCTTCCCGGGTCAGAAGCCCGAGTATCAGCGCCCGGTGTGACATGGATTTATCACCCGGAATGCGGGCTGTGCCGTGAAAAGACTGTGTTTTTGCCGAGCGAAGAGCGTGAGGAAATGACATGGATTCTGTCCGAAAAATAAAGGGTTATGTCTGTTGGTCGAAACTGGATAATTTGCCGTTATAAGCTTCGTTGAATTTATTGAAATCCTCCAGAGGAATGGCTTTCGAGTAGCGGAATCCCTGCACCTCGTCGCATTCTTCAAGCGCCAGAAAGGCTTCGTGCTCCCTGGTTTCGACACCTTCGGCAATGACTTTAAGATTGAGGGAATGCCCCAGCCGGACAATGGTACGCGCAATGGCCGCATCATCCGGATTATTCAGCGCGTTGCGAATGAAAGACTGGTCGATTTTCAGACGGTCAATCGGAAACTGCCGTAAATAGGATAGCGAGGAATAACCGGTGCCAAAATCATCAATGGCAAGCTCTATGCCCAGTTCGTGCAGATTTTGCAGTGTCTGGACTGCAAAGGTCATATCCTCCATAAAGACGCTTTCTGTGACTTCCAGTTCCAGATTTTTGGGTTCCAGCCCGGTTTCGAGAAGAATTTTGTCAACTGTTGCCACAAGATCGCTTTTATAAAACTGGGCGCCGGAAACATTGACGGCAATTCGAATGTCATGTCCCGCCGCCTGCCAGCTTGCCGCCGCGTGACAGGCCGTAAGCAAGACCCATTCACCGATGGGGACAATCAGTCCCGATTGCTCGGCAATGGGAATAAAATCGACAGGAGAGATATAGTGCCCCCCTTCTTTGCTGTTATCGGGCTTCCACCAGCGAATGAGGGCTTCGGCGCCGATAATTCTTCCGGAACCGAGATCAAACTGCGGTTGATAGAACAGTAAAAACTGCTTTTTCTCCATAGCATCCCGTAAATCCCGTAACATCTGGAATCTCTGTTGGACAGCACGGTCAAAATCTTCCGAGTATTCCTTGATCGTATCACGGCCTTCTTCTTTGGCGCGGTTGAGAGCAATATCGGCATTTTTCAGCACCTGATCGGGGTCGGTGCCGTTGTCGGGAAAAGCCGCAACGCCTACCGAAGAGCGGATCTGGAAGTTCTCGTTGAAAACTTTGAAAGGCTCGGAGCGAATAATAGAGGCGATTTTTTCTCCGACGATTCTGGCGCTGCCTGTTCCCTTTGTCAAAGCAATGGTAATGGCAAATTCATCTTCTCCTGATCTGGCGACAATGGCGGACTCTGGTAAAGAGCTGCGCAAACGTTTGCCAATGGCGCGTAGAATAGCATCTCCGACATTATGACCCATTGAATCATTAATATCCTTGAACTGGTCGATATCAACAGCAATGACCGCAAAACGATTCGGAGAAGCATCATTTGCCCCTGTTTTCCGTGCCTGTTCGTTAATTGTCTGGATAAATAATGTACGATTGGGAAGCCCTGTGAGGGTATCGTAATAAGCCAGTTTATGGATCTGGTCTTCGGCGGTATTCTTAATGAGTTTTATATTTTCCGCATTTTGTTTAATAAGCCGCAGGGCCAGAGCAATGGAACCGCCGATTTCATCGCCCGGATCAAAGGGAGACTCTTTAATATCAGGGTTTTCAGGGTTTTTTGAAGCCCTGATGAGGGTGTCCCGCATGAAAAAGATCGGTTCCAGTAACCAGTGGCCAAGCGCAATCATTAAAACTGTTGTGACAAAAGCCGACATCAGCAGCATAATAAGAATGGTTTGTTCTATATAATTATTGACTTTATTTTCCACATGGCTGGAATCAAGTTTGGCAATAACATAATAAGGCGTACCGCCTAACATTTTCGGGCTATAGACGACACTATAGAAATTACCGTCTGTACTATAATAATCATCAGGCAGTGTAATCAGACCTGTGGTGCGATCCGTTTTTATTCGAATGACCGCAGGTTGTCCGTAGCTGCGGATAAGCTGTCCGTCAACACTGGCATAGACAGCAAGACCCTGAACCCGCGTTAAAGTTGTCAGTTCTCCTATTTTTTCATCGGTAAAGGGAGAGAGTCCGATTTGGGTTGCCCCTTTATGAATAAGAGGAACAAGCGCTGACCGGCCTTCTTCGGTGAGCTGTTCCAGCTGGGCGTTTCTCTGGTTTGTAATTGTAATGCTCATAATCCCGACCTGAACGGTTAGAATTGTCAAAAACACGACCAGCGTGATGCGCCAGCTCAGGCGGCTTTTCCAAATCTGGGTCGGAGAGAAAATCCGGCGCAGATCCTTATCGTGACTTACGGTAAAAGTCTTTTTTCTATCCAGTTTACGATTAAAAGACCAATCCATAAGCGCCTGTTTACGTAACAATAAAGACATATATTCCTTTATTTTTCTTACCCCGTTTTCCAGTGGGTGTTTGCTCAAGTACCGTTTCTCCGCTGGTATTCCAGTAAAATTTCTACAACCTATATAAGAATAACGTAAAATACCTTAAGAAGATCTTTATATAACCAGATACTAAAATGAAAAATTATTTATTAACTATTTGGTTTATAAAGAAAAAATGCTTTTTAAAAATTTTATTCTTTTTTGTCCCAAATTTTAAAATTCATTCTAATCTCATAAATAGTTTGATGCGATACACCATGGAATAGCAGTTATCTGAGTTGTGTCCTCATTTTGCATGCCGAGCGGCAGGGGGATGATTTCGCCAAAAGATGTCTGTATTTTGAAAATGCGCTGTTCTTTCTTTTCAAGTATAAAAGTTTCTTTGGAAACAGGCAAACGATAAAAAACAGCACCATTCCGGCACAAAAAATTTTCAAAAACAATCTGTTCTTGCGGTTCAGACAGATTAATCCCTGACATTTCAAAGGCTTGTGCATAAAGCTGCGGCGCGATTCCGCCTGTGTAGCACCCGGCGGCACAGCCGCAGGATGTTGCTTTTTTTGTATGCGGCGCGCTGTCCGTTCCGGCAAAAAACTTTGTATTCTGGCTGGCGGTAACGGCTTCACGCAAGGCTTGACGGTCTTCTTCGAATTTGACAAGCGGCATACAATAAAGATGGTATTTAAGTCCCTGAAGGAGATGGCCGATGGTATAAAGCAAATGTTGCGGTGTGATGCTGGCAGCCATATTATCGGTTTGCGTTACCAGATCCACAGCGGTTTTTGTCGTCAGATGCTCGGCCACGATGCGCAGCTTTTGGTGACGGTCAAGAAGGCGGGGCATATGGTTGCGGTAGAATTCTTCTTCGGCGTTCGTCTGGCGTGAAAAATAATCTTCGGGACGCATACCATGGTGTTCGCCATGAACGCAGAGAATGATTCCGGCCTCTGCCATGGCTCCAAAAACACCATTTTCAATGAAAGACCGGAAGTCTGTGCTGTGTTCTGCGCCGGTTGTCCCGTGAGGGGGGTAATATTTGCAGGCACGCAGCAAGCCGCTTTTTGCGCCGTCTTCAATCATGGCCGCCGTTGTATCTTTTGTCAGATAAAGGGGCACAATAATATCTTCAAAGGCATGTCCCCCTGCTTGCCGGAGCTGTTCCAGATAATCTTCGATACTCCAGTATGGCAAAGGATACTTCTTAAAAACCTTGGCCACAGGGGGCTTTGTATTGGGCATTGCCAGAATTCCGGCGCATCCCATGGCCAGATGGTCTTTTATCATAAAAGGCATGATGTCGCCCTGTCTGAAGTGCGCGTGAAGATCGTACCATTTAGGGAGTTTTATTTTCATGATTCTGTATAAATTTCCTTTGATATTTAAAATGTAATGAAAAACCTGTCATTTTTAAAGTCGTTATATACTGAAAGTTAAGGATGTTAGAAAATAATAAGAGGGTGGAATCATTCTTTGGTATTAAAATATGGAAATTATTCGGGAGAGTCCCGAGCATCATTTTTTGACATTTCTGGAAAGGATCAGGATAGAACCGGAAGGGTGGCTTGGTTATCATTTTTCCCTGTCTAAAAAAATACTTTATCAGGATATGATTGTCGCGTTTGATCTTATTGCCGATAAATTATCCATTTTGCAGCATGAAAGCGATGATATTGTCCTGATACTGGCTGAAAAAACCAGAGAATATGCGCCGGCGTTTTTATATCAGTTTACCGATGGTGATATTGTTTTTTTAGCAAAACCGGAAAAAAGCCGCGACCGGGATGCCATCCATGATCTTTATCATGAAATGCAAAATCTGATAGGAGAAAATTTTTGCCGCTACCATCATCTCGGGGATAGCCTGTATGAATATCAAAAGCTGGTTGATGCGCGGTTTCTTTCGGCAAACCGGATGAATGCCTATAAGGCAATGGCCGATATTCATAGAATACAAAGTCTGCCGATACGCCGGGGGCGGCACGAAGATGCGGTGATCCTCATTGTTGAAGATGACCGCTTCTCGGCTTCTTATGCTGCCAATATCCTGAACAGGGAATATGATATTATTCTTGCCAAAACAGGAGAGGATGCTATCGGCCTATACATCGAACATGCGCCGGATATTGTCTTTCTTGACATCCATTTGCCCGGCATTGACGGACTTGAAACGCTTCGGGCGCTGCGAAGAATAGATCCCCATGCCTATGTCTTTATGCTCAGTGGCGATACGGTGAAGCCTAATATTATAGAGGCCGGAAAAGAAGGCGCCGCCGGATTTCTGAAAAAGCCGTACGGCAAAGAGCGAATGCTGTCTGCTGTTCACCAGTCACCTTTTGTCATCGCGTTAAGAAAAAAGGCTCTTCCCCGGAAATAAGTGGAGGGCGGTCTTGGGATGCTCTATATTTTAAAATATGGATAACGGTCATCAAACATCTCTGGAACGGGGCGCGAATCTGATCCGTCATCTGACGGGCGCGCTATCCGATACACCGGGTGTCTACCGGATGCTGGATGAAAGTGGAAATGCGCTTTATGTCGGGAAGGCAAAATTTTTAAAAAAGCGCGCTGGATCTTATGCTCATATAGAAAGGCTTCCCTTACGGCTCCAGCGGATGGTGGCGGAAACGTATGATATGATTTTTGTGCATACGCATACCGAGATTGAAGCACTTTTACTTGAATCCAACCTGATTAAAAAACTCGAGCCGCGATATAATATCCTGTTGCGGGATGATAAGTCTTTTCCCTATATTTTGCTGACGGGTGACCATGATTTCCCGCTGCTGACCCGCCATCGCGGTGTACAGAAGCGCAAAGGCGACTATTACGGCCCTTTTGCCAGTGGTCTTGCCGTCAACCGTACAATTGTTGCGCTGCAAAGAGCGTTTATGTTGCGCAATTGTACCGATCATTTTTTCAGCCAGCGTACACGCCCCTGCCTGCAGTATCATATCAAGCGCTGTAATGCCCCTTGCGTTGGCCATGTGAGCAGGGAAGACTATGCCGTACAGGTGAAACAGGCCAAAGATTTTCTGTCCGGGAAGAGTGCGTATGTTCAGGAAACTCTGGCAAAGGCCATGCAAAAAGCCAGCCTTGAGCAGGATTACGAGAAAGCAGCCGCGTTTCGGGACCGTATCCGTGCCCTGACGGCTATTCAGGTGCGGCAGGATATTAATGTTAAAAATCTCGGAGATGCCGATATTATCGGGCTCGTCCAGAACGGCTCCAAAAGCTGTATTCAGGTTTTCTTTTTTCGTGGTGGCCAGAATTTTGGCAATCGTGCCTATTTCCCGCGTCATGGAGGAGATGAACAACCCGAGGATATTCTTGCCGCCTTTATCTCCCAGTTTTACGAGAATAAACCTGTCCCGCCGGAAATTGTAGTGAGCCATGCTCTGAAAGAAAAAAGTTTGCTGGAAGATGCTTTTAGCGCTTGCAAAGGAAAGGGCAGAAAGGTCCGTATCACAGTCCCGCAGGGCGGTGCGCGGAAAAGGCTGGTGGAGTTTACTCTCAAGAATGCGCATGATGCGCTGGAGCAGGAAAGCCTGAAGACAGCTTCGGAAAAAAGTCTTCTTGAAAAAACAGCGCTTCTGTTTGCTATAAAAGAGCCCCTGAAACGTATCGAAATATACGATAACAGCCATATTTCCGGTACGAATATGGTCGGGGCAATGGTTGTCTCCGGAGAGGAAGGCTTTCGTAAAAGTGCCTACCGCAAGTTTAATATTAAACAGGCCGGTGAGAGTGATGATTACGGCATGATGCGTGAAGTTATGACGCGGCGTTTTAAAAATGCTGCAAAAGAGGATGGACCCGATCTTCTGTTGATTGATGGGGGGCAAGGGCAGTTGAATGCGGTTATGGAGGTTCTGGAGGAATTGGGAGTTGTAGATAGGCTCTGTGTTGTGTCGATTGCCAAAGGGGTCGATCGCAATGCCGGACGGGAAAAATTCTTTATGAAAGGAAGGGATGTCTTCCAGTTGCCTGAAAATGACCCGGTTCTGCATTATCTGCAAAGATTACGGGATGAAGCGCATCGTTTTGCTATTGGTGCCCACCGTGCCCGCCGTGCAAAAGATATTTCAAAATCGCCGCTCGACGGGATACCGGGAATCGGTGCCAAGCGTAAGAAAATATTGTTGCATCACTTTGGCTCCGGTGGAGAGGTTGCCCGTGCCGGTATTCAGAACCTGCAGCAGGTGCCGGGAATTTCAAAAGCCGTTGCGGAAACTATTTATAATTATTTCCATGAATCATGAATGCAATGTGATGAGAATCACGAGCAGGGCAAGCAAGGTAAGTCAGAAAACCGGATTGGCCTTGATCGACTGCCAAAATTTTTTACGCAATATCCTCTGTATCAGCGCCGTATTGTTACGGGGGGGCGATAATTTCAACAAGGCGTAAGGGCATAAAAATTTCACTAAAAACATTTTAAAATCAAGGACTTTGTAGTTTAAACGATTTATAGACAAAAATAATCAAGAATCTTTCTTGCAGATAAATTCATGTGCTGGTATCTTCTGCACTATTCAGGATAAAGACTGCTTTACGGTATTTTTTACGTTTACCAAGCGTATAAAATATTGGTTTTATATATAAAACAGAGGAAAAACGTATGTTTCATCGCCCTAGACCAGAAGAACAGGAATCTGAGAAAAAAATTCAGGAACAATCGAAATTAAACCAGAAAACAATTTCTGACAGAATACCTGCACAGGCTGCCAGTCAGAAGATCGCTGAGCAGAAAATAGAATCCACACCCTTAAAAGAGGAAAAAGTTATGAAGAATGATCCACAAGAGAGCCGTGAATACGAAAACCGTCCTATGGAAACACCTGCAGGGGCGGTATTCCAGCGTCCACCGCAGATGCAGCGTAGCGTTCAGGCTTTCGGAGGAAACACATCTTCTTATTCCGGTACGTCTCACAATCCTTATGAGTCCTCCAAAGGAGCAGAGCGTCGTCTGGTTATTGGTCAGGGCATTACCATGTCCGGTGAGATCGAGGCTTGCGATTACCTGTTAGTAGAGGGCACATTGGAAGCTGCCTTAAAAGGCGCAAAAATTCTGGAGATAGCCGAATCAGGAACATTCTACGGTACAATTGAAATCGAGGAAGCTACAGTAGCCGGACGTTTTGAAGGTGATATGACGGTTGCTGGACGTTTGACAGTGAAATCCGGTGGTTCTGTAACGGGCGCAGTGACTTATAAAGAGCTGGCTGTTGAAGCCGGAGCAACACTTGACGGAAAAGTCAGTCCGCTTGCAGCAGCAGGGGCGGCGGCCAAAACCGAAAACGTAAAAAAGTCGATGGCTCCAAAAAATGATAATTCCGGCCTGAATACGAACCAAGGTACGGAATTACCATTTTCGAGCAATGCCGTCGCTGCGGAATAATTAAAGGTCGTACGCTTATTCGTTTGTGTACGGACAGAAAATATTGCAAAGCCATAAAATAGTGACAGTAAAGTTGCCAGTATTCTATTGCTGGCTAGGAAGACAGCGACATTTCATGCGCGCTGTCATGATAGTTTGTGTGATTCTCTCTTTTCCATTAGGTATTATTGGCAGTGTGAAAATATCCCAGTCTATAACCGCGAACAGAGCCTTGGCGGCAACGCGTGCCATGACACCGGAACAGGAGACAGTTAGGACAGCGTTCTCAAAAAACGAACGAAAACGTTATGCGGCTGTTCTCGGCAAGTTTGTCATCGGCAACCCTGAAAAAATTTATAGACTGATTGACCGCGATTTTCTGGTTATGTTTCATGAGCCGGATTTAAAAAGACAGGATGGCGAAACAGGAATTTGGCAATATCGTACAGAATCCTGTGTTCTTGATATTTATTTCGGATCAGCACAGCAAGGGCTTCGGCCTGTTATTCACTATGAAGTCAGACCGCGTCAGATGGCAGAGTTTATATCTGTCAATTCTTTGCCGGGTTATAAAATTGATAATGCCGCCTGTCTTCAGGAAATATATCGACAACAGACGATATTATAACCATCTCTAATGGAATAAAATATAAGAGACAATTCTGCTAAAGCTTCCCGTTATCAATATAAACACAAACACAAACACAAACCCGCTTGAATAAAGCGAGATCCCTATAATAATCCGGTTGTACGAAACGAACGCTTTTGGGCACATTCAAGATTGTGTTTTTTCTCGATCTTCTTCCAAAATCATTTTACGGGAAAGTTTGCCAATCATCGTTTTGGGCAATGCTTCATGGCGGATTTCAATTTGTCTAGGAATCTCTATTTTTGAAATTTTATCTTTCAAAAAGATTTTGATATCTTCTGCCGTTAAATCACGCCCATCACGGGGCTTAATCCAGACCTTGACAATTTCCCCGCGTGCTTTATCCGGGATTCCTGCAACGATGCATTCCTCGACATTGGGGTGGAGATATATGGCTTCTTCAACATGACGTGGATAAACATTATAGCCGTTTGTTATGATCAGATCTTTAATCCGGTCAACAATAAAAAAATAGCCATCCTCATCCGCATAGGCAATATCACCTGTATGAAGTTTACCATTTCTCAGGACATTCTTTGTCTCTTCAGGATTTTTGTAATAGCCTTTCATCACCTGGGGGCCACGTACGCAAAGCTCTCCTTTTTCTCCCGGTATAACGATATTCCCCGTTTCGGGGTCTATCAATTCGACAATCGTGCCTGGTACAGGCAGGCCGATGGACCCCATTTTATTTTCACCTGCAATGGGATTGGCACAGACAACAGGGCTTGTTTCTGTTAACCCGTATCCTTCGACAACAACACAACCCGTATTTTTTTCAAATAATTTCTTAACTTCAATCGGAAGTGGCGCACCACCCGATATGCAATATTTCAAAGAGGTTAAATTAAAAGAATTAATACGTGGATGATTATTGATGGCATTATAAATCGCGGGAACAGCAGGAAAATAATGTGGCTTCTTTTTATTGATGGTCTTTAATGTCTGTTCCAGATCAAAGCGGGGCAGAGCAATAATTTCAAAGGCACAGCGTACCGCCATATTCATAACAGCCGTCATGGCAAAAACATGAAAAAAAGGAAGAACGCCCATCATTTTTTCTTCACCGAATTTTGCTTTGTGGAACCACATACAGGCCTGTTCGACATTGGCAACGATATTGGCATGGCTGAGCATGGCTCCCTTGGGGATGCCTGTAGTGCCCCCTGTATATTGCAATAAGGCAATATCTTCGTTCGGGTTTATTTCTATTTTTTCCGGATTTCCATCATTACGGATCAAATCGCAAAAAAATAAAATATGTTCGGTTTTCTCTTTTTTCGCAAGCTCTCTGCCTTTGGCAAGACGGAAAAGAATATTTTTTGGAAAAGGCAGAATATCTGTAAAACTGCAGACGATAATTTTGTTCAGACGTGTTTCGGAGCGCATAAGTTGCATGGTGTCATACAGAACTTTCAGATCAAGTGTGATCATCATATCTGTATCACTGTCCTCGATCTGATTCCGCAGTTCACGGGCAGCATAAAGCGGATTATAATTGACCACTGTTCCGCCTGCTTTCAGCACGGCATAATAGGAGATCAGAAAATAGGGACAGTTGGGAAGAAAAAGCCCGATTTTTGTTCCTTTTTTGACGCCTGAATTCTGAAGACCTTTTGCCATATGGTTGACCAGAGTGCCAATTTCTCCCCAGCTCCACTTTTTATCAAGAAAATCAAAGGCAGGACGGTTACCGTAGGCATGACATGTGTCATCAAGAATTTCAAAGACCGGTTTCACAGGCATGGCAGCGTCCCATGAAAGAGCCGAAGGATATTTTTTTCTCCAGAGCCAATTCTGTTTTGATCCATTTTCAGTCAGTTCCATGCTGGAGTTTCCTTTTGAAAATTATTGTCATTTCTTGATGAGAATAACGCAGCTTTATGAAGCTTACGAGATAAAATAATTCAGATCTCCCATATAACTATAAAAATTTTAAGACAAAATGCTGGATTTTTTCTTTAAAATTGTGTTTATTCAAATTGGGAATCAATCTTCAGTCATAGAATTGAAGAAGGGCTCTTGGTCAAACTCGGAATATTTTTAGTTTGTACGTTTATTTTTTAATTTTTTACGGGGCTGTTTTAAGAGGTGGTCCTACTTTGTTGGACAGGTTGGCGGCGTTTTTAAGGTGGAATCCCGTTTCAACAATTATGCCGCCATTGCGTAAATTTCTTCTACATTTTCATGTCCTTTCTGTAAAGCCATACTTTC
>Ga0210044_10006467_pt1 | contig 15408 bp, 5 predicted proteins | sample CryGey13umfilter_2_FD_183959 | JGI IMG/M metagenome (GOLD analysis project Ga0210044, IMG submission 183959) | Groundwater microbial communities from aquifer in Utah, USA - Crystal Geyser 4/9/14 3 um filter (SPAdes) (version 2) | ecosystem: Environmental > Aquatic > Deep subsurface > Groundwater...
AGCATTACATGAAAAGTTAAGAAATATGTCAGTTCAGTATGGAAAGTCCTATAGGATTCTCACATTGTAGCAAAATATTCTATTATTGTTGTTGATTATAAAGAAAAATTATGCTTGTTATAGTACAGTATGGAAACAACATATTCCCAAAAAAAATCATTCTCCCTTTTCTGGGTTTAAATCGTACTATGTAGTATGAAAACTCGCTTTTTCATTATTCTTCATTTTCGGACAATTTTAGTTTAAATCGTACTATGTAGTATGGAAACTAATTCTATTAAGATATTATTAATATTCTATTATAATGTTTAAATCGTACTATGTAGTATGGAAACAATATATTGTTCTGCTATTTCAAATGCTTTTTCGATGTTTAAATCGTACTATGTAGTATGGAAACTACTTCTTCTTTTTTTTCCTGCGCAAAAACTGCGTTTGTTTAAATCGTACTATGTAGTATGGAAACGACCTCAAAACTTTCCTCATCACATATGATTCGCTCGGTTTAAATCGTACTATGTAGTATGGAAACTAGTTTAGATATTATGTTTTTTATTATTTCTGGATTTTGTTTAAATCGTACTATGTAGTATGGAAACGAATACCCTATATACTCTTCCTTTTTTTCTGCGTCGTTTAAATCGTACTATGTAGTATGGAAACCTGTTAGTGTATTTTTTATGCCGCCCGCTGCTAATCCCAGTTTAAATCGTACTATGTAGTATGGAAACTCAAGAGGAATGAACGCAGGTTGGCACCAGTCGTTCTGTTTAAATCGTACTATGTAGTATGGAAACATTTCGACCACATCCGTCCCCCCATCACCCTCATAATGTTTAAATCGTACTATGTAGTATGGAAACCAGAGAGTTTCCCATTTTTCGTTATCTTCGTTACTTGTTTAAATCGTACTATGTAGTATGGAAACTTTTATTTTTATTATTTTATTAACGCTGTTTTTTTCTGTTTAAATCGTACTATGTAGTATGGAAACTCAGGTGCTCTGTTTTCAGATCATTTGTCCAAATATTCGGTTTAAATCGTACTATGTAGTATGGAAACAAATATAGGGGAAAATCAAGAAATATCAGAATACTCGTTTAAATCGTACTATGTAGTATGGAAACCGGCTTTGGCTGCTTGCGTTAAGTGTACTTGCATTGGTTTAAATCGTACTATGTAGTATGGAAACTTGACGTGCCTCCCTTGACAAAAAGGTCAACTGTTTTGTTTAAATCGTACTATGTAGTATGGAAACAAAAAACCAGACGCCGCAAACTGGCTTTCGAGGGTTTAAATCGTACTATGTAGTATGGAAACACGGATAAAGGAATTTTCAAGGGATATCCTATACAGTGTTTAAATCGTACTATGTAGTATGGAAACCTTTTCATTCCTCTCCGAAGATGAAAAAATGAAACTTGTTTAAATCGTACTATGTAGTATGGAAACGGGCCAGGAATACTCATGAAAAATTCAATACTCGCAGGTTTAAATCGTACTATGTAGTATGGAAACCAAAAAAAAGTAACATATTAATAACATCGTAATAGGGTGTTTAAATCGTACTATGTAGTATGGAAACCCAAATTATAACTTTTTTTCGGGTACAAATCGTTTTGTTTAAATCGTACTATGTAGTATGGAAACGCTGTGTCATTCGCACAGGCGCACGCAGACCATTCCCGTTTAAATCGTACTATGTAGTATGGAAACGGATATTCTAACATCAGAGAAAATGAAGAACCAGTGGGTTTAAATCGTACTATGTAGTATGGAAACAATATAGTTCGTATCCGTGAATGTGCCGATGACTACGGTTTAAATCGTACTATGTAGTATGGAAACTAGAAAATAAAAGGACTGTTGTAAGATTGACATTCGGTTTAAATCGTACTATGTAGTATGGAAACTATCTGCTTCTTCTGTTTCTTTTTGATATTTTTGCCGTTTAAATCGTACTATGTAGTATGGAAACTCAAATGTTTTCTTCCTGATTTCTTCAACCTGCGTGGGGTTTAAATCGTACTATGTAGTATGGAAACACGGAATAGAATACTATAATACAGCGGACGATATCAGTTTAAATCGTACTATGTAGTATGGAAACTTATACAGCGCGAGTGATGTGGTCGGCGCAAATGCGAGTTTAAATCGTACTATGTAGTATGGAAACCCGCAAAAGAAGGTGGGAGATAGATCAGAAATTTAGGGTTTAAATCGTACTATGTAGTATGGAAACCTCTTTTTGCTCACAAATGAAAATAAGAAAAAAGTGTGTTTAAATCGTACTATGTAGTATGGAAACTTTTTTTTTATGCCGCTAACTTGAACTTTACAGATGGTTTAAATCGTACTATGTAGTATGGAAACTAGGAGGGAGAACATAGCAACTCCCTCCGGATATATGTTTAAATCGTACTATGTAGTATGGAAACGTAGCATGCACGAGTGATGCACCCACATGCGCGGACAGTTTAAATCGTACTATGTAGTATGGAAACTATTTTTTCATATACTCATTTTCAAATGTGAAAAGTGTTTAAATCGTACTATGTAGTATGGAAACTTTTTATTATATTATACCCTTGGGAAAATTTACCTTCAGTTTAAATCGTACTATGTAGTATGGAAACAACCACACCTTAATGTAGTTCGTGTCCGTAAATGTGCGTTTAAATCGTACTATGTAGTATGGAAACCAACGACACCCATTTTGCTCGCCTTATCGTTTCAAATAGTTTAAATCGTACTATGTAGTATGGAAACTTTCTTGGAGGCTTTGTTTCGGATTTGTGGCAATCTGTTTAAATCGTACTATGTAGTATGGAAACGTATTCGTAGAATGAATACGGGGAAAAACTTTTTATCGTTTAAATCGTACTATGTAGTATGGAAACACAGTATAAAGTTTCCATACTACATAGTCATAATAAGTTTAAATCGTACTATGTAGTATGGAAACCTAATTATTAATGTTAATATTTAATATACCAGTACTGTTTAAATCGTACTATGTAGTATGGAAACTTGACACTGCTTCTGAATGACATCAATATTGTGAAAGTTTAAATCGTACTATGTAGTATGGAAACCCGACACTCCTGGTAATATCAAAATAACTGATATTGTTTAAATCGTACTATGTAGTATGGAAACCGAGGTCTGTCTCTATATACGCAATTTTTTTTTTGAGTTTAAATCGTACTATGTAGTATGGAAACTTTTTTTGGCAGCTATATATGGTTTCGGCTTTAGTTGTTTAAATCGTACTATGTAGTATGGAAACGGCCGTCAGTTTCCTCTATGAAGATACATAGAGTTTGTTTAAATCGTACTATGTAGTATGGAAACAATTGCCTGTCAACCGTTTCCCTCGTGTTGATTGCAGTTTAAATCGTACTATGTAGTATGGAAACCTTTAAGTGCGGTGTTATGAAACAAAATACCTAATCCGTTTAAATCGTACTATGTAGTATGGAAACCTAATAGCTGTAATAGAAATAGTGGTTCCTACTATTTGTTTAAATCGTACTATGTAGTATGGAAACGTAGATTGTGGATTAATATATGTTTTCATAGCTTTCGTTTAAATCGTACTATGTAGTATGGAAACCAATCCCAAGAATTAACGAGTTACCCTGTTGTGTTGGTTTAAATCGTACTATGTAGTATGGAAACCTTTGTTCAAAGTCTATGAATTTCTGAACGCATACAGTTTAAATCGTACTATGTAGTATGGAAACGCCTGGTTTCTTCCCATGTCGGTTTTGTATTTTTCAGTTTAAATCGTACTATGTAGTATGGAAACCATACTTCATCACGTAGGAAAAAATATTCATATTTCGGTTTAAATCGTACTATGTAGTATGGAAACCAACTCGGAAATTATGTTTTCAAAATCTGATTTGAAGGTTTAAATCGTACTATGTAGTATGGAAACCGTAATGAAGTATATTGTCAAAGAATTTGCGAATGTCAGTTTAAATCGTACTATGTAGTATGGAAACATGAAATCGCCCATCGTTCGCCGTAGTCACTTCATAGTTTAAATCGTACTATGTAGTATGGAAACTATATACTATTTTTTTCATTCATCTTCATATCTTTTGTTTAAATCGTACTATGTAGTATGGAAACGAATATTTCTGCTCTGTTGATTTATGGGAGGTTTCTTGGTTTAAATCGTACTATGTAGTATGGAAACCTTTTTTTCTTGTGCAAATAATTTTCGTAAGGTCAGGGTTTAAATCGTACTATGTAGTATGGAAACAGTCCCAAAAAATGATGTTGGGGAAATGATATTTTTGTTTAAATCGTACTATGTAGTATGGAAACGGCAAATAGGGTTCGTAAATTGTGCATCACCAAAAGAGTTTAAATCGTACTATGTAGTATGGAAACCTTTTTTTCGGGTACAAATCGTTTTCGTGAGGTCTGGGTTTAAATCGTACTATGTAGTATGGAAACAATAATACATAGACTTCAAAAGGTATTGGTGCTGCCGTTTAAATCGTACTATGTAGTATGGAAACGAAGAAAAAAACGGCATAATAAACATAATAAAAATGTTTAAATCGTACTATGTAGTATGGAAACATACAGACCATGATGAGGGTAGAGCCCACAATCCGAGTTTAAATCGTACTATGTAGTATGGAAACCTATTTACCTCTCTTCTCGTTTTGTCCCATTCTTTTCGTTTAAATCGTACTATGTAGTATGGAAACGAAGATCAGAAAGGAGGAAAACGATTCTCGGATTTTGTTTAAATCGTACTATGTAGTATGGAAACTGCATGCCTGTGAAAGAGAAAAGATGATAGAGAGGAGGTTTAAATCGTACTATGTAGTATGGAAACGAAGAGCCATTTTATTATTTTTGATATTATATATTAGTTTAAATCGTACTATGTAGTATGGAAACAAAAAAATTTCCCGGTAGGAAAAACCTGGGTAAAAAGTTTAAATCGTACTATGTAGTATGGAAACAAGACCATATATACCCGGTACGGTGTTGGTGCCATTTTGTTTAAATCGTACTATGTAGTATGGAAACTACGGTGTTGCTACCATTTTATATTTTATTTTTTATAGTTTAAATCGTACTATGTAGTATGGAAACATGGGCAACCCCCGATAGATATTCAAAATATTCAGGTTTAAATCGTACTATGTAGTATGGAAACCTTTTCGTAGTGCTGCTTTTCGTAGTGCTGCTATGTGTTTAAATCGTACTATGTAGTATGGAAACTTTTTTCTGAAATCAACTGTGAAAGGCGCTGTGACAGTTTAAATCGTACTATGTAGTATGGAAACCGGGCCGAAAAGCCATCGGCTGCAAAATGAAGGGTAGTTTAAATCGTACTATGTAGTATGGAAACTTTTTGAAGATATATGACTAGTGCCATCCCTGTTCGTGTTTAAATCGTACTATGTAGTATGGAAACTAATTCCCTTTATTTCTACTACCAAAGAAAAAGATGTTTAAATCGTACTATGTAGTATGGAAACCTTCATATGCTCGTCCGCATTATTCATAGGGAAATTGTTTAAATCGTACTATGTAGTATGGAAACATTTTTCATTTTTTTTTAATTTACACATGTATTTTCTGTTTAAATCGTACTATGTAGTATGGAAACTTATTTGTTCAATTATTTTCGGATTTTTTGCTACTAGTTTAAATCGTACTATGTAGTATGGAAACATTTTAAGTATTTAATACTTATGATAATAATAACACATGTTTAAATCGTACTATGTAGTATGGAAACCTCAAAGAGCGCCCTGAGTACAGAATATACGCAGTAGGGTTTAAATCGTACTATGTAGTATGGAAACTTTAATTTTTTCATAGCCCGAATTCACTTTCATTTTGGTTTAAATCGTACTATGTAGTATGGAAACGGCCGGTACAAAATTGAGGCGATGACAGACGCACGGGTTTAAATCGTACTATGTAGTATGGAAACTAACTCGGAAATAATATTTTCAAAATCTGATTTGAAGGTTTAAATCGTACTATGTAGTATGGAAACTATTTTCCGTCTCGGGAAAATACACCCACGACCGACTGGTTTAAATCGTACTATGTAGTATGGAAACCAAACCTTTGAGTTTCTGTTTTGCTGCAATAATATGTTTAAATCGTACTATGTAGTATGGAAACTTTTTTCTCCAGCCATCAATGATACAGACCGTACCGGTTTAAATCGTACTATGTAGTATGGAAACTTTTTTTCCATTTCGCAGACAAGAGTGCGATTGTTTGTTTAAATCGTACTATGTAGTATGGAAACCACCTTGGCACGGGAAAGAAGCCTATCATACTGGGTTGTTTAAATCGTACTATGTAGTATGGAAACTTTCTTTTTCATCAGCAGTATTATTTCGTTTAAGAGTTTAAATCGTACTATGTAGTATGGAAACTATTTTTGCATGTTTTGATATTCTGAATATATTGGGTTTAAATCGTACTATGTAGTATGGAAACTTGCGTTTTCATATATTCTTTCTCCTCGTGCGTTATAGTTTAAATCGTACTATGTAGTATGGAAACATGAATGCATATTTTTTTATTCCCTTCTTCTTCTTCGTTTAAATCGTACTATGTAGTATGGAAACAAAAGAAATACATCTCATTTCGGTGTTCCGTATATTGTTTAAATCGTACTATGTAGTATGGAAACATAAACATTCGGAAGCAACGAAAATATCTGATTTAGTTTAAATCGTACTATGTAGTATGGAAACTCGGGCCGTAATAGCTATGCCTGCTACTCTCCGAATGTTTAAATCGTACTATGTAGTATGGAAACAAAAGTTTTTCTTCTCCCTCTTTCGAAAGCCACCACGTTTAAATCGTACTATGTAGTATGGAAACTTTTCGGATTTTTCGCTACAAGTCTTGAAAGTGCCGGTTTAAATCGTACTATGTAGTATGGAAACCGGTTGCGGCAAAAAAAACAGCAGCCAAAAGAGCAGGTTTAAATCGTACTATGTAGTATGGAAACGAATACACCAACGATGACGGGATACAAAGCTACGAAGTGTTTAAATCGTACTATGTAGTATGGAAACCTCTACCATTATTATTGGTTCTTTTGTAGAACCAATCTGTTTAAATCGTACTATGTAGTATGGAAACTGATTTTTTTTGTATCTGTGTCAAGAAATCGGTAGAAGTTTAAATCGTACTATGTAGTATGGAAACTCCACTTCTTCCTTCTCTTTTTGCATTTTTTGCCTGGTTTAAATCGTACTATGTAGTATGGAAACCATTCACAAGAGGTCTGAGGAGGTTGAAAAAACAGAGTTTAAATCGTACTATGTAGTATGGAAACTCAAACTGCCTGTTCACTGTCGAACCTGTGTTCACTGTTTAAATCGTACTATGTAGTATGGAAACTTATAACAATACTCAGGACACAGAGTAAAAAAATTAGTTTAAATCGTACTATGTAGTATGGAAACGCGAAAATTCGTCCAGCAATCAGGCGACTGATATCAGTTTAAATCGTACTATGTAGTATGGAAACATATATTCTTTTTTAATTTCGTCCAGAAATTTGGACGTTTAAATCGTACTATGTAGTATGGAAACGTGAATCTGATAGGCTGGTCAAATATGAGTGCATCTTGTTTAAATCGTACTATGTAGTATGGAAACCACAAGGAAAAACCGTTGAGGTAAATGGCACATTCGAGTTTAAATCGTACTATGTAGTATGGAAACACATTACCAGCAGGAGAAAAAATAATAATAATGGAGAGTTTAAATCGTACTATGTAGTATGGAAACCATCCTCAGTCGTGTTATAATATTCCATGTAGTCTAGTTTAAATCGTACTATGTAGTATGGAAACTCGCTGCTGCTGCTTGGGCTGCCGCTGCTTGCATTGCTGTTTAAATCGTACTATGTAGTATGGAAACTTTTTTTTGTTTTTCATCTAAAAGTGTTTTTTCCATGTTTAAATCGTACTATGTAGTATGGAAACGAACAAGTCATAGCGGAGTTGCGGATTTTCTTTTCCGTTTAAATCGTACTATGTAGTATGGAAACTATGTCGAAAATATGTGTCAGCGTCTCCGACCACTTCGTTTAAATCGTACTATGTAGTATGGAAACTTGGATAGAACGGTAGCTGACAGGCTTTGTTGTTGTAGTTTAAATCGTACTATGTAGTATGGAAACTCCAACATTTGAATATTCTATTGTTTCTTGATTTTCGTTTAAATCGTACTATGTAGTATGGAAACTTAATTTCTCGCCTCGTTTTGCTCCATTCTTTTCGTGTTTAAATCGTACTATGTAGTATGGAAACGATTCATTCCATCCAAGCATACACCCCCACGCTGTTTGTTTAAATCGTACTATGTAGTATGGAAACCGAAAAAATGGGAAACTCTCTGCCAGCTCATAGAAGTTTAAATCGTACTATGTAGTATGGAAACTTTTTGCTATGCTTTTTGAAAATATTTTCGGAGAGAGGTTTAAATCGTACTATGTAGTATGGAAACATCGTTGAACCAAATGTTGATATAGCTTGTGTCTGTGTTTAAATCGTACTATGTAGTATGGAAACCATTTCTTCTTGCGACGCTCTCGTCCGAAGTTCTAGTTGTTTAAATCGTACTATGTAGTATGGAAACTTCGAGACCGTCGAGATTTTGAATGCGCATACAAAGAGTTTAAATCGTACTATGTAGTATGGAAACGAATATGGTGAAATTTGTTTAAATCGTACTATGTAGGTTTAAATCGTACTATGTAGTATGGAAACTGGGATCATCCCAGGCATCTACAGTGGAGATTCAAAGTTTAAATCGTACTATGTAGTATGGAAACTATTCGGAGAAATCGTATTTTCAAAATTTGAGTAGTGTTTAAATCGTACTATGTAGTATGGAAACAATATCGACATCGTCTTCTTTTTTCTTCGCTCGTGCGGTTTAAATCGTACTATGTAGTATGGAAACTCCTTATTCGGAATAGAACATAATTCTTTGGTCTTCGTTTAAATCGTACTATGTAGTATGGAAACTATACGATGTGTCTGTGAATGTACCGATGACTACCAGTTTAAATCGTACTATGTAGTATGGAAACTGCCGCCAGCCGCAATTCCGACGAAATATGGATTTTGTTTAAATCGTACTATGTAGTATGGAAACCTGTATCTTTCGTGTTAATGTCATTCACTATGATGTGTTTAAATCGTACTATGTAGTATGGAAACTATCGATCTATGTACATGATATCCACTTCTATTTCTTGTTTAAATCGTACTATGTAGTATGGAAACCCTCTCTTCTCGTCCAATCCCATTCTTTTCGTCTTTGTTTAAATCGTACTATGTAGTATGGAAACCAGGTACACCACTATTGTTTGTTATTATCAATTTTAGTTTAAATCGTACTATGTAGTATGGAAACTTTTTGAGAAGCCACCGGATATAGTTGTCACGAGGGCCGGTTTAAATCGTACTATGTAGTATGGAAACCGAGAAATGTGTACAAATCGTTGTTCCCACTTGCTCGTTTAAATCGTACTATGTAGTATGGAAACCAGTAAATGGCACATTCGAAGCAGAAAACGGATCCGAGTTTAAATCGTACTATGTAGTATGGAAACTTCCGAGAGTAGCAAACATAGTTATTACGGGCCAAAGTTTAAATCGTACTATGTAGTATGGAAACCACACTTCGACACTTTTTTCGTTACATATGTATTGTTGTTTAAATCGTACTATGTAGTATGGAAACGGAAATATAGATACATATTTTCTTCACGTTTGCACTGTTTAAATCATACTATGTAGTATGGAAACAGAAAATGAAAATAATACTCCACAATCACTCTCCGAGCGTTTAAATCGTACTATGTAGTATGGAAACCAACACTTCCGACGATATCACAAAAGTTGTCAATCCGTTTAAATCGTACTATGTAGTATGGAAACCACGGCAAGCGATGTAGCTGGTGCAGATTTGGCACTGTTTAAATCGTACTATGTAGTATGGAAACCACGCATCAATTGAGCGAGAGGAGGAACAACAGCTGGGTTTAAATCGTACTATGTAGTATGGAAACCAAGCATTCAAAGAAGAATAACACAGCCGAACGCAAGTTTAAATCGTACTATGTAGTATGGAAACTAAGCATACAGGCGGTGCTTGGCACGACCACCTGGTAGTTTAAATCGTACTATGTAGTATGGAAACTCGAGAAAAACGGCATAGGCAAAGCAAAAAAATGAGGTTTAAATCGTACTATGTAGTATGGAAACAATATAGCACAAAATGAAATACATGGCGAAATATTCGGTTTAAATCGTACTATGTAGTATGGAAACTATATATCCATTGAGGGTGAAGAAGAAAAATAAAAAGTTTAAATCGTACTATGTAGTATGGAAACCCGATTTTATTTTTTTAAAATTTAAAAAAATAATAAGTTTAAATCGTACTATGTAGTATGGAAACAAATTTCTGATAACTGTGTTTGGTTGTCAAGATAAAGTTTAAATCGTACTATGTAGTATGGAAACAAGATTTCAACGGACAACCAATGCATCCAATGCGACAGTTTAAATCGTACTATGTAGTATGGAAACAAAATTGTTCAATTATTTTTGGGTTGTTTTTAATGATGTTTAAATCGTACTATGTAGTATGGAAACTTCAAGACCATCGAGATTTTGAATGCGCATACAAAGAGGTTTAAATCGTACTATGTAGTATGGAAACCATGTGTATTTTCTTATTTTATATTCCTGTTTTTTTAGTTTAAATCGTACTATGTAGTATGGAAACTTTTTCAGTGGTAACATACGATTGGATGGCTGATGAGTTTAAATCGTACTATGTAGTATGGAAACAAATACACATCTTTTTTTTTCTGTTTTTTGAATTTCGTTTAAATCGTACTATGTAGTATGGAAACATTCGCCTTCCGAAAGCCACCCTAACATACTATCTCGTTTAAATCGTACTATGTAGTATGGAAACTCAAGATTGACACAGGAAAATAAAAAAAAGGCAAAATAGTTTAAATCGTACTATGTAGTATGGAAACAGGAAATCAAAAAGAAAAACAGAGAATATGAAAAACGTTTAAATCGTACTATGTAGTATGGAAACTTTTTATATTCGCACGCTTTGCTATATCGTATGCTGTTTAAATCGTACTATGTAGTATGGAAACAGAAAGGAATGCATAAGACAGGGTAGAAATTTAAGAGTTTAAATCGTACTATGTAGTATGGAAACGAACCTCAGAAACATTGATACTACACACGCTCCAAATGTTTAAATCGTACTATGTAGTATGGAAACAAGAAAAATGACAAGGGATTTTTCAAAAAAAAAAAAAGTTTAAATCGTACTATGTAGTATGGAAACAGAAATCCATTTCACGAAGCCTCAAAGATTTCAACGGGTTTAAATCGTACTATGTAGTATGGAAACTTTCAGGCGCAAATATTTCTTTCGCATAGTAGTATAAAGTTTAAATCGTACTATGTAGTATGGAAACTTTCCGGATGAAGCGTATGCGATGTCCTATGTGCATGGTTTAAATCGTACTATGTAGTATGGAAACTCTTGAGAAGGCAACAACATACAATTACACTGCGACAGTTTAAATCGTACTATGTAGTATGGAAACGAAGAAATTCAAGGCTTTGAAGTGATGATATGTGATGGTTTAAATCGTACTATGTAGTATGGAAACTCTTCAGACAGCACTACATATACACTTCCGTCAGGAACGTTTAAATCGTACTATGTAGTATGGAAACCTAATACATTTGCCTCTTTTTTTTTGTTTTCTATAGTTTAAATCGTACTATGTAGTATGGAAACTTTTTCAGTGTTTTCTATACCTCTTATCCAGTTTTCTTGTTTAAATCGTACTATGTAGTATGGAAACTAGAAGAGGACATAGGTGAACACATAAAAAAAGAGTTGTTTAAATCGTACTATGTAGTATGGAAACGAACATATGAGCTAAAAAGAATAGAAAGCATAATATTGTTTAAATCGTACTATGTAGTATGGAAACAAAATTTCATCTCTTTCCTTCAAAATTTCACATAAGTTTAAATCGTACTATGTAGTATGGAAACCATTTTCACACATTCTTTCTCGTCTTTTTCTATTCCCTGTTTAAATCGTACTAGGTAGTATGGAAACAACTATGCTGTGAGCGCAAATAATTCTTTCGCATAAGTTTAAATCGTACTATGTAGTATGGAAACTTTTGTGGAGGAAAAATACTTCTGGACAACATGTCTCGTTTAAATCGTACTATGTAGTATGGAAACCAAGACGAAGTACTCAAAATGTGTTTTCCTTGTCATGTTTAAATCGTACTATGTAGTATGGAAACCCGCTTCACTCTTTTTTCTAGGGTATTGTTCCATTTTCGTTTAAATCGTACTATGTAGTATGGAAACTAACTTTACGTGTCCTTTTTTTAAAAAAATATAAAATGTTTAAATCGTACTATGTAGTATGGAAACGGTAGGTGGCAAGAGAATTCCCGCGGTGAAATAATTGGTTTAAATCGTACTATGTAGTATGGAAACTTGTAGCGAAAGAAATTTTTGCGTTCCGCCCTGAAGTTTGTTTAAATCGTACTATGTAGTATGGAAACTATTAAGACTAAAAAGGGAATAACATTTGTAATAAGTTTAAATCGTACTATGTAGTATGGAAACTTTTAAAAGTGGTACGGCTGGTGTTGCGGGGTGCCTTTGTTTAAATCGTACTATGTAGTATGGAAACCGGTAGAAGTCTGGGCCAAATTTGATGCCGCTGATGCGGGGGAGAGTTTAAATCGTACTATGTAGTATGGAAACTACATAGCTTTCCACCGCCGTTCATTTTCCTTTTTTTCGTTTAAATCGTACTATGTAGTATGGAAACTTATGTAGCCAAATATCCCCCTGAAAAATATCAAAGTTTAAATCGTACTATGTAGTATGGAAACACAAAGAGAAAGAAAGTTCGAAGATGACTGCTATGGTTTAAATCGTACTATGTAGTATGGAAACGATAACATAGATATGCATTTCATACTTGTGGTGAAGTTTAAATCGTACTATGTAGTATGGAAACAAATTGGCGGCATAAAAAAAAATATGGTCCAAACAGTTAGTTTAAATCGTACTATGTAGTATGGAAACCTTCGACTGACATATTTTTGAATACCACATATATCTGTTTAAATCGTACTATGTAGTATGGAAACCAAAAAATTTGGGGGGGGAAAGCGAACATAGAAACACTGTTTAAATCGTACTATGTAGTATGGAAACGCATATATTCCGTTCTTGAGCAGGTATTCCTTCGTCGTTTAAATCGTACTATGTAGTATGGAAACTTTTGTCTGCTTTGCTGGTCTGGAACGGTATTATTTCGTTTAAATCGTACTATGCAGTATGGAAACTTACGCGCACAAAAGTGGAGGAGATGTCTGAAGCCAGGTTTAAATCGTACTATGTAGTATGGAAACTCGTACGTATCTCCTATCTTTTTTTTATTTTTGTAAAGCGTTTAAATCGTACTATGTAGTATGGAAACTTTTCATCTGTGAGCAAAGAGAGGAAATCTGTTCGCTGTTTAAATCGTACTATGTAGTATGGAAACAAACAAAAATCGGTTGATGAGGTAGAGATTATAGAGGTTTAAATCGTACTATGTAGTATGGAAACCCGTCCGTCAAACCCCCTAACTTACACACTATTTCTGTTTAAATCGTACTATGTAGTATGGAAACATATTAGAACGTGCTTCTTGCTCTTCTATTTTTTCGTTTAAATCGTACTATGTAGTATGGAAACGTGCTGGATTTCTCATTGCTATGCCCAGTCCTAAAAAGTTTAAATCGTACTATGTAGTATGGAAACCGATTTCAATTTTTTCTTTTTCAGTAGCATCGTGGGATTGTTTAAATCGTACTATGTAGTATGGAAACTCATTCATCTTCCGTACTTCGTCCGTCTTTTCCGATAGGTTTAAATCGTACTATGTAGTATGGAAACACGAACGCTGGAAAAATTCGCAGGAAGAATGGCAGCGTATGTTTAAATCGTACTATGTAGTATGGAAACTAATGTGTTTTGATTGCAGCATACTACGAGTATGCCGGTTTAAATCGTACTATGTAGTATGGAAACGAAATACCGAAATATAGCATGTCGTCCTAGCGTGAAAGTTTAAATCGTACTATGTAGTATGGAAACGATTTTCTTTATGACGTGAAAACAAACCACAGTATTTGTTTAAATCGTACTATGTAGTATGGAAACTAGATATATTCCGGATATTTTTCATGCATTTTGTGCTGTTTAAATCGTACTATGTAGTATGGAAACTAAATGTGTTTAATTATAGTTTAATTGTTTGTTAAAGGTTTAAATCGTACTATGTAGTATGGAAACGAAGCTTGTGAGGTTGGGCTCTGAAAAAGAATATAAACGTTTAAATCGTACTATGTAGTATGGAAACTATATATTGTGATGATATGCGTATTAAATTTTATTGTTGTTTAAATCGTACTATGTAGTATGGAAACTATTCTTTCTAGACCATGCAGAAGGACTAATGGGGGAGTTTAAATCGTACTATGTAGTATGGAAACTTCCACTGTTGTTTTCGGACACTGTATGTTTTCCGTGTTTAAATCGTACTATGTAGTATGGAAACCCCTTTTGTCTTTTACTATTTCAAGGGCAGCATCCAGTTTAAATCGTACTATGTAGTATGGAAACTCGGTAACTGTTGAACCATTCATACCGCTCATACACGATGGAGTTTAAATCGTACTATGTAGTATGGAAACTTCATTTTATATTTTTTGAATGACCGCATACACGAGGTTTAAATCGTACTATGTAGTATGGAAACTAAAAATGACACAGAGAGGGACACGAAGTTATGTGTCAGTTTAAATCGTACTATGTAGTATGGAAACTATTTCTACATAGAAATAAAAAGGTAAAGGGGCCTTGTTTAAATCGTACTATGTAGTATGGAAACCTACATAGAATGTATAGGAAAATCATGGAAAAACAGAGTTTAAATCGTACTATGTAGTATGGAAACTTCAAAGTCTATGAACATCTGAACGCAGATGAAGAGTGTTTAAATCGTACTATGTAGTATGGAAACCCCTTTGTCAGTTTTGAACACATTTCCACTCTGTTTGTTTAAATCGTACTATGTAGTATGGAAACAATGTAGGTCATAAAAAAAAATAGGGGCGAATTGTGGTTTAAATCGTACTATGTAGTATGGAAACTATGAAGTATGGACAAATCCTAAAAAATATATGTATGAGTTTAAATCGTACTATGTAGTATGGAAACGGAGTATATGGGAGATGATTTCCGAGCAGTG
>Ga0210044_10006469_pt1 | contig 15400 bp, 15 predicted proteins | sample CryGey13umfilter_2_FD_183959 | JGI IMG/M metagenome (GOLD analysis project Ga0210044, IMG submission 183959) | Groundwater microbial communities from aquifer in Utah, USA - Crystal Geyser 4/9/14 3 um filter (SPAdes) (version 2) | ecosystem: Environmental > Aquatic > Deep subsurface >...
GAATTGTCATCTTCCTTAATCCGGAGATCGAACAGTTACGGTTATTGATTGCCGCAGCGCGCTCCCGCCTTGCCGAGATTGAGGCGCAGTACACGACAGAGCGCCACGCAGTTGACTTTACAAGATCGGTAATTTTCAAGTCGTTGCGAAAGTACTATCAGGCGCGCGATCGACTTCGGTTAATCATCGATTATCGAGGCAAGTACCTAAAGATCCTTATTCGCGCCGGGGAGGAAGATGCAGAAGAAGTAGCGGGGCAATATGAGAAAGCAAAAGCACAGTCGGATAAAGACTACGAAGAAGCAGCGACTGCTGCCGCCACTCGCAGGGAGCTATCCAAAGATGAGGAGCAAGAACTAAAAATGCTTTGGAAGAAACTTGTGCGTCTCTACCACCCGGATCGCTTTGCCAACCAGCCAGGCAAGATCGAGACCTACCACCAACTCGCCAGCGCGATTAATCAGGCGAGAGACAACGGTGACATCGAACTATTGCGCGAGATTGCCAACGACCCGAACGGTTTCATTCTGCGACAGGGTTGGACCAGTCTTGACTTCAGCGACGCTGGGGAGGCCATAAATATGCGGCGGCTGCTAGAGACACTTCAGATAGAAATTCTGGCGGCGATGGAATCAATCACCGAATTGTACGAGAGCGCCGATTATTTACTGTACAAACTAAGCACGAAAAAACCCAGTTTGCTGGACGAGGTCGCAGCGGAACAGGCAAGAGTCCTAGAATCTGAAATTGCGCAACTTTCCACGGATGCCAAAAAACTGGAGGTTGAGATCAACGAACTTACTGGCTCTGGAAAGCAACCCATCGGATAGTGGACTCAAGAATGCAAAACAACAACCATGAGATGTAGCCCTCGCTATCTGTGTGTGCTACGTGTCAAACAGCGCGTTGAATTTTCCACTTTTGTAAATTTCAGAATATTTAAAGGACTTTGGCCCGAATGCCACTAAGTTAAGCCTTTTTAGCAGGGTTAGACTATTGTGGGACCTGCGCCAATACTGACTTAAGTTCTTGTTTTTGCTATGCTGAATCCCCTTAACTTAGTGGCATTCGACTTTGACCCCTTTAGTTGACCTTTTTTTTCAAATTCCTCGTTTAATAGTTTGCGGCGCAACCCACGCCTGACCTAATGAAATTGCACTGTCGTTGGGCTGCATCTGCTGCGCAGTCAAAATCTGAAGCCCATTCAGTCATTGAAAAAATGGTACACAGAAAAACCAGATTTATTTGTTAAACGCGTTTATAAACAGGCGGGACTTGACACAATCAAGATTTCATATAATCGGTGTTCATTCCAGACTGGTCCTTATGAAACAATTATCGCTGATACCAGACCGATCACCCCGCCAAATACACCGCCCCAGACGACTAACCAGCCAAGGTGCTGCTTAATCATTTTTTGAACCATTTCTTTAACCAGTTGTGGCGTCAACTCTTCCAGACGGGCGTCAATAATCTCGGCAACTTTTATGCGAATGTCGGCCATTACTTCGGGTTGGTCAATCTCATCTTGCAACAGTTGATGAAAGGATTCCTTTTCGGTGATTTCCACAAACGACTCTTTCATGCTGGCAATAAATGACTCTTTTAATGGCATTAAAGCTTCCTTGCCCCCCAGCATGGCAAGCATGCCGCCAAATGAAGAATGCATAATCACTTCAACTAATTTATCAAATGATGGCGAGAGGTCGACTTTTTCAATCACAGGCCCAAGCTGAAGCGTTGATTTTGCCGCACCGCCGGAAACAAAACGATCGACATTTTCCTGAGTAAAAAACTGCTCCATCATCAAATCTTTGATGGCCATTTTAAACTCTTCAAAACGGGCCGGAATCACTCCCGAGCCTACCAGGCCCGGCACCTTCTCAAACAGCATGTATACGGCTAGCCAGTTGGTTAATGCGCCCGACAAGGCAAACAGACCAACCATCATGATTAAATTATTGTGTAACGTCCAGCCCAGCATAAAGGCAAGGGCAGACAGCAAGTTAGTCAAAAGGCTTTTATTCATTAGATTGATAGTTCTTTCTTAAAAAAGGTGTCAGAAATTGCATTATGTATAAGATTTGAGTTGGAATGAGTTTCACCATTTCTTCCGCAATATTTAAGCCCGGTAGCCCGGCAGTTAGGTTGAATGTAATGAAGCCCAACATCACAGGAAGAAGTATTAATATTAAATGGCGTTGGCTCCCTTTAGTTGACCTTTGTTTTTCAAATTCCTCGCTTAATAGTTTGCAGCGCAATCCACGCCTGACCTAACGAAATTGCACTGTCGTTGGGCTGCATCTGCTGCGCAGTCAACACTTGCAGCCTATGCTTAGCAAGCCTGTCAGACAGTGCACACAACAAGATATCATTATGAAAGCAGCCGCCGCCCAACGCGATATAGGCAATGTCGTGCTCGCTGGCAGCACGCTCCACCCACTCGGCCAGACCTGCGGCAAGCGTGGCATGGAACAATGCCGCGCCATATAAAGCATCGCGGCAATCGCACAGCACGGCGAGTAACGGCGAAAAATCCAGCATGCGATTATCAGCGATCCGGTAGCCTTCAGCCAGCGGCACAATCTGGCCATGACGCTCCGCCAAATTCTGCAACAACATCGCGGCTTGGGCTTCAAAGGTTTGAATCTCGCTCACGCCCAGCAATCCTGCGGCGGCATCGAATAATCTGCCCATGCTGGAGGTGGCCGGACAGTTCAGGCCGCGTTGCAGCATGGTTGCCACTGTATTCGCCCCCGGCTGATTGGGGAAACGCTGCGCAATTTCGTCGCCACGCCCCAGCTGGAACAACACCGCCGCCGCCATGCGCCACGGCTCGCGCGCGGCACGGTCACCGCCCGACATGGTGAGTGGAGCCAAATGCCCCAGGCGCTGGAAATTCGCCCCCTCCACGCACAACAGTTCGCCGCCCCACGGCATGCCATCAGTGCCCAACCCCACGCCATCCAGAGCCAATCCCAGCACGGGCTGGATGACACCATGTTCAGCACAAAGGGCGGCGATGTGCGCGTGGTGATGTTGCACCGCCACTATCGGTAATCCGCGCTGCGCGGCGTAGGATTGCGCAAATTGTGTACTGTAAAAATCGGGGTGCAGATCGTGCGCCACCATTTCCGGTTGCACATCAAGGTCAGCGCACAAATTCGTTACGCTTTGCTCCAGCATCAGCCTCGCTTCGGCACTATCGAGATCGCCGATAAGCTGCGAGACATAAGCCTGGTTGCCGCGAGTCACACAGACAGTATTTTTCAGCCACGCGCCGCAGGCCAATACCGGTGGGCCGGATACTGGCAGGACGATGGCTTTATTCAAGCCGGATAATCCATTTAGACCTGATTCGCACGATAACGACGCATTCCCCCCTTTGCAAAAGGGGGGCTAGGGGGGATTTGAGTGTTGCGGGAACACAAAAATCCCCCTCAGTCCCCCTTTTAAAAAGGGGGAGGCTGGTTAAATTTCCTAATGGATTATCTGGGTTCAAGCAAGGCTTTCAGTTCTGCGGTGCGCTGCATTTCGGCAACCCATTGCAATCCAGTCCAGCCATTCAGTCATTCCCTCGCCACTACTGGCGGAAATGCGGATCACTTTCAATTTGGGGTTAATGCGGCGCGCATAATCAACAGCGAGCTCAGCATCAAATTCCAGATATGGCAACAGATCGCATTTGTTCAGCAACATCAAATCGGCGGCGCGGAACATGTCGGGATATTTGAGCGGCTTGTCTTCGCCTTCGGTCACTGAGAGGATCACGACCTTGTGCGCCTCGCCCAGATCAAAGCTGGCCGGACAAACCAAATTGCCGACATTCTCTACCAGCAACAGGCTGTCGTTCTGCAAGTGCAGTTGCTGCATGGCCTGACCGACCATGTATGCATCCAGATGGCAGCCCTTGCCAGTGTTGATTTGCAGGGCTGGTGCACCGGCGGCGCGAATGCGTGCTGCATCGTTGTCGGTTTGCTGGTCGCCTTCGATCACCGCAATTGGCAGCGTGCCATGCAGGGCTGCGATGGTTTTTACCAGCAAGGTAGTCTTGCCTGAACCGGGACTGGAAACCAGATTGAGCGCAAAAATGCCGTGCGTCGAAAAGGTGTCACGGTTCTCGGCGGCGTAATCATTATTTTTGGCGAGGATGTCGCGCTCGATCTTGACCATTCTGGACTGACTGATGCCCGGCGCATGCGTGCCTGCCGCGCCTGCGCCAAAGTCCAGTGCGCCATTCAACACATCATGTTGATGCGTGTGAGGATGCGCGAGTGCTGCACCATCCTCATGCACCCGATATCGCATGACCTCACCTGGTTTGCGCGGCTGTTTAAGCGCATGGCCTGCGATGAGCGTCTGACCGATTCCACATCCGCACGTTGCACACATATCTAAACCCCTCCAAAGACTTATGCAATAATCTTTCTATTCAACTTCAAGCTCTTTGACTCGCATCTCGTCGCCACCGGTTACCTGAATCTCGTAGCTCCCGCACTTTGGGCAAGCTTCATAAAGCGCAGCAATCGGCATTTCAACCGAACATTGCGCACAACGCCCCTGCCCCGCTGTCTCGGTGATTTCCAAGCGCGCCTCGTGAGCAATGCTGTCACGCATCACCAAATCGAAGCAAAAGCGCAGAGACGCCTGTTCCACACAAGCTAGTTGACCAATCTCCAGCCACACCGTCTTGACCCGCGTGTACCCTTGCTTGCGCGCTGTATCCTCAATGATTTGCAGCACGCTTTCGGCCAGCGACATCTCATGCATGACTTAGATGATCCGTTTCCATATTCGGTTCACGCAGCCGCATCTCCATTATTCACCAAACACCGCCGCCAGCTTTGCAGACTTGCATCCATGCACAACTCATGAACCAGTCTTGTTGCCACATCCAGATTGGCCGCAGCTTGTTCAGTCAACGGATCGCCCAGCGCGAAATCGTAGCCGCGTATGCGCAACAAAAAAGCCGGTGGTGCATCCTTCCCATACACTTGTCGATAGGCGTATAACAAGGCTGTCGGGCTCATCGCATGGCTGGTATAGCTGCCATCTTTTTCGGCTGATATTTCGGAAAAATCGCAAGGCGCAGCGCAGGACATATCGGCATCAATGAACAACACTCGGTCACACGCAGCCAGGTCAGTGACGTGCTCGACTTGCAGTTGCATGTCGTTCTGACACTCGACACCGGCAAGATGTAGTTGCGCAATACACTCGATCAACTCCGGGCCGAGAGCATCGTCTCCGCGCCCGGGATTACCGTATCCGAACAGCAGCAGCTTTACCATGGCGCTCAGGCCGTTCGTCCGATCACGCCATTACTGCCTTTGACCAGCCGATCAAGCAGCGTACCGTCGGCATCAAGCAATTCCACCTGTAACGGCATCTTGCCCAAGGCATGAGTAGCGCAGGAAAGACAGGGGTCGTAGGCGCGCACCGCGACTTCAAGATGGTTCAGCAAGCCTTCGGTGATTTCGTGACCTTCAAGGTACTCATTGGCGACCGAGCGCACTGATTCGTTCATCGCCTGATTGTTGCTGGTAGTCGAGACAATCAGGTTGGCCTTAACAATCAGCCCCTGCTCATCAATCTGATAATGATGGAACAGTGTGCCGCGCGGCGCTTCAATCACACCGACCCCTATCCTGCGCTTTTCGCCCAAATCTGCGACCAGATCGGTGCCGGAAATCTCTGGATCATGCAGCAACTCCTGAATCGATTCAACGCAATGCAGAATTTCGATCATGCGCGCCCAGTGATAGGCCAGCGTGTCTTGCACGAAACCGCCCTGACCGAATTCCTTGAAGCGCTTGCGCGCAGTTTCCGCCAAAGGCGTTGAAATGGAATCGCAGTTGTTCACGCGCGCCAGTGGACCAACACGGTACCAGCCTTGCTCCTTGCCCAGCTCGACCAAATACGGGAACTTCATATAGCTCCATGGGCGCACTTCTTCACGAAGGATATCCTGAAAGCCGCGATAGTCGAACTGGTCGAAAATCATCGCACCCGTCGCCGAACGCGCGCGCAACCCACCGTGATACAACTCCAGTTCCCCACCACTACCGACCATACTCAGGAAGTTGCTGCTAATAGTGGCGAAGCGGTGATGCTCGGGATGCGCGGTATGAATCTGCTCGTTCAGTGCCAGTGCATCCTGGCTCCAGGCCAGAATGTCTTGAATATCGACCAGCAAAGCATCGCGCGCGGCGGCGGCGAGAGGCTTGTTCATGCCGCCCGGCACTGTGGCGGTGCCGTGGATGCGCTTGCCTGTGATCGCCTCAATGATCTGTTGCCCGTACTTGCGCAGCTTCACGCCTTTCAACGCGAGATCGGGATACTTTTCCAGCACGCCGACGATGTTGCGCTGCGCCGGGTCGCTGCCGAAGCCGAACAGCAAATCGGGGGAAGACAAATGAAAAAAATGCAGCGCGTGCGATTGCAGGGTCTGACCGAAATGCAGCAGGCGGCGCAGCTTCTCGGCCGAAGGCGTGAGCCGTTCCACGCCAACCAGTTGATCCACTGCCTTGCCCGCCGCCAGTTGATGACTGACCGGGCAGATTCCGCACAGGCGTTGAACGATGAACGGCACTTCCCAGTAGGGACGCCCCTGAATAAATTTTTCGAAACCACGAAATTCAACGATGTGAAAACGTGCCTCATGAATATGGTTGTCTGCGTCGAGCAGTAGCGTGATTTTGCCATGCCCTTCAACCCGCGAAACGGGGTCAATGGCAATGCGCCTGAGATTGGTCGAAGGAGCAATGTCGGATGGGGGTTTAGCGTTCTGTTCCATAGCCGGTTATCGTTAATCGTAATGCAGAAGGTTCTGGGGGAGTGAGGGCTCCTTACCTGCTAACAGATCGCCCAATATCTTGAGAAACTCATCGGCCGACGGCGGACAGCCGGGCAGGTAGTAATCGACGCGAACCACATCATGAATAGGATGAACTTTGTCGAGTAACAGTGGCAACTCCACATCATTCGGGATCTGTGGATTTTCCACGCCCATTCCATTTACATAAGCCTCTTCCAGACATTCGCGTAAATTGAAATGGTTGCGCATGGCGGGCACCCCGCCATTGATGGCGCAGGCTCCGACCGCGATGAGTATCTTGCAGTTATCGCGAAATTCGCGCAGCACGTGCACATTTTCCGCATTGCATACTCCGCCCTCTATCAGGCCGATATCGCAAGGACCGCAATGTTTGATGTCGGTTAAAGGTGAGCGATTGAATTCGACATGTTCCAGCAAGGCGACCAGTCGTTCATCCATATCAAGGAAAGACATATGGCAGCCGAAGCAACCTGCCAGCGAGGTGGTGGCAATTCTGATTTTACTCATCGGGTTGCCTCACTTTAGTCAGGATAGTTTTTTCCAAACCAATCTCGCTGACTTGGTGCAGGTCAAAGGTACGCTGTCCGATCGGCACTTTATAGCCACTTTCCTTGATCAGGATCGCACCTACCGGGCAAATGTGCGCCGCCATGTCACTGGTTTCCAGATCGCTATCCACCAGTTTACCGCTCGCTGAGTTCACGATCAGATGCGCATTGATTCCACGTCCTGCAATCTCGAACACGTTTTTACCATCCACTTCGCGGCTGGCGCGCACGCACAGCTCGCATAGTATGCAACGGTCGCGGTCCAGCATGACGGTCGGATGCGAGGCATCCACTTCGCGGCGCTGGAAAAACTGCGGAAAATGGCCGTCCAGCATTCCCATATGATAGGCCATTGCCTGCAATGTGCAGTCACCACACTTTTCGCAGGACGGGCAGATATGATTGCCTTCGATAAACAACATTTGCGTCATCGTCTTGCGCACTTCGTTCAGCGCGGGCGTGTTGTTGCTGATCTGCTGTCCGGCCACTGCGGGCATGGTGCAGGCCGTTACACTCTTGCTGGCGATATCGACCACACAAAGCTTACAACTGCCATGCGGCGTAAGCCCCTGCCGGTGGCACAGATGTGGGATGTAGACACCGGCTGCCAGTGCCGCATCCATGATGGTCTGCCCAGCCTGGAACGGGATCTCCTGGCCATCTATTGTGATGGTATTTTGAGTGATGGGATTTTGTTTTATGTCCGCGCTCATATTGCCACTCTCATTTAATGTGAGCTGCCGCATCATCGCGATGGCTGATCTGACGCGCTTCCTCAAGTGCGGCGTCCAGATCGAATTGCGGCTCATAATCGCGATGCACCAAGCGTTGCTCGAATACCTGCGGAAAACGCTGCAAACCATCCAGAATGGGGTTCGCTGCAGTCTGCCCCAGCCCGCAATGCGATCTGTATTTAACCAATGCGGCGATGCGCTGCATTTCATCCAGATCATATCGCGTGCCATTACCACCGGCGATCTTGTCCAACCCATTCTTGAGCAGCGTGGTACCAACTCGACACGGGGTGCAAAAGCCGCAACTCTCATGGGCGAAAAAATGCGCAAAATTGACTATGACCGCCAGCAGGTCTCGTGCCTGACTAAAAATCATTAGCGAACCTCCGGTGGACAAATCATCGAAACCCAGTCTGCGATCGAATTCCGCACTGTTAATCAGTGTCCCGGAAGGTCCACCGACTTGTACCGCCTGGACATCTTTAGCCCCGCAGTCGTCCAGCACCTGCCGGATAGTGACACCGAATGGATATTCATAAATTCCCGGTGCAGCACAATCACCGCTGACGCTCAGAATCTTGCTGCCAGCCGATTTCTCTGTACCCACAGCCCTGAACCAGGCACTGCCGCGCAGCACAATATGCGCGGCCGAGATGAACGTCTCAACATTGTTGACGACGGTAGGTTGACCGAGATAGCCATGTGTCACCGGAAATGGTGGACGCACCCGAGGAATACCGCGTTTGCCTTCCAGTGACTCTATCAGCGCCGATTCCTCGCCGCAGATGTAGGCTCCAGCGCCCACCACGATGTCAATGTCGAAACTGAATTCAGGCTGACCGAGGATATCGCCACCCTGCAAACCCAGTTCTCGCCGGCGCGTCAATACGGATTGCAGATGCGGCAACAGGTATCGGTACTCGGCGCGCAGATAGAGATAGCCATGTTTTGCCCCGATCGCAAAGGCACACACAGTCATGCCCTCGAACAAACTATCTGCATAGCTGTGTAATAGCACACGGTCCTTGAATGTGCCGGGCTCACCTTCATCGGCATTGCATACTACGTAGTGCGCAGCACCCTGCGCATCGCGGCAGAGCTGCCATTTCATGCCGGTACTGAATCCCGCACCGCCCCGACCGCGCAAACCAGACTGGACAATCTCACTCAACGTGCCTGCAGCGCCCAGTGCGAGCATTGCGCGCAAACTAATACCTTCTGCAAGATCATCTTTTAGCAACAGGCCGCTAACACGAATATTGTCTTCAACATGAAACCACTCGGCTGGCCAATCCTCAAGCGGCGTCGCTGCCTCAACAAGAGCGGCGATACTGTCTATCATGGTGGCATCCAGATTGGTGATCGGCATGCCGTTAACCAGTATTGCCGCGCCATGGTCGCACATGCCGATGCAGGAAGTCTGATCCATGCTGACCAGACCATCGCCGCGCGTGCTGCTGACGGCTATTCCCAGCCGCCGACCGAACATAGCCATCAGGTCCACGCCCCTGACCATATAGCCGCAACTGGTGCAGTTGCTGAACAAAATATCGTATCGTCCGCGCGGGATTTTATGAAAGAAGGCGTAAAATTCGACCACCGCATCCACCTGGCTGGGCGGCAGATCAAGATGTGCGGCAATTTCGCGAACAGCCTCATCTGAAATATGCAAGAACTGCCGTTGCAGTTCATATAACACGTGCAACAAGTGGGGCGATTCCGCATAGACTCGGGAGATAACCGAGCGAAGCGGACCCGTCATGCTCGCAGAGTTAAAATCCGCGCAAGATGTACTCATTACATATATAAATCAATTTGTTATCATAGAATAATTGTGCATATTTTAGTGCTGTTTTGCGCCTAAGTGTTCAGCAACTTTTATTTGCATTTTTGGGTTTCATCATTCTTGCTGGAAGATCAATATTTTGAAAAATTCCTGCAACACAAACTTGCCATCTGGTATTCAAAACAATTTTCCCAAGGATCATCTACTATTGAAGTAATAGCGGGAAAGGGCATTTTATCTCATCGAAATTAAGGCTCAATTCGTGTTCTTCTCTCATCCATTGGTAGCTTCCAAGTCGTTATAATTACTACTCCCATTTTGATTGACATGAAAGCTGTGCATGTTATTTTAAAAAATAAAACTTATGGGCCCAACCTTATGTATATCCAATGGAAAAAAGAATATGAAACCGGTAACCCACTAATTGATGCGGAGCATCGCCTGCTGGTCATGCTCTTTAGAAAACTAGACGTGGCCATTAAAACACACGCGCCTGATGCAATAGTAAGTCGTATTGTTTTGGAAGTAAGTCAGTTCGTTAAGTTTCATTTCATCAGCGAAGAAAATATCATGTATGAAACCAAATACCCTAGTATAGAAGGGCATATGGCACTACATTCTAAGTTAATAGCAGAATTAAATGGCATGATGAGGAAGCTTACTTTGCACCAAGAGTTTCCTGAAGACCTGCTTTATTTTATCTCTGATTGGTTAACTAAACATATCGCTCATCATGACCAATTACTGGCTAAGTACGTGAACGATGCCACCAGTCGACCCGTAGCGGAATCGATTTATCACGAGTACCTTAATAGTGTGGTACAAAATTCAATGCCCGATGATTAAATATAGATCTCTACTGCAGACTCTTCCTTCGGCTCCGGCTTTGCCATCCTCTCATGGCCACAGTCAACACTCTTTGCCCCCTTCTTCTTTCTGGCCTTACTCAAAAAATATAGTCTCAGTCTACAAAGGCCGTTACCACTAATATTGTATATCAATGACTTATGCACAAGTAAATCAAGCAGTTTATTTTCACAATTAGTAAACGGAGGAAACAGCCTGATTCTAAGTGTGGAGAAGGTGCTATCACGCACCGGGCCCACAATCCAAACAACGTTTGATCATTTCCGGGCCCATGTGCAGGTTATGGTTGAGATCCCTCAAAGCGGTGCGCAGCCCTTCTTCGATGACAGGATGGTAAAAAGGCATTTCCAGCATCTCCGAAACCGTCATGCGTTTTTGTGCAGCCCAAGCCATCAGATGCCCAATATGCTCGGCTGATGGACCGAACATTTCCGCCCCCAGGAACAAGCCACTGCCAAATTCAGCGTAGACTTTAAGCATGCCTTTGTTGCGCAGCATCACGCGGCTGCGGCCCTGGTCTTCGAAAGATACCTGACCCACCGCGTAGCGACTCGGGTAGAGCTGGCGAATCTGCTCCAAATTCAACCCCACCGACGCGACTTGCGGCTCGGTAAACGCTACGGCCAACAGAGTTCGGCGCAAGCCGACCCGCACATCGGGATAACGTCCGGCATTATCACCAGCTATACGCCCCTGATCGGCAGCTTCGTGCAACAGTGGAATTTCATTGTTAACATCACCGGCAATGAAAATCGCGCTGTTACCGCACTGCATGGTAAAACGGTTATATATTGGCACACCCCTTTTGTTTAATTCCAGGCCGGTGCTTTCCAGTCCTAATCCGGCGACATTAGGAGCACGGCCGGTCGCCGCCAGCACATAGTCAAACGACTCGGTTTTCCACGTACCATCCTGATGCAAGAAATAGAGATCCACTCCGGTGGCGGTTTCGGTGGCCGATTTCACCTGAGCCGATGCATCCAGATAAAACTCTTCATTGAAGGTTTCATTGGCATAAGCGCGCATGGCTTCATCACGAATGCCGACAATACCACCACCAATGCCAAAAATTTTCAGGTTTACCCCCAGGCGGCCCATGGCCTGACCCAACTCCATACCGAGAACACCTGGACCGAATACCGCCAGACTTTTTGGCAATGTGGGCAAATCGAACACCGATTCATTGGTCAGCAGACGAGTGCTCAAACCTTTTAGCAATGGCGGCAAGACCGGGGTGCTACCACTGGCGATCACGATGCGCTCGGCGTGAATCAACTGACCTTGCTGCGTCACCAGAGTATTGGCATTTTGAAAACGCACCTTGGCTGTTAAACGATTGGTTTGCGGAATGGATTCGACGGTCTCCAGCACGAAACCGACAAAACGATCCCGTTCTCGCTGCACTCTCGCCATCACCGCTGCACCATCAACTGATACGCGTTCCACATGCACCCCAAATGGATCACTATGGCGGGCATGGTGAGCGGCTTCCGCCGCAGCAATTAACAATTTACTGGGCATGCAGCCGACACGGGCGCAAGTCGTACCATAAACCCCACCCTCAATTAATAAAACGGATTCAGTATGGGATAGGGCAGCTCGGTAGGCTCCCATGCCGGCGGTGCCGGCACCGACAATGGCGACATCGACAGTGATTGGGTTCATGAAGCAGTGCTCCTAAGCAAGTATTCGGCTTTTCACAACAGCTTGAGACAAACGTAGCTCGGGTTTCAGCCCAAACCGAGAAAATTTATTTCGCCAACCAGGCTTCCAGTTCGTCCGCTCCACCAATATGTTGACCATCGATGTACACCTGCGGTGTAGTACCTTGCCCAGTCACCGCTTTCAAAGAACTGAAACTGATGCCGTGGCTGCCCAGTTCGATATCTTCAAAGCGATAGTTTTTTTCCATCAACATCTTGCGGGCACGGGCGCAATGCGGGCAGCCAGGCTTGCTGAACAGGGTTATCTGCTGCGGCAGGCTGGCTTTGGGGTTAATGTAGTTCAATAAAGTATCAGCGTCAGAAACTTTGAATGGATCGCCCGGCTCTTCCGCTTCGATAAACATTTTCTCAATCACACCATCCTTCACCAACATGGAATAACGCCAGCTCCGTTTTCCAAATCCAATATCCGATTTATCCACCAGCAAACCCATGCCTGCGCTGAACTCACCGTTGCCATCAGGTAGGAAATAGATATTTTCGGCATGCTGATCCTCTTTCCAGGCAGCCATCACGAAAGGGTCGTTTACCGACAGGCAGATGATGCTGTTGATCCCATTCATCTTGAATACCCCTGCAAGCTCGTTGAAGCGTGGCAAGTGGGCGCTGGAACAGGTGGGGGTGAAAGCTCCAGGCAGTGCGAACAGCACCACGGTTTTTCCTTTGAATAATTCATCGCTGGTTACTTTCTGCCATTCATTGTTGACTCTTATCGGGAAAGTAACCTTAGGAACTTCATGACCCTCTTTTGACTGTAGCATGACTTTATCTCCTCTTTTTGTTGAATCAATTGCTTCTTAAGGGCGCCTCTAAAAATTCAAGTTTCTAGCAGCTTGTCGGACTTAAAGAATCGTAGCGAAAATTTAGCTGAGCAAGGGTAGATTATGACGATTTTGCAGGGCAATAGTTGTTCTATCACCCAAAAAAACGGCGAAATAGTCACCGCTCAGCTAAATTTGCAGCCGATTTCCTTTAGTTCCGACAGACTGCTAGGCACAACAAGGCACGAGTAAACAATTTTAGCGTAGCATATGGTTGATATGTAAGCGATAATTTCTTATCGAGTAACGCAGTATTGTGACGAAGCGGGGTAAGCAGGCAAGCCGCAAAGCGGCTGCTCGCAAAATTTGATATCTAGAGGCACCCTTTACCCGAATCATCGAGCAACATGGTAGCAATTGCCACGTGAAATCTCTGGTATGTACCAATCAGTTCTGCCATGGACAGGAATCACTTTCAACACATTCATTTTTTAGCGTTGCTGCCCAATAAGTCCAAAGGAGGGTGGTTATCGTAACGGTTATCCACGCGCTGACAAAGGCAAGCAATGCTGCTACTACGTAAATTGGTAGAGTCGTGTATAAGCTACGCGATAATCTCATGATCTCGTCATTAGTTGCATCGTCTTTCAACAGCTTTTTATTCCTTGATGCTGTGCGCCAAAGTATGATGAACGCACAGTTCGCCACGACTAAATATCCTGCGTAAAATGCAGCTGCCGCCGATGCGGCATCGGTCATAAGAAATTTCGCCAATAAGCTAGTTGGATACGATACAGCCGCTACGAAAAACAACGCCAAACCGTTAGCAAGCATAAATCGAGTGTCAGTCCTGCAAACAACTTTGAAAATACTGTGATGACATATCCACATCAACAGAACCACGATAAAACTGTTGGCGAAAGCGAAGTATTCCGTCCACCGCTCAACTATCGCCTCCGTCAAACTAACATTGTTAATTATTTCCAGCACCGGAGCTCTCAAATCAATCGCAAGTAGCGTCAGTGCGATAGCGAAAACGCCGTCGCTAAAAGCCTCAATGCGACCAGTTTCCTTTTCATTCGGATTATTCATGATATACATAGACCTCTAGTGTAGTGCGGCATAATCAATGTAAGTTATGTGTAAGTTTGGCTTAAAAAGCCTATTGCTTAGGAGGTCAGTGCCATGCGTGTCGCCTAGCAAATTGAGCTCCGACGATGATCGCCACCTGCCCACTCCAGCTTATTTTATAGGGCCATTGTGACAGCTAAAACAGCTGACCTGGTAACCTGCTGCCCACTTTTTGACCCCAAAGCCCCCTGCTTTGATGGTTTTAGCTACTTTGATTGCACTCAACGGCGTACCGGCACTGGTTGTACCGTGACAATACGTGCAGCTTGGTGTCGTTGCGGTGCCAGTTTGACTGGCTTTTTTATGCGCTTTAACCCAGGTATCGCCCATTGTATGCATACCATGCGGGCCACCATTAATAGTTGTCGGCACAGTGGTATGACTAAGCTTTACACTCGGATATGGTCTCAACATGCCTTGAATAATCAAGCTCTGGATATTATCATTCAACATGGCTGCTTGGATATTCGGCATAGGTCGAACAACTCTTATTCACAGGGATACGTCTAGTCACCAGCAGACATTACTACTTTGCGCTGACAAAACCATACAACGAAATTGACAGTCCCACGCAAAACACGGAAACTACGTACCAGTGCCGATTTGACATCAGCTTGCGGGGCACTTTAAAAATTCCAGCTAAAGCGAAGCAACCCGCTCCGCTTTAGCTGAGCGGGTTTTGTTTTTGGGGATTCTTAATTGAACGCATCAAATAGCATCGGCATCGTCAGTACGCAGCACGCGCAGTTTCACACCCCTTTTTCATGTAAAAGCGGGGCTGTGTTGCCGAGTTACGAGCTGATATATGAGACTTACGGCACATTAAACAGCGATAAATCCAATGCCGTCCTGGTCTGCCATGCACTTTCCGGCAATCATCATGTAGCGGGCTATTATGAGGATGATCCGAAAAATGTTGGTTGGTGGGACACGATGATAGGTCCAGGCAAGCCTATCGACACTCATAAATTTTTCGTCATCGGTTTGAATAATCTTGGTGGTTGCCATGGT
>Ga0210044_10006474_pt1 | contig 15393 bp, 15 predicted proteins | sample CryGey13umfilter_2_FD_183959 | JGI IMG/M metagenome (GOLD analysis project Ga0210044, IMG submission 183959) | Groundwater microbial communities from aquifer in Utah, USA - Crystal Geyser 4/9/14 3 um filter (SPAdes) (version 2) | ecosystem: Environmental > Aquatic > Deep subsurface >...
GACCAATCTATCTCATCAATAAGATCAATTAGTTTTTTAAGATTGACTGGTTTGGTGAACTTTGAGAGTGCTTCTGCAAAGATGGCTCCGAGTAATCCACCTTCCTTGGATAAACCTCGCAAAGTATCTGAATAAAAGTCAGTTAAATCTGTACCGGATTTAATTTTTAGAATAGACCACGAATACTGCGAAGGGATAGTAACACTTCGTTCTTCTGCCATTTTGAGGAATAAAAGATAGGTAAGCTGTTCTACATAATCACCATAGTCCATTCCGTCATGTCGAAGAATATGGCAAAACCCCCAAAGTTTGTTGACTATATTAATTTGCATAAGCATTTACCTCCGGCATAGCTGAATTAATTTGATTAATATACATTATAAGATCGTTATCAAAGTCTTTGTTAATCCGATTAAAACTACCACCATAATTCACAAAAATCGGCATAATATCAAAATCCTCCGGTTCAATAGTTAGGTTTTCGATCAAGTGTTTTTTTATTAGCACCAACCATTCTAGTTGCTGAGAGGTAAGTTTTCGTCCATCAATTACTTTTGCTACTGCAAGATCAACCCTCTCCTTACCAGAAATAAGAGGTTCTTCTTTCGCTGCATGTTTAATCATCGAAATAATATCAGCCAAAGGATATTTATAGGCCTTTCTAAGGTTATCATCTGTAAATTTCTCCGGCGTCTGTGATAACTTTGTTCTCAGTTCCCTAAGGGTTGTTGTATTCCACGAAGCTGGTTTTTTCAAGACTACTTCTAATGCTTCAATATGTTCTGGATTTTCTTTCACAAACTTCTCGAATTGCTTGATGTATTCTTCCAGTTTTAATTCTCGCCCATCTGTGGTTTTGAATAAGTATTCAGAGGTGACAACATCTTCTACACCAATCGCTCTAATAAACTTTCGTTCAGGCTTTGGGTAGTGCATCAACAGGTTGATAAAGTCTTTGTTTGTGAGGATTTGAAGAATAGCTATACGGTCAGTATCAAGGCTCTCCATCAATGACTTAGCGAATGTACTAAGATCCCCATTTGGTACAAACTTAGCCAGCGATAATCTGCCATCTGCTGTTATCTCTTTATTTATTCGTTGCAACCTCTTTACTAAACATTTAGTGTTATATTCGAAATCTCGATTATTACTTATATCTATAGTTATTTCTTCAATAGTTCGCGTTGGTGGTATAGGCACTTCCTGAGTAATACCTGTGGAGTTTCTGAAGGCTTCAAGAAGAGTCCCACCAAAGCAATCAAATACCTAAAGTGCGTTTTAGGTGCAGTACCCATGCCATTAGGGAAGTTGCTACAAAGGCGAGTACCACGACCCATCATTTGTTCAAACAAAATACGAGATTTTACAGGTCGCAAGAAAATAATATATTCTAGAGATGGAATATCTACCCCTGTAGATAACATATCAACAGTGACTACGATATGCGGTTCTGGTCTATTCCTGAACTCTTTAATTCGCTGAAGTGGTCTATCAACAGTTGCTGAACCTGTGATCTTCTGAACAAACGCATCACCACGACCAAAAATATCTCGGCAAAGATCTACAAGCTGATCTGCATGGGAAGTATGTGGAAGATCATTAGCAGCGAAAATTAATGTCTTAGGAAATCTACCATTCTCTTTTTCAAATTCAAGAGCGTACTTGGCATATTCTTGAATAATCTTTTTATTACTATCAGGTGCGGTTACATCTCGTTCTACAGCACTAACTTCAAAATGACGCTCGTCTTCCAGTAAATCAAGCTGTTGTGCACCTGTTTCTGGATTGATTTCCTCTACTTCATCACCTTCGTTGATAGTTATTCCTTCAATTCTTACGCCAGAATCAATCTTTACTGCATCGTAATCAACTAGATAACCGTCTTTAACTGCTTGCTCATATCCATAACGATAGACGATATCTTTGAAAAAACTGGTTGTGTGAGCAGCAGGAGTGGCTGTTAGACCTATCTTAGTAGCATCAAAGTGGTCGAGTACATCTCGCCATTTACTTATTTCATGTGATGTATAACCTCTGTGGCATTCATCGGCAATAATTGTATCAAAAGCGTTGATAGGTATTTCAAGTTTATCTGCATCATCTTCGGGATCATAATCTCCAGAAGTTGAAAACATTCCTTCTTTGCCAAAAAGGTTAATCTGCATTCTCTGGATCGTACATACATATACAAAGACCTGTGATCCATCGGGATCAGTTAAATAGCCAGTGGGTAGAACACTAAAATCGACCTTTTCATTTTCTTCTAAATAGTTTTTCTGAAACTTTTGGCTATAAACCTGATAGATCTGGTTAAATTTCAAACCATTTTCAGCTTCGTAGGCTGCGAACTCCATTACCGCTTGAGCTGCTAAAGCCTTACGGTCAACTAGAAATAGAATCCTCTTGCTTGATTTTGACTTAAGCAATCTGTAAATCAATGATGCTACAGTGTATGTCTTTCCTGTACCAGTTGCCATAGCAACCAACATTGACCTCTTTTGATTTGCTATCGCTGTTTCAATAGCTTGAATAGCATCTTTTTGATAATAACGAAGTTTTGTAGAGCTTAGTTGATAATCTGTATTATAGTAAAAGTTAGAGATATTAGCGATCGCATAATAGAACTTCCGTCATAATATTTCAAAGAATAAAAAATGGTGGAAAATAAGGACAAAAAAGAGGGTAAACCATGGAAATCAAAACAATGAAACAGTTAACTTAAATTTAACGGTTTCTAGTGACTAAAACCTCATGAAACCTAACTTATTGGTCTTTTTTAAAAATGTAGTAAATCATGGTAAATAATGGCAAATCATGGCTTAGGGAAACCAATAAATATAATTACAACCTCTTATCTGTGTAGATTGTTAGTTCATCAATTTGGCCTCTGTACCCACTAAATAAGCCAATATTTTTAAAATATTTAATGGACCAGCTTCTTCTATAAATCCTCATTCACATAAACCGTCAATTCTTCAATTTGGTTTTTGTATCCATTAAATAATCCAGTGATTATATCGACGCTTTCTTTTGATGAGAGTTCTATGTTGCGCTTTTGATACCCAATCCATGATAACCATTTTTTGGAATTGTTTTTTACAGGCGTTTCATCTGGTTTTAGTGGGAATGGAACGATTGCAATTTTCTTTAATCCATACAACACCGCTAGATCAAAGGCATTTCTAATTGCCTCGTGTAATTCCGTAAATGTTATTACTTCTGTTTCAGACCTATCAATATATGGAACATGAATTATATTTTTTACTTGCAGATTGTATCCTTTTGTTATTACCACGTTGCCGATATTGCAATAACCTATTGCACAAAGTTCCTTGAGCAAATCATCACCAGCTATATTTGAGATAGATTTCAAAAGTTCGCTTCGATCAATAAAAGTTAACTCTGTACAACACGGACAAATAATTGCATCACCTTTAAAATCAAGAATATTGCCTCTCAAAAAGACAACATTTGCAGATTCGGAAGGATCATCGACCATTTTCATATAGATTCACTATAGCAAAATCTACCTGTAGTAATATTTTTTAAATTCTATAAGTCTTTCGTTACTGTTGATGTAGATATAAATATCTAACTCTGATTTCTCAAAAACCCTTTTACAAATTCTTGCTACTTTTCGTAATGAAAAGCCGTTAATTCCACCACCAATGGCTGGAAACGCAATTGATTTACAACCAAGGCTTTTTGCCATTTTCAATGAGTTTATGAATGGTAATTCAAGCAATTTGCTATCATCAACGTAGTTCTTTGGAGCAACAGTATGAATAATATGATTACACTTTAAATTATAAGGTTTGGTTACAATAACGCCTCCAATCGGTAACCACTTTGTTGATAGAGTATTCCTAATCTCAATGCATTCCTGTTCAAGTTCAGGCTTTCCAGCTTTTCTAAATATCTCACCGCATACCCCACTACCTGCAATTAAACTTCTGTTTGCTGAATTAACAATCGCATCTGTATTTGCAAGAGTAATATCTTCACAGAATATTGTTACCATACTCCTTGAATGCCCAGTCTTCATATGTTTTGTCATGAGGCATTTCTTTATATATATGTTTTAATTGTAATATCAGCATCATATTTCCAAGAAAGATAGACGGTTGAGTTAATGTTATTAATTCTCTGTTAATCAAGCGGAATAAGACTCCAAAGGGTAGAGGAACTGGAATCCATGCAAGTACTATATATTTTATAAACAAAACTATTACCAAATAGATGATATTTATACTTAGTAAATAGCCTGAAATAATTCCGAAAACGATGCTTTCTAATAGAAAAATAAAGCCAAGCATAGGAGAAGATAGCCATGCTTGTATATCAGAGATAGAAACCTCTGTTGCTACTTTTGATTTCACACACCTTGCCAATATCAAAGTAATTCTTTGATACTCGAATGCAAAACAAAATATATAAAGACTAACTATGGTAAGAATAAATATCGTCCAGTGACCAACAAATCGATCAACATGGTATAGATATGCTAGAAGCATGACGATTAAGCCAATTAATCCACCAAAGTTGGCTTGTAGTAATTTAGAATAATTTCCCATATTGGTAATCTTTAATTTTTGAACTTTGATTAGAGTTGACTCTTCCTTGATTACGCACTTTTATTATCATTTTTTATTCCTTCTGAAGATTGATTTGAATAAATCAGCGATGATTATTCCTACTTCAATTATTAAAAATGAAATGAATATAATATTTTTTAATGTATATAAGCTTTCAGGTATGAAAGGTAGAAAAAACAATATTAAGAGTGTGTGAAGAATCTTTTGTCTGGTATTCCACTTGAACTTTCTTGATAGTACTAAAATAATTACTGAAGAAAGTAAAAGCGTTCCTACAATCCCGCCAAATACCTCAAATAAGACGTCTACTGAATCCCAGCCAACAGGATAAGATAAAAATGCGTATAAAAGAAGTAGTAATCCTATCCCTATGTTTGTTTGAGCAAAATTATAAACTTTCTGAAGTGGTTTCTTTTCTCCTGTAATTGCATCCATATTTATATTGATGCTGGAGGAGTAACTAAAAGCTCCCGCCAGCGATGGATTGCTCCACTCACATCCCTTTCGGGACATGACCAATCACGATGCTCTGACGAGAGCGTTACAGTTCGTGATTGGTTTTTATGTCATGCCCAAGATCAAATCATGAGTTTAGACAACTGTGGAAATTCTATCATAATGATAAACTAAGCATTCCGGAATTAGCCAAAAGTACAACCTCAGAGAACCTGAAAAAACCTGATATTTCAAAGATTGGAGAACCTACAATAACCTACAGTTTGTGGTAGTGAAGTTTATATTCAAAATCGTGGTAAATCATGGCTAGTAAGGAATAGTATGTGAGGCTAAAGGACTTAATAAAACTTAACATTTCAAGGATTTTATAACCCGAGAAAACCTGCGGCCGAAGAGGAAAAGTCTGGAATCAGTCATAAAGTTCCTTAAAGGTAATATTTAGCTGCGATTGCCTCCTATCCATTTGACCTGAGAATAGAAATTGTAGGGAAAGAAAACTTCCTTAAACCTAGCTTTAAAACATTGGAAACACCCCTGTGAATTATAAGTGCTGTAAAATATAGGTAGAAATGAAAAATATAGAAATACAGGTATATGAGAAATACTCTACGATAGCTTTAAACTCCTGGGCTGATGTTCTTCAAGAGAATAAGCAAGATCTAATTCACAAAGATAGAATCTTTTTATTGGAGTTGTGTTCTCAAATAATGGCTTACGACGTAGGGATTTTAATGCAAGCATGGAAAGATTATCCAAGTAAGAACCTACAGGCTAAATCCATAATTGAACACGTTGACAGTGAGATTAAGTATTATGGCGAGGATAGTGTTAAAGAGGCCAGGAATATCGTAGATAAACAGTTCAGGAGTTTTTTTGAAAATATATATTCTGAAAAAATAAAAGCTCTAAATCTAACAGCGAAACTAATGCACATAATCCCAACAGACAAAAGGGTAAAGGAAGAGGCGAAGACTCTTAATGAGGACTTTTATAAAGAATGGGTACCCAAACTTTACAGTAAAATAAGAGTGGATAGTGCTAAATCTCTTAAAGTAAGATTCAATCTTAGCGACACGGTAATCTGTAATCTACAATTGTTAGCTTTTGATGAGATCGAAAGCCTGGTAAACAGTAAAAACCAAGTCAACAAAAATCTGATTCAACACTTAGAACTATCGATTGAACAATATTTCCCGATGTTTTTAAAAGATCTAGGAATTTGTAATAAAACAAACTTACGATTACTACGCAAAAATTCCAAACACCAATTCAATACCGCTTGTCGCAGATGCGGTTTGAGGTTGCTGAAAAAAGACAACAAACATTATTGCACCCGTAAAGAAAATCGGACTTGTTATGACGCCCACTTTAAGGAAGATATGAGTAGTAGATTCCAAAAGGTCATACTTGAAACAAAAAACAAGTGTGCCTATTGTAAAAGACCTTCATCTTTAAACTTTATTCATACCCACAATAAACTAAAAATGCAGTTTTGTTCAAATAGGTGTTGGGAAACCTACCGAAAAAGAAACTTTCGCAAAACAAGATTAAAACCCGGTTAAACTAAATTTTTCAATTTGTCCCATAAATTGACGGCAAAACAATAGGGCACATTTAGCGTGTGATACAACATGCACATGTTAGAAATTAAAAATGTACATATTGAAAACGATAAGGTCAACGCACCTTTCCTGCTTTCTGCATATTTCTGTGGACTAATTAAATTTGTTGGAAGCTATTCCAAGAATGGCGTTGTATATTGGCAGTTTTCTCCGAAAGAGAGAGCACAAACCCTCTTAACTCAATTTTACACAAAAACTGAACCTCATATACCAGCAAAAGACTTATTTGATGCAATTGATACATTCTGGAAGCAAGTTAGTGAAGCAAGGAATACTACATGAATCGAATAGAAGTATCTCAAGTTATGCGACTAAGTAAAAAAGCAATTGACGATTTCAAGATAATTTACTTTGAGGAATTCAAGGTTGAGCTTACAAATGAAGAGGCAAATGTAAAAGGGTTGGAACTACTTAATTTTATAAAATTGATTTACAAGCCAATGCCAATTAAAGAGATATTAGTTTCTCAAAATCAAAATGAAAAACCTTAATCCAACATCAGGTTTACGGCAAATAGTTAGTGGATATCTTTTTCTATCTAGAAAGATAATAGTTGATCTCATTAGAAACAAGAAAATGAAGCCAATTGAATTAGGTTATTTCAGTATTTTTCTTATTTCAGCAGATTGGGATGATGACATATACAGGAATGGCTACATTAGACACGAGTTAACTGAATTATCCACCATCTGGAACATACCATATTCTACATTATATGACTATTCTAAAATCCTTATGGAAAAACAGCTCTTGATTACAAACAAAGATACGCTACAAATAAACAATTTCGAATGTTTTACCTCAAAAGGCATACAAGCCATTGTAAAAGACAAACCAACCGACGAATACCTGAATAGTCTCCTCACAAAACCATTTAACACCTCCGAAATTTCGGAAAATGACAAGATTTTTACCAATAGCAGTAACAAAGATATTCTTCCCTTTAGTGGTTCCTTAAAGGTGGAATTTGATATTTATCCAAGGAGCGTAATCCTTAAACAAAAGGCAAAGGCTGAACAAGAATATGAGAAAATTTACAAAGAGGATATCTCTCCTTGCTTACCACCAAAAGATATGCGGTGGATTGACGAAAATGTTGAGGAAAAAACCGAGGTTGAAAACCCAGAAATGGAAAAAGATATTATTGAAAAGCATTTTCATGGGAACCTGGATAAGTATAAAAACAGTTTAAGTTCTTGATATTTGTGACAAAAGCTGATTATAATAATTATGTACTCAGAGTTTCCGGTAAGGCGTTTTTAATGCCCTCATTGGACAGAGCTTTACCGTTCTGAGTACAGCCAGTGGGGGCATTAAAAAATATGGCATATCTTTATAAAGACGCAATCGAACAATATAAAAAATTAAAGTTTGGCGTTTACTTGAGAAAATCTTCGGAAGATAACGAGGATCGTCAAATGCGGTCAATCCCAGGACAGCTTCTTGATGTGAATGAACAGATCATCGATTTGTATCATCTCAATACACTCAAACCATATTACGAAGAGAAACAGTCAGCCTTTAAAGAAAAAAGGCCGTATTTTAACGAAATGATGCAAAAGATTGAAGCAGGTGAAATAAGTGGTGTAATTGTTTGGCATGCTAACAGAATTGCGCGAAACTACGGAGATGGTGGCAGATTTGTCCAAATGCTAATGGATAGCAAAATCAAAGTGTTATTGACTTGTTTTGGAGCATTTGAATGTACGCCAAGAGATCAAGAGTATCTAATGACTGAGTTCACTAGGGCAACAAGAGATAGCGGTGATAAAAGCGATGCTGTAAAAAGGGGTAACCGTATAAAATTTCTTGAAAAGAAGCAATGGATTGGAATTGCAAAACCCGGCTACTTAAATACTTTAGATCAATTCACAAAGGAAGCTAAGATCGAAAAAGACCCAATAAGGTTTCCTCTTTTGACTAAGGCAATTAAACTTATTTTGGATGATTCATATACACCAATGCAAGCTCTTAACAAATTAAACAATGAATGGGTTTATAGATCACGTAAAACTAAACGCCAAGGAGGAAGGCCAATGAGTAAAAGTGGGTTTTATAAACTACTTTCCGACCCTTACCTATACGGATTGATGATCAGAAAGGAAGGAGAAGTCATGGGAAATGATCCAAGAATGCTCTCTGTTGAAGAATATAGAAGACTGCAAATTATTCTAGGTAGAAATGGTCGTCCACACATTACCAAACACGAATTTGCTTTTAAGGAAATTCTCAATTGCGGTGAATGTAGTGGATCAATAACCTGTGAAGAGAAATGGCAAATCATCCGCCCTGTGTGTAAGACTAAGTTTCACAAAGGAAAAATCACATATCAATGTCCCAGCTGTAAAACGCACATAGAGAAAATGAAAAAACCTAAAATCCTGCACTATATATAACTATCATTGTACTAAAAAGGTGAATAAAAACTGCTCACAAGGTCATGTTTCGCTTGAAAAGCTTGAAGAGAAAATAGATCAAGTGTTGCAGAAGTACGAAATATCCGAAAAATTCAAGGATTGGGCAGTAGAGTATCTTAATGAACTCAATGACAAAGAAACAAATGACCGAGAGTTAGTACGAAGCAATGTCAAAAAACTTTATGATGATTGTGTAAAAAAACTGGACAACTTGCTAAAGTTAAAGATTTCGACACAAAACATTAATGGCAGTAGCATTTCAGAGGAAGAATATATAGCTCAAAGAAAATATCTACTTCAAGAGAAGGAAGCCTTGATGCAAAACATGAACGGAACTGACCAACGAATAGACAGATGGCACGAGTTATCTGTGAAGACATTTAATTTTGTATGTTATGCAAGATACTGGTTTGCTAACGGAGACCTCAAAACAAAAACACAGATATTGGCAGCTCTTGGTTCGAACCTAACAATAAACAACAAGGATATATTGATAGATGGACAAAAACACTTCTTTTTAGTCGAGAAAGGCAAGAAAGATTTGGGGATTCTCGCTAAGAAGTTCGAACCTATAAAATGGCTTGATATATTAATGCAAAATGACCCTCCAGAAGTACTTCGTACACATTGGCTGCCGGACATGGACTCGAACCATGATTGACGGCTTCAAAGGCCGCTGTCCTACCATTAGACGATCCGGCAAGGATGCTTGTGCAAATTATATCAGGTTAGTTTAATATCCGATATTAAACTTGTCATGCATTTACATCAAATACCCTATAGACAGATATTGCTGTCACAAACTAGAATCAAGATAGAAATGAAACATATCGATTTCAAGCCATTTTATGGACAGAGGGAAAAAACGCAAATACACAAAACGAAAAAATAAAAAGACCACATTAATAGCCTTTGTGCAGGGGATATTTGCATACGAGATTAGGATACGGCTTATTTCCTTTAAAACACTGGTTGCGATTTTAGTTATATCTGCATTTTACGTAGTATCCTCACTATACTTTTACGTACTAAAAGATTTACCATCACCAAATCAACTAGCAAAATACGATCCAAAACAAACAACAACAATATACGACAGAAAAGGGAACATCCTATATAGAATATATTCAGACGAAGACCGCATAATTGCAAAAATTGAAGACATTCCACAAGACGTAATAAACGCAACAACCGCAATAGAAGATCAAACCTTTTACACACACAAAGGAATATCAATTCGAGGAATAACTAGAGCTGCTAAATCTACTCTTCTAGACAAAGACCTTGAAGGAGGCTCAACAATAACTCAACAACTTGTCAAAAACACATTACTAACGCCTGAAAGAACATGGGAAAGAAAAGTAAAAGAAGCTGTGGTAGCAATAGAAGTCGAAAGAAGATACTCAAAAAGCGAAATACTAGAAATGTACCTGAACAGAATTCCATACGGAGGAACTGCATATGGAATTAGGGCCGCCGCCAAGCGTTATTTTGGAAAAGACTTGAGTGAACTATTACTTTCGGAAGCTGCATACTTAGCAGGCCTACCGGCGGCCCCATCAAAATACTCTCCATTCATTGCAGACAAAAGTATTGGTAAAGCAAGACAACAAGAAGTCTTATCTAGAATGTACGCACTCGGATACATCTCAAAAACTCAGCTAGATGAAGCATTAAACCAAGATCTAACCTTCCAAACTCAAACCGAATACATAAAAGCTCCACACTTTGTAAACTACGTGATATCTCAACTTGAACAAAACTATGGTCAAAGTCTGGTAAAACAAGGAGGATTAGACGTCTTCACAAGCTTAGATCCCGAACTTCAAGCCTCACTAGAAAATATCGTTTCAAAAAATGTAGAAAACCTTCAAAAATATGGAACATCAAATGGCGCATCAATAATCACAAATCCAAACACAGGTGAAATATTAGCAATGGTAGGATCAGCCGACTACTTTGATCTAAAAAATGATGGAAACGTCAATATTGCAACATCACTAAGACAACCCGGCTCGTCAATAAAACCAGTAACATACGCATTAGCTTTGGAATCCGGATACACAGAACTTTCAAAAATCGCTGACACTCCAATCGTATACGCTATTCCCGGTGCAAAGTACAAATATGCTCCTGTAAATTATGATGGAAAATTTCACGGAAACGTAACATTAAAAAATGCGCTTGGAAGTTCATACAACATTCCAGCAGTTAAATTACTTGATAGTCTAGGAGTTGCAAACCTTGTCGAATTTGCAAAAAAACTTGGAATAACAACTTGGACAGAACCCGAAAGGTATGGATTATCATTAACACTAGGAGCAGGTGAGGTAACAATGATTGATATGGCAACAGTATATGGAACATTTGCGAACCTTGGATACAAAAAGCAAGTCACAGGAATTTTGAAAGTCTATGACTCATATGGAAATGTTATGGAAGAAAATAGTTGTGTAAGCTTCTTGGATGGAGCTCCCTCAATACTAACAAAAAGAGCCATAATAGAAACAAAAGCCACGGCCTCAACAGAACAAAATCCTTCGAATATAAAAATACTGGGGGCCAAATGCGAGCGACTAAAAGTGATATCAAGTGCAACAGCATACACAATCGGAAACATACTTTCAGATAACAAAGCAAGAACGCCCGCATTTGGCCCAAGCTCATCATTAAACGTAACATCAAAGGAATTTGCAGTAAAAACCGGAACAACAACAAGTGTAAGAGACAACTGGGCAATTGGTTATTCAAATGACTTTGTTGTCGTTTCTTGGCTTGGAAATAACGACAACAAACCTATGAAAAATATAGTATCAGGTTACAGAGGTGCCTCTGAAATTTGGAGGCAAGCTGTTGATTATCTAATCGCAAACAGGAAAGTGAAGGACAAACTTATCAAACCCGATGATATTGTAGAAGTCGACATCTGTGAGTTAACAGGAACATTAGCTTGCAAAGAATGTAATAACGGGAGAATGATTTTCAACAAAGGTCTGGAACCCAAAATAAAATGCTCAGAATCAATGATCAAAAAGATAGTAGGTAATACCGAAGAAAAGAAAGAGGGGTGAACACTTTGTGTTCACCCCCAATTTTATATAAAATTTATTCCTTTGAATTAGTGTCTGGTAAGACCTTAACTCCTCCGATTCCGCTAATTTCTGTGGCTTCGTTTGTTTCACTTATTGTTTGTGAATCTTCTTCAATATTTGTTTCACTCACTGGATTTTCATCATTCTGCGTAACTTCAGTTGAAGCGGCTTTGTCATCAACGATATCTGTCTTTGAACTTGAAAGATAATTCCATGCAATAACTGATGCAGGAATTAAAAGTACAGCTAATACAGTTCCAACTGCTTTTGCTGTATCGCTTTCTCTCCAAGATTTTGCTTGATCAAAAAGAGAATTTTGTTTTTTGCGCGCCAAGTCAAATCACCTCCTTATATTTATTTTCATTTAGACCAATTAATTCACCACGTAATAACAATCTATTTTCATCATTAGTACCAACACAGGTTAGTAATGTGATCTTATATTTGGCAGGGGATTCGATTGCTTCTACATTATAGGGTGAAACAATCTCTCGATCAACTATTTTATAATAGTAAATCTGTGAATCACTATATACGCTTACTAAATCTCCGACTTTGGCCTTTAGTAATGGTTTGAAAAGTTTTGATCTAGCGTGTGCAAAAATAAGAGTGTTCCCATTGTCTGAATTTAGTGGGGAAGTTCCTTGCGCGTATGAAGCGAAATGTTCGCTTGCTATCCAAGAACCACCTTCAAACGGACTTTCAATAACAGGCAGGTCAATATTTACAGATTTTACAATAATCCTTTTTGGAATATCTTCTCTAACAATTTGCGGTACTTTAGATACTATCGAAACAGGAGTACTAACACTCCCTGAATTAAGTATAAAAGCTAAATTTATAAAAAAAGCGATAATCATCAAAAATTTATTTTGAGCAGGTCAGATTTCTGTACCCATCCACGTCTTGCAACATCAATTCCGAATTTCATGTTATCCATTTCCGAGATACTATGGGAATCTGTATTTATAATAACTTTACATCCCATTTCAATTGCTATACGGGTAAGTTTATCATTAAGATCAAGTCTTTTGGGATGAGCATTTATTTCGAGTGCAACATTTTCTTCTCTTGCAACCTTAAATACTTCATTTGTGTCAAATTCAAAGCCAGGACGTTGGTCAATTAGCCTTCCCGTTGGATGCGCTAATATTTTTGTTAAAGGATTTCTTAAAGCTTTAACAATTCTTTTTGTCATATCATCCTTTGACATTTTGGTTGCAAAATGAACTGATGCGATAACATAATCCAGCTTTTTTAAAAGTCCGTTATCAAATTCAAGCTCTCCATCTTTACTTATTTCTATTTCTCCACTCGCATATATTTTAATATCCGATATTAAATTATCAGCCTTGCGTATGGATTTTAAATACTCATCAAATTCAGATTCGCCGATTGCACCTGCGATCTTTAACTTTCCGAAATGATCAGTAATGCCAATGTATTCATATCCGAGCTCAATTCCTTTTTTTGCCATATCTATTATCGAGTTTTCACCGTCGCTAAAAGTTGTGTGCATTTGAAGGTCTCCCTTAATATCTGACATTTTAATCAAATTCGGCAAATTTCCTTTTATCGCGACGTCAATTTCTCCTTGGTCTTCTCTTAATTCTGGTGGAATGTAATTTTTTACAAGAATTTCATAAATCTTTTTTTCATCTTTTCCTTCTTTTAATTTCAAGTCATTCCTATTAAAAAGTCCGTATTCAGAAAGCTTATATCCTTTAGAAATTGCAACATTTCGGAGCCTAACATTGTGTTCTTTGCTTCCAGTAAAATATTGAAGAGCTGCTCCAAAAGAGTCAACATCAACTAACCTTATGTCGACCTGAATCTTTGATTTAAGCCAAATAGAAGACTTTGTTTCACCATTTGCCAAAACTTTTTCTACATTTTTATATGAGACAAAATGTGTCATCGTCTCCCCTGGAGATTTCGAAGAAACTAAAATATCAATGTCTCCGATTGTTTCCTTTCGTCTTCTTAAGGATCCAGCGACTTCTATTTTAATTATGTTCTTATCATTTTTCATAAAATCAAATAGTTTATTGATTTCATATTCCGCATCTGCGATTGAAACTCGTCCGCTGTGCGTTATCGCAAATTCTATACTTTCTAGAATTGAGGATTGTTTCTTATCTCCAAATCCAACAAGTGCCGAAATTTTATTTTCTTGTGCTGCTTTTTTTAAAGAGGGAACATCAGTAACACCAAGTTCTTTATATAACTTCAAAATTGATTTAGGTCCAATACCTTGGATTCTAAGTAATTCCTCTAATTTAACAGGACTTTTTGACTTAAGAGCTTCATAATCAGAAACTTTTCCAGTTTTAATAAATTCAATAATATGTTCTGCTGTATTTTTGCCAATACCTTGAATCTTTTCTAATTTTGAAGCGTCACACCATTCAGGTGAAGAAAGGTCATAAGGGAAACTAGATAAAACATCTGAAGCGTTTTTTAGAGCGCGCGCTCTAAAAAACGCATTCTTCCCAGACTCCATTTCAATATACGATGCCATATTGAATAAGATCTCGGCAATCTGCGTATTTATCATTTTTACAAAAACGTTCCAAGTGACTCTCTTTGTTCTTTTGTTAGTTTTTGAGGAATCATAACCTTAACGGTTAAATAGTGATCTCCTCGTCCCATACCATTAGGATTTTGCATTCCTTGTCCTCTTAGTCGTATTTGAATTCCTGGCTGTGTTCCAGCTGGAATTTTTACTTTCTTTATAGAAAATCCAGTCGTCGAAGTCGGATCAACAACTTTTACAGAAACTGTTTCTCCAAGTGCAGCTTGTGCCATTGAAATTTCTTGAATTGAAAATATATCTATTCCTTGTCTTGCAAAATTAGGGTGTGGTTTAATCTGAATAACAATATATAGGTCACCAGATTGAACACCGTTTCTACCTTGCTCTCCCTTGCCAGTAAACTTCACTCTTGTACCGTCCCTGATACCTGGAGGCAGCTTAACTTTCAATTTATGTCCATCTACCGATATGGATTCTTCAAAACCTTTAACGGAATCGACAAAGTCAATCGCTAAAGAATATTGAACATCATGTGCACGTCTGGACCCACCACCAAATCCTCTAAATCCAAAGACTTGTTCGAATATATCAAATGGATCAGTTTCGAAACCTTGTTGCGAAGAACTAGTTTGTGACCATTGAAATGGTCCACCTCCAGAAAAGGGATTTCCTTGT
>Ga0210044_10006477_pt1 | contig 15390 bp, 18 predicted proteins | sample CryGey13umfilter_2_FD_183959 | JGI IMG/M metagenome (GOLD analysis project Ga0210044, IMG submission 183959) | Groundwater microbial communities from aquifer in Utah, USA - Crystal Geyser 4/9/14 3 um filter (SPAdes) (version 2) | ecosystem: Environmental > Aquatic > Deep subsurface >...
GGCGCGTTTCTCGACTCGAATCGCTGCGCGGGGACGTTCACCTGGACCTCACCAAGGTGACCTGGAACTCGGCGGTGCCGATGCGCACCACGAGGCCGCGGTTGTTGGTGAGCACGCCGGCGTCGGCGAACGTGCTGATCCGCGGCCGGGCGACCTCGCTCGCCTCCGCGTAGGCCTCGATGGCCTCGGCCAGGAACGTCTCGAGCTCGTCCTCGCTGTCTGGGCCGGGCTGCGGATCACCCGAGCCGGGGACGGTGACGTACCTGGTCTCGCCCTCGACCTGGACCGGGTAGAGCTTCGAGCGGGCGCTCATCGCTGGCCCCCTTTCTTCGCCGTCTTCTTCGTGCCGGCGAAGCAGGCGAGGTCCACCGACCGGGGGTCGCTGGTCACGAAGCTGAAGCGGCCTTCCTTCTCCATCCAGGGCTGGACCTCGATCCGGTCGTCGGCGGTGACGCCGCCCGCGCGGGCGAGGTCGTCCTCATCGCTGATGTGGTCGTAATCGGGGCCGTCGACGTCGATGTCCGGCCGTGCCGCGTTCTTGAGCACCGCGACGATGCGGACCTTGTAGCCCTTCAGGTAGGGGTGCTCCGTTCCGTGGTAGGTCGTCGTGCTTCCGAGAATCTTCGCCATGGTTCGCCTCCGCGCTCGCGATCGAGTCCATCTCGATCGTCACTGACATACAGGCGTCGGCGGGCCGGAAGCTCAAGGCAATTAGACAGGAAACATGAGCGTTTCCGGCATGTTGCGACATACCCGCGTAACTTCTCAAAAAGTCCTGGCGGCGAGCGGCGCAGCAGCAAGCGAGTAACTCAGCATTCACAGGCATGGCCGGGCGCATGAGACCAACGGGAGCGTGGATGAACTTCTCGTCCCCCGAGCCGGTCCACGGCATCCGAACGAGGGGAGTCGTGGTTGCCGGCTCCCAGTGTCGGTGTTGTTTGGGCTACTGTGACTGGGCGTGCGCCTCGATGAGGGTGGGCAAGGCAGGGATGGCGTTCTGGTCGCACAGGCGGTCCTTCAGGTAGCTCCAGAACGACAGGCCAAGCTTGCGGCAGGTCTTCTTGACGCTGGTGAAGGTGTCCCGGCAGCGACGGCCTTCATCGCTGCGTGTGCCGCCGCTGATCTTGCGCCGTTTGACGTACTCTCGGATGTCGCCTTCGCTGAGGTTGTTGTGCAGGTCGAGTTCGGGACGCGTGAGTACGAGCAGCAACTCGGATTTGTTGCGCGCCATCCTGACCAAGGCGTGGTTCAGAGAGGTGAAGCATGTCTTGGTGGCGCACAGCTCGTCGAAGCGTTTCTCGATCGCTGTGCGGGCCTCAGCCGTCGGCGCCTTCTTGTACCGCTTCAGCCGCCGGTATAGTTCCCAAACCTCGCTGCGGATGCGCTCAAGGGCAGCGCGCTGCTCGTCGTTGAAGCCCACGAGCTTGGCGAGTATGCGCTCGGCGTGGATCCAGCACAGGGCGTGGCACAGCACCCTGAACTGGCCGGCGTCGTCGCTGACCACGGCCAGATCGGGACCTACGCCATGCGACAGGACGGACGCTAGCAGGGCGCCTTCAGTGGCGATGCGGACATGACGTTCGTCGCTGACCTTCCATCGTCGCAGAGCCGCCTGCCAAGAAGACTCGTCGGCAAACACCACGTCCCTGTCCCTGACCTTTGCCTTCAGGCGCTTCACCACCGCTTTCGGTAGCTTCTGGCCCAGCATGTATTCGAGCGCCAGGTCGTTGAGGACGAGGTCAGCGTGGCCGCTGCGCAGCAGCTTGAGAAAGTTGATCCGGCTCTTGCTGTCAGTGCTCTCGAACCACGCGAACCACTCGTTACCGATGTGCGTGCAGTAACCGTTCTTGCCTTTGTGGCGCGCGCCCGTGTCGTCGACGTGGATCTGTGCCGATACTCGCAACCCAACGCGGAGGATCTCATCCTTCTCGCGGTGGAATCGTTCCTTGCCCTCTGTCAGCAGCCGGTGCAGCTGACCGGCCGAGATCCGCACGCCGAACTCGCGCAGCTGTTCCAGCAACAACGGCTCGGTCACCAGCGCGTGGTAGTACTGGTATAAGATGAAGCACGTGAGTACGCCGCCGAAGTGACCGCCATCAGCCGACGCCGTCGACGGCTTCTGCCCGCTGAGCAGTTTGCCTTCGGGTGTCAGCCACTGCTCGACTCGGTAGCGCACGAGCTCCGTCTTGATGACCAGCTCCTGCACATCGAACTTCGCGTAGCCCTTGAAACGGCTACCAGCAGGCACCCCTTCGGCCTTGACCACGACCGTTCGATCGACCTGGCGTTCGGGGCCACTGCCTCGCCTCTTCCTGCCTCGTCGCCTGCGCCGCTTCTTCCCATTCAGCCGCGATGGCCCAATGGATGGCTTGCCCTTCTGCCCCTTGAGCCGCGCCACTTCGTCACGCAAGGCCTGGTTCTCCTCGCGAAGCCGATGGTTCTCCTCCCGCAACGAGGCCAGCTCGCTTTGCAGCGATGCGACCAGCGCAGCCAGGTCTTCATATGTGAGTGGGGTAGCGATCTGGCCATTGAGATCCTGTTGGGGCGGAAGTCAAGACCCCGCCAGGACTTTTTGAGAAGTTACATACCCGCAACGCAGCGGAACTGGCGGAGAATTTGGGAAGGAAGCTGGCCTACCTCGGCCTACGTTCCGGCCATTCGGCGAGGATCGACCACCCACGGCCGCGCTCCTCGATGTCGACCGCGACCAAGTTCCCTGGCATCCGGACCTTGTTGAGACCGACGCACGGGACGCCGTCAACCGTCGCGTCGAACCGCGAGTGGTGGTGGCCGAAGAAGCAGACGCGCGGACGCGTGCCGCGCAGGAGGTCGTCGAGGCCCGCTGCCTCGCTGACGTAGCCCGCCCCTCGCCTGTGGCGCTCGAAGCGAACGCCGGCTGGCGCGTCGTGGACCAGGAGGACATCGATCCGGCCAGACCCGATGAGCGTTTCGATCTCGTCTCGGGTGTAGTGGCGTTTGGCGTAGCTCTGGAGCTGCTTCGCCGGTCGCTCGTAGTCGGACGGCCCGAAGCATCCGCCGACGGCGCCGACCATGATGATGCCGCGCTCGCCATCGGTGAGATCGAACCGTGTGCCGTTTCGCAGGTAGAAGAGCCCGGGCAGGACCTGCGGGTCCCTCTGCGCGTCGAGCCAGACGAAGTCCTCGTGGTTGCCCTTGATGAAGACCGTGCGCCGGGGCGCAGCTCGCCTCTCGGACCACCACACCGGGAAGTCACCCGCGCCATCGTGACGCTTGGTCGCTCCGTCGATGCGGCTGGGGTCCGGCCACACGCCGAAGTCGCCGACGTGTAGCACCCACTCGAAGCGCACCCCGAGCGCGGCCTCGAAGTCGAGGACGTCCGCATAGAGGCGATCGAGCGCCCCATGGATGTCGCCAGCGGCGCAGACAATCATGGCTCCCATTCCTGGCGTGACCCGCCGAGAAACTCAAGCACTCGTAGAGCTACCCTCGGACGTGCCGCATGCTGTCGATCGCCTCCTTGAGCGCGACCAGCGCGGACTCGACCTTGGTGATGGCGGCGGTCTGCGCCTCGGCCATCTTCACCACGGTCGCGTGCAGGTCCTTCAGCTCGCGGTCCTTCTTCTCGTTCACCCGCCAGAAGGCCCAGCCCAAGACGGCAACGAGCCCGTAGGGACCAGTTGCCTTCAAGACCTCGGCGATGGCGGTGAAGCTGCTCGGGTCCATGGGCTACTCCTTCGGCGCGGTCGCCGTGACGAGGTCAGAGATGTCCACTCGCCGGCGCACGCCCGTCGCGCGCTGCACCGCTTCGTCGAATGCAACGTCCGGTGCGAGGCCGACCTCGAGGCGTAGCCAGGCGTAGAGCACGAGCCAGGCGCCGTCGGCGTGTCCGAAGTAGTGATGGGCGTAGAGGCCGGGCTTGAGCTTGGCGGCGCTCTCGATCTGGCCCATCGCGAGCGCGGTGCCGTGAAGACCGATCCACGTTCGTGGGATGGAGAGGCTCGACGCGGGCGAGGTCACCCACTCGACGAACCGCGCGACCGCCTCGGCCTGCGCCGGCGTCGGCAGCACGTACTTTTTCTTGTGGGCCCAGGGCGCGTCGATGACGGTCGACCAGGCCATGCCCGGCTTGAGGTACGCAGGGTAGTACGGGGTCACGACCTCGATGCCGATCGACGGGCCGTTGTGCTGGCTCGCGTGCGCCAGCCGGTCGTCGGCGAGGTCCCCGTGCTGGGTGAAGCGGCCGTGCTCGTCGAGGATGAGATGGACGCCGAGCCGCCGCTTCTTGAGCACGACAACGGTGTCGGCGGCCGAGCGCGTGACCGTCTCGTGGATGACGAGCTCGGTGACGGGCTTGCCCGCGCGGTCTCTGCCGCGAAAGCGATGGACGCTCGCGTCGTTGAAGTTGAGGACGTCGAGACCAGGCGGCAGCTCGATCTCCTTGCCGCCGACGATGAAGGCACGCTCGCTCATTGTCCCTCTCCGTCGGTCTTGGGCGGCGGTTCGAGCCTGAGGCCGTCCTTGAACCACCTGTCCACGACCGCGGTGGGAGGCTCCTTGGTCGGCACGTCCTCGGGCTTCAGGCCCTCGGCGACGCGGCCGCGCTGGACGAGCTCGGCGTGGAGCTTGTCCACGAGCAGCTTGTGCTTGTGGCCGTAGCTCCCCTGGGACGGATGGTCTTCGTCGTAGGGCGAGCGTAGGAGGAACTCGGCCGAGCCACACGTGGCGCAGGCCGGCAGGGCCATCACGTTCGTGTTCACCTGCCCCTCACGAGAGATGCCGGCGGCGATGGCGGTGAATGGCACGGCGACGACGCGACCGCACTTGCTGCACTCCTGGTCGAGGTCGTCGGTTCTGAGCTCACGGATGGGCATGGCTGCTCCTCCTCAAGCGACGGCTTGGTAGGTGCCGAACCAGTAGAGGGTCGTGTTGGCGGCGACGTTGACGTAGTCGAAGTAACCGAAGCCATCGCGGTCGGCGTCCCACAGGTCCGGCGCACCGCCGGCGTTGAAGCTGCTGGTCTCGGAGAAGGTGATCGACGACGGCGTGGCCGGGAACCGAGAGCGGAAGGTGTTCGCACCGCCCACGGCCATGTTGCGGGTGGCGTTGTAGGTGTTGTGGCTCTCGTAGCCCAAGCGACCGATCTCGGAGATGACCCCATTCGTCGTGAACGCCGAGTTCGGTACGTCCCTGAACGCCAGACGCCACGAGCGATTCCAGGTCGTGAAGGTCGCAGCGAAGCTGTCCTCGTGGAGGATCTCGAAGTCGGATCGAGAGAAGCGGAATCCCCCACAGAAGTTCCCGGTACTGTCGCGCGCCCAGGCGCTGCCGTTCCACGAGGCGTTTAGCGTGAACCAGAGCGAATCGTTGTCGACGTACACGCGCAGATGAGTGGCGGCGGCACCGACGCCGTTGGCGTCCCAGAGCAACACCTTTCCTGAGCCCATGCTGGGCTGGTGGATAGTGCGGTGCTGGCCCGCGCTCCCCTCGTTGCCCCGAAAATGGTCGTCCTCGAAGGCGTCGAGGATCTCGGCGAGCGCGGTCTCCACGTTGGAGGCGGTGAGGTTGCCGCCCGAGTCGGCGACCGAGATGGCCGAGGCCGCGTGCGCGCCGCTCGTCGCGCCGACGTGGTCGTTGCCGTCGGCGAGCAGATCCGCGAGCTGGCTGTCGACTGTCCCCGCGGCGAGGGCGTTCGGGCTGCCCGAGACCGCATCCGCGCCGACGCGAGAGGCGCCCGCCGACCCGGCGGTCTGCAAGGCCAGGTCGCTCACGATCTCCTGGAGCTGCGCCTGGACGGTCGTGCCGGCAATGTAGCTGTGCACCGCCGCCGCGATGGCGCTCGCGTTGTGCGCGCCCGAGGTGGCGGCGAGGTGCGCGTTGAGCCAGCCCAGGATCTGCGAGAGGTGGCTGTCCACGTTGCTCGCCGCGAGCGCGTTCGGGGTGCCGCTCACCGCGTCCGCGCCCACGCGCTGGGCCCCCGGGTTGCCGGCGGTGGTCGCCGAGAGGTCGTCGACCACCTCGTCGATGGCGGTCTGCACGTCGCTGGCGGCGACGAAGCCGTGCGGCGTGTAGTCGATGTCGCCGGCCGGATGGCGTCGTGCCGTACCGCCGAAGTGGTCGGCCAGCTCGGAGTCGACCTCGTCGAGCGCGGCCTGCACGGTGTTGACCGCGGGCGCGAGGATGCTCCACACGCCGCTCACGATCTGGACCGCGTCGCCCTGGGCGAAGATGAAGGCCTGACGCCGGCTCACGTCGAGGTCCGGGGCCAGGATCTGGGTCTGGGCGTTCTTGCGCAGCACGTCGCAGACGAGCAACTCGTCGGGCATGAGCGGCACCTTGGAGGCGCCGCCCACCGGCCCCAGCGGCCCCTGGCGGACCACGACCTCGAAGGACTCGTCGCGCCGGAAGAACACCTGCTGGGAGTTGCCGTCGGTGCGCGGGTCGCTGAGCAGGCGTTCGAAGCGCAGGAACAGGCCGAGCCACCGCTCCTGCCCGGCCACGGGCACCTCGGTGGGGATGCCGGTGAGGTCCACCGAGCAGTCCACCACCTGGCCCGTGCCGAAGAAGATGCGCTGGCCCAGGTTGTCGTAGGCTCGGGTCGGCGCGGTCAGGTCGACGGTGAGGTTCGGGACCGGCGAGTGGGGCGTGGGCTCGGCCCCGCTGATGATGCCGTAGACCCCGATGTCCGCGGCCAGGTTGCGGTCGGCCAGCTCGAGCAGCTCGAAGGCCAGGTCCAGCTCGGCCTCGGTGACCTTCTGGCGAAAGAAAAAGTCTGTTCTTCCGGACATCGGCGCTCCTTGGGCGGTCTGCCTCCAGAGGGGCAAAGCCTCGGGGGTGCCTGGCGGGGACATATGGGCACCACGGCGGGAGAAATTTGCGCCGCGTGCGACTTGACATCCTGTCGCTTCTGCACTATTCAAGTAGTCGGTTGATTACTTGAACGGAGTCCACATGCCATCAGCGAGCCGTCAGTTCAAGGACACGATCTACGAGCAGCTCGGCCGGGTCGGAAAGGCCCTGGCCAGCCCGCGCCGGCTCGAGCTCCTGGATCTTCTCTGCCAGGGACCGCGCACGGTCGAGGCCCTGGCCAACGAGGCCGGGCAGTCCATCGCCAACGCCTCGCAGCATCTTCAGGTGTTGCGCGCATCGAGGCTGGTCGAGGCCGAGAAGCACGGGCTATTCGTGACCTACCGGCTCGCCGACGAGAAGGTCTGCGCGTTCTACCGGGAGCTGCGCACGCTCGCCGAGTCACGCCTTCACGAGATCCAGGCCGTCACGCGCCAGTTCCTCGAGGTGCGCGGTGAGATGGAGCCGGTGGACCGCGACGTCCTTGCTGCCCGGGTTCGGAGCGGCGAGGTCACGCTGCTGGACGTGCGGCCGCCCGAGGAGTTCGAAGCCGGCCACATTCCCGGCGCTGTCTCTGTCCCGCTCTCCGAGCTCGAATCGAGGCTCTCAGATCTGCCGCACGATCGCGATGTCGTGGCCTACTGCCGCGGCCCCTACTGCGTGTTGGCGGTGCAGGCCGTTGAGTTGCTACGTGCGCGGGGGTTTGACGCCATCCGCATGGAAGAAGGCATTCCCGATTGGCGAGCCCGCGGCCTGCCGGTCGAAGTGACCATGAAGGAGGTCCATTCATGAGCAAGAACCTATTCATCCTCAACGACCCGCCCTACGGCACCGAGCGAAGCTACAACGGCCTGCGTCTGGCGGGCTCCCTGGCCAAGCAAGAGGAGCAGCAGGTCCGCGTGTTCCTCCTGGGCGACGCAGCGAGCTGCGCCAAGGCCGGGCAGCAGACCCCGAACGGCTACTACAACCTCGAGCGCATGCTTCGAGCGGTCACCAACAAGAAGGGTGAGATCGGCGTCTGCGGAACCTGTATGGACGCCCGGGGCATCGGCCCCGACGAGCTCGCAGAGGGGACCAAGCGCAGCACCCTGGACGAGCTGACGGAGTGGACCATCTGGGCCGACAAGGTCCTGGTGTTCTGAGGACGCTCGATGGACGCGGTGCTCCCAGGAACCTACGCGCGGTGGCGCGGCACACGACTCGGTGAGCTGACCGAGCGGGTCGAGCGCGATCTGGTGCTCGACCTCGCGGGACCGCTCGCCGGCCGGCGCGTCCTCGACGTGGGCTGCGGCGATGGCACGTACGCCCTCGCGGCAGCTTCGAGAGGGGCCCTGGTCACCGCGGTCGATCGTTCCGATGAGATGCTCGAAGCCGCGCGACAGCGGGCGGAGGGCGCCGGTGCGCAGATCAGATTCGAACGAGGCGACGCGAGCCGACTCCCGTTCGACGATGAATCGTTCGATGTTGTGCTGGCCGTGACGGTCCTGTGCTTCGTCGAGGATGCCGCCCGAGCAATCGATGAGGTCGCCCGCGTCCTTGCCCCGGGCGGAAGGCTCGTGCTGGCAGACCTGAATCGCTGGAGCACGTGGGCGGCGTGGCGCCGAATGCGCGCCTTCCTCGGCTCGCGCACCTGGCGAAACGCGAGGTTCCGGTCGGCTGGCGAGCTCGCGCGGCTCGCCACGGGCGCCGGCCTCGACGTGCAGCGCAAGGCGGGAGCGGTTCACTACCCCCCGAACGAGCTGTTGGCGCCGCTCCTCGCGCCGCTCGATCGCCCGCTCGGCGCGACTACTACGCTGGGCGCGGCTTTCGTCGTCGTCGCCGCGACGCGGCCTCCATCCCCGCACTGGCGACGATCATTCGTCGCGGGAGCTCTCGGAGCAGAAAGGCAGGACCATGAGCAGTAGCAAGAAACACCGAGTCGTCATTTTGGGCGGCTCGTTCGGCGGGCTGACCGCCGCCCACGCGCTGCGGCGATCGCTGCCTCGCGAGCAGGTCGAGATCACGGTCGTGTCCAAAGACGACCGCTTCTACTTCGTCCCGTCGCTGCCCTGGGTGACCATGGGTCACAAGACGCTGGAGCAGATCTCGTTCCTCCTCGAGCCGTCACTGAATGCCAGGAAGATCGGCTGCATCATCGGCGAGGCCGAACGGATCGACCCCGCGGCCCGGAAGGTCGTGGTCGCCGGGGAGGATCTCGAGTACGACTTCCTGGTCATCGCCACCGGCCATCGCAGCGCCAACGAGGCGGTGCCGGGGCTGGGGCCGTTCGACGGGCCGGGGCACTCCCTGATGTCGCCGCGCGAGGCCGTCGAGGCGGGCGAGGCCTGGCGCCGCTTCCTCGACGACCCCGGGCCGATGGTCATCGGCTGCGCACCCGGAGCGAGTTGTCTCGGGCCCGCCTACGAGCTCGCCTTCGAGGTGGACCACGCGCTCAAGCGCCGGAAGATGCGCCACAAGGTGCCGATCACCTTCGTCACGCCAGAGCCGTTCCTCGGCCACTTCGGCGTCGGCGGGATGGGACGCGCCCGGCAGTTCCTCGAGGGAGAACTCGAGCACCGAGACATCGGCTACCGCACCTCGGTCGCGATCTCGAAGATCACGGAATCGTCCGTGGAGCTCGCCGGAGGCGAGGTCATCGAGTCGCGCTACTCGATGATCATTCCGCCGCTCGCGGGCGTAGCTGCCGTCGCCCGTGCGCCGGGGCTCGCCAACCCCAAGGGCTTCGTGCCCACCGACGAGGGGTTCAGGCACAAGGAGTTCGACAACGTCTACGCCGTGGGCGTGGCGGTCGGCTACCCGCCGGTGGACCAGACTGAGGTGCCGGTCAACTTCCCCAAGACCGGCCACATGACAGTGCAGATGGCCAAGACCGCGGCGCACAACATCGCCGCCGCTATCAAGGGAGGCGAACGGATGAGCCGCCCGCCCTTCGTCGAGTGCATCATGGACATGGGCGACACCGCGGCGCGCATGTTCGCCGATCCGGTGCGCCCGCCCCGCAACCGGGTCGAGATGAGCGTCGGGCGCCGGTGGCTCTGGGCCAAGCAGGCGTACGCGCCCTACTTCACGTGGAAGCTGAGGACGGGGCGAGTGTAGACCCCATGCAGACCACACACGGCACCGTTGAGGCGCCGAGGAGACGAGGACCATGAAGATCAACAACGTCAACATCCAGGCTGCCGGCGAGTTCGCCGAGCAGGTCAAGGCTGACCCGTCGCTGGCCAAGAAGAGCAAGCGCGTCGAGGGGCGCTGGAGCTTCGCCGAAGGCCAGCCTCAGTTCTCCGCGACCATGTCCCACAAGGCCGGCGAGACAACGGTGCGGGCCGACTTCGCTCCCTTCATGGGCGGCGAGGGGCTGGCGCCGGACCCGATCCAGTACTGCCTCTACGGGCTCGCGGCGTGCTACGCCGGGACCTTCGTCGGCTTGGCCGCGGCCCAGGGGGTGGTCCTTCGCTCGTTGTCGGTCGTGGCCGAGAACCGCGTGGACCTGTCGCGATCGCTCGGGCTGTCCGACGCGCCGGTCGTGGAGCAGGTGTCGCTCACGCTCCAGGTGGACACCGACGCCGGCGAAGAGCAGCTCGCCGAGCTCGAGCACCTGGCCAGGGACCGCTGCCCCGGGGTCTTCTGTCTGGCCAACCCGATCCCCATCGAGTTCGCCATCCAGCACGCGAGGAGCTGATCGTGTGCGAGCTCCTCGGCATGAGCGCCCGGAACTCGACGGACGTGAACCACTCGTTGGCGCTGCTGCAACCTCGGGGTGGCGAGATCGGGCCGCACGCCGACGGCTGGGGCGTGGCGTTCTACGAGGGACGCGCGGCACGGGTTTTCAAGGAGCCGGTTCCGGCTTCAGAGAGTCGGTGCCTCGCGCTTATCGCCGAGTACGACTACCGGAGCACGATCGTCATCGGGCATATCCGCAAGGCGAACCCGCCCGAGTTCGGTCGAGCGTCGGCGAACACGCATCCCTTCGCGCGGGAGCTCGGTGGTCGGTCCTGGGTGTTCGCACACAACGGCAAGCTGCCGGGCGTGACGGAAGATCCGCGCTTCGCTCCCGGACGCTTCCGGCCGATCGGCGACACCGACTCGGAGCACGCCTTCTGCTTTCTGCTCGACCGGATCGCGCACGCCGGCGACGGACGGCTCCTCGATGCGGGCGAGCTAGCACACGTGCTCCGCGAGCCAGTGGCCATGCTCGGAGAACTCGGAGAGCTCAACCTGCTGATGAGCGACGGCGTGCACCTCGTCGCCTTCGCCAACACGAGGCTCCAGCGGGTGATCCGCACGTGCGTCGAGCGGGAGTGCCAGCAGCAGGTGGTCGTGCTGGCGACCACTCCCCTGACCGACGAGGCCTGGCAACCGCTCCATCAGGACCGCCTGTATATCTTCGCCGAGGGAAAGGAGGCAGAAGCATGAACCGCGCAACCGCTCCGATCTACCTCGACCACAACGCGACTACCCCGCTCCTGCCAGAGGTGGTGGAGGCGATGCTCCCATACCTTCGCGAGCACTTCGGCAACCCGTCGAGCGGCCACGTCTACGGCCAGCGGGCACGCGAGGCCATCGAGGCCGCCCGCGCCCAAGTCGCCTCCCTCATCGGCGCCGAGCCATCGGAGATCGTCTTCACCTCAGGAGGCACCGAGGCCAACAACCTCGCGATCCGAGGAGCGGCAGCCGCTCTCCGCGCGAAGAAGCACGTCGTCACGTCCGTGATCGAGCACCCGGCGACCGCGAACCCTTGCCGGCTGCTCGAGCGACGCGGCTGTCAGGTCACCTGGCTCGGGGTCGACCAGGTCGGCCGGGTGCAGGTCGAGGATGTCCTGCAGGCCGTGAACGACCGGACCGCGCTCGTGACGCTGATGCACGCCAACAACGAGACCGGCACTATCCAGCCGGTCACGGAGGTCGCACCTGCGGTTCACGAGGCGGGAGCCCTGCTGCACACCGACGCGGCTCAGTCCGTGGGCAAGGTTGTGGTGCGTGTGGACGAGCTCGGCGTGGACCTGTTGTCCATCGCCGGCCACAAGCTCTACGCGCCAAAAGGAGTTGGCGCGCTGTACATCCGCAAGGGCGTCGCCCTGGAGCCGGTTCTGCGTGGCGCCGGGCACGAGCACGGCCTACGGCCGGGCACCGAGAACGTGGCTTCCATCGTAGGGCTTGGCGTGGCCTGCGAGATCGCCACCGCGTCGCTCGCGAAGGAGTCGGCGCGGGTCCAAGCGCTGCGGGACGGCCTATGGTCGCTACTTCAGGCTCAGATCCCTGCTCTCGCGCTCAATGGCCACGAGACGCTGCGGCTTCCGAACACGCTGAACGTGAGGTTCCCCGGGGTGCGCGGCAGCGCCGTGCTCGCGGTCGCGCCGGGGATCGCCGCGTCTACGGGCTCGGCGTGCCATGAGGGCGGGGAGTCTGCCTCCGCGGTGCTTCTGGCCATGGGGCTCGCCGCGGACGAGGCCCTCGGCTCGGTTCGCCTCTCGCTCGGTCGTGCTACCACCGAGGAGGACATCCGGCGTGCCGCGGATCTGCTGATTGTCGCATGGAAGAGCCAGTCCTGATCGCGATCTGTCAGTGCAGGTCGGTCGTCTCTCCCAGCTCGCTGATGCCCAGCTCCCAGTGGTCGTAGGCGACCGGGGCTCCTGGCTCGATCAGGTCCACGAAGTGGGAGTGGGCGGGCTTGAGGTAGTCCACGATGGCCCGGATCTGGCGGCGCTCGGTGACGGTGAGCGGCACGTCCACCTCGACGTCGAAGGCGTAGCGGGCGAAGCGGTCCGAGGGGCCGAGTTCCCAGTCCACGCCCAGCTCTGACTCCCCGAGCACCAGGGTGGTCCCCGTGAACGGGGTGATCGCCGTGACGTCGATGCCGAGGAAGAAGCGGATGGCGTTCTCGATGCCGGCCTCGGTCCCCTTCTGGCGATACATCTCGACCAGCACCGAGGCCAGCCGCCGCTTGGCGAGCTCGTCGAGGTCGAACGGGAACGGGTTGCCAAGATCCTGGAGGATGAGGTCGAGGAACGCCTCGGGCGCCCGCTCGATGTCGAACACGTCGGCGAAGCGGTCTGCCTCGGTGAGCAACAGGTCGAGCGCCTCCTGCAGACAGGCGATGAAGCGCCGCAGGTCGCCAGTCGCGTCCCCGCGGCGGTTGTGCCGCGGCAACATCGACCAGAGGTCGAAGCGCCGGCTCGCTGGGCGTGGAGGCCGGAAGCCGGCGAAGAGCGCGCGGTCGTAGGGGCCGAGGACCGGGTTGCCGCGCAGATCGACCGCGCCCGTCGCCACGACCTCGTGGAGCACGTCGGGTGTCATCTCGGTGTCGAGCTCGACGGTGACGACCGAGCCCTGCGCCGAGGCGCCGACCGCCAGCACCGGCACGGCCGGAAAGCCCCGCGGCGCGAACACGAACCCCTCGGGGTTTGTCACGACCACGTCCTCGTCGAAGCCGATCTGGACCGTCGTCGGGCTGGTCGCCTGCGCCGCCAGCACCCTAGGCGCGGTGCGGTCCTCGGCGAAGAAGGCGTAGCTCTCGTCGAGCGCGTGGCCGCCGCCGACTGTCGCGGAGACCACCCGCACATCGATCTCGGCCTCGCTGGCAAAGGGAGCGACGGGATCGATCACGATGCGCAGGGTGTCCGCAGTCTCTACGACCTCGGCCCTCGGCCCGTCGAAGGCGGGCTGCAGCTCGGGTGCCGCCCCGCCGTCGAAGGCGAGCACGCCGTCCACCCAGACACGGGTCGCCGAGCGATCCACGCCGTCCGGTCCGGTGTCGAGCACCTCGAGGGCGATCTGGCAGTCGAGCGGCACGCCCGTCTCGGCCGGACCCGGATCGCGGTTCACGAGCTCGAGCCGCTCTACCGTGACGATGGCCGCGACGTTGTCGGCGTAGAGGGCCGGCAGCTCGAAGAGCGGCATCTACACCTCCACGAGTTCGAGCCGCACGCCCACCTCGTGCAGTCCGGTCAGCTTCGAGACGTTGGCTGCGAGGTCGGTGAACTGGCGCTCTCGTCCAGCGCGGCAAGTAGCGCGGGCGACCTTCACGCCGTCCACGACGATCGACACCTCCCATCTGTGCGTGCTCGGTAGGCTCGCGGGCACGCGCAGCCGTAGGTGGGCGCGGACGAGGGCCACGTCGGTGAGGTCCGTGTCCTGCCCGACCTCCGCGTGGTCACCGGGTGCGAGGTCGAAGAACCGTCCGGGCTCGTCCTCGCCCAGCACGAACAGGTGGTTGCCCGAGGCCGGCGCAGCGTTGACCGGCGCGATCCGTCCCTGGCCGAGACCGAGACGGCTGGTGAAGGCGTCGAGCTCCATCAGACTTGCCTCAACAGCTCGAGGTGATCGAAGAAGCAGCGGCGCGTGACGTCCTTGACCGTCACCCCGAAGCCGCCGCGCCCCGAGGTGAGCGGCTGGCTGCCGCTGTTGATGCCGAGGTGGTCGTCGATGAAGTCGGCCATGCCCGAGACCGCCTGCCAGTCGGGGGCGCTGCCGAGCGGATGGGCGACGAGGTCGTTCTTGAACACCTTGAGCACCACATCGCCGTTCAGGTTCACGATCGCGTCGAGCCTGAGGTGCAGCCAGGTCGCCTGCGCGAAGCTCTCGCCCGAGGCGAGGAGCACGTTCGCCCCCTCCGAGTCCGGGATGCCGGCGCCGACCATGCCCTTGCGCAGCACGATGCGGTGCGGGTCATCGTCCGAGAGCCCGAGCAGGTAGGCCGTGTCGTTGACCGAGTTGCCCTGGCAGCACAGGTACAGGAACGGCGAGAAGCCCGTGGGGCCGCCACCCGGGCCGCGCTGCACGCAGCCGCGGATCGAGCCCCCCTTGGCCATGGGCGCGAAGTCCACGAGGTTGGCGAAGAGCGCGACCGCGCCCTGCACGGCGGCGAGCGAGTTGAAGGCGAAGAGGAAGCTGCCGCCGCCGGGCGGCCGGGCGATGCCCGCGGTCACGCCCCGGTCCATGGTGGCGATGTCGAGCCCGTCGTTCAGGTAGGTCCAATCGATCTGTGCCATGCGCTCGTCTCCTCGCTGCCCCGGCTCAGATGGTCGTGGCCGCCGTCCAGTCGTTCTCGAAGTCCTCGCGGTTCTGCGCGCCGCCGTCGAACATCGCGGCGGCTGAGCTCACGCTGCCCCAGCTCCAGGCATAGGACTGGTTGCCCGCCCACTGGTCCTCGAAGTCCTCGCGGGGCTCGCCGTCGAAGCTGCCGGTGACGCTGCCAACGTCATCCCAGGACCAGGCGTAGGCCGTGTTGTCCCAGCCGTCCTCCATGTCCTCGACCGCGCCGCCGCCGAAGGGCGCGGTGACGACTTGCCCGCTCGGAAGCTCGGTCAGGTAGAGGTCGTTGGCCCAGGCCTCCTCGAAGTCCTCGTAGCCCTCGGCGAGCGGGTCGAAGAATGCGAGCACCACGTCGCCGGGGCCGAGCGACAGCACGAGGTCGAACCAGCGATCGAAGTCCTCCCAGGCGCGGTACGGGTCGGGCCCGAAGCCGGCGATCCGCTCGAGCGAGGCGCTGGTCCGCAGCGTCCAGTGCTCGGCCTGGCCCGGTGCGGCTCCCGCGTCCTCGAAGCTCGGGTTCGCGATGGCCATCAG
>Ga0210044_10006479_pt1 | contig 15383 bp, 15 predicted proteins | sample CryGey13umfilter_2_FD_183959 | JGI IMG/M metagenome (GOLD analysis project Ga0210044, IMG submission 183959) | Groundwater microbial communities from aquifer in Utah, USA - Crystal Geyser 4/9/14 3 um filter (SPAdes) (version 2) | ecosystem: Environmental > Aquatic > Deep subsurface >...
ACTAGATGGTACAAAATCTGGGTTTTATTGTGACTTTTTTTGATGTGCTCGGACATATGTTCGATTGTACCATATATCCTCGGACAGCCGAGCAAGCTCCCCTGTCTTCTTTAAGAATAAAAAACATACATCAAGATAAAAGACGTCCTTTATAGGACGTCTTTTCGTATACTTGCAAAATAAAAGCAAGATCGTTACACTACTGCTACCTACTCATAATTCATAGTATATGAAGAAATTTGCTTCTTTTGGAGGAATGCTGGCATTCACACTCTTATTGGTAGGGGCAGGATGTAGCAATACCACAACACCCTCAAACCAGGATACCTCCACAGACTCACCATCAAAAGACGGCTCTACGGTTGAACAACAAACGGCAACAGGTTATAGCATCCAACTCAAAGCAACTGCCGTGGGTGCACGACAAGTCAAATTTGAATGGGAAATGAATGGAAACCTCACCGAACCAACACGATTTATCCTTCTCAGAAGTGAAAACGCAAACCCAACACATGATGGCAACACATACTGGTTTCGCCAACCAGGCAACCGCCATTCTGCAACATGGGTAAACCTTCCACCAGGAGAACAACACTTCCGTATTTGTACGAGCAATGACGGAGACGAATGTGTTATCTATAGCGATGACATTACACTCGAAATTCTCTCTGGACCAGCACCAATTCAAATACAAAAAGAAACAGCATCGCCTACAACCGAAAATACGACTGACGACATGACATCGGTAGAACCAACCCCACTCGAAACTGAATATGCAATCAGTGACACAACGTCGACAGAAGAAATGACACTTATCGAAGAAGTGACGACGACCACACCAGAAATGGAAGTACCAACGACTGACACCATAAGTACAGAAAGCATGAGTACGTCTACAGAAGAAACAATGACGGAAACCTCAACAACGACAGATTCTTCAACAAGTACAAATTCATAAATTAGTATATAAAAAAGAGAAGCCCCGCAGCGATAATTCGCTACGGGGCTTTGTTGTCGTTGTGGAGCCTCGACTGAGCTACCTAGTAGAGGTGGATGACCCTGGGTGGGACCAGGCCTGCCCACCTGAGCTGAGCCGCCGGGCGTTGCTCCTTGCTCGCCATCTTGGCGAGGTGCTTCGCGAGCCGATCGCCAGTGAAGGAACTGGTGTCCCAAGAGCTGTCACCCGTGAGCTTCACGAGCTTCGCCTCGAGATGCGGGAAACGCTGCTGGACCATCGAGATCGTGGTCACCTCCTCGACGCCGGCAGTCGAGGGATCGCCCGGCAGACCATCACCGATCATGGGGAATCCACCGCCACGGTAGAGAAACTCAGAGTTCCACATCGAGAGCGTGTTCCACGGCACTTGACAACCAGTCGCCTCGTGGATGACACGCTCGCCCTTGTAGTCGTGTCCCTGGAGCACAGCACCGACCACGAGCGTCTGCATGTCCATGTGATCGACGAGCGTGTCGACGATCTCGTCAGTCAGCTGAACCTCGACGCTCGCGCTGAGGAAGTTCATTCCCTTCGCAATGTCGCCCTGCGCCATCCCGAGGATGGCGTTCAGGGGCTGGACAAACCTGCCCCAGGGCGTGACGGGGAAGATGACGATCTTCGCCAGCTCAGCATCCAACTCCAGGGAGAGTGCTCCAGAGACATCCTTGTCGCTATTGACAGCGACGTAGACACTCGAAACACCTGCGTAGAGGGCGCTATCGATGAACTGCACGAGCTTCTCGAGCGAAGCTTTCGCTTTGCTCGGGTCCGTCTCGAAGAACCTGGTACCGACGAAGAACTCCACGGCATACCTCCTGCTGTGTGCCGGGTGAAGAGACAATGAACAGCCCTGTTGCTGATCTCTGTCTTTTATCTACGTAACTATTTTGTTTACCCATATAAAAGACAGAGATACCTCTAATTTTCAACGAACATCAGCATAGAAAATGCATCTCAAAAAGACACATTCTACGTATACTGAATATATGAAACTAACACAATATACGGTATTTGTCAATACCGTACCCAATGTCAATCGTATTATTTCTTTTTCTTCACACCTATTTTCTCCCTCGCAGACAACTCTCGTATCTCGTCACGAAGTATAGCAGCAACTTCAAATTCGAGATTCTGCGCGGCATCTTTCATGTTCTTTTGTTTATCTTTGATAATTTCCCCTATCGATCGTGCATCACCTATCATATCAAGACGTGCAATTTCTTTGATGCGTTGATTTCTTGCTTTTTTCGCATGTTGATTTGTTGACGGTGAAAGCCCAAATTCTTCCAAAATATTGCGAATACTTTTTTCAATTGTTTTTGGCGTAATGCCATGTTTTTTATTGTATGCAAGTTGTTTTTCTCGACGACGATCGGTTTCATCGATTGCTCGCTCGATAGAACCTGTCATATGATCAGCATAAAGTACAACCTGTCCATTCACATTTCGTGCTGCACGTCCTATTGTCTGAATCAGACTTGTTTCACTCCGCAAAAATCCTTCTTTATCTGCATCAAGAATAGCCACAAAAGACACTTCTGGAATATCAAGCCCCTCTCGAAGCAAGTTGACTCCGACAATAACATCGACTTCTCCTTTGCGAAGCGAGGTGATGATTTCAATACGTTCTATGGTAAGAATATCACTATGTAAATATTTTACTTTTACCCCTCGTTCCTGCAAATATTCTGTCAAATCCTCGGCCATACGCTTTGTCAGCGTGGTGACGAGCGTTCGTTCTTTTTTTTGTATACGTTCTTGAATACGTTCTATTACATCATCTACTTGAGAAAGATTTCCATCTTTTTCAGTCACAGGACGAATAATCACTTCTGGATCAATAAGCCCTGTTGGGCGGACGATTTGCTCGGCGATATTGGTACTCACTTCTCGCTCGTAATCACTAGGAGTCGCAGAAACATACACGACATCTTCGATACGTGCATCAAATTCTTCAAAACGAAGTGGACGATTGTCTCGCGCACTTGGTAAACGGAATCCATTGTCAACAAGTGAATCTTTTCGAGCACGATCACCATTGTACATCGCTCGAACTTGTGGAACAGTCACGTGTGATTCATCTATGACTGTCAAAAATGAACGTGACCCATATTTAAAATAATCAATCAGGGTAAACGGTGGTTCACCTTCATCACGTCCTTCAAAATGTCGAGAATAATTTTCAATACCATTGCAATAGCCAACATTTTTGATCAATTCAAGATCGTGCGACACACGACGCTTGAGTCGTTCATATTCAAGCACTTTTCCCTGTTTTTTAAATACAGCTAATTGCTCTTTGATTTCTGCATCTATACGTATCATTGCGCGCTCACGTGATTCTGAACTCATGACATAATGCTTTGCAGGAAACAACCACAGATCTTCCTGTTCTCGTTTCACTTTTCGCGTCACAGGGTCAATTTGTTCAATCCGAGCAATCCCCTCACCCACTTCAAGTCTATAAATCATTTCTTCATTTACGGGCATCATTTCAAAGACCTGTCCACGCATACGAAACGATCCTCGCACAAGGTCTGCATTGGTTCTCTCAAATTGCATTTCAACCAATTGTTGCATCACCGCTCGACGATCAAGACGCTGTCCAACTTCGAGATGGAGCACAATTTTTTCATATTCTGTCGGTGAACCCAAGCCATAAATGGCAGAAACTGATGCTACAATAATGACATCTTCTCGAGTCAAAAGGGCTTGTGTACAAGCATGACGAAGTCTATCAATTTCTTCATTAATCTGCGCTTCTTTTTCTATATACGTATCACTCGATGCTATATACGCTTCGGGCTGATAGTAATCATAATAACTGACAAAATATTCTACTGCATTGTCTGGAAAAAACTCTCGAAATTCATTGCAAAGCTGTGCTGCAAGAGTTTTATTGTGTGCGATGACGAGTGTTGGCTTTTGTACTTCTTGAATCACGTTTGCAATGGTAAAGGTCTTTCCAGAACCAGTTACACCGAGCAGTGTTTGTCGTTTATTTCCTTTTTGAATACCAGAAACCAACGACTTGATTGCCGTTGGTTGATCTCCTGCAGGTTTATAATTTGAATGCAATGTAAATTTCATATTCGAAGAAGCAGTCTCTCATGCAAACAACATTTTGTCAATGATCTACTTCACTTCCACACTCTCTCCAAACTCAGGAACAAATGTCTCGACACCATAGCGCTCCTGTGTCTTCTGCGCAAGAGCGGTCGCAGCAGGCTCCTCACCATGAACAAAACAAATCTTCTTTGGTGCAGTGCCGCTGCTACCAATCCAATCAAGCATTTTGTTCTGATCGCCATGCGCAGAGAGTGCCCCAATAGCTTTGATTGTACAATGTACAGCAATATCTTCATGAAAAATTCGGACATGTGGTGCACCTTCATATAATTTTCTTCCCAGGGTTCCTTGTGCCTGATAACCAACAATAATCAGTGTTGACTTTGGATCAGATAAATATCGCATTGCGTGATGCATAATGCGCCCACCATTCATCATCCCAGAACCAGCAATAATCATTTTTGGTGTTGGTGCAGTATTAATGGCTTTTGATTCTTCTACCGTGCGAGTAATGGTGAGCTGTTTAAACTTAAAAAAATCATTCCCTTCCATATGCTTTTCTTTCGCTTCTTTATCATAATATTCTGTGTATTTAGTATATGTCGGCAACGCATCAATCGCAAGCGGGCTGTCGAGGAATATCGGAAAACGAGGCAATGTGTTATCTTCCTCTGCCATTTCATCAAGCATATACAATATTTCTTGTGTTCGCTCGAGAGAAAAAGCTGGCATCATAATAGTGCCACCTCGCACAACTCCTTCTTTTACCAAATCTAAAAGAATATCTTTTCTCATTTTTTTATCTTCATGCACTCTATCACCATACGTTGATTCACAAATAAGCAAATCCACAGGACTCAGTGATTCTGAATCTTGCAAAATAGGCACGTTTTCATTTCCCATGTCACCAGAAAAACCGATTGTTTTTCCATCGGCAGTAAGTTCGATAAATGAAGAGCCAAAAATATGTCCAGCATCTTTGAGTACGACGGTCGCGCTCCCAATAGTAAACGACTTACGATATGATTGTGCATGACATTGGGACATTGCTTTTTGAACATCTTCCTCGGTATACAATACAGGCTCCCCTGTTTTTTTATTGTTGTATTTCATGATATGGTATGCATCTTTCCAGATGAGCGCTGCCAATTCCAATGTACCGTCTGTTCCATAAATAGGACCACGGTATCCTTCGCGAACAAGTTTTGGGATACGACCCGTATGATCAAGATGTGCATGACTGACGACGACAGCATCAAGGCTCGCAGGATCAAATCCAAAATCTTCATGATTTTTTTCTTCATTAAATTGTCCACCTTGAAACATCCCACAATCAAAGAGAATCTTTTCACTGTTTGTTTCAATAAGATGACAGGATCCCGTGACTTCATGTGCAGCACCAAAGAAGGTAACTTTCATATAGATAACTAATAACAAGTGAGATATATAGTCTATCATACCTGACCTTCACCCATATGTACAAATAGACACTTTTCTGCTATCATAGCTTATATTTGCATACATTTTTATGCCTCGAGAAGTAGACGAGATCCAAATCCAAGGGCCACCAATAGATGAAATACGAAAACGATCATCTTGCCTCAAGAGAAGCTGTGGGACCTTGTTAGGTATCATTATTGTACTTTTGATGGTGTTCAGCTTGTTGATCCATCTTGTCGTCAGTCCAAACACAAAAAAATTATCAACGATCCCAACAGATTTTCCAGCAGGAATACCACTCTATGATAATGAAAATATTGATGCTATTACATACATCTCAGGAAAAGAACGCGGACAAGCAATAGAACTCCTCGCGTTTGTTCCAAAAGCAATTCTTTCTCCACTCATTCTTGCAATAGAAAGTGCAGACGAAGCAGCGGGAGCAGACACCGAAACACTCTGGGAATCCTTTATCCGTATTCTTGGCACTCCACTTGCAGATCATCGACAGGTAGTCACTATAGAGTGGTCGGAACTCCAAGCAGCACCTGCCTTCATCCAATCGTACTATCGTAGTGCACTCACGAATGCAGGATACGAGGAAACTTCCGAACAACATCCAAATCGAGTACGCTTTGTAGACGAGTATGGGACAACTGTTACTGTTGATGTTCACGACAATGGCAATGCTCAAGATGGTACAGATTATGCTATACTAAAAATATATTATCGTGGTAAGTAAGCACTCGTATGGCTATCAAAGTGATTACACAACAAAACCTGACATGGATCAATATCGATCGCATCGATGAAGAAGCACTGACCTATCTCAGAACAAATCACAACTTTCACCACCTTGATATCGAAGACATTCAAAGTGAAAGTCAGACACCAAAGGTAGATGCATACAAAAATTACCTCTTTGTCATCCTCCAAGTACCTCACTGGCAAGGAAATACAAAAACAATTGTCCCACTCGAAGTTGACTGTTTTATCGGAGAAAATTTCTTGATTACAATTCAAAATACCAAAGTAAAAGAAATGAAAAATTTCTTTTACAAATGCATGAAAAATAGACAAACAAAAAAAGAATGGATGAGTGGAACATCTGGATTTTTGTTTTACCACGTTCTTGAATCACTGTTTCAAAATTCCAGAAGCACTCTGAATAATATCGGCAAACAAATTTCAAAAATGGAAACGAATGTATTTTCTGGAGAACGAAATCCAAACATTGTTCAAGAACTCGCCGTCCATAGACGAAATGTCCTGAGCTTTAGACGCATCATCGATCCACAACGGTACGTCATAGCAAATTTGTCGCACATGAGAAAACCCTTCATGAGTGAGGATTTGAATGTGTACTTCGATAATGTTGTCGACTACCTGAATAAAATTTGGGTAATCCTTGACACATACCGAGATACTGTTGACGGATTGCATGTGACAGTAGAATCTTTGATTACGCAACGAACAAATAAAGTAGTGGGGACACTTACTGCAATTTCTGTAGGACTTTTGCCGCTCACACTTCTCTCAGGTATTTATGGAATGAATATCGACAATCTTCCTTTTGCCCATCACCCCTTTATGGTCTGGACAATGTTTGCAATGTTGACGTTAGTAATATTATTATCACTATACATCATGAGACGAAAAAGTTGGTTGTAATAACATGATAAAACGCCTCTTCAACAATACCCAATCGTCCATTACTGGCGCTGCCATCATTCTCGGTGCTGCGTCTTTTTTGAGTCGCATTATGGGTATTGTCAGAGATCGTATTTTTGCACACCAATTTGGTGCTGGTGATGTTCTCGATGCCTACTATGCAGCATTTCGAACACCAGACCTCGTATACAATCTTCTTATTGTCGGGGCATTGTCAGCAGGATTTATCCCTATTTTTTTAGAGTTAAAAGAAAAAAATAAGAAGGAAGCATGGCTTGTTACCAATAGTGTGCTCAACATGATTGCTATAGGTTCACTGATCATTTGTTCACTCCTCTTTTTGTTTACACCAAGTATTATCCATACAATCGTTCCTGGATTTAACGCTGACAAACAAGCACTCACAGTGATGCTTTCACGAATCATGTTTATAAGTCCTATCATCCTTGGTGTTAGCAGCCTTGTCAGTGGTGTGTTACAATCCTACAAATCATTTCTTATCTACAGCCTCACCCCAATCATGTACAATCTTGGCATTATCATAGGCGCGTTATTTTTTGTTCCACTGTGGGGTGTTACAGGACTTGCCTATGGAGTACTCCTCGGTGCCGTCTTACATCTCCTCATTCAGCTTCCTACGTTTTTCAAACTTGGATTTCGATACCATGCTGTCATGAACATTGCAAATGTTTCTGTCAAAAGAATTTGGAAAATGATGATTCCACGTACATTGAGTCTCGCCACAGCACAAATAAATCTACTCGTCATTACCATGATGGCCTCAACGCTCGGCACAGGCAGCATCACCATTTTCAATTTTGCAAACAACTTGCAATACTTTGCTGTTGGTATTATTGGCATTTCGTTTGCCGTCGCCGCATTTCCATCACTTTCAGAAATGATTGCAAAAGGAAAACAGTCTGATATGATCGATCAACTAATACGGACAACGAGACAAATTCTTTTTTTCATTTTACCAATGAGCATCATATTTCTCATACTGCGAGCACAGATTGTGAGAACAGTTCTTGGAAGTGGCGCATTTGATTGGAATGACACTATCTTGACAGCAGACACGCTCGCTTTTTTTTCTTTATCACTTTTTGCCCAGGCACTCATTCCCCTCTTGGCGCGCGGTTTTTATGCCATCCAAGACACATGGACACCATTTCTGATTGGCGTTTCAAGTACACTCGTCAATATTCTTGCAGCAATGTATTTGAAAGATATCTATGGCGTCCGTGGTCTTGCATTTGCGTTTAGTATTGCCGCGATATTCCAGGGTGCAATGCTCTGGTTTTCTCTCAGGCACAAAGTTGGACCAATGAAAGAAAAAACTTTGCTTCTCTTTCTCGGTAAAATTACGTTTGCCACAATGATCATGGCAATCCTTATGCAATATTTGAAAGCTCCCCTGTCGACCATCGTAGACATGACACGCCTCTGGGGAATTTTTCTCCAAGGACTTGGCGCAGGGACTGCGGGTATTGCAATATACATCTTACTCACATGGCTACTCGGCATAGAAGAAGTCCATATTATGAAGAAGGCATTCAAAAAACGCTCACTCAAACTTGCCACAGTCGAAGCTTCTATCAATGAACCGGATGAGGTGTAATATCGTGTAACAAAAAACCACGAACAAATGTTCGTGGCTTTTTGAAACTGGCCGACGTACATTGTACGTCGGCCTAGGTGATTACCCCCCCAATGGCATAGGACTGACTTATTACTTACGGCCGACGACAGCGTCATAAATCTCTTGAGGGAACCCCCATATGTCCCCCAATCCAATCACTGTCAGCCACATCCTTCTGGGTTGATTAAGTGTTGCACCGGTAAAATTTGCATCGGTGAGATTTGCGCCAGTGAAATTAACTCCGCTGAGATTCGCGTCACTGAAATCCGCACCACGGAGATCTCTCCCACTAAAATCTGCACCAGCGAGATCTACACCAACAAAATTAACACGGGTGAAATCCACACCACGGAGATCTGCACCACGGAGATCTGCGTGGCTCAAATCTGCTCCAACAAGTTTTGCATGCCAGAGATTTGCACCACGTAAATTCGCACCGCCAAGATCGGCTCCAGTGAGATCCGCCTGGTTCAAATTTGCTCCAACAAGTTTTGCATGCCAGAGATTTGCACCACTGAGTTTTGTGCAGTAGAGATCTGCATCAGTAAAATCTAAACATCTGAGATCAGTCCCCGTAAGATCAGATTTAGCGAAGTCCACCCGAACGAGCGTTACTTTATAAAAACTCACACCTCTTAGATCCAGTCTAGACAACGTTTTACCCGTAAAATCCCAATGATGATATCCTCGATGCCTATACTCAACCTCATCTAAGTACGCTTGTTTCTGTTTCTCGTATTCTTTATTCTTCCCTTGACGGAGAAGATCAACAAGTACACGATCCTCTGACATGACAGCCCCCCCTACGACACATATGCCTTTCTCTCGCACAATGCATTGGAAAGTTCATCTTATTTATAACATCAAACAGGCCTTCTGTCAACCCTTGCCAAGACATCAAAAATTCGCTACACTACGGCCATATCTTCCTTCAGAAGGACCTTATTTTTATGACAGACAAGATCAGAAATTTTTGCATTATCGCCCATATCGATCATGGCAAATCGACCCTCGCAGATCGGTTTCTTGAAGTTACCGGCACGATCGACAAACGCAACATGAAAAACCAACTGCTCGACACCATGGATATCGAACAAGAACGTGGCATCACGATCAAACTTCAACCAGTCCGCATGCTTTATCAAGGACATATTTTGAATCTCATTGATACGCCAGGCCACGTCGATTTTTCATACGAAGTCTCTCGTTCACTTGCTGCAGTAGAAGGAGCAATTCTTCTCGTCGATGCAAGCCAAGGTGTACAAGCACAAACGATTGCAAACTTGTATCTTGCTATCGAACAAAACCTCACCATTATTCCCGTCATGAATAAAATTGATTTGCCAAATGCAAATCCAGAAAAAGTTGCAGAAGAAATAATTCACCTGATCGGCTGCAAACGTGAAGATATTCTCAGTTGTTCGGGCAAAACAGGAGAAGGCGTGCCTGAACTTCTTGCAAAGGTCATAGATAGTGTTCCCGCACCACTAGACACAAAAGCATTACCAGCTCGCGCTCTTATTTTTGATTCTTTTTTTGATGATTACAGAGGAGTGATTGCATCGGTGAGAATGAAAGATGGCGCATTGAAAAAAGGAGATCGGATCAAATTTATGGGCAGTGGCAAAGTCGCCGAAGCACTCGATATTGGACATTACGCTCCACAGATGGTATCTGATCCCATGCTTGAAAATGGACACACAGGATATGTGGTGAGTGGACTAAAAGAAATAGGCAACGTTCGTGTGGGTGATACTATTACCCTTGAAAAAGCACCAGCGACATCACAACTTCCGGGATACAAAGAAGTAAAACCAATGGTCTTTGCAGGCGTTTTTCCAAACGAAGGAGATGCGTATAGTGAGATGCGAGACGCCATGGACAAATTAAAATTAAATGATTCTGCCCTCTTTTTTGAACCAGAACATTCACAAGCACTTGGCTTTGGTTTTCGCTGTGGTTTTCTTGGCATGCTTCATCTTGAAATTTTTCAAGAACGGCTTCGACGTGAATTTGATATAGATATTATTGCCACAGTACCAAGTGTTGCCTACCATATTTTCAAAACTAATGGTACAGAGATCACCATCAAAAGTCCACAAGATCTTCCGGATGTACAACAGATAGAACACATCGAAGAACCATGGATGAATGTCGACATCATAGTACCAGAAAATTTTATTGGAAATGTCATGAGCCTTGTGGCAGAACGAAAAGGGATATATGCAAATACCGAATACCTAAGTACAGGTTCATCACAACGAGCCATGCTTCATTATCAAATGCCGTTAGCATCGCTTATCACAGATTTTTATGATAAGCTAAAAAGTGTCTCGAGTGGCTATGCATCCATGAATTATGACTTCAAAGATTATCGAAAATCTGATGTAGTCAAAATGGATATTTTGATCGCAGAAGAAGCAGTCGAAGCACTGTCACTGCTCGTCTGGAGAGATGAAGCACATAATATCGGCAAAAAAATTGTAAACTCACTCAAAGATACCCTTCCTCGACAACAATTTGTGATCAAAATACAGGCAACAATTGGAGGGAAAGTAGTTGCAGGAGAAAAAATTTCTGCGCTAAGAAAAGATGTTACGGCAAAACTATACGGTGGAGACGTGACACGAAAAAGAAAACTTCTTGATAAACAAAAAAAAGGAAAAAAGAAAATGATGGCCATGGGAAAAGGAAAAGTAGATATTCCAACAGAAGCATATCTCGCAGTCTTAAAACGCTAATCATTCATGTTTTTTTATATGGATATAAAACTTTTTGTCACAGGAGGTACATTTGATAAAGAATACAACGAACTCACAGGAGAACTTGTCTTTAACAATACACACATTTTGGAAATGCTCAAACGGGGCAGATCAAACGTAAATATTGAGGTGAGAACCCTCATGATGATCGACAGTCTCTTCATGACACGCGAAGATCGTCTTATTATTCTCGATCATTGCCAAAAGACAGAAGAAGACAAAATCGTCATTACCCACGGGACAGATACCATGGTCGAAACAGCACAACTCCTTGCATCGGATATTCAAGACAAAACAATTGTACTCACAGGAGCCATGATTCCATATACGTTCGGGAGCTCTGATGGACAATTTAATCTCGGTAGTGCGATTGCCTTTGTCCAAACACTCGAACATGGTGTGTATATTGCGATGAATGGAAAATATTTCCAGTGGTCAAATGTCAAAAAAAATAAGCAAACCGGTGTTTTTGAAGAACTCTCATCTAACTAATATCTTTATGCAACACAAACATGTTCGTATCTCATGGATTATTCTCTCTACTATCGCAATCTTGAGTATGATTTTTTTTAGTATCCTTCCAGCATTTTATAGCTAACACCCCCATGGCAGATATTCAAACATCACATAAAGAACTTCACCCACATCACGTCTATCAGTTAGAAGTGATATTTCTTTTTTTTATTGGATTTTGTCTTTTCTTTGCGTACTTTCTTATTATGGAATACTATAGACTGGATATGGCTGCCGCCCAGTGGTATTTTGTAGCTCCATGGACTGCCGCATATACCCTCTGGTGTATGAAACTCAGGACAAAAATACCCTCAAACGAACGCATTTCTCCACTCAAACGACCGATTATTCACTGGATGCTCTTAGGTATTCTTCTTCTCGCATATCAACTCCAACCAGTAAACCTTGTAAGACTATATAGCTTTGATATTACCTTTTTTATCTTTACGATTTTTCTCGCAGATTCCTACTGGGATTTCATTTAGAAAATTATTTGTTGCATATGGAAAAACAATGGTCAGTTCTAGATACGACACCACAATCTTTTCTAAATGAGCATCCCGAATTGCCACCAATCGTGGCAACATTGTTGTTTCACCGAAATTTGTTGCAGCAGAAAGATATTGATATTTTTCTTGGGCCAGATTATAGCCGCGATGTACACGATCCATATTTATTTCAACATATGGAAAAAGCGGTTGCACGTATCAATACAGCGATGACAAACAATGAGCATATCACTGTCCATGGAGATTATGATGCGGACGGAGTATCTGGTGCTACTATTCTAACAACCATGTTTCGGGCGCTTGGGTATGAAAATACGGATATATATATTCCTCATCGTGAAACGGAAGGATATGGATTGAACATGAAAACGGTAGAGCATCTTCATGCACTAGGGACAAACCTTATTATTACCTGTGACTGTGGTATTAGTAATACACCAGAAGTTGCGCTGGCAAATGAGCTGGGTGTTGATGTAATAATTACCGATCACCACTCTATTCCAGAAATACTCCCAGCAGCAGTTGCGATTATTCATCCAAAAATTGATGGGGAACCATATCCCGATAAAACACTCGCTGGTGGTGCTGTAGCATTTAAAGTCCTTCAAGCAATGTTCAAAAAACATGCAGAAACTCATGAGACACTCCCAAGCGGAGAAGCACACGCATCGGCAGAAAAATGGCTTCTCGACATGGTCGCTATTGCAACCGTTGCAGACATGGTTCCCCTCCTCGGTGAATCTCGCACTCTCACAAAATACGGTCTGATCGTAATGAACAAAGCAAAAAGAATTGGTCTTCGAAAACTTTTGATGGAAGCAGGTATTATGCACAATGATGGCTCACTCAAATATCCTATTACCGAAGAAACGATTGGGTTCAGAATTGCTCCATGGATCAACGCAGCTGGTCGTATTGACCATGCAAATGTTGCATATAATCTGTTTACAACTACAAGCCCTACAGAAGCCGTAGACCTCGCATACAAACTCAATCAAAATAATATCGAACGCCAAGCCATGACCGAAATGTATGTGGCAGAAGCAACAAGACAAGTTGAGCTGGAACAAATGGATGCACCGGTGCTCTTTGTATTTCATGAAAGCTGGAATCCTGGTGTCGTAGGACTCGTTGCAAGTAGAATAAAAAGCCTCTATGACAAACCAGTCATCGCTATGACAAGTAATGACTCTGGTGTGATGGGATCTGGGAGAAGTATGGAAGGATTTAACATGATAGAAGCAATTCAATCCATACCAGAGTACTTTGATAAATTTGGCGGGCATCCTATGGCATGCGGATTTACTCTTGCTTCACCAGAAAAAAAAGAAGGATTTCAGCAAGCATTGACAAACATATTTGTAAAAAAAACAGAGGACATGGATCTCTCACCAAAACTCATGATAGATGCGGAAATAGATCTCGACAACATCAGTTGGGATCTCTATGATCTACTCGAAAAATTTTCTCCCTTTGGACAAGCAAATCCAAAGCCACTCTACCTGGCAAAAGATGTCGTTATTTTTTCACTGCAACCAATCGGCAAAACACATGGACATCTCAAAATGGTTCTTCAACATCATTCCAAAAAAATGCACAAAGCTATTGGTTGGGGTCTCGCAGATGCAACACGTGGTGATGGCAATGATTGGAGTAAAGTATTGAAGGCTGGTGATCATGTTGATATAGTATGTGAAGTTGGTATCAATGAATGGAATGGAAACAGAGAGTTGCAACTTACTATTACCGATATTAGGAAAGCTGAAAATGCCTAAAAAGCCTGTAAGGCTTTTTACATTCTAAGCGTTCCAAGCCTTCTCGGCCTTCTAAGCTTTCTATATATGAAATTATTTCTCCACACTGATGGCGGTTCTCGAAATAATCCTGGACCTTCGGCATCAGGTATTGTCATCAAAGATGATACAGGAAAAATCCTTGCAGCCTACGGCGAATATCTCGGTATCCAAACAAATAATTTTGCAGAATATTCTGCGGTTATTTCAGCTCTCACAAAAGCAAAAGAGCTAGGTGCCACAGAAATTGTTTTGATCGCTGACAGCAAACTGGTTGTAGAACAACTGAATCGACGCTGGAAAGTAAAACATCCGAATATCCAGCCTCTCTTCCTCAAATGCTGGAATCTCATGCAACAATTCAAAAAGGTAACGATCAAACATACGCTTCGTGCTGGCAATAAAGAAGCCGATGCAGAGGTAAATAAAGTGCTTGATGCAAAAATGTAATATGAAAATTGCACTCTGCCACAGCATGCAATATGCTGAAAAAGCAAAAGAAGTACAAGAATGGTTTCGAGATCATGGTCATGAAGCATTCCCGTCTTCTTTTAATGAATTGTTTATTGGTCTGAATGATGAAGAAAAAGAAGCGTTGAAACTGAAACAAAAATACGAACATGACGCCATCCGTGAACATTGGGGCAATATAGAAAAGTCAGACAAAGTGTTGATACTCAATTATGACAAACACGGCATCGCAAACTATATCGGTGGAAATAGTTTTTTAGAAATGGGCTTTGCGTATATTCTCAAAAAACCAATATATCTACTGAATCCCATTCCGGGGATACCATACTACGAAACAGAAATCATAGCGATGAAGCCAATTGTCTTGAACGGGGATATAGAAAAAATACTGAAATGAATTACCCCGCAGCAAGCTGACGGGGTCTCATCACTTACATAAGTAGTTTAAGCTGCTTTTCACGATGTATCTCTTGATACGTTTTTCCTTGGTTTTTTACGTAATTCTTTATTACGGTCTCG